>ERZ773049.1192-NODE-1192-length-15215-cov-10.659565_pt1 | contig 15215 bp, 3 predicted proteins | sample MGYA00580633_ERZ773049 | MGnify/ENA primary metagenome ERZ773049 (study PRJEB29015, sample SAMEA2737991) | human oral metagenome | biome: human oral; feature: human-associated habitat; material: dental | place: China | collected 2066 ... | reverse complement strand
CAATTACGTTTAGCGTGCTAATGCTATGATGAGTTAAAACCTTATCGAGCACCACCTGAGTAAAAAGCGGCGTCACTAGACCGAAAAGCTGCATTATAAATGAAGCCAAAAGCACTTCAAATACGACCCTTTTAAAGCTTAGCATCCGCTTGTAAAACCAGGCAAAGCCGAATTTTATCTGAGAATTCAGAGTTTTATGAGCTAGCACGATAAACTCGCCGCTGCAAAGATCAAATAGCTCGCTAGCATTAAGCTCTTTTACGGAATTTCCGCCGTCAAATACGATAAATTTAATAGCTGCTTCTGGCTCCTGCAAGGATTTGGATGAGCGGGAGGCTTTAGTCTCTTTAGCAGACAAATGGGGTGTATCCGCGGGAGAAGAATTTGCCGCGCCGGAAGAAGATGACGTATTAGAAGATAACGATGCGGATGAAGATGAGTTTAAAGAATTTGCCGCGCCGCCGCTAGGGCTTAATATCTCCTTAGAACCTGCCGCGTCTTTGGAATTTGCGCTATTTATATCGGCTCCTGTCTTGCTAGCGTGTGATGCTTTAATATTCGCTTCGCTTTGCTGCTCGATCTTTAAGATGTTAAAGTAGCTTCCGTCCTTTTTCTGAAGGATAAAGGGCGGCTTATAGCGCATCAAATTTGAAAGATTTAGCTTTTTGATTTTAGCCTTAAACTCGCAATGCTTAGCCATCCGCACTAGCTCTTCGATCTGCGGCTCCTCGCTGCTTAGCGCAAATTTATTTATAAGCGCCTTGGCATCAAACGGGATATGATTTACGGCGGCTATCAGACCTAGCGAGCCCAGGGCGGTTTGCATCGAATACCTTTGAGTGAAATTTGAAGGAATTCTATTAAGTCTATTTGAAACGGGGCTTAAATTCGGAAGGAATTTTAAAGAAATTTAAGGGATTTGAAGAATTTATTAAGCTAGAACGATGGTGCGGCGGGAAGGAATGACCAGGAGAGTGTCAAAATTTAAGAAGCCGCTTTAAAACAAAGCCTGGAAATATTTTATAAAGCTTAAGCATACTTTTATAAATGCGGCTATATAATCCGCGCTAAGGGATAGCAAGAAAAGGACTGATATGAAATTCTATAAGTCTATTAAATTTAAAGCCCTGGCGGGGACACTGCTTCTTATAATAATACTTTGCGCCGCATTTATCCGCATCGTGCCTGATTACTCTACCTCGCGAGGCTTTGCCGTCGTTTCCCTCCCTGACTACAATAAATACAAACAAGGCTACTGCCTCAAAGAGGATAGAATTTTACCTAAAGAGGAGCTGTATAAACGCGCCGTCGGAGAATTTTTAGATAAAGAAATTACTGTATTAAAAAAGATCGCAAAGTATAGAGAAAACGACGGCATAAAATCTAAGTATCCTACCGATTATTATGAGATGAAAGACTTGAGCTTTGAAAATTATCTTGAAATTTTAAAAAATAAGAGCGATAGCGTAGAAACCGTTGAGGATTTATATATGACGAAACTACAGGCGAGCGCAACGGATCCAAAACAATATTTGAAAGTCGATAGCGTCAATAAAATAGGCGGTTTTACAAAACCTTTGATTTTGTGTTTCGAGGATAGCATCTTTCTTATGTTGGATAAAAATTATATCATCGGAAATGACTTTTTACAATCCAAGTCTATTTTGCTATTTCATAAAATTCCGACTGAATATAATTTAAAAACATACTATGAAAAACCCACTAATTCGCCCGAGTATTATTTTGATAATTGCGGCGACGTAAAATACGATGTAGAAAAAGAATACCTGGAAGGCAGGGAACTTACAGGCGGTTGAAAAGCCAAGCAAATAACTGAAATTTTTAGAAAGGATATACTATGCCTAAAGGAATAAGTTTAATCGATGGAGATTTTGCTATAAAAATTTTATCTTGGTATTTATGGGGCCAAGAAAAAGCTCCCAAACCCGAGGAGCTAGCCGATACCAAATGGATCGATAGAAAAGGTAATATAGAGTTGGAATATAGCACCGTTGAACTATTAGAGAAGGCGGGAGAATTTGTAAACGCTAAAGATTTTAGGTTATTTGAAGTATTTTTTAGCGGAAAAACAAGTAAGAAAAATAGCCTAAACAATGGAAATAAACAGCTGACTGCGAATCAATGTGAGAAATTTGAAGATGGCAAATACTATTTGACACAAGATCAGTTTGCAGAACTATTCTATAATGATGCAAATGATAAAACGAAAGAAAAAGCCAAAAAGGCAACTACTAAAGTTTATCTTTATAATCGCGCTTTATTAGATGAAGATTTTGCTAAAGTCGCTTTTTTATTTGGCAGTATAGCCGTGGGCTTAGATACTGATAAGATTCGTTATGTATTAGATGAGAATTTAAATCCAATATGCGTAGAAAACGTAAAATATAAATTTGATGTGGGGGACTTCGATTACGAATCAAATTCTACGATAGCAAATATTGTAAATTGGGTACTAAAACAAACTACCGATCCAAGCAACATAGGCAAAAAAGTATTGTTAAAACCTATAATAGACATGACGCCAAAGAAAGATGGAACGCCAATGGAAGATGCGACTATAAATGTAGGAACCATTGGACAATTAGACTATTACCTAATGGGCAGTTTAGAAAATGTACAAATACCTACTAACAGTATAGACGCCGAGATACAAATATCTAAATTAGTAATGGAGGCCTTAGCATATTATTTTGAGTATAAGGATATTAAAAAATCCGGTGTTATAAATTATCTAGACGAAAATGGGAAATTAGTAATATATGATGCCTCGCAATCAAATATTATCATCGGAACACATGCCAAAAATTTTGATTTTGCCGATAACGTAGAAATTAAATTAAATAAAAATACCAAATTCTCCATCCCTTTGGCAATCTTTAACCATTATAAAGATCGCATCCCTAATGGCATAACCTATATAGGTGGCGCCGGAGCGGATATCATAGCCGGTACGAAATACGATGATATACTTTACGGGCACGATAGGGATGGGAAAAATGATGATGGCGCTAAAGACGTTTTAGTCGGCGACGAAGGAAGCGATAGACTATATGGAGGCCAGGGGGAAGATACCCTGATAGGCTCTTTTAGCCAATCGGTAGATGACGACACTGCTGATGAGCTTTATGGTGGAGATGGATATGATACGTATTATGCGGGTAATAAAGATATTATCAATGATTTAGACGGCGCAGGAAAAGTATTTTTCGATAACAATCTTTTAATAGGTGGGCAATATGATAAAGACAGAGGAGTTTATATAGATATAAACAATGCAAATATAACATATAGTCTGGATGAGCCCATTAATACTCTCACTGTTAATAAGATAGAAAATGGCAAAGCAAAAACATTAACTATATATAATTTCCATAAGAATAATAGTAGCTTAGATATAACCCTCCTCGATCCAGGTGAGATAGGTATAAGCATAAGCGACAACCAAACAAATGAAGGAGATAGCGGTAAAAAGTCGTTAGATTTTAATATTTCGCTACAAGGCTCTATCGAAAAAGGTGAATTTCTTATACTGGGAATAGGAGATAAAAAATATCTTTTCGGTGATCCAAGCGAAGAATATATCAAAAAATACAATCTAAATTTAGCGCAATACGAGCGGGGAAATACCTATACCTATACATGGGAGGGTAATACGATCAAACAAGAGGATAGGGAATTTGATGTAACTCCTATAATCATCCAAACCTCAGATAAACTAAAAGCCAAGATATTAAAACACGGTATCGGTAAAATAATCGATGACGATGAAGATGACAGCCCGAACGATACTTTCCCGGATATGACTCCGGCTTCAACTAAAACTTCACCTATTGTGATTGACTTAAACGGTGACGGAGTAAAAACAATATCAAGAAAAAACGGTAAAACATACTTCGACCTAGATAATAATAAATTCGCAGAAAATACCTCTTGGATAGATAAAAATGACGGAATTTTAGTCAATAAAACCTTAATCGCAAATAGCATAACAAACGGAAGCGAACTATTTGGAAATCATACTTTACTAAGAGATGGAGGCTTAGCTAATAACGGCTTTGAGGCCCTAAAAGAATTCGATGAAAACAAAGATGGAGTGATAAACGAACTGGACTTATGGGGCTATGAAAGCTTAGCAATTTGGCAAGATGCCAACCAAAACGCTAAACTAGACGACAACGAATTAAAATCTCTAAAAGAGCTTGGCATAAAAGAGATAAATTTAAACTACACAAATAGTAACTTCATCGATGAAAACGGCAACGAACACAGACAAACTTCAAATATAACCTTTACAAATGGAAATACAACTACAATCAGCGATGTCTGGCTTGATACTTTCACGGCAGATACAAGATATGTAGGAGAAAAGATTGTCTTGTCTGCTGAAATAGAAGCGCTTCCGCAAATTTATGCATTTGGAGAAGTTTTGAATTTACACCAAGCTATGGCAAAAGATAAAGTTTTACAAACAATGGTTCAAAACTACATTGCCTCAGATAAAGCCAAACAAAATGAGATGATAAATGACATAATCTATCGTTGGGCCAGCTCGGATCAAATAAATCCAAACGCAAGAGATCCGAAAAAAATTTATTCACATGTAATGGATGCTCGTCAATTGGTTGCACTAGAGCATTTAACCGGTAAAGGTTATCTTGGAATTTGGTGCTGGGGAGAACATGACCCAAACCCGCATGGTCAGGCAGCACCGCTTTTGATAGATGAGTTTAATAAATTTGTCAAATACGTACAAGCTCAAATTTCCGCTCAAAGCGAATTTAAAGATTTGTTTGCAGGTATCTTACCTTTGCAATGGGAGAAAAATCAAACGGGCGATTTAAGCATGGCTTTTAAAACTTTAAAAGATAGGATTGCCGATTTATTACCAAATGTTGATTATGCAGACATTTCCGCAGATAACATTATACGAGCTAGAGAACTAATAAATACCGCAAAGAATTTAGGCACTTACAACACAAAATATCAAAGTGTATTTGAAACGATTGAAGCTGGGTGGCTAAGCGAAATTGAAAATTTAAAATTTGTGATCAATTCGGTAGAAGGGACAGCTGGAAATGATAATTTAAGCGGAGATAATAAAGATAATATTATCATAGGCGGTCGTGGCGATGATACGCTATTTGGCGGAGCCGGAAATGATATGTATTATTTCGATATATTATTTGGAAAAGATAGAGTTTATGACAGTGCCGGTGTGGATGGCATCGTATTTTCTAAAAATATAAAACCTGAAAATATCGAACTAACTCGCAACAAAACTTCTATTTACATTACCAGACTAGATGATAATAAAGCCAAGACCAATGATGTTATTCAAATAGATAATTTTTTCGAATACAACGGCGATATAGGAAATGGAGCTATAGAAAAAATCATCTTTCAAAACGGCACCCAGTGGGATATTAATAAAATAATTGAAATTTTAGCACCACAACCGACACAAGGTAATGATAATTTATACGGCGATATGAAAGATAATATCATATCTGGACTTGGCGGAGATGACATAATATATGGTGGAAACGGAAACGACACTATAAATGGAAATGACGGAAATGATGAGCTGCATGGGGATGATGGCAATGACCAATTATTTGGAGGAGACGGCAACGATACACTTTACGGAGAAAATGGAAATGACACTTTAATCGGTGGCATGGGCAGTGATAATTTGCAAGGTGGAGATGGTAATGATACACTAAACGGCGGTCTTGGCAACGACACCTTAAACGGTGGTTACGGCGATGATACCTATATATTTAATAAAGGAGATGGTGCCGATACCATAACCGATTACGGCGGTAATAATATTCTCAAACTAGGCGCCGGATTGGATAAAAAAGATCTGATTGTTTCTCATAATTCCAACGGGCATATACTTTTATCTTTCAAAGATAATGCAAGCGACAGCATAGCTCTTACCTCTCCTAATATTCAAGTTGTTGAATTTGCTAACGGCGACAAAATGGGTATAGATGAGATTAAAAAGTTATCTCTTATCGGAGACGATACCGATAATACGATTTACGGCTATAATGGTGAAAATAATACCCTAATTGGTAACGGAGGTAACGATACGCTTTACGGAAATACCGGTAATGATACTTTGATCGGCGGTAAAGGTAACGACACTCTCAATGGTAGTTACGGAGATGATATCTATATATTTAATAAAGGCGATGGAGCAGATACCATAACCGATTACGGTGGTAATAATATTCTCAAATTGGGCCTTGGATTAGATAAAAAAGATTCAATCATTTCACAAAATTCCAAAGGATACATACTTTTATCTTTCAAAGGTAATGCAAACGATAGTATTACCTTCAATCAAAACATCCAAACTATAGAATTTGCTAACGGCGACAAGATAAATATAGATGAGATTAAAAAGCTATCTCTTATCGGAGATGATGCCGATAATACGATTTACGGCTATTATAATGAAAATAATACCCTAATCGGTAACGGAGGTAACGATACGCTTTACGGAAATACCGGTAATGATACTTTGATCGGCGGTAAAGGTAACGACACTCTCAATGGTAGTTACGGAGATGATATCTATATATTTAATAAAGGCGATGGCAACGACATTATAGCGGATACCGGCGGAATCAATACCTTGCAATTCGGTGAAGGAATTTCTAGAGGCGATTTGGAATTTAATGTAATCAATTTAGGCTCAGCTTTAAAAATTTCATTTAAAAATAATTCCAACGATAGCATTGTGATCAATCAAGCTAATGTTGAAAACATAAAATTCGCAAGCGGAGAGATTTTAAAACTTAGCGATATTTTTAATAGCATAAAAATTATAGGAACCGAAGGAGATGATGTAATTCATGCAACTATAAACGCTCCTCATATTATAGAAGGAGGCAACGGCAACGATAATATTAGAGGCAATAATTACACCAAATCAATTAACGGAGGAGCAGGCAACGACACCTTAAACGGCGGCTACGGAGATGACACCTATATATTTAATAAAGGAGATGGATCAGATACTATAATCGATTACGGCGGTAATAATATTCTCAAACTAGGCGTCGGATTGGGTAAAAAAGATTTAATCGTTTCGCAAAATTCCAACGGATACATACTTTTATCTTTCAAAAATAATGCAAGCGATAGTATAACTCTTACCTCTCCTAATATTCAAGTTGTTGAATTTGCTAATGGCGATAAGATGAATATAGACGAGATTAAAAAGTTATCTCTTATCGGAGACGATACCGATAATACGATTTACGGCTATAATGGTGAAAATAATACCCTAATCGGTAACAAAGGCAACGACACCTTAAACGGTGGTTACGGCGATGATACCTATATATTTAATAAAGGCGATGGTGCCGATACCATAACCGATTACGGCGGTAATAATATTCTCAAACTAGGTGCCGGATTAGATAAAAAAGATTTAATCGTTTCGCGAAATTCCAACGGATACATACTTTTATCTTTCAAAAATAATGCAAGCGATAGTATAACTCTTACCTCTCCTAATATTCAAGTTGTTGAATTTGCTAATGGCGATAAGATGAATATAGACGAGATTAAAAAGTTATCTCTTATCGGAGACGATACCGATAATACGATTTACGGCTATTATAATGAAAATAATACCTTAATCGGCAATGGAGGTAATGATACTATTCGCGGAGATAATGGTAACGATATACTAATTGGTGGTAAAGGAGATGATATTCTTCATGGAGGATACGGAGATGATACCTATATATTTAATAAAGGTGACGGCAACGATATTATAGTGGATTACGGCGGAATCAATACCTTACAATTTGGCGAAGGGATTTCTAGAAACGATTTAGAATTTAATACAACTAATCTTGGCTCAGACTTGAAGATTTCATTTAAAAATAGCCCCAACGATAGTATAATTCTTAATCAGTCTTCCGTAAAGAATATTAGATTCGCAAGTGGAGAGATTCTAAATCTCAATGATATTAATGCTATAAAAATCACAGGAACCGAAGGAGGCGATGTCATTCGTGCAGGTATAAATATTCCTCATATTATAGAAGGAGGTAACGGCAATGATGATATTAGAGGCAATGATTACACCAAATCAATTAGCGGTGGCAAAGGTAACGATAAACTTTATGGGGGAAGCGGTGATAATATCTATATATTTAATAAAGGTGACGGAGCGGATATTATCTACGATATGGCGGGTAAAGATGAAATACAATTCAAAGAAGGCGTAGCTCCTAATGATATAAATTTCAAAAGGGAACTAGATAAACTTATAATATCCATCAAAAGTAATGATGATAGCATAACTATCCAAAATTTCTTTTCCATAAATCCTGAAATCGGAAACAACACCGTAAGAACGATAACTTTTTCCGATGGAACTGTTTATGATTTTAATAAAATCCTCGAGCTTACTCCGCTAAGCCCTACCGACAAAGACGACAAGTTTTATTTAACGGACGGCAACGATACCTTTGATGCAGGTCTTGGTAACGATGAAATTTGGAGTGGCAACGGAGATGATATCATTAATGGTAATGAAGGAAACGATGTACTTTATGGAAATGATGGTAACGATACTTTAAATGGAGGCAACGGAAATGATACACTTTATGGCGGCAACGGCAATGATACGATAACGGGCGGAGAAGGAGATGATATTCTTTATGGTGGATTCGGCGATGATACCTATATATTTAATAAAGGCGACGGAAATGATATTATAACCGATGATGAAGGGGTCGATACTATCAAATTTGGTAAAGGAATCTTAAAAGAAGATCTAATAATATCTAGAAGTAACGCTTATAATATAATAGTGCAGTTTAAAAACAATCCCGGTGACAAAATTACTATAAATCGTGTAGATCGAGGAAATATAGAAAAATTTGAATTTAGCGATGGTACAATTATGAATTTAAACGATATAAAAGCTAAATCCATTATAGGCACTCAAAACGATGATATTATTTACGGATATGACGAGGAAGATAATATATTAAAAGGAGGTGGTGGTAACGATACTTTAATCGGAGGCAGGCGTAACGATATTATTGAGGGTGATGAAGGCAATGATGTTCTCCGAGGTAATAGTGGTAATGACACTTTAATTGGAGGTAGCGGTGACGATGTGCTCTGTGGAGGATACGGCGATGATACCTATATATTTAATAAAGGTGATGGGAATGATATTATAGACGACGATCAAGGCGACGATACTATTAAATTTGGCGAAGGAATCTCGAAAGAAGATTTAATAATATCTAGACGCAATGCTTATAATACAATAGTACGGTTTAAAAATAATCCAGGCGATACGATTACTTTAAATAATCTAACCTATATAGATTTAAATAATCTAACCTATATAGAAAGGTTTGAATTCGCCGATGGTACGTTCATGAATTTAAACGATATAAAAACCAAATCCCTTGTAGGTACCCAAGATGACGATGTTATTTACGGTTATGATGGAGATAGTATATTAAAAGGTGGGGGCGGTAACGATTCGCTTATAGGAGGTAAAGGTAACGATATTATTGAAGGAGACGAAGGAGACGATTGGCTTTTTGGCAACCATGGTAATGACACTTTAACCGGAGGAAGCGGTAATGATATTCTAAAAGGTAGCGATGGAGACGATATTTATATATTTAACAAGGGTGACGGTAACGATACTATATACGACGAAAACGGCAAAGATACCATTAAATTTAATGATTTTAATGCCGAAGATATAACTTTAAAAAGAGAATTTAAAAATTTAATCATAAGCTCTAAAATATCCAAAGATGTCATAACTATCAACGACTTCTTTAATGCGTATAATGGATATGACTATGCCATAGAAAATATAATTTTTAAAGACGGCTCTATTTGGGATTATAAAGCTATACTTGATAATTCAGCTATAAAAGCAACCGAGGGTGACGATAAAATTTGTCTTGGCAACGGAGATGACAATTTTAATGCCCTAGGCGGAGATGATGAAATTTGCGGAGAAGACGGCAATGATACTATAGCCGGCGGGAATGGCAATGACAAACTAGATGGTGGCGAAGGTGACGATATCCTTTATGGAAATAAAGGAGACGATATTTTGAGCGGCGGTAATGGGAACGATACTCTAAACGGTGGAGATGGCGATGATAAGCTCTATGGTTGGGATGGAGATGATACTATCGTTGGGGAAAACGGCAATGATATCCTTAATGGTGGCAATGGAAGCGATATTTTAAACGGCGGGTCAGGCAATGATATACTTAACGGCGATGGAGGTAACGATACTTTAATTGGAGAAAAAGATAGTGATATCCTAAATGGCGGATACGGCGATGATACCTATATCTTTAATAAAGGCGACGGCAACGACACTATAACCGACAATCAAGGAACCGATACTATAAAATTTGGCGAAGGAATAAGCAAAGAGGATCTCATCGTCAAAAGAGTTGCACGAATGAACAATGATACTAAACGAAAGGAATATTCGGATATAGCCATATTCTTCAAAAATTCCCCAAATGATTCAATAACCTTAAGAGATGCTGCCTATAGTAACGCGATAAACGAAAATAACATTATTGAAACCTTTGAATTTGCCAATGGTGGTAAGCTAAACTTTGAAGATATCAAAAAGCTATCTTTGATTGGTTCCGACAGTAGCGAAAACATTGTAGGTTATGTTCATACACACAATATTATCAAAGGAGAAGGCGGAGACGATAAGCTTTACGGGCAAGGCTGGAATGATACTATGTACGGTGGAGACGGAAACGATTTAATAGAAGGCGGTAGCGGCAACGATACTTTGATTGGAGGCAAAGGAGATGATGCCCTCAACGGGGATATAGGTGACGATATTCTAATTGGCGGAACAGGCGACGATACTTTAAACGGTGATGTGGGAGATGATACTTACGTATTCAATAAAGGTGATGGTAATGATATAATAGAAGAGTGGGGCGGCATTGACACAATTAAATTCGGCGAAGGCATACAAAAAGAGGATCTAATTGTTTCAACTAATATAAATAAGAAGTGGTCTTATTTAAATAATGCAACAGATATAATCATTAAATTTAAACATAATGAAGCCGATTCTATAACTTTAAAAAATGTTCTTACTGAAAATAAAACCAGAATTAATGGCGCCATAGAGAATTTTGAATTTGCCAATGGAGAAAAATTAAACTTTGAAGATATCAAGCAATTATCTCTTGTGGGTACTAATGAAGGAGAAACAATAAATGGCTTTGAGGATTCAAACAATACTCTTATAGGCAACGGTGGAAATGATTGGCTTTACGGAGATAATAAGAATGATATTTTAATCGGTGGAGAAGGAGATGATCATTTAAGGGGTAGTAGAGGAGACGATACCTATATCTATAATATCGGTGATGGCAACGATACAATCCATGATTATGAAGGAGAAGATATCATAAAATTTGGTAAAGGTATAAACAAAGAAGATATCGTTGTAACTAAAGGCGAAGTAAAATATGATAGTTATACAAGGTCAAGGTATCAAGATTTAGTTATATCGCTTAAAGGAAAGCAAGGAAGTATATCTATGGAGTATATTATATCCGAAGATGGCGGTATCTATGAAAAATACTCACACAAAACATTAGTATTTGAAAATGGAGATAAATTAAGCTTTGACGATATTTTAAAAATATCTTTAATCGGAAACGATGAAGACAATAATATATCTGGGTATAACCATCGCGATAATATTTTAGAAGGGAATGGTGGGGATGATATCCTTTGTGGAAATAGTGGTAATGATACCTTAATCGGAGGAGATGGTAATGATGGATTAAATGGAGAAAAAGGTAATGATATTCTAATCGGAGAAAGAGGAAACGATAATCTATACGGTGGTAGCGGAGATGATACCTATGTATATAATAAGGGCGATGGAGTAGATTATATTTACGACATTGAGGGTAACGATACTTTAAAATTTGGCAAGGGCATTAAGAAAGAAGATCTGGTAGTATCAGTATCAAAAAATAAAGAGAGGTTGAGCCAATATGATGATACTCATAGAGTAATGGATATTAAGATAGGATTTAAAAATAATGATACCGACGCCGTTTTCCTTAGAGGAAATATTATAGATAAATGCAGCAATAAAGATCTGACTATAGAAAATTTCGAATTTGAAAACGGCGATAGACTAAGTTTTGAGGATATTAAAAAATTAGCATTGACGGGTGATGATACAAATAATCTTCTATATGGCTATGACGATATAAATAACGTTATGAACGGCTTGGGTGGAGATGACGAGATCCAAGGAGGAGAGCTAAACGATACTATCTATGGTGGAGAAGGGAATGATACTATAAATGGCGGTAGTGGCGATGACATAATAGAAGGCGGCAAAGGAGATGATGTCATAAAAGGAAGCTGGGGAAATAATACTTATATATTTAATATAGGTGATGGCAATGATACTATAGCTGATTATGAGGGTACCGATACGCTTCAATTGGGTGAAGGTATCACAAAAGACGATATCATAGTAAAGCATACGCCGGAAGGTACGATCATTAAATTTAAAAACTCGAAGAATGATTCTATCTCGCTTGGTCGCTTCGGAATAGAGAGGGTAAAATTTGCTAACGGCGAAGAGCTTAGCTCTGAGGATATTGAGAAATTGGAGCTGATCGGCACGGATGAAGCAGATACTATTTTCGGCAACTCTGATCAGGATAATCTTATCATAGGCGGCAAGGGCGACGATATCTTATACGGAAGCTATTCTGGCAATAATACCTTTGTATATAACCAAGGTGATGGAGCCGATACTATATATGCCGGTACTCATGAAAACAAAATCAAATTTGGTAAAGGCATTAACAAAGAAGATCTCATAGTAGAAAGATGTGTAAATACTGACGCTAGAGGCTGCGATAATTTAAAAATTTCATTTCGTAACTCAGCGGGTGATTCGATTATGCTGGCGGATATAATAAATGATAATATAAATGCGCAGGAGATACAAACCTTTGAGTTTGCAAACGGTGATAAACTGAACTTTGGCGATATTAAAAAACTATCTTTGATTGGTACTGATAAAAACGACGAATTACGTGGCTACAACGATATGGATAATGAGATCAAAGGCGGCAATGGAGACGACATCCTAATAGGAGGCAACGGAGTTAATAATATCCTTGAAGGTGGCAGCGGCAATGATACTCTAAGAGGATGCTATGACAGCTATGGTAATCCCGACATCAGCATGAATGGCAAAAATACCTTCGTCTTTTCTAGGGGTGACGGAAACGATATGGTGGAAAATTTCAAAGACAACGACTTAATTAAATTCAAAAACATAGGAAGCAACGAGGTTAAATTTAATCTAAATTTAGTCGATAATTCGTTACTCATCTCGGATAAGCTATCAAATAGTAGCGTCTTGATCAAAAACTACAATGTAAGGACAAATTTAAATTTTCAATTCAAAGACGGCAAAATTCTAGGAAGCGATTTTATTAGTGGGCAAGTAAAACCTATCGACGGTGGAAACACTATGGTGGGGGGCAAGGAAGATAATGTATTTATTTATGACGGAGGAGCAAAAACTATAATGGATCTTGGAGGCTACGATAAGGTCATATATAAAAATCCCGTAAAAAGAGTCCGCTATGACTTTGGTAAAAATGGTTCGAGCGATCTTAAGCTCATCATCACTCCGGCAGATCCTAACGCAAAAAATGATATCTTAGAAGTAAAAGGCTTTTTTAGCAACAGGGATAATGTCATAGAGGAATTTCATATCGGTAAATATCTAAATATCAAGGCAGCGGATATCTATAAAGCATTCGGCAAAACCTATATTGCTAGTGCCAAACCTGCTACTTTAGCGATGAATGCCAAGCTGCTAGACATAGATAACGAAGCTCAAATTTCGCTATTCTTTAAAAGCTCGGATGATGTAAAGCCTGCAACGCTCTCACCAAGAGGCTCTGTATATTCTGCTAAGAGTGATGAAAACGAAGTCTCATCTACCTCAAAAGAAACTAATGAGCATAGCTTAAATTCCAAATCCAACTGGGATATGGTTCTAGGCGGCGATAAGAACAAACTAAAGGCTATCGTTTCAAAGTATTGCGATGATTCAAATTTAAACACCCCTGATCTAAATTCCAATCTTAGCGTTAGCAATGCTATGGATCTAAACTCCGCTCCGGGTGTTATTCAAGAAGAGGCTTTAAAAGACAATGCTTTCTTAAGCCAAGATACCGTAAACAAGATCATCGAGCAGCTAAACGTCTACGCCGATAACTCGGAAGCCTTGGAATTTAACCAAAGAGATATTCGCAAGGACGATATGCAAGTTTATATGAGTTAAGGGCTATTTAAGGCTATACTGACATTTCGCTTGTTAGCATAGCACTTTATAGATTAGAATTTTAATGAGGCGGCACATTTAAAACGCCGCCTCATAAGTTGCCGTACATTTTAAAACCATAGCTAGGCAAATGATTAAATTTTGATACGGTAAATTTAAGATGTTTGCATGAGGATAAGCAAAATTCCGTAAATATCTCTATCCCTACATAGGTTTTTTACGCTTGCGACCTTCCCCTTTCATAAATAGCTTAAAAGGAGCGAGGTTAAAATTCTGTAAGTTATGTATTTTTACCCTTTACGCTCCTAAAATCCCAACTCATACCCGCCCTTCAACAAAATATTCCACTTAAAACTAACCCCGGAATCATCCGCGCAAAACACAATCCTAAAAACGAATGCCTTATCCCTTCATAATTCCCTACCCCCTATGCCTCTCAAAACATCCGCAATATCAGATTCTACCATTCTCTATCACCGAGCCTTTTTATAAGAAACAAGAGGCTTTATGAAAACAATGAAACACAAGGTTCCTGAAAATAATGAAACTGCCAAAAAGAATAACAAAACTTAATGAAAACAATGAATCTACTGAAAAGAATAACGAATCTATTGAAAAGCAGCAAAGCTTCCTACCATTTTTTTATTCCCCCGTTATAATAGGAGCGGTAATCTTTAAATTTACCACAAAATCTATCACAAAGGAGCAGATATGCATTACGAAAATCTTTTAAGAGTTAAGAAAGGCATAAGGGTCTTTAACGATAAAGCTCAAGAAACTGCTAATCAGAATGAGCTTA
>ERZ773049.1185-NODE-1185-length-15257-cov-6.425865_pt1 | contig 15257 bp, 12 predicted proteins | sample MGYA00580633_ERZ773049 | MGnify/ENA primary metagenome ERZ773049 (study PRJEB29015, sample SAMEA2737991) | human oral metagenome | biome: human oral; feature: human-associated habitat; material: dental | place: China | collected 2066 ... | reverse complement strand
TTACGGGCTTCCGGGCATGAGGCACATCGGCCGCGACGTGATCGTCATTCCCGCGCCGGCCGGCAGTGCGCTCTACTATGAGGTCACGTGGGACGAATGGCACGGCTACAACGACATGAAAATGGATCAGAGATGCTCCTTCCTGCGCTATCCCCTGCCCGGGTTCTTTCCGCGCATGCACATCAAACCCGAGGGCGTGTTCGGCCTTGCGAACAACGACGTCAACACCGAGTGGCAGGCGTTTAACAAGGAGTTCGACGTGAAGGCGGAGGATGAGCAGGCTGCTCATGCGTTGTTGACCGGGCCGATGCAGGAGTTCCTCATGGCTCGGATGCGCGGGCTACATATCGAGTTCTCGGGAAATGAGGCTTTTATTGCTCTTGGCGACTATAACCCGGAGAACTCCGTCGCGTACGTGGGCCTTATGAACGAATGGCTTGCCGTGGTCCCCTGGTTCTTCTTCAGCGGGGCGTCGGCGCGCTGACGTTTTTATCGGATCGTGGTCAGTCAGATTCGTCGGATCGCGGTTAGTCAGACATTCAATTAATTGGGAGAAACGGTCAATGTGGGGGTGTCTGCGGACAGCCAGCCGTCCGGTCAATTAGTTGGAGTGGCAAGCGGAGACGGCTGACCGGGCAGATGGTCGGTGGTTAGGAGAATGATGAGATGTTTGCGAGCATTGCCGCGAACGACGCCGCCGGCAACACAGAAGCGTCGTCTATTTCGCATTCGAGACGTATAATGCGAGTTTTCTCTTGGCTATGCTAGGCTCAGAGTGAGTTCGCCCCTGGATGCGAATAGTAGGGAGATATGTTTTGACTGCCTCAGTTGGATCTGGTAGCGCTTCCGGCCCCCTCGTTCTCGCGGTGACCGTCGTTTGCATCATGATTGCCGTCGTCGCAGCGATGTACGAGAAGGGAAAGCACAGTGAGCGGCGACAATGGGCGGAAAACCGCGGGTTCGGTTTCATGGAAAATGACAAGGAGTTGGGTAAGCGGACAGCGCGATTGTTCAAGCTCAGCCGGACCGGTCTTGCCCGCGATATCATCTACATTCCAACGAGTGTTGGCAATGTGCTCTATTACGAGCTCTTTTGGACGGTATACGTCAATGGTGGGACCCAATCACGTGTCCGGGCTTTTCTGCGTTATCCGTTGCCCGGGCCGCTGCCTCGCATTCACATCAAGCCGGAAGGGGTGTTCGGTTTGGCCAATAACGACGTCAACACCGAATGGCAGGCGTTCAATAAGGAATTCGACGTCAAAACGGACGACGGGCGGGTCAGCCGCGCACTTCTGACCAGGCCTATGCAGGAGTTCCTCATGAATCGGATGCGCGGGGAACGCTTAGCTTTCGACGGCGACGGCGTCTTTCTCTTCTTCAAGCGGTATGATCCCGAAGACACCAGGTGGTGCGTCGATCTCATGGAAGAGTTAGTGGACTACATTCCACCGGCCCTTTTCGGCAAAGACAGCAGGTTCGATCTCGACGGCGAGCTAGGAAGAGGCGTCGGGTTGAGTGCCGGCGTTGGGCTGAGCGGTGGCGGCTTTGATCGCGGTAGCGAGTTTAGTCCCGTTGGCGGTTTTGGCAACGGTGGTTTTAATGGTCGTGAAAGCTTCAGCAGAGATAGAGAGTATAGAGAGTTCGGACCCGATGCTGAGTTTGACAGTGACAGCAGGTTCAAACCTGATGGTGGATTTAGCCGAGATAGCGGTTTGAATGCCGGTGTTGGGCTGAGCGGTGTTGGCAGCTTTGATAACGGTGGTGGATTCGACAGTGGTGTCGGCAGCTTTGACAGCGGCAGCGGATTCGACAGCGCTAGCGGTTTTGACGGTGGTATTGGCAGCTTTGACAGCGGCATTGGCAGCTTTGACAGCGGCAGCGGATTAAGCCCCCTCGGTGGGTTCGACGGCGGCGATGGGCTCGAGAGGTACAGCGAGTACAGCCCGAGTGTCGGGTTCGATAGGTACAGCGGGTTTAGCTCCGGCGTCGAGTTTGACAGGTATGGCGGGTTTGACCCCGATGATCAATTTGGCGCCGACGGCGGGTTCGACAATGAGCGAGGGGTCTAGCGGTACCTTAAGTAAGGGTTGTATTTGAGTGAGTTGGCACGGCATGAGCATTCGGTGGCGATGCTGATGCCCGAAGCGAGTTTGCCTTCTGCGCGCAGATCAAGGAGGCGTGGAACCACTTTGTCTCTGAGCGTCCAAGGATCGACGGTATTGACATAGATCTTCGTGCCGCCTTCGAATCCCGCGAGCGTGGACACCCGCCATTTGAGGAGGATGCGCCAAGGCATCGCGACGTCGGTGTCGATGGGGGCGCAATACCATTCTTCGTTTGTCGGTATTCCTCCGCCGGTTGCGGCGTGCATGGCGTGGACGAGGTCGGACATGTCGCGTGTCTCCCCGGGAGTGTGTTCCCAAGGTTGGATGGCCGACGACCGGCTCCACACTTCGAGGGTGGGGTAGCGGTGGCCGAAGCCGACGATCGCGATGGCGCCGTCGTTCTCCGCGATGACGAGATTGTGCTTGGCCGCATAGTCCACCCCTGATTCGTTGTAAAGATTGGGGTTGGCGCGAACGCGCTCGATTTCCACCGTCTGATTGACTGAACGCTCGTCGATCGAGACGAGCTGTTTGTGCAGGTGATCAAAGGAAGCGCCGGCGGGCTTGAGCCAGTTTTGAAAGACCTGCACGTATGAGACGTAGCGATTTTGCTGATAGAGGTCGTGCATCGCGTCGATTGTCAACGCCCAGTAGTGCGAATGTTCCTCAGGAGTGAGGGACCCCGCCCAAGCCAGTTGCGACCTATCGGTTGCGCCGTCGATGTAGTGGCGTCGTCCTAGAATGAGATCGTGTCCGCCCCCGAAAAATGCGGGAACGCGCTCTCCCAAAGAGTTTTCGTCCATGCCTGATCCACGAAGAACCGCTTGGATGTGCGCCCGCCCGGCGGGATCGGCCATGTACCGTTCCATCCGTTCGCGGGCGGGCCGTGGCATCTGATAGTCGTAGTTTTTCTCCCAGTAAGCGTAAGAGACAATTTCGAAGAGATTGGGAACCCTGCGAAACTCCCACGGATCGGCCAGATCGTCGACGGGAAGCCCCCGAAGGATTTCGCCGCTGGAAAGAATGCGCGATTTTTCTGGCGGCGTTTCGAGGACTCGAGACTCACAGAAAGTGCACGTGTATCCAAGGTCGGTTATCGGCCCCGAATCGGGAGTGGAGCTGGGAAGAGGACGGTTGCCGCGACCGGGCACAGTCCACGCGACAGTCCCCGTGAAAGGATTGCGCTGTTTGAGCGTTCCGTCTGCCATCCGCGTGAGGATGTCTGCCATTTAGCGCCTCGCTAGATCTGCGGCACCGATGATGCCGGCGTTGTTTCCAAGTGTCGCTAGCTTGACGGCGGGGGCTGGGCGGAACTCCTTGGCGGTTAAAGACTTTTCGAAGGATGTCCGCGCCGGAATGGCCAGCAGGTCACCTGATTCGGAGACGCCGCCAGCCAATACGAATACTTCGGGATCGATGGCTGCGCTCAATGTGGCCATTCCAATGCCGATCCATTCGGCAATCTCGCCAAAACACTCCAATGCCGCGGGGTCATCAGCCTGTGCTGCGCGGGTAACGTCCAGTCCCGTAATCTCCCTGTCTCCAGCCAGCTTGAGCATGCGAGCACCGTATACGGGCGAATCTTTAGCCAGTTGCCGTGCGATGCGTACCAATGCGCTGCCGGAAGCCTGTGCCTCCCAACATCCCAAAACGCCACAACCGCAGCGTTGGCCGCCCGGATTGACCACGATATGTCCGATTTCCCCGGCAAATCCGCCGGCGCCGCGTAAAAGACTGCCGTCGACGATTATCCCGCCGCCAATACCCGTTCCCACGGTGACCACCACGGCCGAGGAATGCTCGCGCGCTGCGCCGAACTTGAATTCACCCCAGGCGGCTGCATTCGCGTCGTTCTCGACGACGACGTGGTAACCGGTGGTTCGCGACACCTTCTCCGCCAATGGTTCGTTGCGCCACGCCAGATTTGGAGCGAAAACGACCGTGGTGCGTTCACGATCGACGAATCCTGCGGCGCCGATGCCGATGGATTCGACGTCGTAGGAGCCTGCCAGTTCTTTCACGCATTCGCTGATGGTGTTGGCCACCGCATCGGAGCTTGAGGCTGGCGTGGGTTTTCTCACGAGAGCCAGGATTTCGCCGTTGTTGTCAACAGCTCCTGCGGCAATCTTCGTGCCGCCGACGTCTATGCCGATGTTCACACGCATGGCTTCATTCTATCGGAAATCGAGTCATGCGAATGCCGCGATACGGTTGAAATTCCAATGACTATCTGGGGGCGACTACTATTCGAGATCGGTAACTCGCTCGGATCGGTAACTCGCTCGGATCGGTAACTCACTCAGATCAATAACTTGCTCAGATCGATAACTCTCGGCCCAATGGTCACCCCAAGCTGATGGCTGTTTCGAGATCAATGACTGTTCCAGTTTGATTCCTATCCCAACTCGACCGGCGCGGCGAGAGCTTTGCGGTCGGAGCGTCTGAGTTTGATGACCTCGACGTCGAACATCCTCGCCCGGCCGCTCGCGAATATGTGGTCGATCGGCGAGGCAAGCCAGATGAAAGCGGAACTCGGCCAGGTGCCGGATCGGATCCAGGGGCCGCCAGTGCGTCCGAATCCTTTAACTACGCAAGCCGAGATCATTGAAGACACTAGAGTCGAAAGGTTTCTAGAAGAACATATTTTCCCCAAACTTCCGCCAAATGGAGCGGAATCGTTAGAATGAGCGTTGATTGCTTATTTGGGTATTTAATGTTGTGTAGTCTTTTGGCGGTCAAAAGGGAGGTAAACTAGTGCTCATTTATTTTGGAAGAATAATTTATGTTGATTCTCTTTTGCCCGTGAAGTCGACGCTCGCTATGGGTCGAAGACTATTGAGATTCTCAGAGTAAAGGCGAATGAAAACGCCTATAGATGGACAGAGCGCAGAATTCCCGCCGAGAGAAGACCTGGCACTTTCCTCCTAGCGCCAGGCAAGCCATTGAGGCACCGCGGAGACGGCGGGATTTGAACCCGCGAGGGGCTTTGAACCCCTACCTTCTTAGCAGGAAGGCGCACTCGACCAGACTATGCGACGTCTCCAATACGTTCAAGGATAGCGTCTTTTCTCCGATCGATCCACCGGTGTGACTACCCATTGACAGTGACGCAGGCTGATCGAGATTGATGGGCGGCGACTAGCGGATTCGGTGGGCAGCGACTACTGGGATCGGTGAGCATGGCTAATCGAATCGGCCGGTGCGATCATTGGCCAGCTGACGTGAGGTCCCGTTCGCCGGCGCAAGTCTTGCAGCGCTTGATATAAGTTTGCCGTGCTTGATTTGACGGGTGAAACTGCTGGCGTGGTTCCCGTTCGCTGGGAGCAAATGCTAGGCTCGTTCAGTCGGAAATCGAGCTGGAAAGGGACCCGGACCATTGACGAAGTACCGCGGCATACAAATAGTTAATGCTCTGCTCATAGTCCTCTTTGGTGTGTCGGGTCTCTATCTGCAGATGTACCCGTCCAAATGGTACTTGTTCACGTACTACACGATTCTGTCGAATTCGCTGGTGGTGCTTTTCTTTGCTCTGCATGTGATTCTGCTCGTTACGAAGCGTAAGGGCATCCTCGGTTCGAAGCTGTACGTCCGCGCTAAAGCTGCGGTGACAACAGCTATACTCATGACGTTCTTCACTTTCGGGATTCTGCTCCTGCCGAAGACCGATCCTGCAGAAGTCATGGCTTATGACAATTTGGCGGTCCACTTCATCGTGCCCATTCTCGTCGGCCTTGACTGGCTTTTCTTCGATCCGCGCGGCCTCTACCGGCGAATCGAACCGTTGCTGTGGACGGTAATTCCCCTCATCTATCTTTTCTACGCTCTGATCCGGGGAATCGTGTTCAAGATTCCGATCCCGGAGAGCAAAGAGAGTCCGTTCCCTTATTTCTTCCTCAATGGATACAAGATGGGGTGGGACACTGTGGCTCTCTACTGCGTGGTTATGCTGATCCTTTTCATCCTGCTTGGGTACGTCATGTACTGGATCAAACGCAAGAAGAAGCGACGGGTCCGCTAGGTTCCGAGTTTTTGGCGAGCTAGGTTCCTTGGCACGTTAGGCTGTAAGCGCTTGGCGCGTTGCGTTTCGAACGCAAGGCGCTTCAGCCTCGTAAATCGTTCCCATGGCGTGCTCGCCGTACTCGTTTTCGGTCGAAGTCCAGCGGAGGCGCCCTCGCCGGCGGTGCGGATCTAAGTCTCGAGCCACCGTCAATGGTTTCGAAAGTGCCAGGCGGCTCTCACCAGGCCGGACCTGGGGTCGGGATGGCCGAGTGGGCCGGAACGGACGATCCGCTTCCAGCCTAGACGCGGATATTTGGGTGGCTTAAGCGAGCGCGATGTAGACGGTACAGGTGGTGCTTCCGCTCTCCACCTCGCTCAGCTCGTAATCCTCCGTGAATGCGCGCTTGAGCTCGCCCGATTGAGTGTCATTCCACACCCGCTGCCAAGCTTGCTCGGTCGCGGCTGCGACGTCACCGTCGTCGCTCTCCCCTTTGTATACGCGGAAGCGGCCCTTCTGAGCCAAAGCTTCAAGCCGTTCGACGAACTCTTTCCTCACTCCCATGACACTCAGGTCGTAATTGCCGGATTCGTCGCTTTCGTAGTTGGAGTAGCGGGAGACTATCGTTCCGTTGGGAGGCAGACTCAGCGTGAACTTCCCATTCATAATGTCGGTCCACAGATTGCCGATCTGCTTCATGCCTTCAAGTGAGTTGTTGGTGCGAATGGTGACTGCTCGCAGTTGGTAGTTCATGCTTCTCCGTTGGTAGCGTACTTCCTTTGAATCGCGGAAGGTAAGGGATTCGAACCCTTGGTGCGGGGTCGCCGCACAACGGTTTTCAAGACCGTCACATTCGGCCGCTCTGTCAACCTTCCATTGTTTGATGGGCGTGTCGATTCTAGCGCATAGCTCCCTTATATGCACCGAATGCGCATTCGCCGCGAGGCCGGTGTGGCGAGCCATGCAACGATGGGTATCATCCTCCCGTTGTCAGACCTCGACCGGTTCAGCCTGTGAAAACACCTCGATCTCTAGATTTGCTGGCTCCGTGTGCCGCCCGTCCTCGCGTTGGTCTATTGCAGCCAGGACGATGCCAGGTATGACGAGTATTGCCGCCATTCCGGGCAAAACGATGCCCGAGTCATTAAGTGCGAAGCCCAGCGCCATGCATGCTCCCAGCGAGGTGAGGGCCAGTCGCAGGCTTTCCGCCGCAGAGTTCTCGAGAGGCTCGAGCCCCCAGCTTTCTTCGGCTCTGAGACGCCCTTTGCGCGTCCATTCTTTGAGACGGATGCAGCAGAGCCGTCCCCATGCATGGGCCCAAGCGATCATTCGCTTGAGCCGTGATCTCCGGTTAGATACGCCAGATTCGGCAGGTTCGCCGGGGCGGCCATGTTCGCCGGGGCGGCCAGGCCGACTAGATTCGCCTGAGTGGCCGGTATGAGCGAAGTGGCCGGATTCGCCGGACTGGCCAGGTGCGCCCAGCCCGCCAATTTGGCTAGGTTCGCGAGTTTGGCCGTGTGCGCCCAGTTCGCTCAACTGTGCGGCTTGGACGAGGCTTTCGCGGCCGGACTCCATCGAAGGACGCAGGAGGTTGATGAGGCAGAGGAAGAAGAGCAGAAGAGCCGCCAATACCACCCAACGGTGGGTCGATGTCGATAGCAGTCGAATGTTCGTCCCGAGCTTGCGAGCGATGACATCGAAGAGTTCGCCGTCGGCGATCGACTGAACGAAACGCCCGAGGTGAGTGCGGGACTCGGCCGGACGCATCCAGTCGACCAGGGCAATTGCACTGGCAGCGCCCACTGTGACTATCCCAACCACCAGAATGCGGCGCCACGACAGACGTAACTTTGCGATGAGAAGGCACATGAGGCCCAGGGCCGGAACGAAGGATAGGACCCCGCCGAAATCGGCGCCCATCGAAGGCAACGCGTCGATCGCAGCCACCCCGAGGCCGAAGAAGAGAACGCCGCCCGCGGCAACTGCGTTGCCCCATCTGCGCATCTTCATTCCGAGGAAGGCCAAACTGATGATTGCTCCCGAGGCCAGCAGGGCGTACGCCTCGTTGCCTATGCCGTAGAAACGCGCGGCGGTGAGGAGGTTGAACCCGACGGGGGAGTCGGCCATGAGATTGGATCCCGTTGCGGCGTCGATCGCGACGAGTGCCGCGGTGCAACTGGAGATTGCGACGAGCGGGGCTAGGGAATGGAATCGGGTGAGGGGAAGCGCCAGCGCAGCGATGAGCCCTGCTCCAACCCAGCTGCCGCCGAATAGAGCGATGTAGGCGCTGGAGGCGTCCCACCATTTGAAGTAGTTGATGACGAGGCTCGCCATGGGCAGAGCCGAGAGGGTCAAGCCGGCCCATCGCCACAGCTTGGCGTACGGGCGCCGTCGGCCCAGGGTCGACGCGTAAAAGCGCCGCGCAAGGAAAAATAGGGAAAGAAAGAAGTAACCGACCGCCGCCCACGTCATGTATTGGACGAATTTTCCCCGGAATGTTCGCATTTTATTGGCGTGCAGAGACTGGTCCGCAAGTTGTTCCACACGGTTCGTATAGCAAGATTCTGACTGTTTGCACGACGTCGCCGTCGGCGACACTGAAATCGGAGACCCCGCGATTCCCTTGCGATCGGCGCCGACCCAGGTGAACAGCGTAGGAACGACGTCAAGCATCTGGATGAGGCCTCCGTGGCGTACCGAATCGCTGCCCGCTAACCCCACCGGTATGAGCCGGCCGTTCGCGGAGACATCGGCCATGACAAAAAGTTGCATGTACGAGTAAGTGTCGATGTCCACCGTGGACATGACAACGACGCGAGTCCCCGGGGGAACGCGTTCGAGGATCGACTCGACTCGCAGCGTGTTGATAGCGGAAAAAGCTTGCCGTCCCGGCTGCAGGGTGGAACCATCCACGGTGTCTGGTGGTGTGGGGTTCTCTGGGCCGATGACGTCCGTGGGGCTGGGTGTGGTTTGCGGGTCACTTTCCAGTTCTTTGCGTTGCTCCTGGAAGAGCTGGCGAGCCGCATCGCGTTCTTCGTCGGATGCGTAGCTTTCGGCGTCGGCGTCGACGATCGTGAGGTCGTATTTCTTCGCGCTGCGCGCGGCCTCCTCGCCAAGCTCTTTGACGGTCAATGGGTTGGGAGTGTGATTGGTGGGAACGTCCCCCGCCTTGTTGGCAAGAACATAGGCTCCGCCGTCGCCGATGCTGTGAGTGGTGACGCCTGCCCTGTGCAGCGATCGGGCGAAGCGGCCGAGCCGTGCTTTGGGATCGGTCGCTTCCAATGCCCTGGTGTAGCGGTCCCAATTGGGAAGCACGTCGCCCGCGGCAACCGGCGGTTGCGCGCATGTTGGGGTGGTGGCTATTGCTCGTTCAGAGATTTGGCGGCCGGCAGAGATGGCGAGCCACGTGTCTACCGGACAGGGCGCTCCACGCGTCGATAGGGGAACGAGATTCGCCATGGCTCCCGAAGCGCCGAGTGCTGCCAGTTTGGGAGCGCTCGCATGGTCGAGGTGGTCCCAACGCAGGCCTCCGGTCACCACAACGACGGTGCGGCGCTTGCCGTTCTTGCCGGTGGCGGCTGGAGCGACGGCATTCTCCGGCTTTCCGCCTTCGTTCTTGGTGATCTTGGCATGGCTTCGAGTCGTGGCATGAGCGCCGTCTGCCGCCTGCGCGAGATCCGGCCTGGCGATGAACGCGGTCAGCACAAGGAAGACGAGAGACGCCAAAGCGCCGAGGCGCCGTGCACGCGCTGCCATGGGACTCCTTTCGCCAACCATGACCATCCTATCGCCGAGCGATCCTTTTGGGTGGCTTTGCGTGACTGCCTCGACGGTTGCGGGCGCCGAATCTCGACGGTTGCGGGTGCCAAACGATGTGTTTCTGTTTTTCCGAGGACGCTCTTGATGTCCCTGGAATCACCGGCGTGCTTGTTGGCGGGTTGCACCGGTCACGCTGGTCATACCGTTTCGGACCTCAGTGCGTTTCTCGTTCGATCCTCAGTGTAATTTTCGCGCCTGCGATTCACGTTTCGATACCTGTGGTTCGATCGGGTGGCCGGCGTTGAACTCAGCGAGGGCGTGGGCGGCACTGGCTTTAAGGTCGCCATCTGGCCCGGCTGCCGCTCGAAGCCTTTCCGCCGCGGGCGAAGCTATCAGGTTGGGAACCGCGGCCAGGTCCTCCGCGCAGCCGAGGAAATCAGCGGCGGGTTCGAGCCACGTGAGCAGATTAGGGAGGCTTTCTGCCAGGGGTATGCATTCGCCGTCGGCGGATTCAATGAACTCAGCGCGAGCCCCGTAGCGCGCACCTCTCCACTTGTTGGTTTCGAGAAAGTGGGCCGGCAAGGTGGGCAGCTTGCGTCCGGCGTCGAGCTCCCGCGAAGCCGTTTCGACGAGCGCGTGCACAAAGGCCGCTATGGCACGAATTTCGGCGAGGTTGGTGGCCGAATCGCAGGCGCGCACCTCGATGGTGCCGAAGCCGGGGGACGGGCGGATGTCCCATCTGATCTCGTTGAATTCGCGGATGGCGCCGACGCCGATCAGGTCGCTCGTTATCCGCTCGAGGTCGCCCCAAGAATTCAGGTGCAGCGGCAGGCCGGCGGTTGGCAGCTGCTGGAACATCATCGCTCGGTTGTCGGCATACCCCGTATCAATGCCGTCCCAGTAGGGCGAGGCGGCCGATATCCCCAGCAGGTGGCCGATTTTGGCGCTGAGGAAGTTGTGGATGGGGGCCACTTTGCGGCGGTCCTCGATACCCACGTGCACGTGCGTGCCGAAGATGACCATCTGCCGCCCCCAGTAGCGGGTGCGTTCAACGAGGTCCTCGTAGCGTTCTGTCGCCGATACGGGCTGTTCACCGGGGCGAGAAAAGGGATGGGAGCCTCCGCCCGAAAGGCCGACGCCCAACTCTTCGGCGTAAGGCATCGTGACCTCGATGGCCTCAAGCATATCGGCCGCGCATTCATCGACGCTCACGCGTTTGCGCGAAACGAATTCGAGCATATTTTGGTGCATCTCGCCTTTGACGAGCCAGCAGTTGCTGGTGTAGTGGGCGTCCACCAGAATTCTGGCCGCCTTTTGGCTTAGTTCAAGTGTTTTCGGGTCGACGATCTGAACCTCCCATTCGAGTCCGATCGTCGAGCGCTCCGAGTCACGAAAAGAGATGGACATGCGATCACCGCCTGTATGTGGCTACGAATTTCGTGATCAATCTGTTGGATTCTTCGACCTCGGCGGCGTCGCAGCGGGCGATGACCGCCGCTTTTTCGTCCGCCGGGTAGTAGGTGTCTCCGTACGTGTTGATGCGAATGCGCATCCCCTCCCGAGTGATCTCGGGGTGGAACTGGGTTCCGTAGACATTCTTGCCCCACCGCACCATTTGTACGCGACAGTGTTCACCTGTGGCAAGGATCGTTCCGTTTCCGGGTACGTCGCCGAGGGCCTCGGCATGGCCGGTGTACCCGTAGAAGACCTGCGGCATGTCGGCGGTCAGCGGGTCGTTTGCCGCTTCGGGCGTGAGGGTCATCCGCGGGGCTTGCAGATCCTCGCCGTGCCCCTCAATGAGGCTGCCGCCCAGAGCCTTTGCGATCGCTTGCAGGCCGAAGCAAATCCCGAGGGTTGGGATATCCTCCTCCACGAGTCGTTTGCTGAGAGCGAGGATGCGGCGTTCCATGAGTTGGTGTTCGCGGCTCTTGTGGTTTTCATCTTCCCCGAAGCCGAAAGGCGATCCGGTAATGATCACCCCGGAGTACCGGGAAAGGTCGAGGTGTGCCGGGTCGACGGCGTCCTCGTCGACGAGGGAAACGGTCTCAATGCCTGTATTCGGATCGAGACGGCCCCAGTCGATGATGGTTTCGAGCTCGTCGTCTGCAATGGCGCCGGGCATTCGACAGACCGCCAGCAGGAAGGGCTGGGCGGTCTGAACGATATTCGGCGTCTTGGTCATTCCGATAGTTTAGATGGCCGACGCCGATTGGAGGAAAACGTCCGGTGGGTGGGAAGGACGGCGGGCCCGAACGGTTGCGATCCCTGCTTAGCGCGCTAGCTCATGTGAGAAATCCATGGTGGCAGTGTGCAGAAGGTCGTGTTGTAAGTGCGTGGAAAATAAAGGACTGCATTCTGCAGCCTGAAATTCTGGGAAATACCAAGGTGAATACAATTCGTTCATTTTTTGCGACTCCAAAAGGAAAACGTGCCCTTCCAGACCGTCTGGAAATCATTAGATACATTGAGTTAGCATCAGTTCTATAACGATAACTTCAAACCACTGGTCTTAAGCAAAAGCTTTTGCGCAGAACCACAATTCAGGTCGAGAGCAATGTTTCCCGTTAGCTCTTAGACATCGTCAACCTTAAGCTTGCATACAACGATCTGCAACAACAAGATGAAGAGTCCCAAAGGAGGCTTGATTTCATCGCGTCGCAAATCCAGGAAGGCAAAAGTGGTGTTGATCCCTGGGAGGGCCAGAAACAAAAGGATATCAAGTCCTACAACTACTTCAAGAACGACTTGGGAACACAAGATCCTGCACCTGATCAGCAGCTGATTGACGAGATAAACACGCTCATGAATGGGCAAGGAGGCTGATCAAAACGGCGTAAGACCATCTTGCGGCAGTATTTTGAGGAAAGGGCGAGGCCGTCGGCGTCGGTACTTCTGGTGACCGCGTCGGCGGCCTTCGAGACTCCTCTTGCAAGTGGAACCGGTAAGCCAACAAAACTAAAGTTCAAGAATGCCTTTTATGCTTCATGTCCGGCCAGAGGTTGTAATCTACATGTGAGACTGCCCGCTTGCGGGTCGTGCTCGAGAGCCTCATTTGCCCGGGCTGGAGTAAGACCATTCTTGCCCGTCAATATCTATAGCTATGCCAATAGCATCGAACAACTCTTCCAAATCGCCAAATTTCTTCAGCTACCGCGCTTTCCTCTTTCCCGCTTAAATCGGTTTAAAGGAAACATGTTAGCCATAAATATTGAATATCCTTTCAAAATCAGAACCAACATTAAGCATACGTTATACTCGTGCGGTTCTATCTCGACTTTTACTTATAACTCATGGGGTTGCGATTTTTAACGATGCCTATCTTTATTCGTGTAAATAGTATACTTTTAAACTTTCGAGCATTTATCCCATAATGTCTTGCGGCAAATAGGGTGTACTCCTCCCCCATGAAACGGGTAATTTTGTTTGTTTCTCGGACTTTGAAAAGCGTAGCATGGGAATCGCTTTAAAAATATATGAATTTTTAATAGGGAGGAAGTGCTCGCATGTTTTTCGGTGGTCCAAGCAAGAACGTACATCATCTTTTTAAACAGCCCGATTATGATAATCTTTCAACTCTGGTTGGTCGCCTCAAAAGGGCTGCAATAGATGCATATATGAGAAGCCAGGGTTTTCGTGTATCTGATAGATATTACAGTCAGCAGATCGGCATGAATCCTGATTATGGTGACTTAAATGCGTACATTGTTCGCCCCGATGAAGCAGGCAACGGTGGAGGGGAGGGTGTGAATGGTCCATTCATGCATGCTCCATTCACGTATGTCGATGAGTTTGAGGGTATCCGTAACTTTATTGACGGTAAGTTGGAGATGTGGTACGGACTTCCGTCCCCCTCTGGCTTCGATACGTATATTTCAGCGTATAAAGAGGCGATTGGAAAGATCTGCAGTGATGACAGCGGTGCTGTGGAGGCAGACGGCAACGGTGCGAGCATCGGAGGGGGGCAGCTCAAAATGCTCGACGGTGTTTCTCCTGGCCTTATTGGAGTCAATCTTCAAGGATTGGTGCATAGTGCGTCTTCGATGAAAGGCAAGGTGATGAATGCTTTTCGTTCTCAATTCGCATTGACATTACCCCGCGTGCTTAAAAATCTTTATTTGGCCGTGAATGTTCATTACTCTACCCTTGCCGCAGAGAGGGCTGTCATAGATGAAGCTAGAGAAAAGATCAGCTGTTTAGTTGCTGATGCGACAAGAGCGTTCAACGCTGTTGCACATGACAACGGTGCATCAAGTAGCTTTGCTTGGGACATAGCTGGAGTCGCTTTTGAAATAGCGATGCTTCCTTTTGGAGGTGGAGCTGTTTCGCTAGCGCTTGCAGGAGCTTCGGCTTCCCTTCATCTATTACGGGCTGGTGTAGAAGAGGTGGAGAGGATGCAGGAGCACGAATTAGGTTCATCGACGTACGAAGGAGTCCGAGATAACTTTGAGGCTATTGTGGACGCCCTTGGGGTGGAAGTGCGAGGCTGCGAAAAAGTTATTAATGATAATTTAACGCACAATATGGGAGTTATTCAAGGGGATGTTTGTGGCGCAGGGCAACAACAAAATGGAGGTCGTTGCGAAACGTATGACACAGTTCGCTTCCACTTGCTCCCCGCCTCTATTCACGACATAGAAGAAGCCGAGAATGTGGATATAAATGAAAATGAGGTCAACTTGATGACGACTGAAAGTAGAGATGGAGGTTATATGCCGAAAATTTATAGCGAGGTTGTTGAGTCGGCGAATAAGTTGAACGATATAACTATGTCTACGCCAGCTAGACGCACTTCCGGCGATTTTGGCATAGGTGAAGTAGGGCCAGGGAGTTCGTTTGACAGTCTTAAACAGGTAATACATGAATTATTACTGGATCTGTCTTGGCGCGTCGAGATGGGCATAGTGAACTTGCGGGCTGCCGTGAACGACATAGCTCAGCAAGACGAGGAATCGGCGAGACAGCTCGAAAGCATTGCCGCCTTAGTAGACGAAGGGAGCGGCATCAATCCTTGGGATCAGGAATCGCAAGGAAGCGCGAATCTTAGGACTCTTCCTGACGGTATTGACTCGGATGCACTTTCGGGAATTGAAAGTTTAATGAAACCTAGTTAGGCCGAAGCGGGGATTTCTAGATGTCTTTGGCAAGCAGTCCGTTTTAAGGTGAATGAACTGGCGGTATCGGACGTAAAGGTTTTGTTCGGATCCTTTTAAGCAGAATCCACATACAGCTTCCAGGAGGCCTCGTTCGCTTTCTGAATTTTAGTAAATAGAACCCATTCCGTACAAAAGATAAGTGTCCTGTGGTGAAAGTCGTGAGAATGTATAGCCAGCGTTTATAACAGGAGTTCGAGGACGAGGGCGAGGCCGTCGGCGTCGACGCCTGTGGTGACGGCG
>ERZ773049.1184-NODE-1184-length-15268-cov-97.787747_pt1 | contig 15268 bp, 14 predicted proteins | sample MGYA00580633_ERZ773049 | MGnify/ENA primary metagenome ERZ773049 (study PRJEB29015, sample SAMEA2737991) | human oral metagenome | biome: human oral; feature: human-associated habitat; material: dental | place: China | collected 2066 ... | reverse complement strand
GATCCTCGTCACTGGCTACATTATCTGTGTTAAAAAGAAATAACCGCCCTGCCTTCCAAACGGGAGCGGTTAAATCCAAAACTGTGAAGAGGGTAGCCGCTTTATCGAGCGGTTCTCTTTTTTCTGCCTTCATTATAGCAGACACATCTGCCGTTTGCAAGTATTACTCTTTCACCTGCAGCGCGCGCATGGCGTTGAGGATGGCGAGGACGGTGACGCCGACATCGGCGAAGATCGCTGCCCAGAGGCCTGCCCAGCCGATGGCGCCGAGCACGAGTACGATCGCTTTGATGCCGATGGCAAAGACGATGTTCTGCCACGCGATGCGCATCGTCTTGCGCGCGATATCGATCGCCACGGCGATCTTCTTCGGCTCATCGGTCATGAGGACAACGTCCGCCGCCTCGATTGCCGCGTCTGAGCCGAGTGCGCCCATCGCGATGCCGACATCGGCGCGTGCGAGCACGGGGGCGTCGTTGATGCCGTCGCCGACATAGGCGAGGGCCTTTCCCGCCTTTTTCGCTGCGAGGCGGGATTCTACCTGGGTCACCTTATCCTGCGGGAGCAGTTCGGCATAGATCGTGTCGATGCCGAGGCTCCTGCCGACGCTCGTGCCGATCCAGCGCGAGTCGCCCGTGAGCATGACGGTTTCGCCGATGCCGCGCTCCTTGAGCGCATGGACTGCGCTTGCCGCGTCCTCCTTGACCTCGTCCGAAACGTGGACGACACCGGCAAAGCGGCCGTCGACGGCGAGATAGACCGCGCCCGTATGCGGGAGAGAGGGGAGGCCGACGACCTTGTTGTCACGGAGGAGGCTGCGCGTGCCGAGCAGGACGATATGGCCATTGATGTGCGCCGAGATGCCGCGGCCGGCCGTTTCCTCCAGCGCATGTACATCCGTATCATCCACTGTATTTCCGCCGGCGGTGAACGCCCGCAGGATGGAGCGGCCGATGGGATGGGTGGAGTAGCGCTCCGCATTTGCCGCGTAGAAGAGAACCTCGCCTGCCTTAAAACCCTCGGCAGGGACGACGCTTGCCACGTGGAAGCTGCCCTTCGTGAGCGTGCCCGTCTTGTCAAAGACAACGGTGTCCGCATTGGCAAGCGCCTCGAGATAGTTGCCGCCCTTGATGAGGATGCCGGCGCGGCTTGCACCGCCGATGCCGGCAAAGAAGGAGAGCGGCACGGAGATGACGAGCGCGCACGGGCAGGAGATGACGAGGAAGGTCAGGGCGCGGTAAACCCACATGGAAAAGGGATCGCCCGTGACCAGAGGGGGGACGACGGCGAGAATGAGCGCGGCGATGACGACGACAGGGGTATACCAGCGCGCAAAGCGCGTGATGAATGCCTCGGTCGTCGCTTTCTTATCCGTCGCCTCTTCGACGAGGGAGAGAATGCGTTCGACTGTGGATTCCTCGTAGGGGGTCGTGACGCGCACCTCGAGCACGCCGGTCTGGTTGATGCATCCGCTGATGATCTCATCGCCCGCATGCGCCTCGCGCGGCATGGATTCGCCGGTCAGTGCAGAGGTGTCGAGCAGGCCGTCGCCCTTCGTGATGATGCCGTCGAGCGGGACGCGCTCGCCCGGGCGAATAACGATCGTCGCGCCGACCTCGACTTCGTCGGGGAATACCTCCTCCTCAGCGCCGCCGCGCAGAACGCGCGCCGTATCGGGGCGGATATCCATGAGCGAGGAGATGGAGCGGCGCGAACGCTGCACCGCATAGCTCTGGAACCACTCGCCGATCTGGTAGAGCAGCATAACGGCGACACCCTCGGAGTAGTCGCTGAGCGCGAGTGCCCCGACGGTTGCAATCGCCATGAGGAAATTTTCATCAAAGACGCGCCCGTGACGGATGTTCACCGCGGCGCGCCAGAGGATGTCCCAGCCGATCAGCGCGTAGGCTGCGAGGAGGAGAATCATGCCGGGCATGCTCTCCTCGAAGATCATCCCGGGGATGAAAAGCGCCGCTGCCCCGCCGATGCGACAGAGCATCCGTTTTTGCTTCTTCGTCATGACGGCCTCTCCTTCGTCGAAATTATGCTTCGAGCACAGCGTCCGGCTCGATGGTCTTCACGATCTTCTTGATCTCGTCGAGTACCGCGTCGAACCGTGCGTCCTCGGCGTCGAGCGTCATGCGTTCGCTCAGGAAGTTGACGCGCACCTTGTTCACGCCCGCAACCTTTGATGCTGCCTCCTCGATCTCCTGTGCACAGTGGGCGCAGTCGAGCTCGCGGATCTTGAATGCCTTCTTCATGAATCTCTTCTCCTTTATTTAAGGAAGCACCGATAAACTCAGTACCGATCGGATCGATTTTCCTTTAGCGGCAGTTCCTTATAACATATGAACAACTATTCATGTGTATGATTATAAGCGGCGGACAGAGGATTGTCAATAGGCGGTGTTTTATTTTTCCTGCATGGCTGGCTTTGACTGTCATGACGCTCAACAGCAGGCCGTGCAGGTGCTGATCTGCCCAAAGCAAAACCCCCGAAGCTGAGCTTCGGGGGTTTGTGCGTGCACAGCGCTGTTTGGCTGGCTTTGGCGTACCATACAACAATGAGACTCATGCGGGGGAGCAGCTTACAGTCGGAACTTCGACGTGATGTCGTTGAGCTTCGATGCCGTCTGCGAGAGGGCTTCGGCGCTGTCGCTGACATCGTGCAGACTCGCGCTCTGCTCTTCGGAGGCCGCGGCGACGGTCTCTGCGTTCGCGCCGGTCTTTTCGGCGACGGCGCTGATGTTCTGCACGTTGCCGACGACATCCTGCATATCGTTCGCCGTGTGATCAACTGCTTGGCTGATCTGCTCGATGTTGGTGCGCACATCATTGAGGCGCTTTTGGATGGAGGCAAAGCTCTTTTCCGTTTCGACGGTGACTTCCTTGCTTGCCTCGACTTTCTCCTCGGCGTTCGTGATTGCGCCCGCCGCGAGCTGAATGCTGTCGATCATCTGAGTGATCGTCTGCTCGATTTCATTCGTCGCTGCCGAGCTCTGCTCGGCAAGCTTGCGGACCTCCTCGGCGACGACTGCGAAGCCGCGTCCTGCCTCGCCTGCGCGCGCTGCCTCGATGGCAGCGTTGAGCGCGAGGAGATTGGTCTGTCCGGCGATCTCGCGAATGGTCGTGACGACATTCTTGATGGCATCGGAGCCGGTGACGAGCTTCTCGGAGACCCGTGAGATCTCGGTCATGGAGTCACTGACGGTTGTATTCTGCTGAACGAGCTGTTGGATGAATGTCATGCCGTTATTGGCATCCTCAACGGCCTCGACTGCCGTCTGGTTGACATGTGTGCCGCTCGCGCTCATCTCCTCCGTACGGGCACTGACCTGTTCGATGGCGTTTGAGATCTCGCTGATGCTGTTGTTGTTGTGCACGGCATCAGACGCAACATCCGTGATCGTGTGCGCAATGCTCTCGGAGACCTGCATCTGCGACTGAACAGAGGTCGAAAGGCTGTCGCTCGCCTGCGAGAGCGCATCCGCCTCGGTCTGGATGGAGCGCACAATATTGTGCAGGGCGTCCTTCATCTCGAGGAGTTCGTTCGCCATGTCGCCGATCTCATCGTTCCACGTTGCGCGCGTGCCCTGGAAGGAGAGATCCAGTTTGCCGAGCTTGCCGACATCGCCGCGCAGGTTGCTGAGGCGGCGGGCGAGACGGCGCGCGTACCATGCGGCTGCCGCGCCGACGGCGATGATGCCGATGACGCTCACGGCGAGGACAATGATGAAGATATGGTTGACGTTGTCGTTCAGGTCTGCCATCTGAGCATCCTGTACAGAGGCCTGAACTTCTGCCGCCTTGCTGAAGAGGCCGTCGATCTCGTCCGTCTTCTTGCGCAGTTCGGCGGAGGCTGCGGTCGCCGCCTCGACATCTCCGCGGCCGTAGAGTGCGATGATCTCCTTTGTGTGCTCCGTGTAGTCACGCACTGCCTTGCGCAGCTCCTCACCGCGCGCCTTGCTGTCGGGGTTGACCGCGTGCTCGGCGAACACGGCGATCTGCTCATCGGCTTTCTGGAGTGCCGTCTCCGTGGATGCAACGCGGGCCGCGTCGCGCGTGATGATGTAGCCGCGCAGTTCGCTCAGCCCCAGATGAAAGTCATCCTCTGCCTCGAGCAGGGTGATGCTGTTCTTGACCGTGACGGAGAGCAGATGCTGATACTCGGTACTCGTCGTCTTGAACTCATAGAGCACAATGCCGAGCAGGACAATCATCAGCGCGATGACGCTGCCGACGAGTCCCGAGAGCTGCAGTCCGATGGGCATTCGCTGTCCCATAAAAATCATCCTCATTTCTTTTTCCCGCACCGCGCGCCCGTTCCCTGCGGGCATGCGGCGTAAAACCTAATGCACTTTTATTTTGCCCCTAATGATAGTTTTTGTCAATTCATTTTTAGCGTAGAAAAAATTTTTCCCAAAATGGTTTTAAGTTATTGCATCTGCGGGACGAATGTGGTACAGTTACATCCGTGAATTTCCTGTTTGCTGTGTGTCGGGCGTTCAGCGATGGACGACGGGGGCGGCGCACGGGAGCGTTTGGAACGATTAGCCGGCCTTGGTGGGCACTTTGCCCGGGACTTGGCAGGATGATTAGTGTCTGCACAACGGAATCGTTAATATAACATAGATTGTGCATGGACGACCAAACGGCGGCGGGAAATAATGAGCTGGTGATGTCACCAGCTTTTCTTTTTGCCCGAAATGGAGTAGAATAGGCGCAGAGATTTATGCGGGACGCATTGCGCAACGATAATAATAATGATATGGAGATCGTCTGCATTACACGGAGGTAATGTCATGTCAATATTTGAGGGAATCGGAAAAATCGGCGACTATACGCATCTGCGCAGTCTGCAGCGTGAGATGAAGTACCGCATCAAGACGGGCGCGAGCCTGCGTCAGGCGATGGGTGCGCAGACGCAGCCGGGCAAGACCAAACAGAGTGATCTGCAAGGGATGGACGATACGCGCAGCGCGAACCGCGAAGGGCGCATCCGGCAGAAGCTGCGGCAGGGACAGAAACTCTCCGCTGCCGACAAGCAGTATCTGAAGGACAATGCCCCGGATCTCTATGAGAAGGTAACGCGCATCGAGGAGCGCCGTGAGGCACTCGCGCGTGCCCTCCAGCGTGCCAAGACCAAGGACGACGCGCTGCGCGCGGTCGCGCAGGCGAACATCGCCGTGCTCGCGGAGATGAAGGCGGGCAGCGGCGATGTACCGAGTTTTCGCGGGGTGGGGGCGGGTTCGTCCGAGGGGGCAAGTGCGCCCGTAATGACGGCCGGCGGCGCAGCGGCCGCGGGAGATGCGCTCGATATGCCGCCTGCGGAAACGGGAGCCGCTGTGTCTGCACCCTCGTCCGGCGAGATGCAGGGTGCGCTCGGGCGCGAAGCTCTCGCACAGACGGGCGGCGATGCGCCTGCGGCAGGAGCCGCGTCCCAGAACGCGGTGCAGGCTTCCGGCGCAGCGGAGGAAAAGGAGGGCTTCAAGCCCGGACCGTCCACGCGCGATCCCTACGGCAACCGCCGCGTGCTCTCGCGCGAAGAACTCGACGATATGATGCGCACGGCGCAGCGGGCGGGGAATCTCTCGCCGCTTGACAACGAGAAGGTCTATCTCCTGCGCGCCCTGCAGCGCGAGTGGATGGAATATGCAAATTCTGAGGAGTATCAGAACCTCCCAAATACCGCGCTTGACGCGGCGGACGAAGAGACGCACGGCGCGGTGCGCCGCAGAAAACGGCAGGAGCAGGACGGCGTGTCGGCCGCTCCTCCCGTGCCGAGCGCCGCAGAGATCTTTGCCGCCGCGCATCGTTATTATCATGCGGCGCACGATGGGGAACGCTTTATCGCGAAAGGATAATTTCGCTTAGAAAGGATATCTCTATGTTTACGTTTAAAGGAGACGGTTTTCCGAGCTTTCACGGCATTACGCCGCAGATTCACGAGGAGGCGTTCGTCGCCCCGCAGGTATTTCTCTCGGGCGACGTACGCGTCGGTCAGTATGCGAGCCTCTGGCCCGGCGTTGTTGCGCGCGGCGATGTGAACTACATCTCCGTCGGCAACTGCTCGAACATCCAGGATCTCACCTGTCTGCACGTGGCGGATGACTACCCGTGCATCATCGGGGACTATGTGACCGTCGGACACTGCGCCTGCGTCCACGGCTGCGAGATCGAGGACCACGTGCTCATCGGCATGGGCGCGACGGTGCTGACGGGGGCGAAGGTCGGGCGCGGCTCGATCATCGCGGCAGGCGCGGTCATCAAGGAGAACGCCGTCATCCCGCCGAACTCGCTCGTCGCGGGCGTCCCGGGCAAGATTGTGCGCGAGAATATGGACCGCGTCGCAACGATCCACGCGCAGGCGCTCAAGTATAAATGTGAGTGGGCGGTGGAGTACGGCCTCTATCCGGAGATCGGCGGCGAGCGCTTCCACGGCGAGAAGGTCATCTGATGCCGGAGGAGCAGAGCTCCGTCGCGCAGCCGCACGGGCGTGAACAGCAGGTGAAGATGGAGATTGTCTCCATGATTCACGGCGGCGAATCGCCCTACGACGTGATTCATCATGTCGCTCAGTGGCTGGAGAAGGTATCGGGCGAGCCCGGTTACGCCCAGTATGTCGAGGATGCGATGCGCGCGGTCTACGGCTGCGCACTGCAGCATGTGCGTCCGATGGAGGACGAACTGCGCGATGTGGAGGAGCGCCTCGAACGCATCCGCGCCGCCTACGAAAAGCCGGAGTTCACGGAGGAGGAGAAGAAGCGCATCCGCTTTGCGATTGATCTCCACGTGAAAAATATCGAGCGCCTCAAGGAGTGCATCGCACGTGCGAAGGCGAACGGCGAGGCGGCAGAGATTGTGAAGAACTGACGAAGGAAGAAAACGATGCTGACAGATGTATTTTTTGAATGCCTGAAACACGACGGCATTGTGTCGGTGGCGTCGGTGACGCCCGAGGACGAGGCGCATATCGCGAATACGTGGAATAAGTACCTCATCGTGACAGAGGATGAACGGATTCTGATCCCATGCTACGGGTTCCGCAAAACGGAGCGCAATGCGGCGGAGCATCCGCGTCTTGCGCTGACGCTTGGCAGCCACGAGGTCGAGGGGCATCGGGGGATGGGCACCGGCTTTTTGCTGACAGGCACGGCGGAGTTCCGCAAGGACGGCGCGCTTTTTGAGCAGATGCATGCCAAGTGCTCGTTTGCGAACCGCGTGCTGATCTTTACGCCGGATTCCTGCCGGCAGACCCTCTGAACACGATTGTATACCGCTATACACGAAGCCCCATGCTTGCGCGCATGGGGCTTTTTATGCTAATATATTGCTGTTCCGTTGCTTGCTGCGGCGGTATTTCGAACTATATACAGGAGGTAAGAACATGAATATCTCTACCGTAAAGAAAATTTTTGCGGCAGGTGCAGTCCTTGTATTCTCTGCTGCACTCCTCACCGGCTGCGGCGACTCAGCATCGTCGGGGGACAAGAAGTTCCTCAACATCGGCACGGGCGGCACGGCGGGCACGTATTACCCGATCGGCGGCGCGATCGCAGAGGTGCTGAACAAGGAGATCCCGGGCATGAACGCGAGCGCGCAGAGCACGGGCGCATCCGTTGCGAATATCAATATGCTGCGCGACGGGGCGGTCGATCTCGCGACGGTCCAGAACGATATTACCTACTACGCCGTGAACGGCACCGAGATGTTCCAGGATAAAAAGGTCGACGGACTCCAGGGCATCGCGGCCCTCTATCCCGAGACCTGCCAGTTCGTCACCCTCCAGTCCTCGGGCATCAAGAGCATCGCGGACCTCAAGGGCAAACGCGTCGCGGTCGGCGCTGCGGGCTCCGGCGTGGAGGCAAATGCCCGCCAGATTCTCGAGGCATACGGCGTGACCTATGACGATATTGACGAGCAGTTCCTCTCGTTCGCCGAGGGTGCGAGCGCGCTGAAGGACGGTAATGTGGATGTCGCCGTTCTGACGGCAGGCTATCCGACGGCGTCCGTACAGGACATCGCCTCGCAGAACCCGGTGCGCCTCCTCCCTGTGGATGATCATGTGGCGGATGCGCTGATCGCGAAGTATCCGTTCTATACGAAAACGGTGATTCCTGCCGGCACGTATGCCGGATTTGATGAGGCCGTGCCGGGCGTCTCTGTCATGGCGATGCTGGTCGCGGGCCCCTCGATAAACGCCGATCTCGGCTACAGTATTACGAAGGCGATCTTCTCGAATCTCGATCGTCTGCAGGCCGCGCACGCCGTCGGCAAGCAGATCTCGAAGGAGACCGCAAAGAGCGGCATGTCGCTGCCGATGAACGCCGGCGCGGAGAAGTACTTCAACGGTGAATGAGAGCTTATGCGATTGCGCTTTGCGCGGCGGTGCTCCTGATCGCATTTGATATCCTGAGCACCCCCGCGCTTTTCCTGTGCGCGGATGGGGAGACGATGGTTCTCGCACCGCAGATTCGGGGCGAGGTGCCGCTGACGATCCATTTTATTCACTCCGTGCAGAAGACGCCGGTCGAGGAGTTCCTCACGGCGCATGCAGACGGGCATTTCCATCTCTCGGGCACGCGGTACCAGTCGCATGGGGTGGGACTGCCGTTCCTCCCCGAGGAGGGGACATTCCGCCAAGAGGGAGACTATTTCGTCCTCGATATGGACCGCGACTACCCGGAACTCAGCCTCCGAACGGGTGTCGGTACGGAGCTCACGATCGAGGCGGGCGGACGGGTGATCCCCGTCTATGAGATGTATCCCGCCGGCACGCGCATCGATCTTGTCGCTGCGCCGCTGTACACGTATTTTTGGAAGAAGTAGACGTTGATTTTTGCCGAGGCTGCCGGCAGGCGGCCTCGTATTCTTTTTCACAGAGGATGTGATTTGCTGTATGACCGATCAGAATACTGTTAATGCGGATGCAATTTTGAAGAAATATGACCGTGAATCGAACACGGTTCACTATACGGGCTGGCCGAAGAAAGTCGTTGCCGCGATCGCCATTACATTCTCCATCTTTCAGATCTATACGGCGACATTCGGCGTGCTCGATGCACAGCTGCAGCGCGCCGTTCATCTCGGATTCGGGCTTGCGCTTGCCTACCTGCTCTACCCGTTCCGGCGTGCGTGGGCACGCGACCATTTTTTCCATCCCATCGATGTCGCCTTCGCTATTCTCGGCGCGGCGGCGCCGGCCTACATTGTCATCCAGTACCGTGAGCTCGTCACGCGCGCGGGATCGGTGACGATGCCCGACGTCATCGTGGGCGGCCTCGGCATTCTGCTTGTCATTGAGGCGACGCGGCGGGTCGTGGGGCTGCCGATGGTGACGGTCGTGCTCTTTTTCCTTGCGTATGCGTTCCTCGGCCCCTATATGCCAGGCGTTCTTGCGCATCGCGGGCTCTCGCTCGAGCAGCTGGTCAGCCACCTCTATTTCACGACTGAGGGCATTTTCGGCATCCCGCTCGGCGTCTCCTCGACATTCATCTTCCTCTTTATCCTCTTCGGCGCGTATCTCGAGAGTACGGGTCTCGGCAAATTCTTCATCGATCTCGCCAATGCGGTAGCGGGCTGGGCGAGCGGCGGCCCCGCAAAGGTCGCCGTTCTCTCGAGCGGCCTGATGGGGACGGTCTCGGGCAGCTCTGTCGCGAACGTCGTCGGCACGGGGTCGCTCACGATCCCGATGATGAAAAAACTCGGTTACGATGCGAATTTTGCCGGCGCGGTTGAGGCGGCGGCATCCACGGGCGGACAGCTCATGCCGCCGGTCATGGGCGCTGCGGCGTTCCTCATGGCGGAGTTCGTCGGTGTGCCCTACATCGAAGTGGTCAAGGCAGCCGCGATTCCGGCGCTGCTCTATTTCACCGGCGTTTGGCTGGGCGTGCACTTTGAGGCAAAGCGCAAGAACCTCAAGGGAATCCCGCGCAGCGAGCTGCCGCATCCGCTGACGCTGCTCAAGGAGCGCGGGCACCTCGCGATTCCGCTCATCGTTATTGTCTATCTGCTCGTATCGGGCTACACGCCCATGCGCGCCGCGCTCGTCGCGATTGTCCTATCCATTGCCTGCGCCATGCTCCGCAAGTCCACGCGTATGAAGCCGATCGAGATCGTCTACGGACTTGAGCGCGGCGCAAAGGCCGTCCTCGGCGTACTGATCGCGTGTGCGGCGGCGGGCATCATCATCGGTGTCGTGACGAAAACCGGCGTCGGCCTGCGCCTCGCCTCGGGGCTGATCGATGCGGCGGGCGGCATGCTCCTGCCGGCGATGTTCTTCACGATGATTACGGCAATCGTGCTCGGCATGGGCGTCCCGACGACGGCGAACTACGTCATTACCTCGACCATCGCCGCGCCTGCCCTCGTCCAGATGGGTGTCCCCCTTCTCGCAGCGCACATGTTTGTGTTCTATTTCGGCATCATCGCGGATGTGACGCCGCCCGTCGCGCTTGCCGCCTATGCAGGAGCGGGAATCAGCGGGGGCAATCCACTGAGGACTGGCGTACATGCGTCAAAACTTGCGATTGCGGCGTTCATCATCCCGTACATTTTCGTCCTGTCGCCGGTTATCCTGATGGTCGATGCAGAGCCGTTCACCCTCATCGTTGCGACTCTCTCCGCACTCATCGGCATGATCGCAGTCAGCTCGGCCCTCTGCGGCTTCCTCGCCGATCACTGCCGTCTCTATGAACGCGTCCTGCTCATCGCTGCCGGCCTCCTCATGATCAAGCCCGGCGGTACGACGGACATGATCGGCCTCGCCGTCTTTGCTGCGATCCTCGCGATGCAGAGCATGCGCGTGAAGAAGGCGGCATAAATCAGCTCTTTTTGACCGTTTGAGCATTTTGCTCGACGGTCTTTTTATTGAGGACAGCAGTTTTCCAAACAAAAAGGGCCGTTGTACGAAGTTTTCCAGCTTCGTGCAACGATCCCTTTTGCTTCTGCTTATTTAGTTTTTATCGTTCGGTGCGCTCGGCCTCACGTCGACGGGGCAGAGGAGCTTTCGTGTGCCGCCTGCGGCTCCTCCTCCGTCCGCTTCCTGCGGCGCATGATGAAGAACACAGCTGCGCCGATGAGGACGAGCACAGCGATGACCGCTGCGGCGATCGCCGCCTTGTTCCACATGCGGAAGGTGACGTCGATTTTGGTGGACTCGCCCGTCACGAGCGTTTTGCCGAGGTTCCATGTGAGCGTCTTGCCGTCGTTCTCCGTGCGGTCAGCGTTTGAGCTTGCGGGGACAACGGGGAGATTCATCTGATAGGTGAACGTGATGTTGCTTGCGAACGCGCCCGCGCCGCCGCCGTTCTCGCTGCCGCTGAACAGGAGGTCAAAGTTGTAATCCGTGTAGAACAGGCTCTTGTTCACCGTAACGCCTGTATTCTTGCCGTCGTGCGCCGTGAAGAAATCATTCTCGGACAGCTTTTCGATCGTCGCATAGTGCTCGCTGATCTCGTAGCCTGACATGTTCTCCTTCGTCACGGGCGTGATCTGCGCCTCGGGGTTGCGCGCGAGTGCGGTCGTCTTGCTCTGCTCAACAACTTCGGCGAGCATCGGCACGCTGACGAGCGTGGTCTTGAGATCGGCGCTTCCATCGTCGTTGATGACGACATTCACGTCGCCGCTGAAACAGCCGCTCGTGAGCGCGAGCATGCCGAGCAGTACGGCGGCAAGTGCAGTGCGCATCGTGTGCCTGCATTGTCCAAACATAAAATACCTCCCATAATTCCTGTATACCAATCCATTTGTATTCTACATGAGCATACGGGATTTTGCAAGCCGGACCATTCGCTCAGTCCGTTGGAGAACTTTTCTATATGGGAAGGCACGCATGAGCTGCATCAAGATCAAGAATGTGAGCCGCGCGCAGGATACGTCATCTTCGTCACGCACGACATCGATGAGGCGGTGGTGTTCGTCGACCGTGTCATCGTCATGACATCAAAACGGGGAGTGAAGAGGCTTATCTCCCAGCGATCTGCATGGATGCCGCATTTGCATCTACATCGCGTTCGAGATGAAGTGCTATACCATAGAAGCTTCTTTGTTTCGTGGTTTACCCTGTGCAGTTTTCTTTTTTCAAAAACTTCTTATTCAAATGGGATTTTTGTGTGGGTACATGTAGAATATTGTTATAAATTCCCTGTAGAATATAATATTTTCCTATAGGAGATATATGGGTTGAGGGGGACTTATTTTAATAATACTTGCAATTGCTGATTATACTGATCATACTGCTCTTTTGCTCTTCCGCCGGCTTCATAATCTGGAAGAGGGTTATTTCCGTGGGAGATAGCAAAAAGTGCGTTAGCCAGATAGCGAGCCCGCTCAGACTCAGTGCTTAAAACGCACAAAAGAATATCTTTTGTTTTTGGTGGGATGTTCGCTTCTCCGCTGAGGTTTATAGATGTGATGCCTATTTCGGAGAACAAGTCCATTGCCGTGTAATATAGCGAAGAAGCTTCTGAGCGAGATGGTGCCTGATTACATTGATTTGCAAGTGACACTATCCTATCATTGTAAGACTTTGACTGCTGAACATATTTTTCTATAGTATTGTTACTTTTGTTAGAGGTGTTTGAAGCAATTTGGTTTTGTGTATTGTTAGTTTCCAACCAAGTTAAATAATGAGCTAAGTCAGCCAGCAAATCGTGTGGAGAATCAGATGACCCACTTCCACCAAAAGCGACATCTTTACCACAAACAAAGAAAGTCACACCATTAGAGCCGTTTCCTTTGATTGCATATGTTATGTTGTTATGCAATCTTGACCCTTCAATCGTACGATAGTCAGTATGACCTCCTTCACGGAACATACCCAGGGACTGAAGCAACTCACGTTTTTCTTTTGCAGAGAGATCGGGACTTGTTATGGACACCAATCCGGTTATAACAGAGATCATGTTAATGGCATCGAGTTCATTATTTGGTGTTGCGCCAAGAATAAGCCCTTTTACTTTATTTGAAACGGGATCGTAGGAGACTAACAGCGATAAGTTATCTGAAAAATAATGTTCATATACATTGGCATTTTTTCCATGGTATTCGGGAGCCTTTTGCAGATGTAGAGACATCCCTGAAAATTCTGTGTTCATGAAATTATTATAATTAGTGCGGAATGTTTCTTCAGTCATACCGATATCGTATACAGCATAGTTCTTTGATACAGTTTTTGTTGGCGCGGAAACTTCTAATTCTTGAGGGGAGTTTTGCTCCTTTTCATTATGAATTGATGAAAAAATTAAAAGAGAAAATATGGCTGACATCATACAAACCGAAAAAATTCCTATAAGGCTATAAAGTATGACTTTTTTCATGTTATACTCCTTTTATTGATAGACGAGAAGTTTGATTAAAGCCCCATAAGTGTTTATTCTACAAATATAAGACCATATCCTCTGAAAAATATTAGAATTTTCCAGAGTGTATTAACGATATTGTATAAATCTTGAGGTGATGAGGAGTTGGAACGTTCGCTGTACTATGTAAAAAGGAACGTAGAGAGCCTGCCGTGCGCAGGACAAGACCGTCATCTTTGTCACGCACGACATCGATGAGGCGGTGGTGCTCGCCGACCGCGTTGTTATCATGATACCGAACCCTGGCTCGTGAAGAGGCTCATCCCCCGTCGATTCGCACGGCTGCTGTGAGGCCGTATTTTCGCCGCGTTCGAGATGATGCCGAAGGTTGAGACGGAGTACTACTATATAAGACATTCTTTTGTCGCATAGCTTATTCCATGCGGCCTTTACGCGCGTATACGGGAAAATTTGCAAGCAAATAGGAAAACGTGTGGGCATCTGTCAAACATCCCAAACATAAACATTGATAAAGCACCTTTCTTCTCCTATAATGAAAGTAGCATCAAATCGTTTTGGGAACTTGGACCGGGGATTTTGAAAGGGGGTACTCTATGCATTTAGAGAATGATATTTTTACGAGCCGCATACCGAAGGAGCGTTTGGAGAAGGCGCTGAAGCAGCGCGAGACGATCTCGGAGGAGGACTACACGAAGGTTGTCAGCCTTGCGAACATTGTGCGCCTCGTGCGCAGCTAAGACGCCGGATGTCTACGGCATGACGTACGAGGAGCGCTTCATTACGTCCATTGACGGTGTTCCGCTCGACGCGTGGTACATTCCGGCAAAGGGAGGGCCGAGCGATAAGCTCGTCATCTTCAACCATGCGCTGCCGATGTTCCGCGCGGGTTTCCCGGGACATTTCGGCGAGCCGTTCAGCAGCTTTGACGAGGTCGAGATCGACTTTGTCATCCAGTACAAGCATCTGACGGATGCGGGCTACAATGTACTCACGTACGATATTCGCAACCACGGCACGAGCGGTGCGGCGAACGGCGGCATCTCCGGGATCGGCAACTGCGAGTGGCGCGACTGCGTTGCGGTGAAGGAGTATGTCGACCGCGATCCTGTTCTGTCGAAGATGAAGGTTGCGCTCTACAGCCAGTGCATGGGCGGCAACTCGCAGTACCATGCGATCTATCGCCGTCCCGAACTCTTCGAGAACGTCCGCTGCATGGTCAGTCCGATGGTCGTGTCAATGGGTGCGATCTTCGATGCGTTCGGCGAGCTGTTGGGCATCCGGCAGTACCAGGAGCTGATCGACTGCGAGCTGCTGAAGATGGGCAGCTTTACAGCGGCGGAGATGACGCCGAAGCGCTGGGCGGCGGCGGTGAAGATGCCGCTCCTCATGATCCAGGTGAAGGACGATGCGTGGACGCGCAATCCGGAGACGGGCAGGCGACCTTCGATCTCATATCGAGCACGGAGAAGGAGCTGCACTGGATCGAGAACACGCCGTACCGCTTCAAGGACGGCTACAACTACTTCGGCCGCACGCCGGAGAAGGTGCTCGGCTTCCTTGCGGCACATATGAACTAAGTGAATCGGGGGACGCCTGCAGGCGTCCTTTTTGCTGCCAAAAATGGGGGAGATGCAGTAAAATTTTCCGTGTGCGCAGCATTTTGCGGCGCGTCCGAAAAAAGTTCGCATGCGCAGATATTTTTCTCTTGACACGAAAATTAGGATGTAGTAATATGTAATGACCTATTGACGTAAGAATGGGATTTGTGCGCCTTTTTTCGGGAGCTGTGTTCTCTCGGCTCTGTTTTAGAAAGGACATGAGAGCAAGGTATTCGAATGGTTGCCTTGTTCTTTTTGTGTCCGTTCATTTTAGTTCGCACAGAGACCATTATGATAATCCAGCGAAAGGGTGACAGCGTTCATGTTCAATCCTGTGTCGGTCGGCCG
>ERZ773049.1182-NODE-1182-length-15280-cov-39.490246_pt1 | contig 15280 bp, 9 predicted proteins | sample MGYA00580633_ERZ773049 | MGnify/ENA primary metagenome ERZ773049 (study PRJEB29015, sample SAMEA2737991) | human oral metagenome | biome: human oral; feature: human-associated habitat; material: dental | place: China | collected 2066 ... | reverse complement strand
CCGCCCGTCCGGCGATCTGGTGGAACTCGCGAGCGGTGAGGTGACGCTCCTTGGAGCCGTCGAACTTCACCAGCGAGGTCATGACCACCGAGCGGATCGGCACATTGATCCCCACCCCGAGCGTGTCCGTGCCGCAGATGACGGACAGCAGGCCCTCGCGGGCCAGGCGCTCCACCAGCCGCCGGTAGCGCGGCAGCATGCCCGCGTGGTGCACGCCGATACCGGCGCGCAGCAGCCGAGAGAGCGTGGCTCCGAAACCGCCGCCGAAGCGGAAGTCGCCCAGAGCCCGAGCCACATCCGCCTTGCGGGACTTGGGCACCAGGTCCATGCTCAGCAGGGAGGTGGCGCGCTCAACCGCCTCCTTCTGGGAGAAGTGGACGACGTAGACCGGAGCCTTGTCCTGACCCACCAGGCGCTGAAGGAGCTCGCCGATCGGCTCGACGACGTACTCCATCTCCAGGGGAACCGGCCTCACGGCGTCGTCGACGACGGCCACCTCGCGACCCGTGCGCTCGCGCAGGTCCCGCACGAAGAAGGAGACGTCGCCCAGCGTGGCCGACAGCAGCACCATCTGCGCCTGGGGCAGCTCCAGGAGGGGCACCTGCCAGGCCCAGCCGCGCTGAGGGTCGGCGTAGTAGTGGAACTCGTCCATGACGACGCAGTCCACATCCATGTCCTCGCCCTCGCGCAGGGACTGGTTGGCCAGGATCTCCGCGGTGCAGCAGATGATCGGGGCGGCGGCGTTGATGGAGGTGTCCCCGGTGACCATGCCGACGTTGTCCGCCCCGAACAGGCGCACCAGCTCGAAGAACTTCTCACTGACCAGGGCCTTGAGGGGGGCCGTGTAGTAGGAGCGGCCCCCGCGGGCCAGAGATGCGGTATGGGCGGCCATCGCGATCATCGACTTGCCCGAACCGGTCGGGGTGGCGGCGATGACGTGGCGGTCCTGAAGGATCTCTGACAGCGCCTCATCCTGGTGCGGGTAGAGGGGACGGCCGGTCGTCTCCGCCCACTGGGAGAAGGCCAGGTAGACCTCCTCGGGCTCGGGGACGCGCTCGGGATCGTCAGCCGGGATGAGGGCGTCGAGCATCGCGTTCAGTGCGGGGGCCGTCATGGCGACATGGTCTCACGGAGGCGCTGCGGCGGTGGGTCGAGAACCAGGAGGCAGGCCTACAGTGTGAGTGCCCGTACCTGCCGACCGTCGCCGCGCTGGCGTTCACGGACACGTCGACACATGACATCCGGCTGCTCCCAGGAGGAGACCATGACAAGAACCGAGCGCACCTACCAGCGGACCTACCCCGTCTCACCGGACGGGAACCCGTTCGTCCACAACAATCTTGGCCTCTACACCCAGAACCACCCCGTGCCGCCGGCCGATATCGCCGAACGCAGGGCCTACCTCGTGGGTTCGGGCATCGGCGCTCTGCTGGCCGCGGCCTTCCTCATCCGCGATGGGCGTATGCCGGGGTGCAACATCACCGTCCTGGAACAGCTCGCTGTCCCTGGCGGCTCATTTGACGGCGCCGGGGACACCGACAAGGGCTTCATTGCTCGTGGGGGCAGGGAGATGGGCCAGCACTTCGAGTGCTTCTGGGACATCATGCGTGAGATCCCGGCGCTGGAGATGCCCGAGCCCTACACCGTCCTTGACGAGTTCCGCACTGTTAACGAGAACGATCCCAACATCGATCCCTGCCGGGTGATCCACCACCGTGGGCATTGTCGGGACACCTACAAGATGGGGCTGAACAAGAAAGGGAAGCACGCAGTCATCAAGCTTCTGAAGGCCAAGGAGGAAGTGACCTACGGCAAAAGCATCGAGGACTGGTTCGACGCCGATTTCCTCGCCTCGAACTTCTACACGCTGTTCAAGACGATGTTCGCCTTCCAGCAGTACGAGTCCCTCACCGAGATGAAGCGGTACATGCACCGCTTCCTTCAGTACTTCCCCGGGTTCTCCGATCTGTCCTGTCTGCGCTTCTCCCGCTACAACCAGTTCGAGTCCTTCATCCTGCCGTTGACCCGCTGGCTGAAGGACAAGGGCGTGGTCTTTCAGTACGACACCTGTGTCGACGACCTGGAGGTGATCATCACCTCCGGGCGCAAGGTGGTAACCGGTATTCGTTTCCATCGTGCTGATGGGCAGGAGGGAACTATCGACGTCGCCGAAAAGGACCTTGTCCTGGCCACCATCGGTTCGTGTACCGAGTCCACCGGCTACGGCGACATGGACACCGTCCCTCCCTTCCTCACTGACCAGCCCGGAGGCGCCTGGACACTGTGGCGCAACCTTGCGAAGAAGTCAGCGGTCTTCGGCCGCCCTGACGTGTTCTGCTCCGATCCCCACAAGACCGTGTGGGAATCCGCCTCCTTCAGCTTCATCGGGGCCGACCATCCCTTCTTGAAGAAGATCTATGAGCTCACCGGCAATGACCCTCTGTCGGGCCGCACGGTTACCGGCGGTATCATCACCGCGGAGGACTCAGGTTGGTGCCTGTCACTGACCATGAATCGTCAGCCCCAGTTCCGGGCTCAGCCGAAGGACTGGGGCGTGGCCTGGGCCTATGGTCTCTATCCACACGCCCTGGGGAACTGTGTGCGCAAGCCGATGATCGAGTGCACTGGTGAGGAGGTCCTGAAGGAATACTGCTACCACTTCGGCCTTATCGGTCAGTTCGAGGAGATCAAAAAGCGCACCAAGGTTCGCCTGGCGACGATGCCCTACATCACCTCCTTCTTCATGCCTCGACGCGCCGGGGACAGGCCTGAGGTGATTCCGGATGGCTGCGTCAATCTCGGCCTTCTCGGGCAGTTTGTTGAGACGCCCGATGACTGCGTCTTCACAACCGAGGGATCGGCGCGCACGGCGATGATGGCCGTCTACGGGCTGCTCGACCTCGACCGAGACGTTCCCCCGATCTGGCCTGCCCAGTACGACGTCCGTGCGCTGCTGGCGGCTGCGAAAACGATGAACGATGGCAAGCTCCCCGGCGAGAAGGTTCTGAACCGCTTCCTGCGAGGCACGTATTACGAGGATATCCTTCCCTGACCGGGCCGGTCAGAGGGCGGCTCGGCAAGATGACGGTCGAGGGATTCGCTATGACGAAGGGGATGATTCGTGAGAGCATGCGGGCCGTCCCCTCCTGCTGCGACACCGTGAAAGGCCGAATCTCCCATGGAAGCCCTCGCCGCTCAGCTTGAGGCGGTCTCGGACTGGATTACGCTCCACATCACCATGTGGGTGCTTGTCGGTACCGGGATCCTGCTGACCATCCGTACCGGCGTCGTCCAGCTGCGCCGTCTGCCGGACATGCTCCACCAGGTGGCCGGATCGCGTTCCGGTGCACAGGGAGGCATCTCCTCTTTCCAAGCCTTCACGATCTCCTTGGCCGCCCGCGTGGGTATCGGCAACGTCTTCGGCGTGGCTGCGGCCCTCATCTTGGGCGGCCCTGGTGCGATCTTCTGGATGTGGATCGTGGCCCTGGTCGGCATGGCCACCGCCTTCTTCGAGGCGACCCTGGCTCAGATGTTCAAGGTCCGCCACACCGACGGCTCCTTCCGCGGCGGCCCCGCCTACTACATGGCCAGGGGGATGCGCAGCCGGGCCCTGGGCGTCGTCTTCGCGGGGCTGACGATCTTCACCTGCGGCTTCTCCATCATCATGGTCCAGTCCAACGCTGTCGCCGGTGTCATCGGCCCGGGTTCTCCGCTCAACCTGCCCCCGAGCGTCGCCGCCGCGGTCCTGGTGGGGCTGGCCGCCCTCGTCATCCTCGGAGGGGTGCGCCGGGTCGCCCGCGTCACCGAGTGGATGGCGCCGATCATGGCCCTGGTCTACGTGGTCATGGCCATCATCATCGTCGGCCTCCACATCAGCCGGCTCCCGGGCGTCCTGGCCACCATCGTGGGCTCGGCCTTCGGCCCCTACCCCTTCGCCGGAGGGGTAACCGGAGGCATTATCGCAGCCCTGACCAACGGAACCCGCCGCGGCCTGTTCTCCAATGAGGCTGGACAGGGCACCGCGCCCTTTGCGGCCGCCACCGCGACCGTCGCTCACCCGGTCCAGCAGGGGCTCATTCAGTCCCTCGGCGTGTTCGTCGACACCATCATCGTGTGCACCGCAACCGCCTTCATCATCCTGGTCTCCGGCGTCTACAGCCCCGCCCTCGTCGAGGCCGGCACTCTGACACCCGACGCCGCGGGAACCTTGACCTCCGACGCCGTCGCCGCCACCCTCGGCGGCTGGACCGCCGTGCCCATGACCATCGTCATCTTCGTCCTGGCCTTCTCCTCCATCATCGCAGCGGCCACCTATTCCGAGGTCTCCATGACCTTCATCTCCGAGCGGCCCGCATGGCGATGGCTGCCCCGACTGGTCTCGGTGGCCTCCACCGGCCTGGGCGCGCTGGCCACCCTGACCGTCGTGTGGAACACCGTCGACATCACCATGGCCGTCATGACACTGACCAACCTGGTGGCCCTCATCTGGCTCGCCCGCTGGGGCGTGGGAGCCCTCAGGGACTGGGACGCCCAGCGCGCGGCGGGACGAACCGCCCCCCTGTTCAACGGCATCGGCAACCCGCACCTTCCCGGGGACCTGCCCGGCGACGTCTGGACCGGTGAGAGAGCCAGCCTGGCTGAGGCGGACGGAACCGCCGCCGACGTTCCCGCAGCCACCCCGGCCAGCAGTCAGCCGGCCGCCTCGACAGGAGCCGACGCATGAACCTCACCAACATCGAGAACCTGCTCAACTCCGTTGACGACTTCTTCTACACCTACCTCCTCGCCGCTCTTCTCATCCTGGCCGGCATCTACCTGACAATGCGCACCTTCGGGGTGCAGCTGCGCCACTTCGGCACCATGGTCAACTCACTATCCGGGTCGCGCTCGGGTGCGCACGGAGGCATCTCCTCCTTCCAGGCCTTCGCCGTGGGGCTGGCCGCCCGAGTCGGCATCGGTAACATCGCCGGAGTCGCCCTGGCCGTCGTGGCCGGTGGCCCCGGCGCCCTGTTCTGGATGTGGGTCGTCGCCCTCATCGGCATGGCCACCAGCTTCGTGGAGTCCACGCTCGCACAGATCTTCAAAGAGCGAGGACGAGACTTCACCTTCCGCGGAGGCCCCGCCTACTACATCAAGAACGGTCTGGGATCGGCCCTGTGGGGCAAGGTCTTCGCCGCCCTGTGCATTGTCTCGGTGGGTGTCACCGTGGTCATGGTGCAGACGAACTCACTGGCCCAAGTCATGACGGCCACCGTCCCCAGCCTCTCGGGCTGGATGGTCGGAGTCTTCCTCGTCCTGCTGACCGCCCCCGTGGTCCTGGGCGGAGTGCGTCTCGTGGCCCGTGTCGCGGAGTGGTTGGCCCCGATCATGGCACTGGCCTACGTGCTCATGGCGGTGGTGGTCATCCTCCTCAACGTGAGCCGGCTCTACGACGTCTTCTGCAGCATCCTCATTGGGGCCTTCGGTCTCGATCAGGCCTTCTTCGGCACCGCCGGAGGAGTCCTCGCGGCGCTGCTCAACGGCGTGCGCCGCGGCTTGTTCTCCAACGAGGCTGGTCTTGGAACCGTCCCCAACGCCGCCGGTACCGCCACCGTCGCCCATCCTGTGCGCCAGGGACTCATCCAGTCCTTCGGTGTGTTCGTCGACACGATCCTCGTGTGCACAGCCACCGGCCTGCTCATCCTGTTGACCACCGACACCTACCGTCCCGGGGACGATTCCTTGGAGGGAGCGATCCTCACCCAGCAGGCCGTCGTCGAGCATCTGGGGTCCTGGACCACCTGGCCCATGGTGGTGCTCATCTTCGTCCTGGTCTTCTCCACGGTTCTAGGCTGCTACTCCTACGCGCAGGTCAACGTCAACTTCCTGGGCGGAGAGCGCCGGGCCGAGCAGGTCTTCGGGATCCTCCTGACCGCTGCGGCCTTCGGTGGCACCGTCCTGACCCTGCCCGTCGTGTGGGCCCTGTCCGACATCGCCCTGGGGCTCCTGGGCGTGCTCAACCTCGTCGTCATCATCCGTCTGGCACCCTGGGTCAACGGGGCGCTGCGGGACTTCGAGAACCAGCGCGCCCAGGGCCTTACCGAGCCGACCTTCGTCGGTCACGGCAACTCCCTCCTGCCCGGAGACGTGGTTCCCGGGGTCTGGGAGCCCGACGACGTGGCGAAGCGGGGTTGACACGATGACTGCATTGGCACACGCCTCGTGGCTGGGCCAGCTCGACTCCGCTCTGGCCACCGTCTCCGACCTGCTCTACTCCTGGGTGCTCATGTGGCTGCTGGTGGGAGCCGGCATCTTCTTCACCATCAGAACCCGGGGCGTCCAGCTGCGGCACACCGGAGCCATTGCGGCCTCGGTGGTGGGCTCCCGCGACGGGCGCCACGGCGGGATCACCTCCTTCCAAGCCTTCGCCGTCGGACTTGCCTGCCGGGTGGGAACCGGCAATATCGTCGGAGTCGCCCTGGCGCTCATCATGGGCGGGCCCGGTGCCGTGCTGTGGATGTGGCTCGTGGCGATCCTGGGGACCGCTACCGCTTTCAGCGAGGCGACGCTCGCCCAGCTGTTCAAGGTGCGCCGTTCGGACGGCACCTTCCGCGGCGGTCCCGCCTACTACATCTCCCGCGGACTGCGGCTGCCGATTCTGGGCGCGGTGTTCGCCGTCCTCTTCCTCATCGCCAACGGCCTGGTCATGCCCATGGTGCAGGCCAACGCCATCACCGCCTCCCTGCAGGGCGCCGGTGGCCTGTCGCCGAGTCTGGGGGCCGTCCTCGTCGTGGCCCTCACCGCCCCGGTTCTCCTCGGGGGCCTGCGTGCCATGGCCCGGGTGGCCGAGTACCTGGCCCCGCTCATGGCGCTGGCCTACCTGGTGCTGGTCCTGGCCATCCTTATCACCCACCCGGTTCAAGCCTGGGAGGCGCTGCGCTCCATCATCGAGGGCGCCTTCGGCATGCGCCAGGGATTGGGCGGCTTGGCCGGGGGAGTGACGGCGGCGCTGCTCAACGGCGTGCGCCGCGGCCTGTTCTCTAATGAGGCGGGGTTGGGAGGCGCCGCCTGCGCCGCGGGCTCGGCCACCGTGAGGCACCCGGTCCAGCAGGGATTCATTCAGGCCTTCGGGGTCGTGGTGGACACTCTGTTCGTGTGCACGGCGACGGCGCTGGCAATCCTGGTCGCCGGAGCCGGCGTCTTCCGGCCCGGGACGACGGCCAAGGAGACCGCAGGCACCCTCACCCAGGACGCCATCGCTCACCTCGTGGGGGAGTGGAGCCGTTGGCCCATGGCCCTGCTCGTCGTGGTGCTGGCCTACACCACCATCATCGGGGCCTTCTCCTACGCCCAGGTCTGCCTGGATTACCTCACCGACCGCCCTTGGGTATCCCGAGCCCTCCAGATCGGCGCCGTCGTCTGCGCCGGGGTGGGAAGCGTGCAACAGCTGACCACCGTGTGGACCTTGGCGGATGTACTCTTGGGCGCCGGCGCCATTATCAACCTCATTGCACTCGTGGCGTTGAGTCGATGGGTCGCTGGCGCTCTGAGGGATTGGGAGGCGCTGCGAGGCTCCTCGACGCCGAATGAGGAACGGGCCATCTTCCGGGGAGACTCCGAGCACCTGCCGGCCGCCTTGCCGGCAGGAGCATGGGAGAGTCCGGTCAGTCGGTAGACCAAGGGCGTCACCGAATCGAAACACTGTGTCCGTAGCCTTCGGGACTACGGTGCACCATCCGTCCCCTCACAAGAGGGGCTGATCGGGCAATGAAGCGCGTCGCCGCACTGACTGCGCCTATCGCCCGCCTTACCTGCATCGTCATCCCATTCCATGGAGGTTCTCACGTGCAACCGGTTCTGGCTCCTCTGAACAGTGCCGCATCCAGCGGAGGCAACGGCTGGATCGACTCTCTGGAGTCCTTCTTCACCGCTGGTGCGGACATTCTGGACAAGGCCTCCGGCTACTTGTTCCTCTACCTGCTCGCCTGGCTCCTTGTTCTGGGAGGCCTCTACTTCACGGTACGAACCGGTGCGGTGCAGTTCCGTCTTTTCCCCCACATGGTGCGGGCCATCACCTCCTCCCGAGGTAGCAACGAGGGAGGCATCTCCTCTTTCCAGGCCTTCGCCGTCGGCCTGGCCTCCCGGGTCGGTACCGGCAACATCGTGGGCGTGGCCATCGCTATCACCATGGGCGGCCCCGGCGCGATCTTCTGGATGTGGATCGTGGCCCTGGTGGGTATGGCGACCGGATTCATCGAGGCCACTTTGGCCCAGATGTACAAGGTCACCCATCCCGACGGCTCCTTCCGCGGAGGCCCCGCCTACTACATCCAGCGCGGCCTGGGATCCAAGACGGCCGCTCAGGTCTTCGCCGTGGTCATCACCTTTGTCTTCGGCTTCGCCTACGAGGCGACTCAGGCCAACACCATCGCGGCCACCATGAAGAGCACCTTCCATATCGAGCCGTGGATGACCGCCGTCGGCCTGGTCGTCATCACCACGCCGATCATCTTCAAGGGCATCAAGTCGGTGGCCGCCGTCTCCGAGTGGCTCGTACCGATCATGACAGTGGTCTACGCCCTCATCGCCCTGACTATCCTGGTGCTGCACGTCGGCGCGATCCCGAGAGCCATCGTCTCCATCTTCGAGGGGGCCTTCGGACTCAATCAGGCCTTCGCCGGCACCGCCGGCGGACTCTTCGCCGCCGCGCTCAACGGGGTCAAGCGAGGCCTGTTCTCCAACGAGGCCGGTGAGGGATCGGTCCCCAACATCGCCGCCACGGCGACCGTCCCCCACCCCGTGCAGCAGGGATTCGTGCAGTCCCTGGGCGTTTTCGTCGACACGATCGTGGTGTGCACCGTCACCGCCCTCATCGTCCTACTCTCCGGCGTCTACGATCCGATGGCCGCCAAAGCCGATCCGGGCACCGCGAACGCTGCCGCCAACACCCTGACCTCCGCCTCCGTCACCCACGTGCTCGGCGGCTGGGCGCAGTACCTCATGGCCATCATCATCTTCGTCTTCGCCTACTCCTCGCTCCTGGGCAACTACACCTACGCCCAGGTCAACATGGACTACCTCCAGGGCAGGCAGCACAAGCACTACGCCCTGCGGGCCATGATCATCGTGGCCACCGCCGTCGGCTCCCTGTCCACCCTCACCTTCGTATGGAACCTCTCCGATCTGGTCATGGGCGCAATGACCGTCATCAACATGGTCTCCATCCTCGCGCTGGGAGGCTGGGCCTTCGGAGCCCTGCGCGACTGGGAGGCGCAGCGCCGAGCCGTCCAGGCCGGGCAGAAGGAGGAGATCCGCTTCATCGCCACCGACAACCCCTACCTGCCCGGCGATCTCCCCGGGGAGATCTGGGCCGTCGACGGTCCCGCCCACGCCGCCATCCTGGAGCGTCGCGCCGCGCTGGAGGAGGCGTCGGGCGACTGATCTCGACGGGCTAGGCTGGCACCCATGAAGATCGCACGATTCTCCACCGGCGACGAGCCCCGCTACGGAATCGTCCAGGGCCTGCCTGACGGCAAGGTCGCCTCGGGCGAGTCCGAGGGGCACCTTCTGGTCCTCAGGGGCGACCCCCTCTACTCCCTGCCCGAGGCCACCGGAGAGGTCGTCGAGCTGCGCGACGCCCGCCTCCTGTCCCCGGTCATCCCCCGCTCCAAGGTCGTGGGCATCGGGAAGAACTACGCGGACCACATCGCCGAGATGGGGGAGGCCGAGCCGCCTCGGGCCCCGGTCGTCTTCCTCAAACCCAACACCTCCGTCATCGGTCCGGACGCCCCGATCGTCCTTCCTGCCTGGAGCGACGAGGTCCACTACGAGGCCGAACTGGCCGTTGTCATCAAGACCCTCGCCAAGGACGTCCCCGCCGACCACGTCGACGACGTCATCCTGGGGTACACGGTCGCCAACGATGTCTCGGCCCGCGACCGCCAGCGCGCCGAGCCGCAGTGGGTGCGGGCCAAGGCCTTCGACACCTCCTGCCCCCTGGGGCCCTGGATCGAGGTTCCCGAGCCCGGCCGCGCACCCGTCTTCTCTCCCGACGATGCCGCAGTACGCGCTCGGGTCGACGGTCGTCTCGTCCAGGAGGGGCACACGGCGGACATGATCCGCGCGGTCCCCGAGCTGGTCTCCTACATCTCGACGATCTTCACCCTCCTGCCCGGTGACGTCATCCTCACCGGCACGCCGGCGGGGGTCGGCGAGATCCGGGCCGGTCAGCGCGTCGAGGTCGAGGTCGAGGGAATCGGCTCGTTCTCCAACCCGGTAGTGCGCCGCTGAGCCGACGGCGTCGGCCGCGAAGAGGAATCCTCGGGATCAGGAGGGGACGGTACGTGGCAGGCGGCGGACCGCGTCGCTGATGCGGTGCATCGCCTCTTGCGCGATGTGCCGGCCGGTGGCCAGGTTGAGTCGGCAGAACCCCGACCACGCCTTCCCGAAGGTCGCGCCCTCGCTCATCGCGACTCCGGCCTCCTTGCGGAAGAAGCGCGCTGGCTGCTCCAGGCCCAAGCCCCGGCAGTCCAGCCAGGACAAATAGGTCGCCTGTGGGAGGGTCAGCTCCATCCCCTCGATGCCGGCCAGGGCCTCGCCCGCCATGTCGCGGTTGGCGCGGATGTAGGCGCATACCTCGCCCAACCAGTCCCGCCCGTCGCGCAGCGCCGCAACGGTGGCCAGAGCGCCGACAACGGAGGCCTTGGCCTCGAGATGGGCAGTGCGCGCATCGCTCTGCCACTGCGTGCGGGCCCGGCCGGAGGCGATGAGCTGCGCGCACTTCAGGCCCGGGATGTTCCACCCCTTGGACGCGGCCGTCGCCGTGAATGTCAGATCCGGGTCCGCGCCCGGACGGGAGGCGTAGGGGATATGAACCAGTCCGTCGTCGAGCACCAGGGGAGCGTGGATCTCATCGGCGAAGACCGTAACCCCGTAGGACGATGACAATGCTGCGACGGCGTCGAGCTGGGTGGCGCTGAGCACCTGCCCCACCGGGTTCCACGGGTTGCACAGGACGAGCAACCCGGCCCCCGCGGCCATGGCGGACTCGATGCCGTCAAGGTCCAGTTCCCAGTGAGGCAAACCGTTCTGGGACCGCCGCCTCGGAGAGGGAACCTCGATGCAGGCGCGACCGTTGTGGCCGGGAATCTCGAGGAAGGGCATGTAAGCCGGGGTGGGGACGATGACAGGCGAGTCCTCACGAGTGTGAGAGGCGATGACCGCGCTCAGTGACGAGAGCACATCGGGCAGCAGACTCACCTGCTCGGCCTCCACCCGCCAGCCGAAGGTTTCATGCTGGTAGCGGGCCGTCTCCTCATGGACCGCCCGGGAGACCGAGGGAGACATGTAACCCAGCAGGCCGTCGCGCACCGCCCCGAAAATGGCCCTCTCGACCGCGGGAGCTGTCCCCAGGTCCATTTCGGCGACCCACGCCCCGATGACATCGCCGGGATACTGGGACCATTTGAGCGATCCCCGCTCGCGCATCTGCTGCGGAGTCAGGGAGTCGAAGACCCGGGTCAGAGAGTCGGGACCGTCGGCCGAGGAGACAACCATGGGCGGGATTCTACGGGAGCCGCCCGGAACGGTCCGCTGTGGACGGCCGCCCCGGCGCACAGCTGAGGGCCGGTGCCGCGGTCGCTCTTCGAGTCGCCCGACGAACCGGCCTCATCCATGTCCGCGGGTCCTGGGACGGTGACAGTCGTGTCCTTCAGGAGATCGTCGAGAACTACGGTGGAGTACTTATCGCTGGGACAGATGAGTGCGGCAATGAGTAAGGTCAGCTTCTTGATGGTTGTGAAAGCCCTGAGGCGCTCCGTGGCCCGATAGTCCTTGCGCCCTTACAGGTACAGGTCCATTCCGGTCTCTTGGTCCCAATGGGATTGCCGGGGAAGTCCTTGACGGAGGCCGAGTCATCCTGCGCGGGCTTGAAGTTCACACTGGTGGCGCTTTGGGAGAACTTCTGCAGTTCGTTGTGTGCTTGCAGGTCGGTTTCCCCTCTGTCGCCGCAGGCACCGGACCGGGACGTGGGTGATGCGTGCGTCCTCCTGACGCGCGGTAGCGCCGGGACGGACAGGGCAACGCTGAACCCCATCATGAGGGGAGCCCGAGCGCCCAGTGGCGGCGAGAAGCAGACTGTGACGCGGAACGTCGGGCTTGGGAGATGGATGAGCCTGCAAAACGAGTGGGGGAGTCAGTCGATCCGGTCGAGTGGGGAACCGCCCGTCATATCTACGGAAGGCCTCCATGACGATGAGATAACGGTCTTACGGAACACACGGTAACCGCCACCACGCTGTGCAGCCATGGGAAGAATGATCCGTCGCGATACGCTGTCCTCCATCATGGCTGAACTCAGTGACCACTCATCGTCCCCCCGCCTCGAGACCGCCGCCACGGCCACCGTGCCGGCGCCGGGCTCGTCGTCCGTGCGAGTGCGCTTCTGCCCCTCGCCCACGGGAACTCCTCACGTAGGTATGGTGCGCACCTGCCTGTTCAACTGGGCCTACGCCCGTCACACCGGTGGCACCTTCGTCTTCCGCATCGAGGATACCGACGCCGCCCGTGACTCTGAGGAGTCCTTCGAGGCCATCATCGACTCCCTGACGTGGCTGGGCCTGGACTGGGACGAGGGCGTGGGCAGGGGTGGCCCCCACGAGCCCTACCGCCAGTCCCAGCGCATGGACCTGTATCAGCAGGTGGCGGCCGAGCTGCTGGAGGCCGGCTACCTGTACGAGTCCTACTCCACCCCCGAGGAGATCGAGGCCCGTCACTGTGCGCGCGGCGAGGACCCCAAGCTCGGCTACGACGGCTTCGACCGCAACCTGACCCAGGCGCAGAAGGACGCCTTCCGGGCCGAGGGGCGCCTGCCCGTCCTGCGGATGCGGATGCCGGACGAGGACATCACCTTCACCGACATGGTCCGCGGTCCTATCACCTTCAAGGCCGGCAGCGTTCCGGACTACGTCGTCGTGCGCAAGGGCGGGGAGCCCCTCTACACTCTGGTCAACCCCGTCGATGACGCCGCCATGGGTATCACTCACGTCCTGCGTGGCGAGGACCTGCTGTCCTCCACCCCACGGCAGGTGGCGCTCTACCGCGCTCTCATGGACATCGGCCGTGCCCGGGTGATGCCCGAGTTCGGGCACCTGCCCTACGTCATGGGGGAGGGCAACCGGAAGCTGTCCAAGCGCGACCCCCAGTCCAATCTCCTCATCCACCGTTACCGCGGCATGATCCCCGAGGGGCTGCTCAACTACCTGGCCCTGTTGGGCTGGTCGCTGAGCGCCGACCGTGATGTCTTCTCGGCGGCGGAGATGATCGAGACTTTCGACGTCCATGACGTCAACCCCAACCCGGCTCGCTTCGACCCCAAGAAGTGCGAGGCCATCAATGCCGAGCAGGTGCGGGCATTGGAGGAGGCCGACTTCCGCGACCGTCTGGTGCCCTACCTCGCCGACGTCTACCCCGACCCGACCGGCGATGCCGCGCAGGCGCCGTTGGTCTCGGCGGCCTCCTTCGCTGAGCTCTCAGCGCGCGAGCAGGAGATCCTGACTGCGGCGGCGCCCCTCATCCAGACCCGGATTCAGTTGCTGCGGGAGTGCCGCGACATGCTCGGTTTCCTCTTCGTGTCCGACGACGATCTCATCATCGATGACAGGGCCAGGACCAAGCTCAAAGCCTCTGCGGGCGATGTCCTGGACGCAGGCATTCACGCCCTGGAGGGGATCGCCGCTGAGCAATGGGGCAGGGATCATCTGGAGGAGGCCCTGAAGGACGCCATCGTCGAGGGCCGGGGTATGCCCGACGGCGAGGGGATCAAACCGCGGCTCGCCTATGGTCCTTTGCGCGTTGCGGTCACCGGTCGGCAGGTTTCCCCGCCTCTGTTCGAGTCCATGGAGATCCTGGGAGCCGACTCGACCCTCGCCAGGCTGCGAGCCCTGAGGGACCAGCTCGGGTGACTACTGCCGGTTGAGGTCACTGGTGGGGCCGGGAACATCGTGTTCCCGGCCCCATTGATTGCCCTGATTGCCATGTGGAGATTCCCGCGAGCCGCCCGAGGAGGACATCCGCCGAACGCCCTGCACGTTTCACATGGCGCCTGCGTCGAAACCAGCGACTCGCGTGCCGCTTAGCAGGTTGTGCCATGTTTGAAGGTCGGGGAGATTGCCCGGAGTGCACATCAGCAAGATATCGAGAGTGGCCCCCTGCTCCCCGAGCTGTCTGGAGAATCGGTATCCCGTGATTTCGCTGTCGCCCGAGTTGGTGAAGGTGACTGTGCCGGTGTATGAGACCTCGTAACCCGCGAAAGTGCCGCTGTCATCGGGAATGGTGTCCACCACGGTCGGCCCTGATGTGATTGTGTAGGCGGGGTAATTCGAGGGCTGTTCCTGCACCAGTGAGGATGAAGCGCTACTGTCGCTCGTGTTTTTTCCGTTTTCGTGTATGTCGCGGGAGGACTTGTAGCGGAGGACCCCCTGGCAGGTCTTGTCATTGAAGAGGTATGCCCGGTTGATGAGGAACGAGGTCTCCATCGGTAGGGAGAGGAGACTGTCGTCCTGCTGCCAGATATCGGTCCTCTCGTTGCTGATCGTGACGCTGGGCATCGTCCATGCCGTTGCGGACGGGGTGGCCGACGCCGATGGTGTCGGCTTGGAGGACTTGGAGGGCGACGGCTTGGCAGAGGGGCTCTCCGAGTTGTTCGTGGAGGGACTGACGGGCTCGACGGTGAGCTTGCCACTATGGGCCGGGCCGCAGGCGCTCAGCGCCAGACCCGCGGTCAGGCACAGCCCTAGAGCAAGACAACGGGTCCTGCGAGTGCTGCGACCACCATGGTTGCGACGCGGTCGATGGGTGCGCATACGGCCTCCCTGAGGGTAATGGGGCGAACAGGAACTCACGAGAGTCTAAGGGATGTCTTCGTTGACGCGCTCGGTTGCGGGGCTACAGGAGGACGTAGCGGTTCGTGCTCCATAGACCGTTCAAGGCTGATCGACGGCCTGTTTTCGGGGCATGACGGAGTAGGGCGATACCATGCGAACCGGCATGTGTCTGTAGTCACGCCACAATGATTTGGTGGGGCTGGAGCGGGCGTGTAGATTACTGCCCGCTGCCTCGACCGCGAGACGTTCGAGGTGAAGCCCAATTGGGGTATGGTGTAATTGGCAACACGACTGATTCTGGTTCAGTTATTCTAGGTTCGAGTCCTGGTACCCCAGCGGATCTCATGTCACATGTTGATCTACTGCCCCCATCGTTTAGTGGCCTAGGACACCGCCCTCTCACGGCGGCGGCGCCGGTT
>ERZ773049.1181-NODE-1181-length-15288-cov-2.643931_pt1 | contig 15288 bp, 14 predicted proteins | sample MGYA00580633_ERZ773049 | MGnify/ENA primary metagenome ERZ773049 (study PRJEB29015, sample SAMEA2737991) | human oral metagenome | biome: human oral; feature: human-associated habitat; material: dental | place: China | collected 2066 ... | reverse complement strand
TGATCTATCTGGCTTCGGCTGTGATTCAATCTCGGTAATTCTCAACAGGCCCTAGTCAATGAGCAATCCCGGCGACTTGATACTCGCCGCCACGCTGCCCGAACTGAGCTTCACTTCGACCGCGATTCCAAACGCCAACGCCGCGTTGCAGTCGGCGCTACCCGCGCTGACGTTCACGGCGCAGGCGGTGACACGCACGGATGCGGCGCTGGTGGGCAACTTTCCGCCGCTGGCGATGCTGGGTGAGGCACGCTACCAGTCCTACGCGGTTCGCCCCATCATCGGGCAGAGTTCGACCCGCTGGCAGCACGCCAGCAGGCACAGCAACGGTGTCGAGGATCGGCGCGAGGCTACGTCTCACCTGCACGAGCCTTCGCGCGCTCGGTGGCAGATCGCTGGGCCTTGGGTGGTCGGCGTGGAAAACCGCCGCACCAGCACGCGTGTGCGCGCGCCCCTGGCCCGACAAACGTGGCACCAAGGGGCTGCGCCGTTGCAGTTCGGCGCGGCGTTGGGCCATGCCGACGCCATCCGGCTGCGCATGGCGCGAAGAACGGCCTTCGACGAGGCCATCCGTGCCGAGTGGCTGAACTGGGCCATCCGGCACCAGGACGGCTGGCGCGACCGCCGGTTTGCGGCTGCATCAACCTATCAGGGGGCGCAACGGTACGCCGGGCACTTCCACGCCGAGGGCATCCGCAGCGCGGTCTACCTGCGCCGCTGGTGGGTGGCGCTCTGGCAGGCGGGGATGCGCCCCCGACCGGGTCGCCATCCGGCGCTGCCGTTCGTGCCGCCAGTGCCTCCAGCTTGTTACGCGCCGAACGGGCATTTGCTGTTTGCCGAGGACGCCGCCACAGACGGCGACCTCTTGTTCGTCTGCGAGCACTACGACCAGCCGCAGGCCGGGTCGGTGCCCGTTCCCATCCGGAGGGTGTATTTCGTGATCAATGAGGTGACGCTGACGCGCTGGCCCGATGGCACGCCGGTACCGGTGCTGGGCCTATCGCTATCGCTGGATGCCGATTCGTGGGCCTGGGGCTTCGAGGCCACGCTACCGCTGGTGGCTGAGTCTCTGGTGGTGACCGAAAACATTGACGGTCAGGGCGCGGGGCCCGTGGAACTGATCGCCACGGTCAACGGCACGGCCTTTCATGTCCTGGCCGAGAATCTGAGCCGCGAGCGTGCGTTCGGCGACGCCAGCATCCCCGCCTCTCGGGAAGAGGGCGCAGCGCGATGCTGGCCGCTCCCTACGCGCCGGTGATTGCCTTTGCCAACACCGAGCCGCGCAGCGCGCAGCAGTTGATGGAGGACGTGCTGACGTTCAACGGCATCCCGCTGGGCTGGACAGTGGATTGGGCGCTGACCGACTGGCTGGTGCCCACCGGCGTGTTTGCGAAGCAAGGGACGTGGATCGAGGCACTGAACACCATCGTCGGTGCGGCGGGCGGCTATCTGCTGCCGCATCCGTCCGAGAAGATTCTGCGCGTACGCCATCGCTACCCGGTGGTGCCGTGGGACTGGTGGACGGACGTGACGCCGGACTTCGTGCTTCCAGTGGACACAGTGGGGCGCGAATCGCTCCGCTGGATCGACAAGCCCGCCTACAACCGGGTGTTCGTGGCAGGCCAGGAGACAGGTGTGCTTGGACAGGTCACTCGCACCGGCACGGCGGGTGATGTGCTTACGCCGATGGTGGTCGATGCGCTTATCACCCAAGCAGCGGCGGCACGCCAGCGCGGTATTGCGGTGCTGGCCGACACGGGTCGCCAGATCGAGGTCACGCTACGTCTACCGGTGCTGCCGGAAACCGGAACCATCGAACCGGGCGCTTTCATCGCCTACCAGGACGGCGGCTTGGCGCGGCTGGGGCTGGTGCGCTCGACGCTGGCTTGCCGGAGGTCTGGCAGACCCTGGGAGTGCAGAGCTATGCATAACCTCTACCAGCAGTTCCGGCAGTTGCTGCCCGACGTACCCCTACAAGCAGGCACCGTGCTCGAGGTCGATTCCGGCATCGCCCTAGTGGTTCTACCCGGTGGCGGCCTGATCCGCGCGCGCGGCAACGCAACCGTGGGCCAGACCGTGTTCGTGCGCGACGAGGTGATCGAAGGCATCGCCCCCTCACTGCCGCTGGAACTCATCGACATCTGACGCCTGTCCTTCCTACTGACCCCTAACCCGCCTTGGTGCTCACGCATCAGGCGGGTTTCGCATTTCTGGAGACCTGCAATGACCGAACCCGAACAACAACAGCCTGCGCTCGTCGAGAACATGCTCCTGCTGCGAAAGGAGGACTTTGGCGAACCACTCGACCGCGCCGCGGAACGCGGAGCCGAACGTGTGCTGGGGCACCTTGGCCTCGAAAACGGCCACGCAGCCCGCGACATCCGTGAACTGCGCGACCTGCTGGAAGCGTGGCGCGATGCCCGCCGCACGGCGTGGCAGACCACCATCAAGGTCGTGACCTCCGGCATCCTGGCCGCGCTGCTGGTGGGACCGCCATCAAGTTGAAGCTGATGGGAGGCGTGCAATGACCGCCAAGCCGAAGATCTGCCTTTTGGACGACTGGCGGCGCGTGTTGCGACGTGCATGGAGTATCCGCTTCTCGCTGCTGGCCGCTGCCTTTACAGCGGCGGAGGTGGTGGTGCCGCTGTTCGGGGATGTACTGCCGCGAGGCGCGTTCGTGCTGCTGGCCTTCGCCGCCAGCATCGGCGCGACCATTGCACGCATCGTGGCGCAGCCGGAGATGCACCAATGATCCGGCCACCGCAACGAAAAACTGTGGCTGCGTTGACCTTGTCCGCCGCCGCTCTGGTTGGCATCGTGCTGCACGAGGGCTACACCGACCGCGCAGTGATTCCGGTCAAGGGAGATGTGCCGACCATCGGGTTCGGCACCACCACCGGTGTGAAGATCGGCGACACCACCACGCCGCCTAAGGCGCTGGCTCGGGCGCTCACCGATGTGCAGCAGTTTGAGGGTGCGCTCAAACAATGCGTAACCGTGCCGCTGGCCCAGCACGAGTACGACGCGCTGGTGAGCTTCTCCTACAACGTCGGCAGCCGCGTATTCTGCCAGTCCACGCTGGTCAGGAAACTCAACTCCGAGGACTACGCGGGAGCCTGTGCCGAGCTGATGCGCTGGCGCTTCTTCCAAGGCAAGGACTGTGCGCAGCCTATCAACGCGCGGCTGTGCGGCGGGCTGGCTACTCGGCGAGAAGCCGAATACCGGCAGTGCATCGAGGAGGCGTCGTGAGCGTGATTCCGTGGCCGTACCGGCTGCTGACCCTCGCGGCGCTCAGCGTCGCCCTGGTCGGCTTCGGCTGGATCAAGGGTGCGAGCCACGTTCAAGCGCAATGGGATGCCGCCATCCAGCAACAAGCCCTGCAAGCCGCCGCCGTCCGCGAACGGCAGGCGCAAGCCACCGTCAAGGTCGTTACGCAGTACGTCGATCGCGTCCGCATCGTCCGCGAGAAGGGCGACACCATCATCAAGGAGGTCCCCGTCTATGTGCCCGTTCAAGCCGATGCTGCTTGCACTATCAACCGGGGCTTTGTGCGCTTGCACGACGCTGCCGCCGCCGGTGAGCTGCCCGAGCCCGCCCGAGATGCTGATGCGGCCGCCGCAGGCATTGCGCTCTCTGCCGTCGCCGGAACCGTTGCCGCCAACTATCAAACCTGCCACGAGAATGCCGAGCAACTGAGGGCACTGCAAACGTGGATCAAGGAGATGAAGGTTGTCGCTGAACAGTAGTGCTCAGCACGTCATCATGGATTGTTCCAGCAACCCGGGCTCCGCGAATCGAAGAACGTGACCTCTGTACCAGGCAAGGACCGGCCATTAGCCTTGAGCACCTGATGGCGGAACGCCTGCTGATCTCCGTCTGGTTGACCCATGAACACCGAGACAGCCATTTGCTTCGGCGGATTCGCCGAGATGGCATCGAGCACGTGCTGATCCCTTTCGTCAAAGCTCCAGCCATACACGACCAGCCTCTCTCCGAGGCTGGGTAGAACCTCTTCATACACGTTTGTCAGGTAGTGGCTCCGACGAATCGCGGCGACTTTCTGCTTACTCGTGCCCTCGCTAACAAAAACCGGCACGTAGCGTCCGGACGACCATCGGTGCGTAATCGTCTCAAGTAAATCACCTGCAGCGACCGCAATCTTTGTTTCATCGCTAATGTAGTCGCGGGCCACCGATAAACTGCCGTGAGGGTAAAACACCAAAGTGGCGCCTGTAGCGGGGGGAAGTGGCTTGTACAGATACCCCAATCCGTCTGAAACTCACCATGATGGAAGGCATCTTTGAACCAGCTGCCGTTTGCTGCATTGAACAGCAGCATCGCCCAGTAGAGAGTGAGGTCGTAGTTCAAACTGACGCCTGTAGGGAACGAGCTTGCGAAGGTGCCTGCCCTTTGCAGGTCCGCTGCGACATCGGCATGCACCGGATGCATACTGTGCACCGCCTCGATCAGTGCTTTTCGTACTTCCGCATAAGCTGCAGAGATGTCGGCAGACGGAGTTCCCAGGGCCACGTTGACATGCTCGGCATACCAGCAGGCGAGCAGAACATGCTCGAAGTCGGTCGTCCCGAGCTTAGCGAATATTGGCGCGGTGGTTGCGAGCAACCATTTTGCGTCAGCGACGCTGTGTAGCGTCGGATATGAAAACTCCTTGTGGATCGCAATGCTGGCGCCGTTGCCCAGAAGGAGGGAGCTCCAACCTTCAGCGCTGATATTTGCCCAAGTGTCGATATCGATTCTGTCCATAATCTTCACGGGGCGTCATTGTGGGTTAATCTCGCCATGCGGGTCGTCACCGCTATGCAACCCAACCCATGCCGCAAGATCCGGTCTCGTGCAGCCATTCGTGGCCGCACACTTTGCAGCAGTAGTACGCCTCATCGGCAGCGCCCATCATCGACGAGACCTTTCTGCCATTCTTGTACTCGAGATTTGCATGAGGCTTGGTGCTTCGCGACGCGCCAATCAAGTCCTTGCAGTCATCGCACATCGGCGCAGGTGCTGATGCATTACTCATGTCGATAGACCTCCATCATCAGACGTCGGTTGGAGTCGTCTTCCAGACTTCCTGCGCCAGCGCGATAAGCAGCGCGTGGCGCTTCTCGATGGACGCGGCATTCCACGCAGGAAAAGCCTCCAGCTTGGCGTTGATCCGGGAAATCGATGTGTTCTGGCCGACCTCGGTCAGGGCCACCAGACTGCGCGTCAGGTAGTTGCCGCTCTTGCCGTACTCTGCCTGCTTGGCCTTGTAGAAATCATTTCCCGCGACGATATTGATTGGTTTTTCCAGCAAGGTCAGATTGCCGAGGCGATTCTTGTAGTCGTCGTAGACCGCATTCGGGTTCTCTGCTGCCCACGTGGCACGCAGCTCCGCCTTCGGGCTGTCGGGCAGGATGTGCTCGATTTCCAGCTTGGTGAAGGGCTCGAGACTGCCTGGGGCCTTCAAGCCGCTGAACGCCATCTCGACGTGCTGGGTCAGCCGCGCCAGCAGGTAGCGCGTGCGGTACTGCTGCATCGAATACAGCGTGAAGCGCTTGAGGGCATCGGCGAGCTCCTGCGACTTGCCCGCCATGTTCTTCTCGAAGCGGTCGGCGACGAAGGTGTTCAGCTGAACCTTCTGCTTCACCGGATCAGTTGTCTCCGCAATCGCACGCAGCTCGTCGGCCCATTGTGAGAAGCTGCGCTCCAGATCCTTGGTCGGCGTCTTGGTGAAGATGTAGTAGAAGAGGAAGCTCTCCAGTTGCGCGACGAAGTGATCGAACAGCGGCTTGGGGAAATTCGCGGCTGCCAGCAGCAGGACGTAGTGCAAACTGAACGCGCCACCAGCCAGCCGCTTGAGACTGTCCATCGCCAGGCTGGGCTTGCCGTCATTCCCCAGCCCGTTGGCGAAGGCCAAGTAGTGCTCGACGTTGCGAATCACCTTGCGAACGAACTCGAAGGGTTTGCCTGCGTAGTCGCAGAGCGCCGCGTTGTCCTTGGCGATGAACCAGTCGTAGATCTCGTCCTCGCGCACCACCGCATCACCGCGCTCGTTCTTGATGACGTAGTTGGCCATCAGGAAGTAGCGCAAGAAGCGCAGCGGCTTTTCCTTCTCCTTCTCCAGCGGCTTGGTGATCTTCTTCCACTCGTCCTTGAGCTGAGTGAACTGGGTCTGCTTGACCTGCGTGAACAGCAGGTTCTTGAGCAAGTCCATCGGGTTCAGACCGACGCCGCGCTCGTTGATGGTCTCGAAAATCTTCAGCGCGCTGCTGACGTCGGTGGAGATCTGGATGAACACCACGTTGTTGGCCAGATAGCCCCAATACTTCTTCAGCTTGGCCGTGTCGTCGTAGTTGTCCTTCAGATAGCGGTACAGCGTGCTGTAAGCATTGACCAGGTTCTCTAGCGATCCGAAGCTGGTGATGCCAGCAGACTGGATGCCAGCGCGCACGGTCTGTGGCTCGGCATCCAGCTCTACCAGTTTGGTCATCACTTCACCTGCGCTCTCGTAACGCGGTACCAGCTTCAGGGTGGTGCGCACCTCGCCGTCGCTGTCCACATAGCTGGTCGAGATCAGTCCGGAAATCATCTGGCGCTGTGGCTCGCCCTGGAACAGATGCTTCAGCGCGCAAAGCAGCAGGAAGAACGTGGTCAAGCGCTGCTGGCCGTCAATGACCTCGTAATGGTTCTTCTGCTCGGTTGGCGACACCAACACGGTGCCGATGAAGTATTCCCGCGTCGTGCCCGCATCGATCTGCTCGCCGATGTCCTCCAGCAACTGATGCACTTCCTTGTCCGTCCAGACATACTCACGCTGGTAGTCCGGGACTATGTAGAAGCACTCACGGAATGCCTCCTCGATGCTGTACTTGTGGTTTTCGATTCGGGCCATTTCTATATCCTTACCAGTCTTTTTCGTCGCATCGATATATCAATCAGGCTTTTGGTTTGATACCGTAGATTTGGCAGTGGCGCGCTGCGCTGCCTCCAGACCAGCTATGCGGGAACCCAGCGACTTAACTTGTTCCCGAAGCGCCTCATTCTCACGCTCGATGGCGGAACTCTGCTGATTCCCTTGTTCGATAGCGGTCAGCAATTTCGCCTGCCACTGGTCTCCGGAGACGCCGTTGTCCCGATCTTGAAGATAGGCAAATCCTGAGACGATCAAGGTGAGCAAAGCCAATACTGCCGAGATGCCAACCGACCAAACCGCGATGGTGATTTGCTTGCGCGTGGACTTGTCTGTCTTTCGGTCACGCTCGTCGAACTGCTCCATCAGGGTGGTCGCCGCTTCAGCCAAATCCTTGAGCGTCTTGGCGGACTCTGCCGTCATCTGGCCCGTCAGGCGAGCCAACGCCATTTCTTCGGCGCGCTCTTCCGCACGTTCCCGTGCTTGCTCGACCATGTGCCTGTTAAAAGCATCAAAGTGATCTGTGCGAATCGGCTCGATTTCCGGTTGTGCTGGTTTTGCGAATTTTGTGAGTTGTTCGTATGCGCTCAACGTCGAGCCCAAAGCGGATGTACTCCTGCGCACCTGATCGAATAGGCTACTACTGGAGCCAAGCATTTTCTCGTGCAGCTGCTTTGCAGACTGGTGCTGCTGTTCGACTTCGTCCCGCACCAGACGAATCAGATAAGCCGAGGCCGTTTCACCATTTTCCCGAGCAACAGGCTTTCGATCCTCGTCGCCTTCCCGGACTTTCTGCCATACCGACGATTGCACATAAGCTTCGGAAAGCAGCTCTACTTCATCGTCCGAAAGTGTCTTCGCTATCTCAGGATCGAGGGGAATACGTTCCGGTGTCTCATCAGATTCCAACGCCAGGCTGCCTATGCTGGTGAGGAAGTTTCTGATCTGATCGATGGCCTCCGCAGGCTCCAGCTTTTCGAAGTCAGTCATATCTCGTACCCGAAGCGGGTACAGATAGATGCGGCCAATCGATGTCTCAACCTCGGCAACGGGCTTCGACCTCAGCAGTAGCTTCAGCGATTTTTTCTTCGGCTCGTCGCCATGCGGTTGCTTCGATTCCGTCATTGACCAAGTTCCGTTTTCATATCGTGCTGCGCAAAGCGACGAACTGGTTACTCGGGCCTTCCGACCGGAGGTCGAGGCTCGGGCTGTTCGACGCCACGTAGGCCAGGGGCCGCGTCAAGTTGAACGGGAACAGCACGGGCAGCGACTGCAGACTGGGTACTGAAACGGGCTTACCTGCGTAGCGCACAGCAGCTTCGATCAGCCAAGCAGTGAGCGTATCGTTGTCGATGCTCGTCTGTGGCAAGCGAATGACCCGCTTGCCTTTTTCGACCCGCTCCACGGCGCCCCAACTCGCCTGGCTCTGGATGACCATGTTGGTCATACGCCGGGTGCCTTCGCGCTCCCCATAGGTTTCACTCATGCGCCGATGGACCTCGGCGGACGCGCAGTCGCCCTGAATCGCGGACAGGCGGCCCACCAGCTCGGCTACCTTCCCAAAGAACGGGTACGTCGCCACGGACATGCCCCAGCACAGTGCTGAGATGGGAGTGTCCGGCTGCGTCTGGTGGATGGCCACGCCGCGATCGGCGTACTCGACCAATTCGGCGCGTGGCTCCAGCCACAGCCGATTCAGCACGGTGCGTGTTTTCTTCTTGGCTTCCAAGCCAAGCTCGGCTGCATCGAGCAGTGCATTCAGATCATCTAGCCCAGCCACGCCTGCACGAACATTCAGTGCCGCAGCCGCCCAATCAAGCTGAATGAACCGATCAAAGCCTATTTTTGGGGCTGATGAATTCATTCGGTACCAATCACATAACTGATTTTCACAAAGGGCACGATCAACTCTTCGACCGACACCCCGCCGTGGACCACCACCTGCTCACCCTCCGGCACAAAGGCGGTTCGTCCGCCTGCGAATAGGGGCATGAAGTTCGCGGGCAGTCCAGCGATGTCCAACCTGACTGTGGTGGGATAGGCCGCAGCAGAATCGGCCAGCAGTGGCTCACTCCGGTAGGCCCGAACGCGCTCGCCGCGCGTCTCGGCAATCACACCTTGGCTGGGTCTGCCGACGCCGGTGGACTCTACGTTGCCGTGGTCCGCCGTGAGATAGATGTGGTATCCCTTGTCCAGCAGCAGCGAGAAAAGCCGGTCGACGAAACCAGTCGTCAACCAGTTCCCGATCCACATCGCCACGTCCTTCTTGGACCGCTCCTTGTGGAGCCGATCGTCCACCTCATCGATGACCAGGCCCACCACCTTCGGTCGACGGTCATTCAAATCCACTTCAAGTGCGTCTAGCTGACGGGTCTGACGTAGCGCACGTCGATACATCACCTCATTCGCGTTGACGCCTTCGTTCTGCCAGAACGTCTTCCACAAGGATTCCTCCTTGTCCGTCCGGTCGATGGAGTCGTCGAACTCACGCGGTTTCAATCCAGAAAACAGCGCCTGGCGCGATACCGATGTCACGGTCGGGAGCCATGCGAACGCGGCTCCCTCGTCGAACGCGAAACGTTTCCTGGTGACAATCAGGTACTCACGAATCTGTACCCACTGATCGAAGGCCAGTCCGTCGAATACCAGTAGAGCTACCTTGGTTTCCCCTGCGGACCGCCGATGGCGCAAATAGCGCGGCACGTGGTGAACCATCACCGGACCTTTTGTCACCGGCTGCAGGATGAGGTCGGCATAATGCTTGGCTGCAACCCAGGCTTGCAGAGCCTCATCTGATTGCGCTTGCAAGGTCTTGATCCGTTCCCGAATCACCGGCAGGTGCTCGCGGCCTTCCGTGCCAGGCAGACCATGCGTGCGGGCCAGGATCTCACCGTAGCGTTTGGCGAACTCACTCCAGTCCCTGTGCGAAGATGCTACCGTTGGGGTTGCCGCAATCAAGCCATCAATGCCTTTGAGTACCAAAGCCTGCAATGCCGCTGAGTCCCGGACAATGCCGGCCTTGATCCAACTCGGCATACCCTCCGGAACGCTGTGCACCGCCAACGGACGCAAGCTGCCGTCGAGGAACATGGAATCGATCAGCACCTGCACATCGGAGTGATCGAACGGAATCTCGATCTTGGCGACGTAGTCTGGGCAAGGGGGCTTCCCTGTATGCGTGCCATCCACCCCCAGGGTCTTCAGATAGCGGTACCACGCATCCTGCACCACGCGCAGCAGCGCGCTCTTGGATGCCAGCCACGTGGCGACGGGCAGACCCGCGAACAAGCCTTTACCCTGGACGATGCCTGCCACGTGCTCAGCAAACAGCGGCGGCAACGAGCGATTGGCAAAGTGAAGCCGCAGCAGCTCGCGCCAGAAGTCAACCGGGTTGCGAATCGATCTGGGCGCCAGTTGGTAGACGTGTTCGAGGATGAAGTCCTTCGACTCGTTCTCGCCCCGAGCTGACTGCAACTCGGTCTGGTGGGCATGAAACAACCTGGCAAAATGCTCCGGCTCGACTTGCTGCACGGCGCTGTAAGCCAGCTTGGGGAACAGATCGGCAAGGCTGAGGCGCACCACACGAGCGTGATGCACGATGTCCCAGGGCAACGCGTTCGCGTCGGCGCTACGCAGATGCAGAACCAGCGATGGAGCTGGCCCCGGCTCACCCCGATCCCATGCCGCGCGGTAGCGCTCCTCGTATTCCGCGCGGAAGGCAAACGGGTCTTCGTACAGCATCAGCTCGAAGCCGCGCCCGCGTAGCTCGGCCAACTGCTTCTCGTCGAGCAACACGTCATCAGGGTCACACGCCACCCACAGCCGGTTGAGATCGGCCGTGAAATGGCTCAGGATGCGTTTTGTCCAAAGGCTCATGCAGCACCTCCGACGCGCACCATCATCACGGCATTCAAATCCGGCACGCTGGCCTCCATGTCATCGAGAGTGGCCATGCGTGCATCGTGTTCTTGTTGCAGCCGCTTGCGCCGGTGCTCGCGCACGGCGGGCAGGCCAATTCGTTCAATCGCCTGGCTTCGTGCCTCGAACGCATACACCGCACGCTCGCGTTCTTCCTTCAGCCGGGCGCGGTGTTCGGTCAGCAGTTCGGTGAAGACCCGTTCACCCTGAGTGCTGGCAGCAGAATGCGATGCCTCGAACCACCTCACCGACTCCTCGGCACCCGTCACGGCATGCACGTCTACGGTTTCGGTCAGCAGCAGATCCCAGACGCGCTTGGCGGTCGGTACGAAGGAGCGACCTTCCTCGTTGATGAACACTGGAAGGAAGCGCTTCCGACTCAAGCCTTCAGCTGCCAGACTGATCTCCCATAGCGACCAGATGCCGCGTACCGAATTCGGAAGACCGGTCACGCGGATCACCGGCAGCGGCTGCCCGGCGACAAAGCGCGGCAGCTCGCTGATCACCGCCCGAGCGCGTGGGTCTTCCATCGTGACCCATTCCAACTCCGGGTTCTCATCCGCCGTGCGGGCGTCAAAGCAGGCCTGTGCTGACTCGCTGCCGTCCGCCCACTTCACTCGCCACGCCTTGCCAACCTTCGTTGCCGAGCCGCCGCGCGCAGCCAACCCGCTGGTGATGGCGCGCTCCAGCCAGAACTGCGCCGGGTGGTCGCGCCACTTGCGGGCATCGTCGGCGTCCAGATCGTGCTCTGTGGTGAGCAGATCGCTGTTCTTATTTGACTCCGCCAGGGTGGATCGCAGCTGCAACACTACCGCGTCGCACTCCTGTTCGATGGCATCAGGGTTCTGCAGACCGTGGACGAACAGCTCGTCGAAGATCGGATCGGTCTCAACCGAATCCATCACGTCGGCCGCCTTATCGACGCCAAACTCGTGCGCGATGACCTCGAGCTTTGCCTCCAACACCTGGCGCACTCGATGCTCCACCGTATCTTCGAGCACGAAGTTGATGGCGCGAACCACGTGCTTCTGCCCGATGCGGTCCACCCGGCCAATGCGCTGCTCGATCCGCATTGGGTTCCACGGCATGTCGAAGTTGACGATGACGTGGCAGAACTGCAGATTCAAACCTTCACCACCGGCATCGGTGGATATCAGCACGCGCACATCCTTGGAAAACACCTGCTGCGCACGGGTACGGGTCTCCAGATCCATGCTGCCGTTGAGCGTCGTCACCGAAAATCCACGGCTCTCCAGGAAATCGGCCAGCATCGCTTGCGTGGGCACGAACTCGGTGAAGATCAGCACCTTCAGCGTCGGGTCACCTTCCTCCTGCTGGAGCTTGTAGATCAGCTCCAGCAGCGCCTCGGCCTTGGCATCAGTACCAGCAGCCTCCGTTTCCCGCGCCAGCTCCAGCAGCATCTCGACTTCAGACTTCTCCAGCTCCCAGCCGCTGGACTGCATCGCCAGATCCACCTGGGACTGGCCGTCGAGGTCTGCCCACTCGTCCGCGCTGGTGTTCTCGAACAGGTTGGCCTGCGGCTGCGGTGCTTCAAGCAGGGCCTGGCGCTTCTCCAGCGTGGTGCGGATGGCTGCCGTACTGGACGTCACCAGCCGCTGCATCAGGATCATCAAGAACCCGATGTGGCGCTGCTTGGATGCCAATGCCTGGTTGTAGCCGTGGCGCACATACGCGGTCACCGCCTCGTACAGGCGCTGCTGCGAGCCGTGCCGCGCTTGCCATGCCACAGCTTGCAGCCGGGTGACACGCGGCTTGAACAGCGGCTGACCTTCGGCGTTGATTGATGCGCGTTTCTCGGTGCGGATCACGAAGGGGCGCACCCGGTCGCGGCTGACGCTGCTCTCGTCCGGGAAGGCTTCGCGGTCCAGTAACTGCATCAAGCGCATGAACTGGTCGGTCTTGCCTTGGTGCGGCGTGGCCGACAGCAGTAAGAGATAGGGCGACGCTTCGGCCAGCGCCGCGCCCAGCTTATAGCGGGCCACCTGCTCGGTGCTGCCGCCCATGCGGTGGGCTTCGTCGATGATGACCAGATCCCACGACGCCGAGATCAGGTCTTCGAAGCGCTCGCGGTTGTAGGTGTTGAGTTGCTCCAGGCTCCAGCCACGACGGCCTTCCAGCGGCTTCACCGAATCCAGCGAGCAGATCACCTGGTCGTGCATGCGCCACAGGTTCTCTTCCTCGCCCGCGCCGCCGCTGCGCCACTGCCGGAAGGCTGCCAGCTCGGACGGCTCGATGAACTGGAACTTCTCACCGAAGTGCTGGCGCATTTCGGCCTGCCACTGGCGCACGAGACCCTTGGGCGCCACCACCAGGATGCGCTTCACCCGGCCGCGCAATTTCAGTTCGCGCAGGACCAAGCCGGCCTCGATCGTTTTACCGAGGCCCACCTCATCGGCCAGCAGGTAGCGAATGCGGTCGCGGCTGATCGCGCGGTTCAGCGCGTAAAGCTGGTGCGGCAGCGGCACCACACTGGACTGGATGGGCGCCAGCAGCAGGTTGTCCTCCAACGCATCCAGCAGCTTGGCCGCCGCTGTGGTGTGCAGGATCTGCTCCACGCTCGGGCGCACGCTTTCCAGCGCAGCAAGGTCCGCTGCCCGGGCGCGCACCACCGCGTCCCTGGCTGGCAGCCACACGCGGTAGGCCACCTCGCCCCACACGTCCTGCCGCTCGATCACGCGGCAGGGCGATGCCTGCCGGGTGAACCAGCACCAGTCGCCAATGGTGAACCCGCCGCCGGCCATGCTCAGATCCCGTCTTCGGTACGGGTCAGCGCGAGGTCATAGAGGGTGAGCAGCTTCTCGTCCTCTTGCAGCGCCTCATCGGGCACCTTCTTCGCGATGTCGATGATCGTCTGGTAGTCCTTATTGCCCCACGCGGCCCTGAAGCCAGCGCGCAGCGCTTCCAGGCGGAACTCCTTCAGACGGCGACCCGTGAACGCCCGATAATGGTCAAACTCCTTGAGCAGTGCCTTCTCGCGCTTCTTCTCCAGGTCCTGCGCCTTGTTCGGGTCGGGCACGTACCAGCGATCTTTCGCCTTGGCCACCAGTGCGGGACTGGTCTTTTCCAAACCTCGCAAATCCTTGTGATTGCTTGAAAGGTAGCTGTGAATCTGGCTTGGCACATCGCCAGTCCCGTCGTACTGGATAAAGTTCAGCTCCAACAACGAAGACAACTCAGGCTTTGCCTCGTGCTTTTTCCATCCCGCTCCAAGTTGGCTGATGAACTCTGGATGTATTTCTTGATATGTAGACGGGCGCTGCTTCAAAAAGTCTGTCAGCCAATCAATTGCACTACGCTCGTCTGTAACGAACATCTCCATCTGAGGCGCTTGCGATGCCAACGCTCGCTTTCTGTCATATTCGGCAACCTGCTCTGGAAGAAAAATCATTCCGTCACGTGTGATAAACCTCTGAGCAAGTCCTGATTGAAACTCCTGAGACGACATGGGGACTGGAACGTTATGCCGAAAGAACCATGCAACCATGCGATCGAAAATGATCCTTGGCTCCCGTTCGACAACAAAGTCTAATTCCCTTCCGTTGAGCTTAACGGTTGGCAGATACGTCAAGTGCGTTCGCACAAAATCCCACGCAGAGTCCTCTGTTCCTCCATTCCTGGAGAATCGATCTTCGAGTCCGCCATTTGGCTTGTATGCTGATATGACGAGATCCTGCTTGACCGCAGTAGTAGTCGTTACAGCCTTAAAGCCTTTGTGCGTCTTCTCTAGAACAGAGACGTTACCAACAACAAAGCCTGCCTCCTGAAGCGCTGTCTGAATCGCGTTCCAAACACTTGCCTTTGTGTTTGAAAACTCGACCGTCATCCATCTTCCAGGCTTCAAGACTCTATATGCCTCTAGGAAGCACCCCAGCATCAGACGCCTGTAGTCATCGACAGATTTATTCTGTGTTCTATTTTCTATCACTTCCTGCTTTGAATTTGTCGTTACCTTTAACCAAGACTCCCAAAGAAAATTAAGCTCCGAGTACATGATGTTTGATCCAAACGGTGGATCAATAAACAAATAGTCAACCGAGGCAGAGGGAATGTTGGTGACGGCTGCACTACCCGTCGAAACGATCGCGTTGTTTGACGGCGCCGTAAACGGAACAGAAGATATGCGGAGCGAAAACCGTTCTAATGGATTTGTTTCAACCGCGATAGAGCTGATGTAAAGAGTTCCTTGGAGGGTCTGGCCGATTACGCCACCGCCACCTCCGAAGTAATTCGATGCCAGCAAGCGGTTAAGGCGATTAGTCCATGCGAGGGTGGAAGTAAACCAGAGCCCAAGCGCCGGCATGGAATGCATTTGAGAAAATATCTTCGCCCGAATGTCAGCGAGAACAAGCAATGTTCGGTGTGTATAGAAGTGATGTGCATTGGTGACGCCAATTCGCAGTGGCTCGCCTGTTTTATCGCCAATCATTAGCTCATTGGCGGGG
>ERZ773049.1179-NODE-1179-length-15307-cov-11.420469_pt1 | contig 15307 bp, 10 predicted proteins | sample MGYA00580633_ERZ773049 | MGnify/ENA primary metagenome ERZ773049 (study PRJEB29015, sample SAMEA2737991) | human oral metagenome | biome: human oral; feature: human-associated habitat; material: dental | place: China | collected 2066 ... | reverse complement strand
CGGAGGTGATCTCGCGCAGCGCCTTGAGCACGTCGACGGCCTCGGCCTCGGAGAGATTCTCGGTCTCCACGGTCACGCCCGTGTGCGAGGCGATCTGCGAGAAGGTGAAGGCGTCGGCCTCCGGCGCCACCTGCGTGCGCATGAGCTCCGCGCCGGCCTCGACGAAGCAGTCGTTCACGCCGGCTTCTTCCACATCCATGACGTCTGCGAACAGGCGGATGCCGCAGTCATAATTGAACGTTTTCGTTTCGAACTCGTACGTGATCGCCCCGGTCTTGTAGCCGACGTTGCGGGTGTAGTCTCCGAGGCCCGTCACGGAGATCATCGGGATCATGATCTCCTTGGCGTTGTGCCCGGCGCGCACCATGCGACGGCCGCTGTTCAGCACGCCGGAGACCCCGGCACGCTGGTAGACCTCGTCGATTACGGACACGTAGTTCCTTGCGAATGCGATGCTGTTAGGCATGTCTCAGCCCTCCTTGTCTTTCTCGTCGTTTCCTATTCGGAGTCCTTCTCGGCGGGAAGGCCGGCGACCTCGCGCCAGTGCTTGAGCGTCTTGCCCTCGTCGGAGGCAGCGCCCGCGTTTGGCAGCCCGGTTGTGCCGGAGCCGCCCTTGGCGTGCTTGCCCTCGGCCTCGAAGAGCCAGGGCTCTGCCTCCTTGAGCTTGTCCACGTCGTTGTCGTGATCGGAGAGGAGCGCACGTGCCGCCTTCACGTTGCGCACGCCCGCGAGCTGCAGGCGGAAGTCGATGCGGTCGCTCTCGGCCTGGGCCTTCACCTCGGCGACCTCGCCACGCAGCTTCTCAGCAGCCTCGGCGGTCTTCGCGGCCTCGGCCACCTGGCCCTCAAGCTCGGCGATGCGTGCGTCGCGTTCCGCGATCTGCTTCTCCCAGTCGGGGGCGCTGCCACCGTTGCCGGCGTCGCCGCCTACTTCTTGCTGGGCCTGCGTGCCTTCCTGTTGCTGCCCTTGCTGCGCCTGGTTCTCCGCACCCTGCGTGGTTTCCTGGCTGCCATTGGTCTCACCGTCCATGTCCTGCCTGCCTTTCGTCTCGAAATAGGCGGGCAGAGACGAACAATGCCCGCACCTTTACCGGTACGGGCATTGTCGAGTGGTGTCACAAGGTCAGGCTGAATTATGCAGGAAAGGCCTTGTGTATCTCTTCGATAAGTTCCTGGCAGCTCTTGATTGCCTCTATCAGCTTGTCGCAGGCTGCAGACTTGCTCCGACGCAGCTCACGTATTTCGTCAAGCTGCTTGTTAATGGCGTCAATTCTTGGTTGGAAAACCTCCGATTCTTTCAGAAGCTTTCGCAAACCTGTTGAACACTGCTCCTCTAGCGCATCGGCTGCCTTGTTGAATGACGCTCGGACTGAATCACGATTTGCACGCATCTCGCGCTGGCGCTTTTCACTGTCATAGTCATCTTTCGCTTGCAGACCAATCGACAGAGCGACACCGAACACGCCGAGCACTTTGCCAGCCACGTTTATGCCCTTTGCCCATTTCACCGCTTCCCAAGGCTTGAAGCTATGGCCGAAGAAATGCCCGATATCGAGGACGAGCTGGTGCGCCTTGCTCCCTGAGAAAGCCCTTAGTCCTGCAGCCGCGGCATCGGTGCCGATGGTGCTGCTGACGACTTTGCCGCTTCCCTGCGCGATAAGGTCCGGTTGGAGAATCTTGCTTACTATTGGGTTTCCGGCCTGCTGCTTGGCCTCCAAACGGATTCGCAGGTCTTGTGAGAACTCCGATGCGTAGAACTCGTCAAGGCTGTCCTTACACTTGTCGTATCGGTTCTGTATCGACTTGTTGATTCTCGCGCCGCAGTCCTCAGCCAAGCTGTCAACGTGATTGTAAGATTTCTTTGCCAGGTCTTCGGCATCTGATTCTGACGTGCACTCCGCGATGGCGTCTGCGAGCTTCCGGCCCTCTTCCCTTATGTCTAGGGCGGTCGTCGTGTAAATCTGTCTTACGGTTGCCTCTATGTCATGCATCGCGTTCGCAATTATCGAACGCTCGCGGCACAGCTGCTCTTCCAAGGCGTCAACGTCTTCGTCGCCGCAACTAACCTTCTGGTCCTGGAGGGCTGCGTCCAAAGAGTCGAGGAGCTGGTAAAGGGGCGTAGTAAGTCTAGCAGCCATTCCTCGTTGCTCAACGAAGGCATTAAGCGTGTCGATAAGCTCGGCAAAGTTGCTCTGCTCAAGAAGCCGCTTAGCTCTTTCAGGCTTCTCGTCAGCAATTTCATTGCTTTTAAGATATGCCAGGGCGTCCACAAATACGGTTCTGAGCTGGTCAGGGGTAAACGGGTCCGTGACTTTTGCAAGGTCCCTGGAGATAATCGCCCTTTGCTCAGGAATGTTGCCGCTGTCTGCGTCTTTCATCTTGTTGACAACGAGAACCATCTCACCGGCCTTGTCACGGTCTATGAGCAGTTCCCTGAAATCCTGCGCAATGAGCTCGTCGAAACCCTGGTAGGTAACAACGTAGACGAGGAGATCAGCGTCCGCAATCGCCTTGTACGATATCTCATCGTGCTCAGGCCGCCTGCCGGTTCCGATGCCAGGGGTGTCAACAACCTGGACGCCATGCCGGTCGTATGCTCGCGCTTCCTCGGTGGTGATTTCGTGACCGGTCGCAATGTCGAAGCCAGTGAGGGCCTTCAGTATCGTTGACTTGCCTGCGCTGTATTGGCCGGCAAAAACAAGGCTAATGGGCTTGTCGCTGCCGAAGGCGCCTCCGGGCAGGGTCGATTCGTCGCAGCCAATCTCCTGGTAGAGCGCATGCGCATCCGCGATAAGCTGCGAGCTCCTCTCGCTGTATTCCGGTATTTCGAGCTTGAACTGCGTGCCCATGATTCCACCCGCCTATCTGGTGATTAGAAGTTCGGTTACTTGAGTACCGAGCCGTATTCCCGTTCGAGCTTCGTTGCTGAGCTCGTCTATTGCTCTGATATGCGCTATCAGCGGCTCACCCTTGACCTCTTCGATTCGGATGTTCCTTCGCTCGCATGAGCGGCCGATCGTCCTGGACAGCATCACGCGAACGTCACTGCACTCGAAGACATACCTAATGCCCTCATCGAGAAGCCCGGCAAGATCCCGCTTCAACGTGTAAGGCAATCTTGTGCCATCGGCAAGCATGAGCAACGTTGTTTCGCCAGGGATTCGGGCTACTCTAGTGATGCAGCCGTCTGCAATGTCGTAACCAAGGTACGCGAGCGCCTCGTTGACAACCGCAGAGCTGAGTGTTCCTTGCTGCTCATTAATTCTTCGTGCCAACCTGCGCTGTGTCGCACTTAGGTCAAAAAGTGAGCTGACAACATCGCTGATCTTTCTGCTCGTGGGACGGAGATGCTGCTCGACGATCTTATCCGATACGATTCCGTTTAGCTGCTTTCTCAGCTGAGAGATGCTCTTGTCTATTCCCGAATACAGTTGCTTTTGCATGTCGATCCGTGCCTTCTTCTTCCTTTCTTCGAAGTCATCGAAGAAGAGGCTTCCGACAGCTCCGATTACACCAGCAACCACGCTGCCTGCAATCAGTTGTGGTGCGGCAAAGAGGCCTGCTATCGTGAGACCCCCTGACACGATCACGGACGTCCAGTTCCAAACCTTCTTGGCGTCGACGACACCGTGCGCCTTTACGTTGCCGAGGTTTAGCCTATATCGCGAGAAGCGTATGTCGAATTCGATTTCCCGCCCGATGTCCCTGAGCTCGTCCTCGCATTCATGCTCGAGCTCAATGAGAAGGTCGTTCGCGCGGCCTTGGATGTCGCGCCTCTTGACGATCTTTGCCCATTCGCTCGACGCGTGCTTGTTGTCGTAGTTGTCCTCAGCGAATGAGCTGGCCTCGCGCTTTAGGTCGTCGGCGATGCTGGTGAGGAGGGTTTCAATCCTAGCGTCCGCGCGCTTTTCAAAGTCTTCGACCCAGCTATCATGCTTGCGCTTCTTCTGGATGAGCATTCGCCCCTGGTCGCTGTTCTCAGCGCTCTGAGCGAATAACTCCTCCAATGCCTCTACAAGGGGGACGGAAACGACGTCTGTGTACGTCTTGAAGCGGTAGAATCCGCCCTTGTTCTGCACCTCGCGTTCAATCAAGGCGATGGCATCTCCGAAACGAGACAGCTCGAAGAGTCCGTCCGCCCATTGGGAGTATTCGGGTTGCTGCGCCATGTGCGCCGACTTGAGGTGCACGAAGGCGAACGGGATATGGCTCCAGTCCTGCCCGTATTCAGGCCCGTAGTCGATAAGACTCCTTCGAATCGCTTGCAGGCCCTCGGCATCGTCGAACTTGTCTTGCACGTCGTCGCATAGGTCCATGTAGCCGTCTTCGCTCAAGTGTCCCTTCGCAGAGACGCCAACCTTTACGTTGACAAGGCAAATTATTGGCTTGCCGAGGCTCTTGATGCGGCTGAGGAACTCAGCCTCGCTTCGCTGCGGCGCATCATCGGTTATGAGGAAAAGGATGAGGTCGCCCTGTTTCGCGGTCTCGAACGCAAGCACCTCGTCCTCGAGGCCCCCAAAAGCCGCAATGCCGGGTACGTCAGTAACCTCAAGGCCGTGGTATTCGTAAGTGCGTACATCGCGAGTGGTCCTCTGCGACCCATTGCCGATCTGGCTGCCGTCGCCATGGGTCAGCACTGTCATAAGCGTCGACTTGCCAGCGGTTGTCCTGCCGAACAGCGTTATCGCAAAGGTACCTCCGGCCAGGGCGTTGACTTCGTTCTCCAAGCGCAGAGGCAATAGTTCGTAACCTATGCGAATTGAGTCAAGCTGCGCCGCCAAGGATTGCGTGACGTCCTTATCGCGGTAGTCTCCACGTTGCAACCTGTCGATATTGCCTTGCAGTTCTGTGACGGCTTCGCCAACAGTTTCATCCAAGAGCTTGACGGAGCTGCGTGCGAGGTCCAACCCCACTTCGGTGAATTCATTAAGGTCATTAAGCATGCCAGAGCGGCTCCGCTCATGCACTTTAATCTCCCGCGTCATGGCATGCTCGTCCGCAGTCAGCAGCATTGCAAGGGTTTTCCAACATCTATACCAGGGCCTCCCCAAACCTCTTGATGGTCTCCTCCGAGTCCCTGTCCGGCACTGCCTTGCCCATAGCCCGCTCGATTGCGTCAAGTAGCTTCTTCGCACGGTCGATGAAGTAGGCGTCGAAGTCATCAGCCTGTAGCAGATCGAAGTCAATCAGGTGCGACTCGATGCGAGCCCTCAGCTCGGCGTCATCAATTTGTCCCTCGGTCTTCACCTTCGGGAGGTATTTTGACGGGGATACACCGCCGATAGTGCGGTTGGTTTTGCCGATGAGGGGCGTCTTGTTGACGATGGAGTTCCAGCGCTGGCGAGGCAGCCCAATCCTCTTGCAGTAAGCCTGGGGGAAGATGTGGTGGATGTCAGGCGGTGTGCTGATGGCCTTCACGTTCGTCATCTGCTCGCCATCGATGAAGTCGAGCGCGTTCTCCCGGAAGACGAGCGCCATGACCCCCTTGTAGGCCGCGCTGTTGCGGGTCTGCAGGCCGAGCAGTCGTGTCGCCTGGAAATAAGCGGCGTTCACTGTGCGCTGCTGCGACGGCCTGCCCTCGATCTCGTCAACCAGGTCCTCGATATCGTTTGCGTAGCGCGTCTCATTAGCGCCGCCGTACATCTCGCCGAATATGCCGCACCAGAGCCAACGACGGAGAACGTTTTTGGTGCTAACGGCTGAAAAGACCTTGCGGCCTATGTAAGCGCAAGTGGCAGCTAAGGGTACGATCTGCGTCGTGTAAGGAAGGTCACGCATGCGGAAGATGCGCTCGCCAACGAGGAACTCGCGTGCCATGCAGAAGCCTTCGACGAGTTCGTCGAGGTTGTTCTTGTAGTCATCGAAACCGAGCGCTAGTACGTCCTTCTTCTTGCAGCGCGTATAGCCGTCGCCAGTCATCTTCTTCTTGAAGGTGGTGAAGAGAGTCATCGATGTGAGGAACGCTGTGGCGTCCACGCCCTCCATCAGGTCGGTGACGAAGGATCCGTCCTCGCCGCCGAGAACCTTAGGCTGCACGTAGTTGTCCCAGCTGCCACGAAGGTCGAAGTCGTAGGTTGCGAATGACGCGGTGACGAGCTCGAATACGGTGAGCGAAACGCCGCCGGTGTTCACGTTCTCGAAGACCTTGCATACGGCCTCGCGGGGCGTCTCCTTGAGGAGCGTGATCACGGGGACCTTGTAGCCTTTGACCGTATCGACGATGTCCTCTTGGAAACGCTTCCAAAGCTTGTATTCTTCGCTGTTAAAGCCGTACCTCATCGCGAGCTGCTCGAACCACTCGCTCCGCCCATCGCTGTCAAAGAGGAGGTTCGCCGGGAATATGAGTTGCTCGATCTCCTTCTCGCGTGTGGTCAGGTCGAGCACGACGGTGCGCCCAATGTCCTCGGTGATCTGCTTGGGGTTGTGCTCCGGATCACCTGGGACGGAAATTACAGCATCGGCCCGGTCGCAGTCCTCGTCGAGGCACTTCCTCATGTCGAGGTAGTAGTAGCGCATGATGGACTGACCGCGTATGTTCTTGGTCTTCACGGGGTCCTTGGCGTAGAGCGAGCAGTACAGCGAGGTCAGGCGCTGCTGCCCGTCGAGCACGAGGTTGTCGGGCTCGGCCACGACGCTGCCGGTGCCCTCGAATGCGCGGTACTTCAGCTTGAAGTCGCCGCCGCACTCGAGCTGCATGAGGGCGCCCATCGGGTAGCCCTGCGTGAGGCTTGCGATGATGTTCACGATACGCTCGTCGTCCCAGGTCCAGTTGCGCTGGAACTCGGGAAGCTGGAGCTCGCCACGGTCGACCTCGCGCAGCAGGTCTGAGAGGAGCGTGTCGTATGATTTCGGTGCCGTGATAGCCATGCTGTGTCTATTCTCCTATCGTGACTTGTCCATTCATGAGCATGGGAAGAAGCCAGTCTCGCATTCTAGATAGCTCAAGGTTTTGCTTTGCTGCAATGACCAGCTGATCATACATAGGTTTAGTCAGCACGTAGTATCTATCTAAGATGTCCCGTGTTGGTACGACCATCCAAGTTGAGTCAACTGTTTCTTTGTTTATATGTGGCTGCTGCGCTCCCGTCCTGAGCATCATGTATCGAGAAATCTGACTCTGTATGAATGGGAAGAGAAATGGCATGCGTAATGTTTCGTTCTCTAGTATAGCAACTACAGATTGATTGAAGCATGCATCTATCTCAAGAATGGAAGGTCTTATATAACGCGTAAAATCCCCTCTTGCAGAAAGTTGGTCTTTCCAAAACTAGCCTCTATTCTGAGCTGCTGTCTCTTTCATAGTAGCCTCTGTATGGCAGCGAAATGGGGAGGGACATTGCTCGATCGAGCACCATTGCCACCTTCTCCAGGCGGTTGGAAGGTGGGTTGACGATGACCGAGAGCAGGTCGGGCCAATCGTCGATGCGGTCTCGCCTGAAGCCGGAGTGGCGCCGCACAGACTCCCTCAGAAGGAAGTGCATGTGGTTGACGCGGCGGAGCGGGTTGTGGGCATCGTCGAGACCCCTGAGATCCGCCGACCGGTATGCCACGCTCTCCAGCCCCAGCCTGTCGACGAGGATCGAGTGCGCGTTCTCCATGTCGTGCACGAGCCTCGAGCCCCGCTCGATGTGCCCGCCATAGGCGTCCCAGCATCGTGACTTGCCGGGCCTGCCGAGGCCCGCGCGCGCCACGAGGCTCCTTCCCGCGTCGTCGCAACCCACGGCTATGCAGATCCTGTCCCTGGAGTAGGCGCCCATCCCCGCCACGCCGCCAACCCTGTCCTTGGCCGCGAGGGGGCGCGTCCTCTCATCTATCCGCGCCTCGCCGGACAGCATCACGCCGTCCCGGGTGCCGCGCAGCACCGCGAAGAGCTTCGCCATCCACCAGGCCGTGGTGGTTCCGCTCCTCCTGTCCTCCCTGGTCATGGCCTCGAGGCTCTCGAAGCCGAACGCCTGTCCCATGAACTCAGCCCAGTCGGCGACAGGCAGCTTGTGGTCCTCGAGGATGGTGCCGGTAGACGACGTGAATGTCCTGCCGCAGGCACCACATCCGTGGCGCTGGACGCCGTCGGCCTCGCGCCCCCACCGGCAGACTCGCTCGTCGCCGCACCTAGGGCAGCGCTCTCGCACATGCCTGTCAAGGAAGGAGGCGTCCCCGGTCTCGGAGAGGGTCCGGTGCCTGAATTTGTACACGCTCCTATGGCTGTCCCTCACGGCCACCTGTGACGGCGTGAGATCGGCGTCACAGGTGCCGTCCCAGGGCGTCGGGGAGGCCGAGGGGGCGTGCCATCTCTTGCCGCTCATGGTCGGTGGTCCCTGCTGCCTCGGCGGGCGGCGACGCCGGGGACTACCAATCGCCAGAGCGTCGCCGCCCGCTGAGGCACTCTGGCGGATGGCCATGTCACCTGACGATCATGGGGGATGGCCTCTGCTGGCAGATGCAATTGGATTACCAACTTTCTGCAAGAGGGGATTTCTGGCCCATAATGATCAAGGCTCAGCTCACGTATCGATCGACTCTCGGCTCACTTCCCTTTATGGTCGGAATCAGCCCAAAATGGCAGTTTCCGATGTCGGAATCAGCCATCATTGGCAGTTTCCGAAGACAAGCATATACTGAGATGAAGACCGGAAGAGAGGCGACAGGGGTAAGCTGCCGCCTGCGCACAGGCATCCGCACCATATCAGGAGGTCGCATGGAGCGTGAGGCGATGTCACAGCTAGAGGCTTGGATGACCTCCTCGCGTCGAAAGCCGCTCATCGTTCGCGGCGCGAGGCAGGTAGGCAAGACGTGGCTTGTTCGCGAGTTTGCCCACAGGAATTTTGGGGCCCTTGCCCATATCGTCTTTCTCGAAAATGAGGTCATGAGAGCTGTCTTTGACGGAAGCCTCGATCCCGATCGGCTCCTTACCGCCATAGGTGCCTATACAGGCACAAATCCACTTGATGGGAATACCCTCGTCTTTCTCGACGAGGTTCAGGAATGCCCCCGAGCTCTCACGGCACTCAAGATGCTGTGTGAGCAGCGGCCAGAGGTGCCTGTGGTGGCTGCAGGCTCTCTTCTTGGCATCGCACTGAACCGCGCAGACGACGCGCAGGGTAACTTGGCCCGCATATCATGGCCTGTCGGCAAAGTCGAGTACCTGAATATGCACCCCATGACATTCAGGGAGTTCTTACACGCTGTGGGCCAGGGCCAGTTGGCTGAGCTCATCCGGCCCGATGCGATCGAGCTGGTAAGCGCGATGGGCGAAACGTATGAGGACCTGCTGCGCAGCTACCTGTTCACGGGCGGCATGCCCGAGGCGGTGCAGGCATACGTGGATACGCGCATGCTGGGTGCAGCACGCAACGTCCAGCAACGCCTTCTGCTCGACTACGAGCATGATTTTGCGAAGCACGTGAGATCCGCATCGGAGGCGGAGCATATCCGAGAGCTGTGGCGATCGATCCCAACGCAAATCGCCCGCGAGACGGGAAGCAACAGATTCATATACGCTCAGGTAAAGAGGGGCGGTCGAGGCCGAACGTACAAGGATGCCGTATCGTGGCTCACCGACTCGGGCCTTGTTACCAAGGTCCAAAGAATCACAAGACCCAACATCCCGCTTCGGGCCTACGAGGATGACAGCTCGTTCAAGCTCTACCTGCTCGATGTGGGGCTGCTGGGCGCCGCACTGCACCTCGACGTGCGGACCATCTTGAGGGGAAACGAACTCTTCACGCACGCAAAGGGCGTCTACGCCGAGCAATACAAAGGGCGTCTACGCCGAGCAATACGTATGCCAACAGCTCGTCGCGACAGACGGAATCAGGCCCTCGGCCACTGGCAGCGAGTCACAGCCGACCAGCATGGCCCCCTGGTACTGGTCGGCGGACGGCAAGCGCAGCAAGGGAGAGGTCGACTTTTTGTATGAGTGCGACGGCAGGGTAGTTCCCCTGGAGGTCAAGGCGGGTACAAGCGTCAAGAGCGGAAGTATTGCCAGGTTTGCGAAAGAACACGGCATCACGCGGAGCCTTCGGCTGTCGCTGAAGGGCTATGCCGACCAGGGCTGGATCGTCAACTATCCGCTCTATGCGGCAAATCTACTGCCGCTCGTACCGTAAGCGCCTGCCCATGGCACCATGCGGGCACAGGCTGCGAGCTATATTGGTCGTAGAGCATAGTAAACCTTGGACGCGGTAGGAGCACTGGGGGACAGGTGGCAGCGCAGACCGCGCTGCCACTCGATGGTGAACGTACGGGGCCGCACGCTCAGGGCCGAGTGGCAGTGCAAATCGATATGTCCTTTGGGCCCGTAGGCATCATACTGGTGTCGAGGTAGGCCTCGACCAAAGACACCTCGACCAGGGCGTGCACCTCATTTTGTCTAGCCGAGCGCACTGAGATCCACCTCATACGGCAGGGTCTCTGGATGCGGTCTTGGCTCGAGGAACATGCTCATGTAGAGGGGCAGGTATGTGATCGCCCCCGACTGCCTGACGTTGCCCTTGCATAGGACATAGGCATGCCCAAGATCCCATTCGGAGACCTTGAGCAACTTGTCGAGGGCAGGGTGGGACGCCCAGTCATTTCCAGACTTCACCTCGATGGGTATGACATCACGTCTGTCTTGGACGACAAAGTCAACCTCGCCGTAGCGCTTTGCGTTGAAGTAGTGGAGCTTGAAGCCATGGGCATCCAGCTCCTGCGCCACTACATTCTCCATGATTGAGCCAAGGTTAACGTGCAGGTTTCCTTTGAGCAGATCAAATTGGATGTCGTCCATAGAGGCGGCGCATAGCAACCCGACGTCACCCATGAAGAGCTTGAAGAGGCTGCGTTTCTCGTTTGCCTGAAGCGGTGCCACTGGCAGCGTGACGTTATAGCAGGGAAGCGCGACGCCCGCATCTGCCAACCAGAGGAAGCTGCTCTCGTAACGGTTCTGGCGTGCGGTCTTCCTAAGATCCGCCAGTACGAAGCGGCGAAGTTTGTCATCGAGCTGAGAGGGCATCGCATCGAATATCTGGCGTGCCTTGATCTTGTCGGCGCCATCAGCATACTCGCTTATGTCCTGTCGATACAGCTCTATGATATCCTGCTGAAGACGTATCGCCTGCGCGACATCATGGGTATCCACGTAGCGCTGCACAACCTCAGGCATACCGCCGATAACCATATAGGCGTAGTAGAGCCCAAGCATGGTCTGGTGAATTGCCTCAGGTATCGGCGTTCGATCATCGAAGTAAGTCCTCAGCGTTTCGATGGTCTCCTTCTGGACCCCACTGGCCCAACAGAACTCCTCAAAGTCCAACGGATGCATCCGAAGCCGCTCCTCAAACCCCACTGGATAGGACGGTACCTCTCTCGCCCTGACGTCTGGCAGCGACCCCGTCTCCACATAGTCGAAACGACCATCCTCCACAAGAAACTTGATGGCGGTACGTGCGAGTGGACACTCTTGGATCTCGTCGAGCAGGACCAGGGTGCTTCCCGGCTCCAATGGCATGCGGAGGAAGGCAGTCAGGTTCGAGACGATAGTGTTGGCATCCAGGCTACCAGAGAATATTTCCCGAGCACGTGGATCCTGAAGAAAATTCAACTCGGCAAAGCTGCGATATCGTTTCTTCGCGAATGCCCTGATGGCTGTGGTCTTGCCCACCTGCCGCGCCCCTGTGATAAAGAGGGCCTTATGGCCTCGTGAGGCCTCCCAGCGAAGGAGTGAGTCAGTGACCTTGCGTGTGAGCATGTCGTTCCTACAGTCTACCTACTGCGGCATGAATGTGCGGCCGATCATCAAGTGCAACGCTATTCCTAATCAAATGAGTCGAATTGTAACGTTTTTTATTTCTACACAAGATCGCGCAACGTTTTTCCTAGCTCAAAACTCTGGGAGAATTCGTGAGCGCGTGACAAAACCGGCTAATCGGGCCGAGTCTCTGGGCCGCTCGAGCAAATAGGGATACCAGAGGCAGGATCTGTACATGTTGTGCCAACGCTTGAGTACCTCCGTGAATTCGGGTGTGTTCTTTCAAGTACGCAGGAATCGTTTATAGCACAGCGCTACTCATTGTTCACGTTTCCATGAGGGGTGACTACCCGCACCAAGCGCCGCCCGTCGGCATTGTCACCCTTCTGGGTTTGGTCATCATCGCGGTTGTCCAGTGCTGGCGACCCGGCGCGCCGATACGGGTAACTTCCAGAGACGCATGCAAAGACGCATGCGCTACTACACCTCGCTCGTGACGGCGGACAGGACGAGGCCGGGCACCCCCTTCGCGGACGTCCCGGACGTCTGCGTGGCGCTCGTCTGCGAGTTCGACCCTCTCGGGGAGGGACGCCCTCTGTATCATGCGGGCAGGGTCATCCGGGAGAGCGGGCGGGCATTCGAGAACGGACTCGAGGAGGTCTACGTGAGCGCACTGGCGCGGGGCGGCAGCGACGTCTCCGCCCTCATGAGGCTCTTCGTCGAGGGCGGGGCATACGATGAGGGGCGCTTCCCGGAGACGTCGAGGGTAAAGCGCAGGCTCAGGGAGACGGAGGAGGGAAGGATGGCCATGGGCAGCATGGTGGAGGAGATACGGGTCGAGGGCAAGGCCGAGGGCGTGCTCGAGACGCTCTGCAGGCTCGTGCGCGACGGCCTCGTGAGCGTGCAGGACGCCGCCACCTCGGCGGGGGTGGACGCCGACGATATCAGGCGTGCGCTCGCGGCGGAGAGATGAGGTCGGCCGCAGAGGGGTGACGTGCTTGGCCCATCGGCGGTCGGGGACTGACGTATGCTCGTGACCTGACCTTACCGGACAGGCTCTTGACAGGCTGAGGCCCCATATCTTGCCAGTAGGTCGTCCTCATGCTTCACGAGGTACTCGCGCATGAACGGCATCGAGAACGCCACGTACCCGGGTGCCGTGGCCTCGATGACCTGGCGGCTAATGAGCATCCTGCGGTACGTGTTGGCGCTGGCGGCCGGCTTTCCCATACGCCTCGCGACCGCGGCGGTGGAGGATGCGGCGTTGTCTTCAGTCATGGCCAAAAGATAGTCCAGCGCGGGCTTGGTGAGTCCGGCAAGCGCCGTCTCGATCATCGACTGCCCATACTGCCTGACCGCCGCCGCCGTCCCACGATGCACGTCCTCCACGTCTATGGTCACGGACTCTGCGACGTGGCGCCGCCCCTCTCGCCAAATGTAGTATCCGACGAGTTGAATGAGATACGCATAGCCGCAGGTGTCCGCAGCGGCCTGCGCGAGCGCAGCGTCTTCGATCGCAAGCCCCGAGGCCTCGATGGTCTTCCTGAGCGCTCGCGCGACATCAGCCCTCGGGATGCTCGCAAGCTCCTCTGCCTGGGCACGACGCAAGAACGTGACGCCCTCGCCGTTCAGAAGATCGAGCACTCCCGTCGTGATGCCCGCGAACAAGAGCCCGACATTTTGCCCCTCGCGAATCATGTACTGCACGTTTCAGCGATGACAGCCATGTCGTCACGTGAGGCATCCTGTGCCTCGTCCACCGTGATGAGCAGGCCTGTGCCATCCTGCGAGAGGGACCGCGTGGCACGAGCAAACGCCTCGCGAAACGAGGGCTCCCTGCCAGAGTCGCCAATCTTTGCCCCTGCCGACACAAACGGAAGGGAAATCTGGACGTTCAGGTCTCTGAGCCGAGTGTCCCCCACGAGCTGTTCCTGAATCGAGGCGCAGAGGGCCTCCTTGCCCGACACGTTGACGACAGACCACCCACGCCTGGTGGCGATGTCGCCAAGCGCCGTCAGGAGCACCGTCTTTCCGGAACCGCGAGGTCCGGTAATGCGCATGAGGCGACCAGGCGCACCCGGACCCTCATCCAGACCATCCATAAAGTCATCGATCACCGATTCGCGGCCGACGAGCACCGGTGGGGTCATGCCTGCGGTTGGCTTGAAGGGATTAACGTAGGTCTGACGCTCGAGCAAGGCTACTCCCGTCTCTTGCTGATAGAGATCGTATCTCTAGAAAGTATAGAAAACCTAGAAGATATAGAAGTTCTCAAGCGACGTCATGACATTATCGGAAGCCATGCCGGATAATAGTCGCAAGTCGCTCACCCCGTGACGCAGACGACCTTCCCGAAGCTGTGTGAGCTCTCAAGGTAGCGATGGGCGTCGACCACCTGATCGAGCGTGTACACGCGCTCGGGCGCAACGTCCACGGCCCTCTCACGTATGTAGTCAAGAAGTTCCTGCATGAGGCTGGGACTCACGTTTCCGGAGTATGCGCTCGTGAGGTAGCCGTTACGCGGCAGGTCATCGATGGGAGAAAAGTCGTCGTCCATGTACCACTGGCCGCCGAGCAGGCCTGTGGCGCAGACGATGCCGCCCTCCGTCGTGTGCCGACAGCTGTCCTTAAGCGTCTTGGGACCTATGAGCTCGAGGATACGGTCGAAGCTCTCGTCCGTCTGCAGAGCGCCGTCCGCATCAACCACGGCATCGTCGAAGCCCGCAGAGAGGAGCCTCTCTTGCTTTGCCACGGATCGGGTCGTACCGCAGACCGTGACGGACAGTCTCGCCGCGTGCGCGAGCCGCGAGAAAGCGACCCCCACGCCGGCGGTCCCGCCGCGCACCAGCAGGCGGTTACCGCTCTCGACGCGCAGGTTCTTGAGCGAGAGCCACGCCGTGTAGTAGGTCTCTGGAATGGCCGCGAGCGTCGCCCAGTCGCCGTCCCACTCCACGGGGCAGACCTGCTCGTTGGGCAGCAGGCAGTACTCGGCATATCCGCCATCAAACGCACGGCCCATCTCTCCCATGATGGAGACGACCGTCTGCCCCTGCGGCAGACGGTCGGGGTCCGTGGTTTGTGCCACCTCGCCCACGCACTCGATCCCCAGGATACGAGGAAAGCGCACGCTGGGAGAGAGGCCCTGGCGGGTGAATAGCTCGGAGTGGTTGATGCCGAAGCCCCGAACGCGCACGAGCGTCCAGCCGGGCTTTACCTCGGGCGTAGGCACCTCCATGACGACCAGCTTCTCTGGCCCACCGGCCTCAAAGACGACTGCCGCTCTCATATCGCTCCAATCATAGGGGGGTCCCTGGCAGCCAGTATACAGCTCCCAGCTTTCGTGACAGTCACGCGCCAGGGCCCCGTCTCGTCAGGCCCCGGGGGATCCAAGGAACCCCCCGGGAATCTGCGGGGCACTATCGTGGAGGCGTTTGCCCAGTTGGCGTATATTCTTAGGTACCCCAGAATCTGCGGGGCACTATCGTGGGGGCGCCCACCCGGTTGGCGCTCACCCCGAGGAACCTGAGGAACCCCCCGGGAATCTGCGGGGCACTATCGTGGAGGCGTTTGCCCAGTTGGC
>ERZ773049.1172-NODE-1172-length-15351-cov-4.353818_pt1 | contig 15351 bp, 10 predicted proteins | sample MGYA00580633_ERZ773049 | MGnify/ENA primary metagenome ERZ773049 (study PRJEB29015, sample SAMEA2737991) | human oral metagenome | biome: human oral; feature: human-associated habitat; material: dental | place: China | collected 2066 ... | reverse complement strand
GCATCCACCGCGTTACATGCGAAGTATGTGATTACCGATAGTTGGTTCACTTGCGAGCAACTTATGGCGTGTGTTAGGAGCATAGGTAAAGATGCGATGCACTCTGTCGGACTTGCAAAAGCGGGAAAGACGAGATACACCGTATCGGGCAGGAAGAAAAATGTTGCAGAACTCATTGCCGCCTATGAACGCGAACGGGGAAAGAACTGTCGTAAGTATAGATGTCGGTATATTCTGCTCAACGGCAACTTAGGAGACATGCCTGTCAGAATCTTCCTCATCAAGTATGGTAGGAACTCCGCATGGAACGTCTTGCTCACCACGGACACCACGATGTCTTTCGTAAAGGCCTTTGAAGTGTATCAGATCAGATGGAACATAGAGGTGATGAACAAGGAGACTAAGCAGTATCTCGGATTAGGAGGTTATCAAGGTTGCGACTTCAATGGTCAGATAGCCGACGCTACGCTGTGTTACCTTACATATACCGTCATGGCTTTGGAAAAGCGGTTCACAGAATATCAAACCATGGGCGAACTCTTTTCGGATATGGAGGGCGATCTCATGGCACTCACGTTATGGAAGCGAGTTCTTGCCTGTATCGAACGCATTCTTCGTGTTTTAGGAGAAACGCTTGGGTTGACGCCCCAACACCTTATGGCTACGATCTGCGGCAACGACAAAGAGAAGAGCAGAATCCTTGTAATGGCTGAAACGTTGGGAAAACGGGATGAAGCATGTGGACAGAATGCGTAACCCCTATTTACCATGTGTTAAAACTCAATGGATGTGGGGATGACAGGCAAAGGTAAATGAGAAAAACCAGGGTTTTAAGGGGTGGAAACTTTAGTGAAGTAAGCTATGGTAGAGTTTCAGGTGGATAAGTCAGCTGGGCGCATTTTAGTGTTTATTCAAAAAAATATCGATAAATGTTTGCGTGTTTTGTATTTTTTTGTAAATTTGCTCCCGATGCGGCGGATACCGCCAAACATTGGGAAGTTGCTATCCGCCTCAGTGGCAAATTGTCTTTGTTACTTTACTAATCAATCTATGGCGTGCACGCCTTTTTGTGCACTCAACCCTTGGAGCGCATGCCCACTCACTTCAATGAAGGGTTTATTACCCATAAGTGGACGATGAAAGAATTATGAAAAAGGCTTTTCTTACAATTGTCGCCTTTGCGACATCGCTGTTGGTAGCCGCCCAACACAAGATCAAATTCAGCTACGATGCTGCTGGGAATAGGGTGGCGCGCGAAGCTGCAGTACCCAAATTAAATGTTGCACAAGGCAAGGCACAAGCTCAATCTGCAAACGAACGGATGCCTGTAAGCATGGAAGGGGTAACGCATAGCTATGCCCAAGGCATTATCCGTGTAAACGTCCCTATGCTACCAAATGGCAGTAGTTGCGAACTCTATGTGTATTCAGCCGCTGGCGCATTGGTTTATCGTGGGACAGCAGTTGTCGGAACAAACGAAATCAGCATTACGCATTGTGCTGATGGCGTATATCTGGTGAAAGCCGTGGTGGGCGAAAACACCTCGGCATGGAAGATAGTGAAGCGATGAGGCTTACGTGATGCATACGTGAAATCTCTTAACAAACTGAACATGAATTTATTTTCAACACCTAAACAATTTAACTATGCGACGTTTTTATTTCATAACGCTTTGCCTAGCATTTTTACCTTTGGCAAACTTGGCACAAGAAGTGTCGAAACGCAACGGCGAAACACCTGTGTTGAACAAATGCGTACCACCTCATGGAGGAGGTACATGCCCTGGGCGAGAGGACTCTTCTCGTACACTGCCGGTTATTCCGCCTGATGAAGTCCCATCAAACGACATGTACGTTGTTGGCACACCTACTTGTTCGTTCAACGTTTCCAATTCGGGTGCTGCCATTTACGACATCAAGATAGACGTTCCCGATGCAGGTCCGCTTACGCCCCAGATAAGCTTAACCTACAACAGTCAGTTCGCAGGGTATGGTCTGGCAGGGTATGGCGTGAACATCAGCGGTGTCTCTGTAATCACTCGCGGAAATAAGGACCTTTTTCATGACGGGAAGCAACAAGGCGTAGCACTTGATGCAAGCGATAACCTCTACTTAGATGGGAAACGCCTGATATACCAATCGGGTAAGATGGCAGACTCTTGCGTGGTATATACGGTAGAGGGTGAACCTTTTACGAAAGTATTGCAGTATAATTTTGCACCAGACTACTTGCATGGCAAAGGATGCTTTAAGGTGATAATGCAGAATGGCACAATATGTGAATATGGGAAATATGAACATGCCACATTGCATGACTGGGGAAAAGGACAAGACTTTGGAGATGGCTATATGGCATGGTATCTCACTTATGTACAAGATGTACATGGCAATGTGGTGGAGTATGGTTATGAATCAAGAGACAAAAACCCTAGACTTGTGTCTGTGGTATATGGGCATGTGAAAGATACAAGAAAAGGGCATTATAGAAACAAAGCACTTTTCTCGTACAAGAAACTTGGAAATAATTCACGATGGGTTGCCATAAATGGGCATCAAGAAATTATGGAGAATTACTTATCATCCATAACAATATTAAGAGAGAATGAGGTCTTCAGAAAGTATTCGTTAACTTACGATGATCATTCAGACGCAAGCCAGACCAAATGGACGCGACTTGTGCAAGTAAGCGAAGAGAACGGCAAGGGTGAGAAATACCCTCCTGTGAAGCTGAATTGGAGCTTCTTGCCAAAAGGCAATGCATATCCTCTCCAAATGGACGTGAGCACGAACGACGACAGGTGGTATGTGAAAGAGTCCGATAAGGGTTTCTTTGCTACCGACCTCAACGGCGACGGTGTAAGCGACATCATCAGAGTGGCGCCGGTAGAGGTTATTGACTGGCAGGGTTATGGTACCACCCACTCACATTACAATACCTATGTTTATGTCAGCCGCAGTAAGGTTTCCCCAAACGGCGACGTATCTTATGAAAAGCCGCTCGTCTTCTCCTTGCCTGCCAACATTTCCATAGGCGACATCAAGACGACAATGGGTGGGGCATCGGTGATGGACTTCGACGGTGACGGCTATAACGACCTGCTCATACCTTATCAGGACAAGGTGGAAGGCCACTGGAATAACGTCAGGTTCCAGTTCATATCAGGAAACGATGTTACAAATGGCAACACATGGAACGTGAAAGAAATCGGCATGGGGTTGAAGGCCGCAGATGCTGTGCCGCTTCTTGTTCCTTTCGACACAGACGGAAACGGAAAGGATGATGTGGTGTGTGTGGAACAAAGGCAAAAGGATGGCTATTACCCTTGTACCATCATAAAATATATGGATGGGGATAAACTGGACCATCGGGAGTATAAGTTGCGACTACCACAAAACCCAGAGAAAATGTTTGTGGGTGATTACAACAACGATGGACTACAAGACCTAATTTTCCTTTACGCCAATGGCTATAAGATTTACTTCAATGCGGGTGGAAAACCCACGGATGAGAAATTTGTTGAAACAAAGACTGCCGAAGGAACAAACCTGTGCAACCGATGGCGCATTCAGCAAGGCGACTTCAATGGGGATGGTCTTATCGACTTTGTGTATAACCGCGGTGGTGGTGACGAACAACTTTGGGTGGCCTACAACGGAGGCGAGGGCTCATTCCACATCGGCAACGTTGCAAACATGGGTTTCGCAGATCAAGGCACTACGCTTGACGATGACAAATTTGTACTCTTGGCATGGGACATGGACCGCGATGGACTAACAGACGTGATGGTGTGCAAGGCCAGATACAGACACAGAGGATTTCCTAAATTCAAAACGGAATTCACCACTACCGAAGTGCGGTGGTATCGCTCTACGGGGAATGGATTCGTTTTCAACAGGGCAGCATCTAAAGGGAGAGAAGACGATGCTTTGGAGAACAAAATTTTCCTTGGCGACTTCGACGGCGACGGGCAAATGGAACTGGCAAACTACGGCAGTAAGCTAACCAGCGGAGACGACGGATTTAATGGAACAATACACGCTTACTACAACTATGGTGAGAAAGCCAATGCCGGACGTGTGACAAAGGTGGAAGACGGAATGGGAACTTCTCATAGTATCTTGTATGCCTACGCCACGAACCCTATCGTGTATAAACGCACCATCGCCAACCATTACCCTGTTAACACCTATGCACTGCCGATAGCTGTTGTACGATACGTGTTTGCAAACGACGGAAGTGCGGGGCACTACAATACCGAATATGGCTACGAAGATTTGCGATTGCATATCGCGGGGAGAGGTATGCTTGGTTTCAACAAGGTGACAAGTACAAACACCTCACTAGGCATAAAGACTTCTACCGAGACAACCAAGTGGGATGAAACCAGGTGGCTACCCACAGAAACGAAGACTGTTGTGGAGCAAGGCGGTTGTGCAGCCACCACTTTGTCTACAACCACCATCGTCGGCCAGGACAAAGGTAATTACTTTGCCTATATTTCTAAGCAAGAGGCAACGGACATGGACGGAAACCGCACCATAACACGCTCGGCCTACGACAATGGGAAAGGCGTACCCGTGGAAGAGGTGGTTGAGAATGATGGCGACAACATGTACCGCAGGGTGACGTACGGCGGTTATGTGAAGAAACAGGCGCAATGGTTGCCCACAACCATGACCAAGACCCAAAAGCATAAGGACGACCCTTCGCCATTTAGCACAACAACCTCGTACAAGTATGATGATAATGGCAACATTCTCTCCACAACGGAGAATTATGGAACAGAAATGGCTTTGACAACCACCAACACCTACAACGCACAAGGCAACATCCTCACCACGGTTACCATGGGCAAAGGGGTGAAACCCATAACAAAGCACTTTGAGTATGACAACGATGGACGTCTTGTTGTTAAGGCGTTCACCACGCCCGAGACTTCGGTGAACACCTTCGCCTACGATGAATGGGGAAACCTACTCACGCAAACGGATATAACAAACTCCGCAGAACCACTCACCACAACGCACACTTACGATGGATGGGGACAGGAAGCGCAGGTCGTGGCAGCGGATGGGACGAAGACAAAGGTTGAACGCAGATGGACATCCCCATTCTCAACGGAACAATACGATATCGAGGTGGCTTCTGACGGTGCACCGACAGTGCTGACATGCTATGACCAGAAGGGACGTGAACTCAGCAAAAAGTCGGTTGGGCCGAAAGGTGTAGATGTCAATAACAAGACAACCTACAATGCTAATGGACAGGTTTCAAAGATTGAAAAGACTACTGGCAAACTTACAACGAAACAAGTTCTCACTTACGATGGTCGTGGACGACTTGTGAAAGAAGTGCTGAGCTCAGGTAAAACCACCAAATATACTTACGGCAACCGTACTGTAACCTCTACGATTGCTGAGACAGGCCAGAGCGTAACGAAGACTTTTGATGCGTGGGGCAATGTGGTTAAGGTGGAAGACCCGTCGGGCATCGTCACCTACAAATATGCATCTGTGGGCAAACCTGCCAGTGTGACAGCACACGGCTCTACCGTATGTATGACCTACGATGCGGCCGGCAACCAAACCTCGCTTACAGACCCCGATGCAGGCACATCAACCTACGCCTACGCTGCCAACGGAACGCTGCTTACACAAAGAGATGGCAAGGGGATAAACACCATTTACGAGTTTGACGATTTAGGACGAATTGTTACAATAAGACAAGGGCGACACGCTACAGATTACCTTTATGGAAGTTATGTCAATGGCAAACCTTGTGTAGATATGTTGTGCATGGATGGCAATTGTACAGAATATAAGTATGATCGTCTTGGCCATGTTATTTCAGAGAAGCGCCATGTGAAGGATAAGACTGTGTTAACTTTCGAGTATACATATAACGATAGAAACCAACTTGCCAAAATGCGTTATCCTAGTGGGTTGGAAGTGACATATTCCTACGACGATAACGGATATAAGATGCAGACAGAAGCGAATGGTAGAATCATATATAGGTTAGATACCTACGACGGTCTAATGACTGGTTCCTCTTTTATGGGGAAACTTACCATAGCTAATACACGAAATAAGCATGGATATGAAGTTAATCGAAAGTTAACAAGGGGTAATGACGTGCTGGAGAATTTCACAACGGAATATGATGGAGTAACAGGAAACTTGTTGTCACGTCTCCGAGGTACAGGTTTAAAAGAAAATTTCAGTTACGACAGACTTGACCGCCTTACTTCCTGCAAGACAGGAACAACTAGTGTGATGAAGATTGATTATGCGCCTAACGGTAATATCCTTTTCAAAACTGGCATAGGTAATTACAGCTATGATGAAAAAGTAAAACCACATGCCATAAAGGAAGTGGACAATACTAATGGGGATGTTTCGGAAGCTACATTGATTACAGCATATAATGATTTTGGGAAAGTGGAATTAATTGCTGATAGTAAGAATAACTTGCGGATGAGTGTTTGCTATGGCCCAGACCAAGAGCGCTGGACAACGTATTTAAGTAAAGATGGTAATTTTGTGCGAAGTACTGTTTACGCAGGTGATTACGAACAGGTAACCGAACGCGGTATCATAAGAGAGTATCACTATTTGGATGGAAATGTTATCTTTGTCAGAGAGAATTCTTCAATATGGAAGCCTTATCTTGCCTTTACCGATAACCTTGGCAGCATACTTTCTGTGTTCGATGAAGAAGGTCGAAAGGTGTTCGATGCTTCTTACGATGCGTGGGGTAAACAAACCATTACGCAAAACGACATCGGGCTTTATCGGGGCTACACAGGTCATGAGATGCTCAACGAATATGACATAATCAACATGAACGGTCGCCTGTACGATCCTGTTATCGGCCGTTTCTTCAGTCCCGACAACTATGTGCAGATGCCAGACAATAGCCAAAACTTTAATCGTTACAGCTATTGTCTTAACAATCCGTTGAAGTATACCGACCCGAGTGGAGAATGGTTTGGCATAGACGACCTTATTGTTGCAGGTGCTGGTTTTGTTGTTGGTTACCTTGGCAATGCCATCAGCTCTCACAACTGGGGGTGGAGTTCCATAAAAAGTGGGCTTATCACAGCGGGAGCATCATGGTTAGGTTTTAATACAGCAGGATTAGCAACGGGCAGCATCACCTCTGCCACATGGAGGCAAGTTGGCAGCATTTGTTTGAATGGCATTGTAAACAAGGCATTCCCATCAGGCAATGTTCCCTTGAATGACCATTTGGGATTTGCTTTCTCTCCTTCGTTTAGTTGGACGGAAGGCGGTCTGACGGCGGGCATGCTTGCCTCGCTTTCCTACACGGATGGAGATTTTAGTGCAAGTGTTAGCGGCGGTATAACCAACAATTATGTTGGCTGGAACGCAGAAGCTTCTTATGGCGGTTGGGGTGCAGGCTTTGGCAAAACCTATTATGGCGAACAAACCGTAAGAGGCAATGTGTTAGGCAAACAAATCGTAGGTGCAATAACTTTACTCGCGCCTGGCGACGTCTCTTTCCGACTGTATAACGACATGTTTGGACAGTCTGGCCATGATCGCTGGCGTACTAGTGCTGCGGAACTCACCATCGGAGATTTCAGTGTAGGCACGTATGTGACGACAAATGACGGTAAGAAAGCTTCGGACAACCGTGGCTATGACCCTAGTATTGTTGACCCGTATCTTGGTGCTAATCCTGAAAGAGTCATCCATGTTAATGGTAGAGATGAAAAAGTTGGTGGTGGTTGGCCTAACGGGAAAGTCTATTCAGCACCTTTTTGGGTTGGAATCAAGTCGGGAAGCCAAATCTATCGATTTGGGGTAAGTGCGAGGATTGTACAGAGTCTCACACAAAATCTTGTTCATCGTTATCTTGTACCAACTCCTTACTTTATACCAGGTAAGGAGTTCTACAGAGGCTTGTATTCTTCTTTCGGGCATAATTCGCCATTAAGTCTTTGGTAGTGTGAAACCTGCCTTTTGGAGATTGTAAAACAATCTCCAAAAGGCAATAAAATAATTTGTATGAAGATATTATTATTTTCCTTTGGATTTCTGGTGCTATGCTCATGTTGGTCGCCCTTTCCTAATGCCTATGAGCGTTCGATGCAGGTGGGTCGCTTTCGCCCTAACATTAACACTGGAATTGCTAAAAAAGTGAACATTAATGGATACTACGTTGTGACCCATAAGAGGGTGGGAACATTCGAGCCGTTTATTCTTTATTCTGATGGAACGTTTGGCAATATCGTTTTTAAAAATAGAGACTCACTTTACGAGCAGAAAAAACAAGATACAGATTTGATGCAAGAAATTATAAGTTCAGAAAAAGGATTTTGTGGGGGAGGTGGATATTATGAAATTAAAGGAGACACATTGGAAGTTGATAAAGTATATCGTTATCAACTCCGCAAAGTGTTGGCGAAAAAACGCTTTAAGATAATCGATAAAAATCACCTCCTTTTCTTTAGCGAAATGTGGGTTGTATCAAAGAAAGAAGACGTACCTGACACTTATGATGTACTTTACGAATTTGTCCCTGCTAAGAATTTGCCACCCTCCACAAGCTTTGGCTGTAAGCTGAACAAGTATATGTGGGAGAACAAGGCCGACTGGAAAGCCTATAAGCAAAGAATGAAACAGCAAATGATAATAAAAAGAGGTAACTGATGTTGGAGATAATGTCATTAGGACGAGCTTTTCCTACCTGTTGCGTATCTTTCTTTTGGATATAAAATCGACATTAAATGTTTGGTTGTATGAAAATAGTATTCTACATAATAGGTTGTTTGTCATTCTCTTCTTGCTGGTATCCTTTCCCAAATGCATACGAGAGGTCGATGCAAGCAGGCAGATTTCATCCCGACATCAATACCCATATTGATGAAAAGGTAAATATTGATGGCTACTATGTAAGGGAAAAGAATATGCCAGGCAGTCCGCTAGAACCCTTTATTCTCTACACGGATGGGACGTACGGAGGCATATACTTCAAGGATGAAGATTCTACTTATGAACAAAGACGTCCGCATACCAGTCTGCTGAATGAAATATTGATTTCAAAGCGTGGTTTCAACGCACCTGGCGGATATTATAAGGTTAAGAATGACACGATAGAAGTAAACTTCTATTTGAGTTACATGCTTAGATTTTTTTTGATAAAGCGGCTCTTTAAGATTCTAGATAGAAACCACCTACTTTTCTTTCAACAAACATGGGTGATGCCGAAAGGCGATAACTTCATAACAGATCACGATGTTCTTTACCAATTTGTTCCCGCAGATAACCTTCCACCCTCTACAAACTTTGCTGGTAAACTAAGAAGGTATTTATGGGAGAACAAGAAAGATTGGAAAGCCTATAAAAGAAGGATGAAAGAAATGAGAAAAGAAAACAGGCAGTAGCCGTTAATAAGACGTATGAAGAATTTATCTTGTATAACAGTATGCGTAGCGTTGTGTTCCTGTTGGCCACCATTTCCCAACGTTCATGAATGCGCAATGCAGGTGGGACGTATTCGTCCAAACACCCATGTTTTGCCACAGACAAATGCGGCAGAATTTCAGAACTTATTGTATCTTTGTCCGGTACTTCGAACATGAGAGGAGTGTTTAACTTGGTTTAGTAGCACAAAGATAATAAACTCCTCTCAATTTATAGAAGTATTAAAAGTCAAGACGACTTCAAATATAAAGAAATGAAAGCAATTGGTAACTATTCAGCTATACCCAATATATACAGTGCATATATTGGGTATAGCTGAATAGTTACCAATTGCTCGGCTTTTAGCTGTTTCTCCGTAACGGCATACTCGAAAAATACACTGGTGGTGATTTTTAGAACCTGCCTAAAAGAAAAAAAATGGAGAGGGATTATATTAAACTTCCTTGCGCTAACTTATAGCTTTTTATTACCTTTGCATCGACTATTTGATTAATATCAGAATAAAACGTTTATGATACAAAAGTTCGACTTCCTTGTTATCGGCGGCGGTATAGCAGGCATGAGTTACGCTCTAAGTGTGGCAAAAAGCGGAAAAGGGAAGGTTGCCCTTGTGTGCAAAACTACTTTGGACGAGGCTAACACGGCCAAAGCACAGGGCGGAGTGGCTGCCGTAACCAACCTAGACGTAGACAATTTTGAAAAGCACATCAACGACACGATGGTTGCAGGCGACTATATTTCGGACTTGGCCGCCGTGAAACACGTTGTGTGTAATGCGCCCAACGCCATCAAAGCACTTGTGCAATGGGGTGTGGAATTTGATAAGAACGGAAAAGGAGAGTACGATTTGCACCGCGAAGGCGGACACAGCGACTTTCGCATTCTGCACCATGCCGACGATACTGGGTTCGAGATACAACGCGGACTGATGGCGGCCGTGAGGAAGAACGAGAATATTACCGTTCTGGAAAACCATTATGCCGTTGAGATTATCACGCAACACCACTTGGGCGTACAGGTTACACGCAAAACACCCGACATTGAATGCTACGGCGCATACATCCTTAACCCCGAAACACAAAAGGTAGACACGTTTTTAAGCAAGGTTACGCTTATGGCAACTGGCGGCGTGGGAGCGGTTTACGCCATGACATCGAACCCCGTGATTGCTACGGGAGACGGAATTGCAATGGCCTATCGCGCTAAGGCCACCGTAAAGGACATGGAGTTTGTGCAGTTCCACCCCACCGTTCTATACAATCCGTCGGAAACACATCCGGCGTTCCTCATCACCGAGGCCATGCGCGGCTATGGGGCCGTGCTTAGACTGCCGAATGGAAAGGAGTTTATGCAGAAATACGACGAACGACTTTCGCTTGCACCGAGAGACATCGTGGCACGAGCCATCGACCACGAAATGAAGATACACGGACTGGACTATGTGTGCCTTGACTTGACACACAAAGATGCCGAAGAAACGAAACGACATTTCCCACACATCTACGAAAAGTGCCTTAGCATGGGCATCGACATCACAAAACAATACATACCCGTATGCCCTAGCGCACATTATATGTGCGGCGGCATTAAGGTAGACCTGAATGGGGAGAGTTCTATCAGCCGGCTTTATGCCGTGGGCGAATGTTCGTGCACGGGCTTACATGGAGGAAATCGGCTTGCCAGCAACTCGCTGATTGAGGCTGTGGTCTATGCCCAGTCGGCCGCAGAACACGCGCTCCTTACGGTAGACAACTACGACTTTAACTTAAAGGTGCCTGAATGGAACGACGAAGGAACCCTAACCAACGAAGAACACGTGCTGATAACCCAGAGCGTAAGGGAGGTTGGCGAGATTATGAGCAACTATGTTGGCATTGTACGGAGCAACCTACGACTGAAACGGGCATGGGACAGACTTGACTTGCTGTACGAAGAGACAGAAGAACTGTTTAAACGGGTTACGGCAACGAAAGACATCTGCGAATTGCGTAACATGATAAACGTGGGCTACCTGATAACAAGGCAGGCCATAGAGCGGAAAGAGAGCAGAGGACTGCATTACACGGTGGACTATCCCAAGCATGCTTACGACCAACAATGAGCAGGTGGGGAAATAAAAGAATTATTGTTTGAGAAACATTATTGCGTTTTCTCGCATTATAACTATATACACATGGTAGACAAGAAATGGTTGGAACTGGGTTTTATAGACGAACCCATTCCAGAAAAGACAGACATCAAAGCGGAAATACGCAGGATGTGCAAAGAAAAAAATGCGCTTATCATGGCGCATTATTACACAGAGAGCGTAATACAAGAGGTGGCCGACTTCATTGGAGACAGTTTGGCGTTGGCACAGAAGGCTGCAACGACAGATGCCGACATCATCGTTATGTGCGGGGTGCACTTCATGGGCGAAACAAACAAGATACTCTGCCCAGAGAAGACCGTACTTATCCCAGACCTGAACGCCTCGTGTTCGTTGGCAGAGAGTTGTCCCGCCGAAGACTTCGAGCAGTTTGTTAAGGCCCACCCTGGGCATACGGTGATAAGTTACGTAAACACGTCGGCAGGAACCAAGGCGGTAACCGACATTGTGGTAACAAGCAGTAACGCCAAACAAATTGTAGAGGCTTTGCCGAAAGATGCGCCCATCATATTCGGGCCAGACAGAAACCTGGGTAATTACATTAACGGACTTACTGGTCGGCAGATGGTGCTGTGGGATGGTGCTTGCCATGTGCACGAAAAGTTTTCGGTTGAGAAGATACTGCAATTGAAAAGAGAACATCCTGGCGCCAAGATATTGGCCCACCCCGAATGTAAAGGCCCCGTCATCAACATCGCCGATAAGGTGGGAAGTACGGCGGCCCTATTGAAATACAGTATTGCAGACGATGCACAAGAGTTTATCGTGGCCACCGAAAGCGGCATACTGACCGAGATGCAAAAGTCGGCACCGCAGAAAACCTTTATCCCTGCCCCGCCCGACGACAGCACCTGCGCCTGCAACGAATGCAACTTCATGAAACTTATCACACTAAGTAAACTATATAATTGTTTGAAGTACGAGTGGCCTACCATCGAGGTGCAACCCGAAGTGGCACAAAAGGCCATTAGACCCATTCATAAAATGCTGGAAATGTCCAAGCGCCTAGGCTTATAAACTTAATTGAAGATTAATCATGTTATCAGTAGAAGAACTTAACGACAGGCTTATTGAGCTTGCTTTTAGCGAAGATATTGGCGACGGCGACCACACCACACTTTGTTGTATACCGGCAGAGGCCACGGGCGAAAGTAGATTGCTTATAAAAGAAGAAGGCATATTGGCTGGCGTGGAGATTGCCAAGAAGGTTTTCCACAACTTCGACCCCGAACTTGAAGTAGAGGTATATATAGAAGACGGTGCACACGTGAAACCGGGCGACATTGTTATGAGCGTGAAAGGCCGTACGCGGAGCCTGCTGCAAACGGAACGGCTTATGCTCAACATCTTGCAGCGCATGAGTGGCATTGCCACGATGACACATAAGTACCAACAAGCACTTATCGATGCTGGCACAAAAACACGTGTGCTGGACACACGCAAGACTACGCCGGGCATGAGAATGTTGGAAAAAGAGGCGGTGAAGATTGGGGGAGGTATGAATCATCGCATTGGCCTTTTTGATATGATTCTCCTGAAAGACAACCACATCGACTTTTGCGGCGGTGTGCATAACGCCATCTCGATGGCCAAGAGGTATTGCAGGGAGAATGGCAAAGACGACCTGAAAATAGAATGCGAGGTAAGGAACTTTAAGGAGCTGGAAGAGGCGTTGCACGAAGGATGCGACCGAATTATGTTCGACAACTTTACGCCTGAGGCTACTCGCAAGGCGGTTGAGATGGTTGGCGGTCGCTGTGAAACGGAGTCGAGTGGCGGAATTACTTTCGAAACAATGATTCCCTACGCGCAAGCTGGTGTAGACTTCATCTCTTTTGGGGCGCTTACCCACAGTGTAAAGGGGCTGGACATGAGCTTTAAGGCTGCGGGCAAGTAGTCGCACCACCGCTCTTCTACCTACGTTTTTTATCGCTACAAACAATAGGAGCCCATCATTAGAGGGACATGGCTGTTGGGTGATTTGGTGACGTGGGGGAGCGGTGTCTATCGAAGTGGTAGATAAAAACAAGATGGACGCACACAACATAAGAAAATAAAATAGGGGCAACTAAGCCCCTAAGTAGATTGGCGAAGGAGTTGAACCTTGCAATATGCAGCCTTTCGGGTGCCCCGCTACCGATGCGACCATCAATCTATTGCAAAGATAACGAGAACATTTGACAAAAGCAAGTTATAAACATAAAAAGTTATGGTAAAACCCAAGCACGATTACGATAGCTCCGATTTCTACAAGTTCATTTAACAGCTTGCAATGAATGGCTACACGGACAATGAGAGAGCCAGCGAGTTTTAGCTGTCCGCTGATGTGTTTGGTGCAATGAGAAACGGCAACTATTGGGGATGGAATAACGAAGACATCAAGCACGGGGGCGATGAAATTTGTAGGGGGCTTAGCATACGGCCGACAAAAACTATCGTATTGACCCGTGGCGCGTGCATCAAGGGCGCGTTTGGCGGCAAGAAGACCAAGACTAAAATTTGTGAGGTACGTTCAAGGCAAATGCTAGTCTGTTGTGATTTGTTTGAGAGCTCACACATTCGCTGTATCACAAACAATTCTATACTTTCTACACTGGTGATAAATAACAACGGGAGAACTTTGGTTCTCCCGCGATGCAACGTGCCGCAGCACATGCTAACCCTAATGGGCTAGTGCAAAGATACAAAATAAAACCAGGACACCAAACATTTTAACAAGAAAAGATAATAAGCGCCAAACAAATAGCCGACACATCGCCCACGCCCCACAGCAAGTGGAGAAGGCCATGCGCGCCACCATTCCCCATAAGTCGGCAGTGATAGCCACTTGTGATTTGCTTGAAAAATCGCACTTTTGCAGAATCGCAAACAACTCGATGCCCCGAAAGGCAAGCCGTTCAGGCGTTGTGATTTGCTTGAAGAATCGTACTTTTGCAGTATCGCAAACAACCCATAGAATGAAGTCGTCTTGACTTTTAATGTTTCTATCCATTAAGAGGCATTTGTTCTCTCTGTGATGCCAACACAAGACAAACACCCTTCTCAAACACGAAGTGCAGAACAAACCAAACCTCCGGCTTATAAACTTTCGAAAGACCAACAATTCCCGAACACATCAACTTACAAAATGGAGAACCCACAAACACATCAACCCAAATCTTAAATCATTATCTTTTATTTTACAATACCGCTCTAATTTTCGCTCCGTTCTAGCGAAAATATAGGCCACAATGTAGGTAAATCACCCCTATTTCTGGCCTTTCACGTCTTACAATATGTATAATTTTAAAAAAACACCTGCATTTTGTACCATTTTGCCTTTCTAGTTTGGTTGCCAACCCATGATTTTTGCAGCCCAAAAACCCACTTTTAGACCCCAAAACCCCACTTTTTGTTGACCATTTTACCCTTTTTTGCCATGTATTTCATGGTTCTTAAAGGTTTTGTTTATACATTTGCAGTGGATGTTTATGCTTTTTAGCTTGCGTTTAGCACCATTTTGCACTGCGTTTAGCACCAAAACGCACTGCATTTAGCACCAAAACGCACTGCGTTTAGCACCAAAATGCACTGCGTTTAGCGGCATATTGCACTATATTTTGCTATAAATAGCCCAAAAGTTGGTGCAAATGGCGACTTCTTTAAATAAATATTCATTTCGCTGCATTCACATGCAAACCTCTTTTTGTATCAAGACAAACCTTCGCGAGAATCGATTTTTTGCAGCCAAGTGAGCGATTGGTGGATAAA
>ERZ773049.1170-NODE-1170-length-15366-cov-7.508262_pt1 | contig 15366 bp, 19 predicted proteins | sample MGYA00580633_ERZ773049 | MGnify/ENA primary metagenome ERZ773049 (study PRJEB29015, sample SAMEA2737991) | human oral metagenome | biome: human oral; feature: human-associated habitat; material: dental | place: China | collected 2066 ... | reverse complement strand
TAAAGTCCGACTCCTCCGTAGCGGGACGGTCAATCAGGAGCCAGCAGATCGCATTGGCGATCGTGGTCTTGCCCGTCCCGTTTGCGCCGAGCACATCCGCATCCTTGCCGTCAAAGTTGACGGTGAGATTCTTGATGCTGCGGAAGTTCTCAAGCGTCAGGCTCAGTATCTTCATGTTGTCTTTCCTCCTCATCCGTTGTAGGGGGTTTCTTCCCGTATTTCCGTAGATAGAACTCTGCCATCTCCTCAATGCCACGCAACAACTCTGCGTCCAACCGGCGCGGCGGGTCAATGAATGCGATACCGCCGCTAGGGCACACGTTGTATCCGCTCTCAGTCGCCTGTTCTGAGGTCATGTTGCATCACTCCCTCATCCGTGATACAATCACGGTAGATTGTTATTCTTCTGCGCCTTGAGCGGTTGCCGCCGCATCGGGCGCTTTTTTATGCGAACTCATACCAGACGAGCTCGGGAGCCTCCTCCCAGCTCTCTGGGTTGGGGCTGTCCGTCGTGCCCCAGTTGCGGAACAGGACTGCCGCCCCCTGCGTCGTCTTGTGGACGACCTCTGCGGACTCGCTGTGTACGGCGCGCCCGCAGTTGTGGTTGTCGTAGGCTTCCCACTTTTCTCCTACCGCCGCCGCCCGTAATTCGGCGTAGTTGACTTCGACAGGCTCGCCGCACCCGTTGTAGCTGCTTCCCTGCAGCACGAATGCGGCAGCTTCTTTCTTTACTTCCATTTTCATTCTCCGTCCTCCTAACCAACGTACACCGTCTTGCACGCTTTCGCTTGTGCAACAGCCTTGCGCACTTCATCAAGCGTACAATCTGGAGCCATCCACCATGTACGGTGGAACCCACGGTACATCACCGCCTCCGGGACGAGCCCCAGAAACAGTTTTTCAGAGCGATATACAAAGTGCGGGGCGAAATAGAGCGTGTCCCTACACCCCTCACGGGGGACGAAACAGTACCGCCCCTCGAACTCCTCATAGGACGGGAGCTCGTTGACTTCGCTGCGCTTGCGAAATCCAATCTCCCACAGGAGCGCGCGCCGCGCATCACGCGGCTTCTTGATCGGAAACACCCGGGGTTCTTCCCCCGAAATGTCAACGCCGACAAATGCCGGCGGTTTAACCGGTCGGCAATAGGTGTGCCCCGACCGATGGAAGAGCGTCAGCTCCTTCCCGTCGTAGGAGACTTCCCATGTTAGGGAGTTCCCCAGACGTTTCCGGTCGAAGGGGGAAATCAGCTTTATCTTGTGTAAATACATTATTCCCACTCACCCTTGACCCAATAGGTCACCTTGATCTCATCGCCGGGATATATCATCCCGTCCCTATCGAGGAGCCACGGATTCAGCTCCTCCATCCCCGACTTGTATTCAAGGATGTACCGGCGCGTGCCGGTATTCTTCTTGACGTACTCCTCGGCGATGCCCCAGATCGTGTCACCGGGGCGCACCGTGTAGACCTCCTCGACGAGGACGGCATGTGCGTCCTCATGCGTCGCCATCCCAGCGCAGAGGATCGCCGCTCCTGCAACGATACCGCCTGCAACGGCGGCTTTCCAGTTACACATCTTTGACCTCCTTCTTGTCCTTCAACATCCCCGTATACCGGGGCAGGCGGTGAATGTACTCCACCACCCATGAATACGGGACTTTTCGTACATCCGAGCCGCGCTCAAGGACATAGGCTAGATCGCCGCTCGCAAATCTCTTGCCAACCGTCACCGTCGAACACCCGAGCAGATCGGCGACCTCCCCGACACTCAGCAACCGCTCGGGCGGGTTCTCCGCAGGCTTCGGAGGCAGATAGACCACTTCCGGCAGATTCTCGATGATGCGCTGCGTCGTCGCCTCTGACTGTTCAGCGACTTTTTCTGCGGCAATTCGCTCGACCGCATCCGTGAGCACCTTTACGATGTCCACGGCTACTGCGTCAGCCGCTTTCCTTGGCATATCCTCACCTCCAGAAATAGACCGCCAGTATGGAGAACAGCATAACCGGCGCTGTCAGGCAGGCGATTGTTATAACGAAGTCCCAGACTATGAAATCCCGCACATACTTCACCTCCTATCGGCATCCACGCCCCGCCATCTTTGCTATCTACCATGATTCGCCTCGGAACGGGCGGGGCGTGACCTGCCTTATCTCCTCGCGGTTGTTGTTTTTTCGCATTTATGCGACATCCTTGCTAAAAAAAATAGCATTCAACTCATTGAGATCAAGGTTTAACACTTTGGCGATAATATTGACCTCACGAATTGTAAAGGCTTCTCCTGCGTTCTCCAGTTTGCGATAAAATGTGGCCCGATTAACGCCGATCATCGCTGCCATCTTATCGGCGTTTACCTTATACTCCACCATTCGCCCGCGCAGCTTATCAACATTTACCATACCATCCCCTCCTCTCTTTTATCGCAAATATGCGATTTTCTATTTGTATGATACGCCATAGAGGCATCTATGTCAATATATTTTTCGCGTTATACGCGAATTTAATTGCGTATTTGCGATAAAAATGTTATTATCAAAACTAGGAGGTGCTCATTATGACTGTGGGAAGCCGTATACGGGAGTTTAGAAAGAGGCTCGGCTTATCAGTTGATGACGTTGCAGAAAAGCTCAAGAAAAACAGAGCTACAATATATCGTTATGAGAGTGATGATATAGAGAATTTACCTGCGCCTATTCTTGAGCCTTTAGCAAAAGTTTTACAAACGACACCCGCCGAACTTATGGGTTGGGAACAATCTCCCGTCCCCGCCTCCGACGATCTGCCCGATCTCCCCAACATTTTCCCAATCCAGACAAAAAAAGTCCCCCTCCTCGGTACGATTGCCGCAGGAGTTCCCATATACGCCGATGAGAACTTTGACGGATACCGCGAGTGCACGGAGGACATTGACGCTGATTTCTGCCTGAAGATACAGGGGGACAGCATGATCGGCGCACGCATCAATGACGGTGACATTGTTTTCATCAAGAAGCAGCCGGATGTGGACAACGGAGAGATCGCCGCCGTCCTGATCGAGAATGAGGCAACGCTAAAGCGCGTTTACAAGGAGAAAGATTCTCTTATATTACAAGCTGAGAATCCGAAGTACGCCCCCATCGTCTATACGGCAGAAAGCTATGTCGAGTGCCGCATCCTCGGAAAAGCTGTCGCCTTTCAAAGTGACATAACATAAGGAGATATTCTTATGAGATTACTTGATTTCTTTTTGGGAAAGACTAAAAAGCCCCCTTCTGTAGTTCTGCCCAAATACTCACCATTAGAGCCTTATATCGAAAAACAGAATACTGATTTAGACCAAATAACAGCCGAAACCCAAGCGAGATCAAAAAACTTTCAAAGCATTCATGATGACAACATCTCTTCTTTTGATTACCGTTCTATACAGAGCACCAAAGGAAACCAGCTATCTTGTGTTGAAAAAAGTTTCTTGAAGTATGTTTGTGGTAGACCCGTTCACAATACATATATTGCTGGCTATTGGACGCATACATACGGGATTGATTATCAAGTCGTGATGTCCAAATTCTTTAATCTAGGTTTACTGGATGCAAGAATTGATCTTCAGAATTGTACCGTTAAGTCCTTGAAAGATTTATTGCGCACGAGAGGGCTTCGCCTCAGCGGGAAAAAATGCGATTTAATTACGCGCCTTGAAAGCAGCGGAAAGCTATCTTCTGAGGAATTAGATACTCTTGACGAATTCAGGAGGTATACACCGACAAAAACAGGTGCTGAAATGGTTAGTGCTGTTGTAGATTCCGCTACAAACGACACTAATTTTGAAGACGAGGTTATCACGCTGTTGCAAGAGGAACGATTAGATGACGCGTATCGCAGAGTAGTCGACTGGGAAACTTCGCGCCCAATCCCAATGGGACTAGGTGCTACTGGAACGAATGCAACGCTGTCTGCGTACCAGCGTCGCGAATACGAGAAAATTCTTTTAGATTATCCTGATCGAGTTGTATCTTCGTGTATTATCCTTCATAAGATGCTCGGGCTAGGCGCGGATAAAATAATACCTCTACTTAAAAGGTTCAATAAATATGATCCTCCACCCCCAAGAGAGGATATCTTTTCAGAAGAAGAAGTCTTACAACACAAAAAAGACTTCTTCGCGTATTGGGAGGAGCTGCTACGAAATGAATGTTTATCTGTTGAGGTAAATGAGATTTTTAACGGTTGGAGATTTCTTTTTCGCGATTATCAAATCGGTCAAGTTGGGTTTACTCAGCAAGGGCATTGGATGCAGTGGATTGAAAGTGCCCACGCCGTTGACTGGGATAAATGGAGTGAAAAAAAAGATGACGAACAAGAACTATATTTCCGTGACACACTTGGGGAAAGCATAAGTGCTGATGGTCTAACCTTGCAAGAGTGTAAGGATATAGCTTGTCACTGGATTCAATATATTCGTGTATTGATATCGGAAGATGAAGGTTTATTCAAATAAAAAAAGCCGCCCCCTCTGCGTCAACAGAGAGAGCGGCAAGCATGCTGCTTTCGCGAATCATGCCCCAATTCACGTAAATTCTACCATGATTCGCCTCCTATTTCAAGGAGGTTTTCTTTATGCCCAATAAAATCAGAATCCGAAAGCGCGGAAACACCTATTCCTATAGCTTCGACATCTCGAAGAATCCGCGTCGGATGAAAGAAAAAGGAGGTTTTTCAACAGAGGATGAAGCATTTGACGCAGGTGCTGCTGCGTATGCAGATTGGAAGTCCGGCAACATCGGCATCACATCGGAGAAGGTGAAGCTGCGTGACTATCTCGCATCGTGGCTAGAGAACGTCGTGCGTCCAAACGTGAAGCGGACGACGTACAACAACTACCACGATGCGGCAAACTCGCGCATCACGCCGCATATCGGGGATATTTACTTGCAGGAGCTGCGCCCGCGTGACATTGATCTATGGGTCAATGAACTCGCCCATGCAGGGCTATCGCAAGGAACCATCCGTCAAACAAAGGCGGTGCTCTCCACCGCATTGAAGTATGCCATCTATCCCGCCGAGCTTATTGCAGTGAACCCTACGACGGGAATCAACATCCCGCGAAGTGCGCCGCGCAAAGTAGTCGAGCGAACTGTTATCACACCCGAACAGTTCGCCGCCATTCCCGAAAGCAACAAATTCTACCCGCTGCTTAAAATCCTCTATCACACGGGGCTTAGAATCAGTGAGGCTCTTGGGCTTACGTGGGATGATATTGACCTTGATACGGGCTTGCTTTCCATCTCTCGCCAACGACTACAGTCGGGCTATTTTGACACGCCAAAAACGGCGACAAGTGCGCGGACGTTTTATTTGGATGCGCTCTTTCTCTCCTATCTGCGTGCGCTCAAGAAAGAGCAGACAAAGGACGAGCTACGTTTAGGACAGGCGTATCAGATTGCCTACGAGAGCAAGGACGCGGATCGCACGCTTATTCTCCTGCCAAAGCGTCTGTCTCCTCGTGTCGATGCGGAACGCCGCTCACTGCTCTGCGTTCACCCGACGGGGGTTCCCTATGCACATGAGAACGTGCGCTACGCGCTTTACAGATTAGGCTTGAACTCTCACAGTTTTCGCCATACGCACGCAACGCGGCTGATCGAATCCGGTGCGAAGCCCGTTGACGTTGCCGCCCGTCTCGGTCATGCGGACGCGACCATCACGCAAAACCTCTATGCACACGACACGATAGAGATGCAGCAGGAGACTGCCCGCATCTTCGAGCGTTTTGTAGGCAAATAGTTTTGTAGGCAAATTGTAGACAAACGGAGGTCAGAGAAGTGAAACGCCTTGAAAATACAAGGGGTAATTTATATTTCTTGTATTTGTTTTTAGAAGAATATATGCTATACTGTTTAAAATAATCAATTATATATTCATCCTCGATTCATTCTTGTTATTGATGAAGATGAAAAAGAAAGGGTTCTCCATGGAAGACGCATTCATCGGACGGCAGGCTATTCTCGATCAGCAAAAAAAAGTCTATGCATACGAGATGCTCTTTCGCAGTGGTTTGAAAAATGCTTTTGATCCGACACTGGACGGAAACGTGGCCACACAGAGCGTCATGGTCAATGCCATGCTTGACTTTGGGATGAAAAAACTCGTCTCCGACCACAAAGCATTCATCAACTTCACCGAAAAAAATCTTCTAACCCGTGCGCCAAAACTTCTCCCGCCCGACAGCATTGTGGTCGAGATCCTCGAAACGGTCCAGCCCACGCCGGAGATCATTGAGGCTGTACAGGAACTGAAAAACGAGGGCTACAAAATTGCTCTCGACGACTTCATCCTTCAGCCCGGTTATGAACCGCTGATTGACTTGGCAGATATCATCAAGGTAGACTTCCGCATCACAGCGGATCCTGGGGAACGTGCCCGCCTGCACGAGGTATTGCCTCCACACGTTCATCTGCTCGCCGAAAAGGTCGAGACGGAGGATGAATTTCGCCAAGCGATTGATGCCGGCTACGTTCTCTTCCAGGGTTATTTCTTCTGCAAGCCTGTCGTATTGCACAAAAAAAGGATCACAAACAACGACCTCTCCCGCATTCGACTGCTGAAGGAAGTCAACCGCCCTGACTTTAACTTTTCTGCGATCATCGACGTTATTTGTGCAGATACCGGTCTCGTACACAAGCTGCTCACCTACATCAACTCAGTCGGTATCGGTCTCAACCATCACATCTCCAATCTGCGCCAGGCGACGGTGCTGCTCGGAGCAAACGGCATCCGCAACTGGGTGACGCTCATCAGCCTCCAGACCTTTTCTGCGGATAAACCGTCGGAGTTATTTACCCTCTCGCTTATACGGGCGAAGTTCTGTGAATTGATTGCGCTGAAGCTAAACCGTCCGACCATCACTCCGGATACGGGATTTCTGCTCGGTATGTTTTCCCTGATCGATGTTCTCCTCAACCAGCCGATGTCCGAGGTGCTCAAAGAAATCACTCTCTCCGATGAACTCAACGCAGCACTGATCGGCGAGGACAATGAACTGCGGCGTCTGCTTGACCTTGTCATTTCCTACGAGAAAGGCGATTGGGAAACGGTTGCCGGCTGCTGCATGCGTGAAAAGTTCCCGTTTGAAGCTCTCGTCCCCCTGTATAATGACGTACTCGAATGGTACAACATAGTGCGGTCCGTCGGCTGACGGAGGGCACATAAAACACCCATCGCCCGCAGCGATGGGTGTTTTATGTGTACATTGTTATTTGTGTACATTGTTATTTCGGATTATATTCGAGAATTTTGACTTTCGTCTCCTCGTTGAGATCGATGACCTCATCCTCCGAAATCGTTACGATCGGGAGCGGCACAACGCCATGCGGATATGCCGTGATCGTTCCCTCACGATGATTGCTGAGGAGAACCCGCGAGCCAAGAAATGCATTCTTGATATTCATCAGCACCGGCAAACAGACCTGCGGATCGAGCGCCGTATACATCTGCCGAGCGATTTCCGTCACCGCATCGAACGGCGTGCGGCGTGGGTACCCCTCACGCTCGACCGTAATATTGTCATAGAGATCCGCCACGGCGATAATCCGTGCATAGAGGTGAATATCCTCCCCCTTGCTGTTGAATGGAAATCCGCTGCCGTCCATACGCTCATGATGCTGCATTGCCGCCAGGCGCACCCCTTCCGTCAGCCCGGGGACATTATTAAGAATATGGGCACCATCCACCGTATGCTGAATGTACTTCTCGTAATCCTCGCCTTCAAGTGTTGTAATGTTCTTTTCGAGCAGGCGCCGATCAAACTTCGATTTTCCTATATCATGCAGAAACCCCGCAAGGACAACATCCTTCGCGGTCTCACGGTCAAGTTTCATCCACTTGGCAATGACACCCGCGAGGATAGAAACACGCAATGAATGATTATAGATGTCACTCGCAAGATGGTTGACCTCATTGAGATAGTCGATTGCACCGCTGCGGCGCGAGAGCGGCAGCAAGTCACCCTGCACCATTTCGTTGGTCTCTTCCACAGGAACAGCGCCCGTCTTCTTCGTCTCCTCAAAGATCGACTTCGCTGTTCCGATGACATTCTCGTACTGCTTGATGAAAAGATTGCTGCGGGAAAAGATCGGTGAATTCTCTTCCGCCAGTTCCGTCTCATCCTTGATGTAGACAACAGGAATCTTCAAAAATTTCAGGCGTGTGATGTGCGCCTGCGTCAGTTCCGTATTCTCAGATACAACCACAACCCGCTTAGCGTTGACGATCGTCCGCGCCAGAATCATTCCATCCTTAAGATCGTCTACGGATATAGCACGCAAGACAAGTCCCTCCCTCGATTTACACAGTTTCTTCGCACGAATTTATCACGTCTATAAATAATTCGACCTCAGGCGAAAAAAACCTGCTTGATTAAAAAAATCTTGACATATTTTCTGCGTTTATCGTATAATACACCTACATCAGCACTTTATCATATTAAAGTAGCAGTAAGATAAGGAGAGATGAAGATGGACTGGAAAACGGTTCTGACAGGAGCGGCGGTACTCGCCTGCTCAGCGGCGATCCTGACGGGCTGCGGAAGTACCGAAAAAGCCCCCTCGACAGACAACGCAGCAGAGATGGGAAAAATCATTGTCGGACTTGATGATAATTTCCCGCCGATGGGCTTTAAGGACGAGAACAACGAGATCGTCGGCTTCGACGTTGACCTCGCAAAGGAGGCAGCCAAACGCCTCGGCCGTGAAGTGGAGTTCAAGGCTATCGACTGGTCCAGCAAGGAAGCCGAACTCAAAAGCGGCCGCGTGCAGGTGCTCTGGAACGGTCTCGACATCACAGAGAAGCGCAAGGAGAACATGCTCTTCTCGAATCCCTACATGGACAACCACCAGATCATCTTCGTGAAGAAGGGCAATACCGCAGTCACGGACGAGAAGAGCCTCGCGGGCAAGACCGTCGGCACGCAGAGCGCGGGCACGGCGGAGGAGTACATGGACGCCTCGGATTTCTATAAAAAGGAGGTCAAGGAGGTCAAGAAGTACCCTGACTACGTTGCGGCATTCATGGATCTCGAGAACGGCCGCCTCGATGCCGTCATCGGTGATGAGATCGTCGGCCGCTATTATATGAGCAAACACCCCGACACGCTGGATGCGCTTGACGTGGTCGTCGGACCAGTGAGCGAGTTCGGCATTGCCTTTGCAAAGGACAACACGAAGCTGCGCGACGAGGTGCAGAAGGTGCTCGACGAGATGAAGGCGGACGGTACAATCGCCAAGATCTCAACGAAGTGGTTCACCAAGGATATCACGAAATAAAAGGAAGAGAAAGGCTGCCGTATCGTGCGGCAGCCTTTTTTCTGTAAGGAACGTCTTCATGGATAAAACACTGGATACCATACGTCTCATGCTCGAGGGCTCAACGATCACCCTCGAGATTTTCTGTGTCACCCTCGCACTTGCCCTGCCGCTTGGACTCTTTGCCGCACTTGGACGGCTCTCACATTTTCGCCCGCTGAGCCGCATGCTCGAGATCTACATCTGGATCATGCGCGGTACGCCGCTCATGCTGCAGCTCCTCTTCGTCTACTTTGCCCTGCCGATGGTCGGTATCCTGCTCCCCGACATTGCAGCAGCACTGCTCGCCTTTATTCTCAACTATGCCGCCTACTTCGCCGAAATCTTCCGTGCGGGCATACAGGCGGTACCGCGCGGACAGTTCGAGGCGGCGCGTGTGCTCGGCATGAGTGCGCCGCTCACCATGCGGCGCATCATCCTGCCGCAGGTACTGCGCATTACACTCCCCCCCGTCAGCAACGAGACCATCAACCTTGTCAAGGATACCTCACTCGTCTACATCCTCGCCATGAACGACCTGCTGCGCGTCGCGCGCACCATCGTCCAGCGCGAATTCGACATGACTCCCTTTCTCATCGCAGGCATCTTCTACCTCACCATGACTGCTGTACTCACTTATGGGTTCAAGAAATTGGAGGCGCACTATGGCAGATATGGAAACTAAAGACACGATGCTCACGATGCGCGGCATCTATAAATCCTTCGGTGACCTCAGCGTTTTAAACGGCATCGACCTCACCCTCGCACGCGGGGAGGTGCTCGCCATCATCGGCTCCTCCGGCTCGGGAAAATCAACGCTCCTGCGCTGCATCAACAAACTCGAAACAATCGACCGCGGCGACATTACCATCGGCGGCGAGGTGCTCTGTCATACGGCGGATGATACATCATCGGCGGCTTATGCTGACGCCGCCGATATACGGCGCATCCTCATGGCAACGGGCATGGTCTTTCAGCAGTTCAACCTTTTCCCGCACATGACCGTGATCGAGAACCTCATCGAGGCACCAATTCACGTCAAGGGGATGAAACGTGACGAAATCCTCCCCTACGCCCGTGACCTCCTCAAAAAAGTTGGACTCTTCGACCGCGAGAACTACTACCCGAGCCAGCTCTCGGGCGGACAGCAGCAGCGCGTCGCCATCGCGCGTGCACTCGCCATGAAGCCCGACATCATGCTCTTCGACGAACCGACTTCCGCCCTTGACCCTGAACTGACAGGCGAGGTGCTGCACACCATGCGCGAGCTCGCCGCCGAGCACATGACCATGATCGTCGTCACGCACGAAATGGCATTTGCCCGTGAGGCAGCTGCCAATGTCGTCTTTATGGAGAACGGCGTCATCGTCGAGCAGGGCGCGCCGCAGACATTTTTCAGTACACCAAAAGAGGAACGGACACGGGAGTTTCTGCGGAATATGCTTTGAGCGTATGCTGATAAAGCGATGCCTGTCAGACGATAAAGGGGACAGATACAGAAAGTGATTTCTCTGTATCTGTCCCCTTTATCATATTCCTGCAAAAACTAGTCCGTCCGCAGTGTCTTTTCTGTCCAGAAGTAGGCGACAGCGACGGGAACGGCAGCACCGATCCATGCGAGAGGATTGGCAAGACATGCACCCAAAAATCCGAGATGGGCGCAGAGGAAGATCGCCGCACCGGCACGCATGACGAGCTCCATCGCCCCCGCGATCGTCGGAACAACGCTCTGCCCGAGCCCCTGCAGGACGTTGCGGTAGACGAGCAGAACGGCGAGGATGATATACGCCGAGCCATTGACGAGGAGGAAGGTCTGCCCATAGGCAATGACCTCATCCGCGCCCTGTGCATCTGCGCCGACAAAAAGTGCCAGCAGATATGTCCCGAAGGCGATGAGCAGGATACCGATCGCGACGGCAAATGCCACGGACATTTTGAGACATGCATGTACCCCTGCACGAATACGTGCATACTGCTGTGCACCATAATTCTGCGCCGTATATGCCGCCATCGCATAGCCAAAGGAGAGCATGGGCATGACGGCGACGGCATCAATCTTCTGCGTTGCCGCGTATGCCGCCACGGGAAGTGCGCCGAGGTTGTTGAGGGCAACTTGGAGGATGATGGCTCCGAGGGCAATAACGGAGGACTGCAGCCCCATCGGCAGCCCCATTCGCAGGTGTGCGGCAAGAAGTGCAGCGTCGAGTTTCCAGTCCTGCCATGCGGGGCAGAGGGTCGGAATGCGCTGCCGTATGTAGATATAAAAAAGAAGCGCCCCGATCGCCTGTGAAAGAACAGTCGCACCTGCCGCTCCCGGAATGCCGAGATCAAGCACAAGAATGGCGATTGGCTCAAGGGCGACATTGACAGCAAGTGTGATCGCCAGAAGAATCGTCGGCGTCATGCTGTCCCCGAGGGCACGGACGAGACAGTTTTGCAGATAAAGCAGAAGAAAGATAACCAGTCCCGCAAAGATGATGAATATAAAGTCCTCTGCCCCATCCAGAATCTCGGGCGGTGTCTCCATGAGAACGAGGAGCGTACGCGTCAAGGGCAGGAGTATCGCGGTCAAAAGAAGCGCCGTCAGGACGCCGAGCAGGATGCATGCCGCCGCACTGCGGCGTACGCCTTCTGCATCCATCGCACCGAACCGCTGTCCCGTATAAATCGTAATACCCGTACAGAATCCCATGATGAAGCCGAGGGCAAGGAACATGAGACTGCCTGTACAGCCGACAGAGGCAAGTGCATTCACCCCAAGGAATCGCCCAACGATGAGCGTATCGACAAAGGAATAGAGCTGCTGCATCATATTTCCTGCAATCAGCGGAAGAGCAAAGAAAAAGATCAGCCGTGCGGGGCTTCCCGACGTCAGATTCTTCATCATTCGAGATACCTCGTCACAGCGATACGCAGTTTTTCTTGAAGGTATACGGTATTCGTGAGGAGTGCCCCTGCATTCGGCGCAAATTTCAATAGATAGAGCTGCGAATCTCCGCTGACCAAAAAGTCTGTTGGGTATGGCGTCACCGTGATGCCCTGTTTCTCAAAGTTGAGCACGGCACGCGGCAGATGGAATGCCGAGGTCACGAGGATGGGATGCATCAGACCTTCACGGCGCAGAATCTCTGCCGTGTAGTGTGCATTCTGTCCCGTCGTAAGGCTGCGCGTCTCCACACGGATCATCTCGTCGGGGACACCAAGCGAGCGCAGAACACGACGCGCAATCTCCGCCTCAGACCCTGTATCACTGAACACCTGTCCGCCCGAGAGAAGAATCGGCAGATGCGTGCGCAGATGGAGACGATACGCCGCCAGGAGACGTGAGGACGGGCTCTGCGCGAGCATCCCCATGCCGTCCACATCCTGCACATCTGCGATTGCTCCGCCGCCGAGCATAACAATGACATCCCCCTGCGGCTCATGCGGCACACTGTACGTCCGCTCGAGAGCCCCCATCAGATGATCTGATACAGCACCGATGGAAGCCAGATAGAGCACAAGTGAAAGGGCGGCAAGCAGCCCCGCTGCACGATGTTGATTTCGTTTTTTCCATAAATAGACGGCGATTCCAATCATCGCGAGAATAAAGATCCCCGGCGGCAAAATCCACGCCGCTCCGAATTTTAAAATGTAAATCATAAAAAAGGAAAATACGCCTCCATCGCGAATATTTAGAATATACAACGAAGCACGTTCTCTGCGCGCTTTTTCGTTCATTCTATCAGAATCTGTGTAGAATTACAAAGGAGAGATCATTTCATGGCAATCATCGAATCCGAGCACATTGATGCCGAGAAGCGCTTTGGCGGCAACGGTACGATCCACATTCAGAAGCTCCTCACGCCGAAGGAACTGGACGGCAAGTGCGCCATGTTCGCGCGTGTGACGATCCCGCCCCATGCATCGATGGGCGCACACAAGCACGAGGGCAATACGGAGACGTATCACATCCTCTCGGGGCGTGCCCGCTACAACGATAATGGCAAGGAGATCGAGATCGGAGCAGGTACGACAACATTCTGCGCGGACGGCGAAGTGCACGCGATTGCCAATGCCTCCGAGACCGAGGATCTCGTCTTTATGGCGCTGATTATCAATAAGTAAACCGTCTTGCTCAACTTTCTCCATTGGCTGTGAGGAGGTGCTGCGTTGGCTGATGCAAAGATAAAGATCGGTGCATTCCTTCTTGAATGGGATACGGAAAAAGAAAAAATCAATTGAAGGAAACACGGCATATCTTTTGAAACGGCAGGACGCATTTTCCTCGATGCGAACCGAATTGAGTACTATGATATAATGCATAGTACAGACGAAGATCGCTTTGTAACCATCGGTATGGTTGACGGTTTATTATCCGTTGTCTATACAGAACGCGAAAACGATATTTTACGTCTTATTTCGGCTCGAAAAGCCACGGAAAAAGAAAGGAGGGCCTATGAACGCGGAATTCTCTAAAACACTGCCAGATAACGACGGTCCTGAACTAACGGATGAACAGCTGAAGATTATGAACCTCGTACTTTCCCATAAGGGAACGCGCGGTGGCTCGCGAAAGGCTCTATACATTCAAGGACGGGAAGAGGAACGCGTCAGTGCACTCAGAAACCTGATGGACAGTATGCGTCTTACGTTGCCACAGGCAATGGATGCACTCAAAATTCCATCGTCAGAATATGAAAAATACGCTTCGGTTATCTAGAGAAGCCCTGATAAATTCGACACGAATATCTTACTGTTTTATCAGCAATTTCCCAAAAACAAGAAGAATCCCCTCACGGCTGCTTTTCCGTGAGGGGATTCTTCTTATTTGTTTTCACTCATACCGCAGTGCATCGATCGGGTCAAGGCGGGCAGCTTTGCGGGCAGGATAGATGCCGAAGAAGAGACCTATCCCGACAGCAAAGGAAAAGGAGACGAGGATCGGCAGTATCTCAATGGAGGTCTTGAGTTCACCAAAGCTGCCAATGAGCTTCGAGAGAGAAATGCCGAGCGTGATGCCGATTACGCCGCCGACGATTCCGATGACCATGGACTCAATCATGAACTGCATGAGAACATTTGACGAGGTAGCGCCGAGTGCCTTGCGGATGCCGATCTCGCGTGTGCGCTCCGTGACGGAGACCATCATGATGTTCATGATGCCGATGCCGCCGACGAGGAGCGAGATGCCCGCAATCGAGCCGAGAAGGAGCGTCAGCATATTCGTGTTTTCGGTAAAACTCTCCATGAGGCTGGTCATGTTGCGGACGTTGAAGTCGTCCTCCGCGCCCGTGCGGATGTGATGCCGCTGACGCAGAAGGGTTTCGATCTCTGCTTGCACCTCATCCATTTTCTCAGGCGAGGAAACCTGTATGTTGATGGAGTGCACATACGTAATGGCAAGCATGCGCTCCTGCGCCGTCGTCAGGGGGATATAGATCACATCGTCCTGATCCTGTCCGATGGACTGCCCCTTGCTCGCCGTGATGCCAATGACCTTGAACGGCTGATTGTTGATGCGGATATTCTTTCCGACAGGATTCTCTGTGCCAAAGAGATTGGATGCGACCGTCGGGCCAATCACAGCAACGCGGCTGCGTTTCTGCATATCACTCGTCGTGATGAATGTCCCGTTCTCCACCTTCAGCGAGCGGATCTGCATCAGTTCCGGGGTAACTCCCTCCACCTGCGTATTCCAGTTGAGGTTGCCGTTCACGACCTGATAGGAGCTCGAGACGGTGGGCGATACATAGTCAATGCCTTTGATCTTGCTCCGAATCGCCTTCGCATCGTCGTATTTCAGGGACTTTCGCGTGCCCGCCTTGCCGCGCACACCGCCCTGATTGGACGAGCCCGGCATGACGATGAGCATATTCGACCCGAGACTCGCGAAGGAGTCCGAGACACTCGTGCGCACGCCCATGCCGATAGAGACCATCGCGATGACCGCGCCTACACCGATGATGATGCCGAGCATCGTGAGGAGGGAGCGCAGCTTGTTGGCGAGCAGTGCATTCACCGCCATGCCGAAGCATTCCTTAAACAACATCCATCACGACCCCCTTCCCC
>ERZ773049.1169-NODE-1169-length-15367-cov-21.092019_pt1 | contig 15367 bp, 13 predicted proteins | sample MGYA00580633_ERZ773049 | MGnify/ENA primary metagenome ERZ773049 (study PRJEB29015, sample SAMEA2737991) | human oral metagenome | biome: human oral; feature: human-associated habitat; material: dental | place: China | collected 2066 ... | reverse complement strand
CGGGTTGCACGTCGGCAGGGATTTCGGGCAGGGTTTTGCCTTCTTCCGGACGCCAACGGCGGTCGTAAGTCGCCGTGCCTTCTTTTTCGGCTTTCTCGCGCATGGCTTCCAGCTCTTCTTTGCTGCAATAGCAGTAGTAGGCATGGCCTTTTTCTAAAAGTTCGGCAATGACTTCTTTATAGCGGTCGAAACGGCGGGTTTGGTACACGACGTTGTCGGCGTTGTCGTAATCGAGACCGACCCATTTCATGCCGTCGAGGATGATGTTGACGGATTCGGCGGTGGAACGCGCCAAGTCGGTGTCTTCGATACGCAATAGGAACTCGCCTTTGTGATGGCGGGCAAACGCCCATGAAAACAAGGCGGTGCGCACGCCGCCGATGTGTAAGTAGCCGGTGGGGCTGGGGGCGAAACGGGTTTTAATCGTCATGTTGTTTCCAATATTTAATGTAAGATGTTTGATTTAAAACAGGGGGATACGGTGGCTTTCCAAATCCAGCAATGCCTGTTTGCGCGGCAATCCTCCGGCATAGCCGGTCAGCTTGCCGTTGCTGCCAATGACGCGGTGGCAGGGAATGATGATGGAGATTTTGTTTGCACCGTTGGCGGCAGCTACCGCACGCACGGCTTTGGGATTAGCCAAAGCTTCGGCTTGCTGTTTGTAGCTGCACGTATCGCCATAAGGTATGGTTTGCAGGATATGCCAAACCTGCTGTTGAAACGGCGTGCCGATTAAATCAAGCGGTATGTCGAAGTTTTGCCGCCGGCCGGCAAAATATTCGGCCAATTGGCGGCGCAGGTTTTCAGTATCGGCGTTCTTTTGTTCAATACATTTCTCCGCATTATGGTGTTTCATAACGGCCTGTAATTCACGCGACAAAGTCTGTTGGTCGGTAAATTCGAGCAGGCACAGGCCTTTTTTGCTGAATACGGCTGTCATTTCACCAAGCGGAGTATCTATTTCGATGCGGTTTAAACTATCAGCGGCGTTTTCAGACGGCCTTTGAATGTGATTATTCATCTTCCATATTTCCTTGCTCACTGATATCAATCACACGCGTCTGCCGCCAAGCAGCCAAACAGTTTTCATAATTGGCTTGCGGGATACACACGGTCAGACGACAGTCGAGTTGCAAATCTTGTGCAATAATTTCAGCCTGATGCTGTTTGGCAATCCTCACGGCATCGTTCAAATTTGGATAATCGCAACGCAAAAACACGGTTTTTTCGATGTTTTTTTCAACGACAACAGCGGTTTTCAAGGCTTCGGCTGCAGCTGTTTTGTAAGCATGTATCAAGCCCGGAACGCCCAGTAATGTGCCACCAAAATAGCGCACGACAATAATCAGTACATCGGTCAGACCGAAAGAATCAATCTGCCCCAATATCGGCCGTCCTGCGCTGCCGGAAGGTTCTCCGTCATCATTGGCACGAAATTGCAGGCCGTCTGTACCGAGGCGGTAGGCATAACACCAATGCCGCGCCTTATGATGCACCTGTCGCTGGTCATCTACCAGTTTTTTTACCTCTTCAGTGGTACGTATCGGGTAGGCGTAGGCAATAAAACGGCTGCCCTTATCTTTAAATTCTGCTTCAGCCGATGCGGACAGGGTACGAAAAGTATCAGCCATATTCAGACGGCCTTCCTGACAATAAAAACCGCCTTACAGACCGCCGACAATAAGCCTTCCATCTTTTTGAAGCGGATATTGAAACCGCACATAAAACACACCCTTTCCACGCCATTCAAATCATAGTTGCATCTTGACTGCATCGGATTTTGAATTTCAAAAATGATGGGTTTAAAAGCACAGGCCGTCTGAAAAGGATGCTTTTATATTTCCGTTCAGACGGCCTGTTTCACGTGAAACGCCTTATTGTTTCAGTGCCGCCGTTAATTGCGGCACGATGTCGAACAAATCGCCCACTATACCGTAATCCGCTGCATTGAAAATTGCCGCTTCGGGATCTTTATTGATAGCAACCACGGTTTTACTGTCCTGCATGCCGGCGATGTGCTGAATCGCGCCGGATATGCCGACTGCGATATACAGCTCGGGTGCAACTACTTTGCCGGTTTGGCCGACCTGATAATCGTTGGGCGCATATTCGGCATCAACGGCCGCGCGGGACGCGCCTATTGCCGCACCAAGAACATCGGCCAACGGGGTCAGCACGGCATCAAAATTTTCTTTGCTGCCCAAACCTTTGCCGCCGGATACCACCACACGCGCCTGCGTCAGTTCGGGACGCTCTGATTGCGGCAGCTCGCGGCTGACGAATCGGCTGATATTTTGCGCGGGCATAGGCGCGACAGAAACGGTTTCGGCCGAACCGCCGTCTGCGGCGGCATCAAAAGCGGTGGTACGGAAAGTCAGTACCAATTTCGGCTCTGTACATTTCAATGTAACCAGTGCGTTTCCGGCGTAAATCGGACGTACAAAGGTATCGCCGTCTATGATTTCAACCACATCGGATACTTGCGAACAATCCAGCAAAGCAGCAATGCGCGGCATCAGATTTTTGCCGAAGGCATCGGCAGCGGAGGCGATGTACCGGTAATCGGCAGCCAGAGACACGACCAAGGGAGCGAGTTCTTCTGCCAATGTTTCGGCATAATGCGGCGCATCGGCCAGCAATACTTTTTCCACGCCAGCCACTTTTACCGCCTGTTCTGCCACGGCTGCCGCGCCGCTGCCCGCCACCAACAGATGTACGCTACCCAGTTTGGCAGCAGCGGAAACAGCATGGCGGACGGACGGATTCAAGGTTTGATTATTGTGTTCTGCTATCACTAATACGTTCATCATTTTCTCCTTAAATCACTTTGGCAGCTTTGAGTTTTTCCACCAATTCAGCCACACTGCCGACTTTTTCGCCGGCCTTCCGCGCTTTCGGTTCAGCATAGGACACCGCCTGCATACGGGGTGCCGTATTTACACCCAATTCTTCGGGCGTGGATTTTTCCAACGGTTTTTTCTTAGCCTGCATAATCTGCGGCAGTTTGACGTAACGCGGTTCATTCAGACGCAAATCCGCACTGATAACGGCAGGCAGTTTCAGGGCGACCGTTTCCATTCCCCCGTCGATTTCACGCGTTACCACGGCTTCAACGCCGTCGATTTCCAATTTTCCGGCAAATGTACCTTGCGGCGCATTCATCAGGGCAGCCAACATTTGGGCAGTTTGATTCGCATCGTCATCTATCGCCTGTTTACCCAACAACAGGATTTGCGGCTGCTCTTTGTCGGCCACAGCTTTGAGCAATTTGGCCACAGCCAGCGGCTCTAAAGCGGCTTCGGTTTCAACATGGACGGCGCGGTCCGCACCCATGGCCAAAGCAGTGCGCAGGGTGTCTTCGCATTTTTTGCCGCCCAGCGACACGGCGACGATTTCACTTACTTTACCCGCCTCTTTAAGGCGTACGGCTTCTTCCACCGCAATTTCGTCAAACGGGTTCATCGACATTTTGACGTTGCCGATGTCTACGTCCGAGCCATCGGCCTTTACCCGCACTTTGACGTTGTAATCCACCACGCGCTTTACGGCGACCAGTGCTTTCATTGGAATTCCTTTCGACTATATTTTGAAGAAATTATTTTGATTTTCCAGATTGCCGAATCGAATGTTTTCACACACGGGTTTACACAAATCGCTGCCTTATCCCTATTTGAAAATTTGCATTTTCTTCCGAACAAATCCCGGCCTTACGACCCGAACAAGGATAAGGTCCGCATAGGAAATTTTTGATAAAACCAAACATCGGCACACAATCAATAACTTGTAATACCGTTAATTTTTTAAATATCCGGCAATGTTTCCGACCAAACAATACAAAATGTACCGCCGCCGTATCCGGGCTGCCAACCTGCTGTCCAAAGCCTTGCGAATAGCGGCGGCAACCGTTTTAGGGCTAACAACGCTGTGAGGTACGTCATACATAATGTCATATCGTGCGGCATTCATATTAACGTGCAATAAACTGCCGCGTATATTTTCCTGCACAACGGCAAAAGTAAGCGGTTCGGCATAATCAGCTTGCCCGCGCGAAGGCTTGCGGCGGATCACCCAACGATATACTGTGCCGTCTACAACAATTCGGCGGCTGCCTTTTTTCGTTATCGACATTATTTGTTACTTCATCTGTTTTCAGACGGCCTCTTCCGCATTCATGCCCTGCAACAATAATTTAAAAACGGATTCGGGTTCCGGCATTTGACCGACACCTCCAATATTGGCTGCTTTCGGCGACGATTGCACGCCGGTTTTTTCGGGGGTAGTATCGGTATAAATACCGACCAAAGGCTTATCAAACGCATTGGCCAAATGCAGCAATCCAGTATCCACGCCGACCACACCGGCCGCATCCTGCAATAATTCTGCCGCCTGCATCAGATTCATTTTATCGCACACCCGAACATACGGCAGGCCGTCTGAAAGGCTCTCGGCACGGATTTTTTCCTTCTCACTGCCCCAAGGCAGGTATATCGTACCGCCGTCTCGTTCATGCATCAGCCGCATCAGCTCGCGCCAATATTGAGGCTGCCATAATTTGTTGTCGCGGCTGGTGGCATGCAGGGCAACGTAATACGGTTTTTCGGTTTTCAGACGGCCTTTCTCGGGAATTTGCGCACCGAAAATCAATTTTTCCGGTAATTCGTAACCGAATGCTTGGGCAAACAGACTGCGGTTGCGCCAAACGGCATCTCGGTCCTTAGGAACAGGAAACACTCGGTTGTACAAACAGGCCGCCCAGCTTTCACGCGCACTGTATTTGTCCAACCCCCACATCGGCGCACCTGCCATTTTTGCCGGCAGTGCACTTTTTATCAGGCTTTGACTGTCCAACACCAAATCAAATTTTTCTTGCCGCAAATTGGTTTTCAGACGGCCTATTTCCTGCCAAGTTTCCCTTTTACCCAACTGTTTGCGCCATTGCCGCCAGCTTAGGGTATGGATTTTTTTCACAAAAGGATGCAGCCGTGCAATATCGGCAAACCCTGCTTCACACAACCAATGCAATTCGATATCGGGGCGGCAGACGGATAAATCGTTTACCGCCGGCAAAGTGTGAATTAAATCGCCCATGCTCGACAGGCGGACCAATAATACTTTCATTGCGTTATCGCCAGATTCCTTTTGCACCACATTGGCCTGTTTCACGTGAAACAGAATCAAACTGATGATTTCAAATAATCTTTTATTTTTTCAGCATTCGGCAATACGATTGCTCCGGCTGCCTGCATTTCGTGCCAAGCTTGTTCAACCGTTTCTTCGGCAATGCCGCGGCAGGCCGCCGCATTCACGATAACCTGCCAATCTCCGCTGCGGCAAAGCTGCAATACCGTATGTTTGACACAATAATCGGTGGCCAAACCGCCCACCAGAACTGTTTCCGCACCCTTTGCCGTCAGCCATTCGATTAGGCCTGTACTCAACCTTTCTTCGATATCGTGATAACACGCGCCGTAAGGGTGCAATTCAGGGTCCACCCCCTTCCATACGCAATAATCATACCCATGATAATCAGGAAGACCATTTAATAAATCGAACCCTTCGCTGCCGACAATCGCATGGGAAACCCACGTCAAATCAGCGTTTGCCAAACCTGTCGGTTTCAACATATCCACAGGGTTATCCACAAGCCAGCGGGCATTCGGGCTGTGTGCGTCTTTCGTCATTACGCGCAAATCGGCCAACTCGGCCTGCGCGTTCAACTCCGCGGCAATAGTGTCCCCGCCGGCCACCGGCAATTCGGCCGGACAAAGCGGGGTAAAGGTTTTCTGTGCATCAACATCAATTGAAACAATCATGGCGCTATTTTTCCATCGGCCGCAAACAGAGCGGCATTATAACAAAAGCACCGCCGCACCGTGCTACAATCCGCACAACTTACCAACATAGTTATCCACAATGCGGTATACCATAGAAACCATAGGCCGCGTACATTCGCCCTATACGCAGAAATTCGGCATCGCCCGCCAGCCCGGGCTGGTGCCGTCGGCGGAAATCGTCATCGAATTGAAGCCCGAATTTACCGCCGATTCCGTACGCGGTTTGGAAGGTTTCGGCTACATCTGGCTGCATTTTATTTTTCATGGCGTACTCGGCGAAGGCTGGTCGCCGATGGTGCGGCCGCCGCGTTTGGGCGGAAAACGGAAAATGGGTGTGTTTGCCACCCGCAGCCCGCACCGTCCCAACCATCTCGGCTTGTCGTTGTTGAAACTGGAAGGCATAGAATGCGGCAGCGGCGGCGTGAAAATCCGCTGCAGCGGCGCAGATTTGCTGGACGGTACGCCGGTTATCGACATCAAACCTTACATACCCTTTGTCGAAGCCCGCCCCGACGCGGCTGCCGGTTTTGCCGCCGAATCCCCTCCGTTGCTGGATATTGTTTGGCAGACTGAGGCGGACGGCCTTTCAGACGGCCTGAAAACCCTGATTGAACAATCCGTCGCCCAAGACCCGCGCCCGGCCTATCAAGACATCGCCGAACGGATTTATGTGATGGAAATTGCCGGATGGGAAGTAAAATTTAGGATTGAAGGGCACACCGCCACCATCATTCAAATCAAACCAATCGGAGCAATTTAAATTTGAGGCCGTCTGAAACGATATTTTTAGACGGCCTCAAATCCATTTGGAAGAAAAGCTTTCAAACTATGCCAACCGGCAGGCAACCATATAATTAACATCCACTTTATCACTGAGCGAATAATGTTTCAGCAGAGGGTTGTAAGTCAAACCCTTACTGTCGGCAATATCCAGCCCGGCTTGGCGGCACATACGCGCCAATTCGGCGGGCGTGATGAACTTCTGCCAGTCGTGCGTACCTTTGGGCACCAGCTTCAAAATATATTCCGCCCCCAAAATGGCATGCAGATAAGATTTCGGGTTACGGTTGATGGTGGAAAAAAACACCATGCCGCCCGGTTTGGCCAAACGGGCGCAGGAACGGATGATGGCGGCAGGATCGGGCACATGCTCCATCATTTCCATGCAGGTAACGATGTCGTAAGCCTGAGGGGTTTCGGCCGCCAAATCTTCCACGCTGACGCAGCGGTAGGCAATATTGTCCAACTGCCTCATCTTTGCGTGGTTTTCGGCGGTTTGCAGCGATTTTTCCGCCAAATCGATACCCAAGACCTCCGCCGCGCCTCGGTCGGCCATGCTTTCGCTCAAGATGCCGCCGCCGCAGCCGACATCCAGCACTTTCTTGCCCGCCAAACCGGCAAAGCGGTCGATATAGTCCAAACGGATGGGGTTGATGTCGTGCAGCGGCTTGAATTCGCTTTCTTTATCCCACCATTTGTCGGCCAGGCGGCTGAATTTATCGATTTCTTCGTTGTCCACATTCGGCTGTTGCTCGGTTTGATTCATTGGATTCTCCGTTTTTCAGGTCGGCGGCATTGTACCCGAAACACTGCCTGCCGTATTTGTCTTTCAGACGGCCTGATGCCTGCCGCAGAAAACCAAAAGGCCGTCTGAAAACCTTTTTCAGACGGCCTCAACAATCACGGATACCGGATTAGGCGTTCAAACCCGCCCAATAAACCAATGTACGGATAAGCTGGCAGGCGTAAGACATTTCGTTGTCGTACCACGATACGGTCTTCACCAACTGATTATTTCCGCTGCCGATAACGCGGGTTTGCGTGGCATCGAACAGCGAACCGGCCTGCAAACCGATAACGTCGGAAGAAACAATCGGATCTTCCGTGTAGGCAAAGGCTTCGCTTTCGGCAGCCTTCATCGCGGCATTGATTTCCTCAACCGTTACTTCGCGCGACAAGACCGAAACCAATTCGGTCAGCGAGCCGGTGGCGACGGGTACGCGCTGCGCCGAACCGTCGAGTTTTCCTGCCAGCTCTGGAATCACCAGGCCGATGGCTTTGGCCGCACCGGTGGTATTCGGCACAATGTTCAAAGCGGCGGCGCGGGCGCGGCGGAAATCGTTTTTCCGATGCGGCGCGTCCAAAGTATTCTGGTCGCCGGTGTAGGCATGAACGGTGGTCATAAAACCCTGAACCACGCCGAATTCACGTTGCAATACGTCGGCCATCGGCGCCAGGCAGTTGGTGGTGCAGGAAGCGGCGGAAACCACTTCTTCGCTGCCGTCCAAAATTTGATGGTTTACGCCGAAAACGACGGTTTTGACATCATTGCCGCCCGGGGCTGAAATCATTACCTTCTTCGCGCCCGCCCGGATATGGGCCTGCGCTTTTTCTTTTTTGGCAAAAAATCCGGTGCATTCCAAAACCACGTCTATGCCGAGTTCGCCCCACGGCAGTTCTTCGGGATTTGGATTGGAAAATACTTTGATTTCCTTGCCGTTTACTGCGATATTTCCGTTTTTCAATTCCGCTTTTCCGCCAAATCTGCCTTGTGTGCTGTCGTATTTGAACAGGTGCAGCAGCATGTCTGCCGGTGTCAGGTCATTGATTGCCGCTACTTCGATGTCGGGTGTTTCGCTGATAAGGCGCAAAGCCAGTCTGCCGATGCGTCCGAAACCGTTGATTGCCACTTTAATAGCCATGTCTCACTCCTTGTCTTCAATATTTTGATGTAAAGAAATATCGCCGGTCCGTTTTATCACATTCGGCACGGACTACCTAAGATTACCTGTTATTTTTTGCCGATTTGTCGTAAAAAGATACCAAATAATATGAAAATATAAATTGATGATGCCGATGAATGCTGAAATTTATTGTGGATAACCAAAATTACCTATTTATTTCATAGCACTATATCAATTTCAAATAGGTGGATAACGCTAATTTTTCTTTTTTGAATACTGTGGATATTTTTTCAGACGGCCTCCATATCTGTGGACAAAACCAGATTGCGGATATTTTTCGGCAGTGGTTGTCCACATCAGGCTGAGGCCGTCTGAAAGATTGGGAAAATTTATGGAATACCTGCTGCCGATATCGTATTTTTACCGTATGATGACGCGGCATGATTAGGATTGGAAAGGAAGCGATATGCGGCAGAGAACTTTGGCAAAATCGGTCAGCGCGACAGGCGTCGGCCTGCATTCCGGCGAACGGGTGATATTGACCCTGCATCCGGCAAAAGAAAACGGAGGCATCATGTTCCGCCGCAGCGATTTATCGGGCGAACAAGGCGAAATCATCCGTTTGTCGCCCTATCTGATTAACGACACCCGCCTTTCGTCCACCATCGTAACCGAACAAGGCGTGCGGGTCGGCACCATCGAACACATCATGTCCGCCCTTGCGGCCTACGGCGTGGACAATGTCTTAATCGAGCTCAGTGCGCCGGAAATTCCGATTATGGACGGCTCCAGCCTGCCTTTCCTCTACCTTCTGCAAGATGCCGGCATTATCGATCAGAAGGCGCAAAAGCGTTTCTTGAAAATCATCAAACCGGTAGAAGTAAAGGCCGACGGCAAATGGGTGAAATTCACTCCGCACAACGGCTTTAAGGTAACGCTGACCATCGAATTCGACCATCCCGTATTCAATTGCAGCCCGCCGACTTTCGAAATCGACTTTGCCGGCCAATCGTATGTGGACGAAATCGCCCGTGCCCGCACCTTCGGTTTCATGCAGGAAGTGGAAATGATGCGGTCGCATAATTTGGGTTTGGGCGGCAATCTGTCCAACGCCATCGTTATCGACGACAATGACGTGCTGAATCCCGAAGGCCTGCGCTATCCCGACGAATTCGTGCGCCATAAAATCCTTGATGCCATCGGCGATTTATATATCGTCGGCCACCCGATTATCGGCGCGTTTGAAGGTTACAAATCCGGTCATGCCATCAATAATGCCCTGTTGCGGGCAGTATTGGCCGACGAAACCGCCTATCAGTGGGTGGAATTTCCCGATGACAGCCTGGTCCCGCCCTCATTCTTCCAAATCAACGGACAAGCAGCCTGAAAAGCGGGGAAAAATCCGATTTATCCACAGAAAACAGAGGCTATCTGAAAACAGTCCACAATCATCCCTGCGTAAACAGGATGGTTGCCGACAGCTTTTCAGATGGACTAATTATTTGAAAAATAAAATATAAAACAGCTTATCCACAGATAATTTAACGGTTCAACAAAACAATCTGTTTATATAAAAACATATTAAAGTACAAATAACGGCAAACAAAACAAAATTGTAAAAATGGGACTTTGTTATAAAGTTTCATAAAAACAGTATAAAAATCAAAGCGAACAACCAAAAATCATAGCAGGAACAGCAGCAATCGGGTAAAGTTACGCCATTTTCCAACCGAATTTTGAAGGACACCTGATGAAAGGCGACATCGGCGTAATTGGTTTGGCCGTAATGGGACAAAACCTGATACTCAACATGAACGACAAAGGCTTCAAAGTAGTGGCCTACAACCGCACCGTTTCCAAAGTGGACGATTTTCTCAACGGCGCGGCAAAAAACACGAATATCATCGGTGCGTACAGCATTCCCGATTTGGTGGAAAAACTGGAAAAACCACGGAAAATCATGTTGATGGTTCGGGCTGGAACAGTAGTGGATGACTTTATCGCCCAATTGTTGCCACACCTTGAAGAAGGCGACATCATCATCGACGGCGGCAATGCGAATTTCCCCGATTCCACCCGCCGTACACACGAGCTGGCCGCCAAAGGCATACGCTTTATCGGCGCGGGCGTGTCCGGCGGCGAAGAAGGCGCGCGCAACGGCCCGTCGATTATGCCCGGCGGCAGCGAAGAAGCCTGGCCGTTTGTCAAACCCATTTTGCAGGCCATTTCCGCCAAAACCCCGCAAGGCGAGCCTTGTTGCGACTGGGTCGGCCGCGACGGTGCGGGGCATTTCGTCAAAATGGTGCACAACGGCATCGAATACGGCGATATGCAGCTGATCTGCGAAGCCTATCAGTTTATGAAAGACGGCTTGGGCATGAGTGCCGAAGAAATGCAGCAGACTTTTGCCGCATGGAATAAAACCGAGCTGAACAGTTATCTGATTGAGATTACTGCCGACATCCTTGCTTATAAAGATTCAGACGGCCTGCCTCTGGTAGACAAGATTCTTGATACCGCCGGACAAAAAGGCACCGGCAAATGGACAGGCATCAACGCTTTGGATTTGGGCATTCCGCTGACTTTGATTTCCGAAGCCGTTTTCGCCCGCTGCGTTTCCGCCTTTAAGCAACAGCGCGAAACTGCCGCCGCATTGTTCGGCCATACCGCCGAAACAGTGGCGGGCGACCGTGCGGAATGGCTGGAAGCCCTCCGTCTGGCCTTGCTGGCATCCAAAATTATTTCTTACGCCCAAGGCTTTATGCTGATACGCGAAGCGGGTGAGGCCAACGGCTGGGAACTGAACTACGGCAACACCGCCCTGCTTTGGCGCGAAGGCTGCATCATCCGCAGCGCGTTCTTGGGTAATATCCGCGACGCTTATGAAGCCGATCCCGATTTGGTTTTCTTGGGCAGTGACCCTTATTTCAAAAATATCCTGCAAACCGCGCTGCCGTCTTGGCGCAAAGTGGCGGCCAAGGCCATCGAATGCGGCCTGCCCATGCCCTGTATGACTTCCGCGCTGACTTTTTTAGACGGCTACACCACGGCACGCCTGCCGGCCAATCTGTTGCAGGCGCAACGCGATTATTTCGGTGCGCACACTTATGAACGCACCGACAAACCGCGCGGCGAATTTTTCCACACCAATTGGACGGGTACCGGCGGCGATACGGCTTCGACAACTTATGATGTTTGATTGTTGTTGGTTGGGTTGTTAATAAGGCCGTCTGAAAACCCGTTTCGGATTTCAGACGGCCTTTTTTTCTGCTTCAAACCGCCATCTCGTTCACGAATGGTAATACTTGTGGACGATTAAAACCCTTTTGCCGCTTTTCATAAACTCCGTATCGGAAGAAGCACCCGAGCCGCAATCCACTTCGCGGTATTTCATATCGATCCGGTTGGTGTTTTGATAACGCAGCTTGAACGACCATTCCAAAGTTTCGGGTTGCTCATTTACCGTATTACCGCAGTCTTCCGTTTTTTCTCCACGTAGTGTCAGGTTTTTTTTCGGCAGGACGGCGGGAATCGTCTTCGGATAAGGCGCTTTGCCGTCATAACCTTGCTTCATAAAGGCGGCGTAGGCCTGTTTCAGCGAACCGGTGTAGCGGCATTCGTAGCGGACAACGAGGGGATCGATTTCGGGATTGCCCGTGGGTTTCGGGCTTTCTCGGCAGGACAGGCCGTCGGCGAAGGCGGCGGGGGCGGACAACAGCAGGCAAAGCAACGAAGGTTTAACAAACGTCATAAGTTTCTTTAATTCAGTTTAACAAGATAGGCCGTCTGAAATCCAAATAAATTTCAAACGGCCTTATCTAAAAACAACGGTGCGATTATATATTCAACAATTTTTCTTGACATTAAATTTCCTCATCTGCCAATTGCTTCAAACGATACAGTGTATCCAAGGCTTCGCGCGGGGACATCTCGTCGGGATGGATACTATCCAGCTCGGTAAACAATGCGGATGATTTTTCAGACGGCCTTTCGCCGTCTTGTGCCGCATCATCGGTAAAGTCCGGTTCAAAAGACGCGGAGCCGAAAAAATCCAACTGCGGCCTTTGTTCGGCGGCCTGACTTTCCAAATTTTCCAAATACCTTTGTGCCGCTTTCAATGCCCGTGCGGGCAGTCCGGCGAGTTTGGCCACCGCTATGCCGTAACTCTTACTGGCGGGACCTGCTTCGATATGGTGCAGGAAAACGATATCCCGCCCCTGTTCCAACGCGCTCAAATGCATATTTACCGCTGCCGGGTAACGTTCGGGCAGAGCCGTCAGCTCAAAATAATGTGTGGCGAACAAAGCGAACGAACCGTTTTTCAACAGCAAATGTTCCGCTATCGCATGTGCCAATGCCAAGCCGTCGAAAGTGGATGTGCCGCGCCCCACTTCGTCCATCAAAACCAGCGACCGCGGTGTGGCGTGATTCAAAATATAAGCCGTCTCACTCATTTCCACCATAAAAGTCGATCGGTTTGATGCCAAATCGTCCGATGCCCCGATGCGGGTGAAAACCTGATCGACAGGGCCGATTTTTGCCGCCGAAGCCGGAACGAAACTGCCGGTGTGCGCCATCAGCACAATCAGCGCGACCTGCCGCATATAAGTTGATTTGCCGCCCATATTCGGGCCCGTGAGCAGCATCAGGCGGTGTTTGTCGTCCAAGCGCGTATGATTGGCCGTAAAACGCTGCACTTGCTGTTCGACAACGGGATGCCGTCCGTCCGAAATCTCAATCACCGGATAATCCGCAAATTCCGGGCAGACATAGCCGGCCTCTTCCGCCGTGGCGGCAAAACAGCACAACACATCTAATGTTGCGGCGGCTTTGGCTGCCTTCTGTAATAGCGGAAGCGTGTCCTGCAACTCGCGTATCAGGTCTTCGTACAATTTTTTTTCTAAAGACAAAGCCTGCTCCTGCGCCGTCAGCACCTTATCTTCAAAAACCTTCAATTCGGGCGTGATAAAACGCTCGACATTTTTCAGCGTCTGGCGGCGTTGGTAATCGGCGGGTGCCTGTTCCGCCTGAACCTTGGATAACTCGATATAAAAACCATGTACGCGGTTGAACTCCACCTTCAAAGTGGACAAACCCGTGCGTTCCCGTTCGCGCGCTTCCAAAGCCAGCAAAAATTCATCGCCGTGATTTTGAATATGACGCAACTCGTCCAACTCGGCCGAAAAGCCGCGATTGATTACCCCGCCGTCGCGAAGCCAAACAGAAGGTTCGGGCAAAACCGCCGCCGCCAGCCGTTCGGCTACCGCCACACCTTCCGGAAAAATGCCTTGTAACGTATCCAGTAAAGGTGAAGAAGGCAGTTTAATCTGCGCCAAAGCAAACAGACTGTCGCGCAAACCGCTCAAATCGCGTGGTCGTGCCGAACCGACCGCAATCCGTGCCGCAATCCGTTCAATGTCTGTAATGCTTTTCAGACGGCCTGTAATGTCATCGGTGTTACCAAACAAAGCCGATACCGCCTGCTGTCGTGCACGGATATGGCTTCTGTTACGCAGAGGATGATGCAGCCACAAAGCCAGCAGGCGGCTGCCCATATGCGTGACACAGCGGTCAAGTACTGAAAATAACGTGGGCGACTTTTTGCCGCCCAAAGTCTGCGTAAGCTCCAAATTCCGCCGCGTAGCCGCATCCATGCCGATATATTGCTGTTCGCTTTCCAAACTTAACCCATCCAAATGGCGGGGCAGTTGCGACTGGGTCAGCTTAATATAATTCAACAGTGCGCCGGCAGCTCCGATAGCGGGCGCATGATCATCCATTTCCAAACCAAATCCGCGCAGGTCCTGGCAGCCGAAATAGCGCGTAATCAAGTCAAAACCACTGTCCGCATCAAACTGCCAATCATGCAGCCGCGTAACATTTGCTTGTGGCAGACCGATATTGAGAGTAGATTTATCATCCGGTACAAGGATTTCTGCCGCCTGCAAACGTGCCAACTCGTCAACCAGCCTGTCCGGCGTCGTCATTCTGACCTTAAACTCGCCGCTTTGCAGCGATGCCCAAGCAATCCCCAAACGTTTTTTTCGTATGCAAACTGCCGCAATCCGGTTTGTTTCCTTATCTTCCAGCAAAGCCGAATCCGTCAGCGTACCCGGTGTAACAATCCGTACAACCTTTCGTTCCACAGGTCCTTTACTTGCGCCGACTTCGCCCACCTGCTCGCAAATCGCCACACTTTTCCCCAGCTTTACCAAGCGCGCCAAATACTGTTCCGCCGCATGATAAGGCACACCTGCCATCTTAATTGCTTCACCGTCCATCTGACCGCGAGTCGTCAAAGTGATGTCCAGCAACTTGGCCGCTTCCACCGCGTCGTCAAAAAACAACTCGTAAAAATCGCCCATGCGGTAAAAAACCAATTTATCCAAATGATCTGTTTTAATGCCCAAATATTGCTGCATCATAGGAGAAACGGCGGATTTGCTCATTTTCAGACGGCCTTATACTAAGAAAAAACAAAAGCCATTTTAGCAATTCGGGCGATGGATTAGGTGGGGAAATTTCGGTATGTGATTTTCAAACCAAAATTCAAAAATAAATTTCCATTACAAACAACAAGATTACAAAAATAAGTAAAAAAAAATCCTAACAGGATTTGACACGAATTACTAGGGTCTGTATAGTTCGGTTCTTCGCTGCTTCGGCAGCAACGCTCTTTAACAAACAGATTACCGATAAGTGTGAGTGCTTAGGCCTCACACTGTTTGGAAGACAGACAAGATGATGTTTTAAACATTATCCTGTCGGTTTCTTTGAAGCAGACCAGAAGTTATTAAGTTAGAGATTGAACATAAGAGTTTGATCCTGGCTCAGATTGAACGCTGGCGG
>ERZ773049.1164-NODE-1164-length-15386-cov-6.941752_pt1 | contig 15386 bp, 10 predicted proteins | sample MGYA00580633_ERZ773049 | MGnify/ENA primary metagenome ERZ773049 (study PRJEB29015, sample SAMEA2737991) | human oral metagenome | biome: human oral; feature: human-associated habitat; material: dental | place: China | collected 2066 ... | reverse complement strand
CTTCCCGCCGCACGAAGGCGTTTTCCGGAGGATTTTTCCCCTTTCCCGCCGCGGGAAACCGTTTTTCTGAGAATTTTTCCCATTTCCCGCGGCGGGAAGGCGTTTTTCGAGCGTTTTTCCCCATTTCCCGCGGCGGGAAGGCGTTTTTCGAATGTTTTGATCGGTTTCCCGCCGCGGGAAGGCGTTTTTGAAGGTCAGCGATCGGTTTCGCGTCTCATTTTCGCGTTTCAGAAATCCCGAGATCGGTTTCGCGGTTCATAAAGCCATTTCTTGAAAGCGTTTAAGGCCGCTACTTTTGCCATCAAATAATGACTATCATATGAAAGTGAAAATCGTAAATACATCACGTCACCCGCTGCCCGAATACGCCACGCCGTTCTCGGCCGGGATAGACGTACGTGCCTTTCTCGACGCGCCCGTCACGCTGGGCCCCTTGGAGCGCCGACTCATCCCCACGGGGCTCTACATCGCCCTGCCCGAAGGTTATGAAGCGCAGATGCGCCCACGCAGCGGACTGGCCCTCAAGCATGGCATTACCATGCTGAACTCGCCCGGAACGATCGATGCTGACTATCGCGGCGAGCTCAAAATCATCCTCGTCAACCTCTCCGAGACGCCCTTCACGGTCTGTGATGGCGAGCGCATCGGGCAGATGGTCGTGGCGCGCTGTGAGCACGTGGAATGGCAGCCCGTGGAGGCGCTCGACGAGACCGAGCGCGGCAGCGGTGGATTTGGACACACAGGTATATGAACAGGGAGGCAGCACCGCAATGACGATGAAACCGATATATAGACTGATTACGGCCGTGCTCTGCGCCGCCTTTGTTGTGCCCGGAGGGCGGGCCGACGATAAGCAGATCCAAGCCCCAAAGCAGCAGCGCAAGGTGGACTACTACTATTTCGAGGGGCTCAAAGACAAGCAGGCCGGAAGACACGACGTCGCTTACGACCACTTCCGTTACTGCATCAGCCTTGACTCCACGGCTGCGGCGCCGCTCTATGAGCTGGCCGTCTACGCCTTGCAACTGCGCAAACCGGAGCTCTCGCTCGACTATCTCAGGCGTGCCGTGAAGTACGATCCGACGAACTACACCTATCGCCTGGCGCTGGCTTCGCTCTCGCTCAACGTGGGTATGTATGGCGAGGCCGCCGAGCTCTATCGCGAACTGGTGCACGAGCATCCGGGTAAGCCAGAGCTGATCTATTACCTGGCCGAGGCGCTCAATCAGGCTGGCCAGACGGGTGAGGCCATCGACCGCTTCAATGAGTTGGAGAATACGCTGGGCGTCAACGAGGCGCTCTCTATGCAGAAATACAAGCTCTACATGCAAATGGAGCAGCGGGATAAGGCTTACAACGAGCTGCAACGGCTGGCGGACAACAATCCGGGCGACGTGCGATACCCGATCATGATCGGCGACCTGCTGCTGGAGAATGGCGACACGGCCGGGGCGCTCTCGTCTTATGAGGCGGCGCATGAGATCGACCCCACGTCGCCCTATTATCCCGTCTCGATGGCCAACTATTACGAGGCCGTGGGCGATCGGGCGGCAGCCGAGAATCAGATCCGCACCGCGCTTGTCGATCGGGAGCTGGACGTGGAGACGAAGATGGGCATCCTGGCGCGCTACCTCCGCCAGCTCCACCAGACGCCGGACGCCATGATGACGGCCGATACGCTCTTCCGCACCCTCCTGGCGCAACATCCCGAGGAGCCTTCGCTGAAGAGATACTACGCCGGCTTACTGATGATGCAAAACAAGACGGAGGAGGCCCGCTATCAATACCAACTCGTCACCGAGATGGAGCCCGACAATGAAGAGGCCTGGCAGCAGTTGCTCGTCATCGCCATTCAGGCCAACGACACGAAGGAGGCCATGCGTATCTGCCAGAAGTGTCGCCAGATGTTCCCCGAGTCGCCCGTCTATTTCTTCTATCTCGGCGTCCTTTATTACGAGGAGAAGGCTTACCAAAAGGCCCTCGACGCCTATCGCGAGGGGCTGGAGAAGATCCCCGAGGAGAACGTCCACATGCGCTCGGACTTCTACGGCCAGATCGGCGACATCTACTTCCAGATCAAGCGGCGGAAGGAGGCGTTTGAGGCCTACGATAAATCGCTCCAGTACAACCCCAACAATACGGCCGTGCTCAACAACTACGCCTATTACCTGACCATCTTGCGACCCACGGGCGACCTCGATAAGGCCGAACAGATGAGCGCCCGATGCATCAAGCTGGAGCCGAACAATGCCACCTATCTCGACACCTACGCTTGGGTCTTCTTCAAGAAGCAGAACTACTCCCTGGCGCTGATCTACATCCAAAACGCCGTCGGGAAGGACACCACGAACAGCGCCGAATTGCTTGAGCACTTTGGCGACATCCTCTTTATGACCGGCGACAAGGCCAAGGCCGTCGAGCAATGGAAGCAGGCGCGCGCGGCCGGAAAGAAGTCGAAGACACTGGAGCGGAAGATCGCTGAAGAGGCTTATCTGGAGGGGCCGGAGGATGAATCGGGCGACGACTAACCTGCGCGCTCTGGCCCTCTCGAGCGTGCTTCTGGCGATGACGCTTGCGGGCTGTCGGACGACGCGGTCGGCGGCTACAAAGGCCGACAAGGCCGTCGCCGAAGCCCTCTCGGAGGCCGAATACGTCCAGCAGGTCGGCCGACTCTCTACGCCCGACTATCGCACGCTTACGGCCACGCTCTCGATCGAGATCAATCCCGATACGAAGGATGAGATGAGCTCCCGCGCCCGACTGAAGATTGTCCGCGGTGAACGCCTGCAAATCTCCATCACGCCGTTGGTCGGCATCGAGCTTTTCCGCCTCGAGGTGAGCCGCGACAGCGTGAAGATCATCGATCGCATGGGCCGACGTTACGCCGCCGAACCGATCGACGAGATCAAGAGGCAGATACCGGCCTACGCCAAGGCGGACTTCCCGTACGACTTCCATTACGAGCACCTCGAGGCGCTCCTCACCGATCGCCTCTTCACGCCTGGTGGCGAGGCGTTCAGCATGGACCGTTTCCAGCAGCAGCGCCTGTTGCTTGGCGCCCGACGCTTCCGCGCCAAGGACACCGAGCGCATGACGTACGACTTCACCACCGACAGCCGCGCCCGACTCATCGCCACGGAAATCATCTCCCCTTTCCTTGAACTGAAGTGGAATTACAGCCACTTCCAGACCGTCGGCGGCATACCTTTCCCCATGTATATGGAGGCGGAAGTGGAGGGCGTGAACAAGCTCTGGATCCGCTTCGATAAGGTGGAGACGGACGTGCCCGTGGAGATGTCTTTCCCTATCCCCGACAATTACAAACGCATTACCCTGAAACAGCTATGGAGAATGATCAGCCTCTAAAATCCCTCGGCCGACGCCTCGCCGCGGCCGCCCTTGCGCTCGCTTTGGCCGGAGGCATGGCCGGGCAGAAGCAGTCGAAAAAGCGACTCAAAGACCAACGCCAAAACGTCCGCACGGAGATGAAAAAGACGCGTCGCCAGCTGGACGAGACCACCCGCACCGCCCGCCTTTCGGCCGAGCGCCTCAAGGAGCTCACGCGGCAGGTGTCGGAACACAGGCAGATGATCGACGGCCTCAACCGCGACCTCGCCGCCATCGACCGCCGCATCGCCACGGCCAACGCCGACCTCCGGCGCCTCGAGAAGCGCCTCGGCGAGCGGAAACAGCAGTACGCCCACCTGGTCTGCACCCTCTATGAGCGTTGCACGGCGCATAACAAATGGATCTTCCTGCTCTCGTCGGACAATTTCGCCCGCTTCATCCGTCGCCTGCGCTACCTCCACGAATACGCTTCGTGGCAGAAGCAACAGGCGCTCGCCATCGTGGATCGGCAGAAGGAGATCGACGAGAAACGGGTCGCCCTGGCCGCTGTTCGCGGCGAGAAAGCTGACCTGCTCGAGGTGCGTGCTACGGAGCTGAGCCGGCTCAAAGACGCCGAGACGGAGCAGCGCACCGGCGTCCGCCGGTTAGAGGCGCGTCAGACGGATCTCACCCGCGACCTGGCCCGCCAGCAGCAACAAGCCGAGGCCCTCGACCGTCGCATCGAGCAGCTGGCCACCGAGGAGATGGCTGCCGCCGCGCGCGCCAAAAACGCTGAGCAGACGGCCCGTAAGAACCGTCGCAAACCGGACGCCCCTTCGCGTCAGGACCGCAAGCTCTCGGACGACTTTGCCGCCAACCGTGGCCGCCTGCCCTTCCCGCTCGACGGCCGTTATAAGGTGGTCGAGAGCTTTGGCCGCCACCGCCACAAACGCTGGACGTACGTCCGCACCACCAACAATGGCATCGACATCCGAACCTCGAAGGGCACCGATGCGCGAGCCGTCTACACGGGTACCGTTACGCGTGTCTTCGTCCTGCCGGGCTACAACTACAACGTCATCATCCGCCACGGCCGCTACCTCACCGTCTACGGCAACCTCGGCCGCGTCTACGTCAAGGCCGGCGATCGCGTCGTCACCCGCCAGTCCATCGGCCGCATCTATTCCGACGTCGAAAACCGCGACGAGACCGTGCTCCACTTCCAGCTCTGGCGTGAAAAGCGCAAGCTCAACCCCCTCGTGTGGTTGGATTAACCCAAGAAACGGAAGGCGCCGATTGAACTCCACATCAATCGGCGCCTTTTGTTTTTCTGAGGGGGGCTATCGGCTTAGGCATTACGCATCGTGCGACACGAAACGGCTTCGACGGTCGGAAATGTCATTTCATGCGACACGAAACGGCTCCGACGGTCGGAAATGTCGTTTCATGCGACACGAAACGGCTTCGACGGCCGGAAATGTCATTTCATGCGACGCGAAACGACTCCGACGGTCGGAAATGTCGTTTCATGCGACACGAAACGGCTTCGACGGTCGGAAATGTCATTTCATGCGACATGACGCGGCCCAAAAGACCTCTTCGGGTCATCAGAAATGAGCAAAAAGAGGTTCGCGGCCATTTCGGGTCACCAGACGCGGCTTCGACGGGGCGTCTGCGTCATGCCGCACAATGCGCAGAGATGCGCTTAGGCCTCGCCGGGCTTCCCGATCGGGGGGAGCATGCCGCCGAACGAGTTCGCGTCGTCAGCGCCTCCGCCCTGCCGCGTTTCGTCGTATTGGCGCAGGTTCTCGTCCAGCGTGTGGAGCAGTCGGCGGGCATTGTCGGGCGTCATAATGAGGCGGCACTTCACCTTCGCCTTCGGCACCCCGGGCACGAGGCGGATAAAGTCAAAGACGAACTCATCCTCCGAATGGGCAATGACGGCCAGGTTGACGTACGTACCCTGTGCCACCTCGTCCGTGAGTTCAATTTGGATCTCGTTAGAAGTCGTGTGTGTATCCATAAACAGCTAATTGATATTTGAATTACGAGGCGCGAAAGTAGAGAAACGTTGTGCCGGTGGAAAATAGAGATAGATTTGCGCACCTTTTTGCATTAATAAACGCAGGCAACATAAACTGAAGACGAATATGAAATACAGCATCTGGACAATCTGCCTCTTGCTCGGCATGGCCTCTCCGGCCTTTTCGCAAACGCGGGTGGAGAAGAAAATAGCGATGAAAAGCAACGGCTACGGCGTCACCTACTCCCTCCCCAAAACATCGCTGGTCGTAACGGCCGAAATCACCCAAGTGACCTGCAAGGCCGGGCCTTACTACAAGTATGCCGAAAAGTATCTCGGCGTCAAGGATGCCGTCATGTCCGACCATGTGTATTACGAACTGAGTAAAGTCTACCTGCAAAACAAAGGCGTGCCCGACGAGGCCAATACCTACATCGTCGAGTTCAAGCCCAAAACCACCGCCCCCTTTGTCTACCTGACCGACGACGGCCTGCTCTGCACCATCAATGCCGACTATAGCCCCACGGAATCCGTCGTAGCCGTAGCCAAACGAAGCGCGCAAGCCGCCGAGAAGGAACAGGTGCCCGCGCTGATGACCGAGGAGCTGCTGATGGCCGGATCCGTCACCCGACAGGCCGAAGTGGCCGCCCGACAGATCTACAAGCTGCGCGAAACACGCATGGACATCCTCTCCGGCGAGGCCGACAACATGCCCCCCGACGGCGAGGCCATGAAGATCGTCCTCCAGCAACTCACCGACCAGGAGCAGGCCCTGACCGCCCTCTTCGTCGGCGAAAAGCATCGCAAGACCACCTTCCATGAAACCCGCATCGTGCCCGACGACGACCTCGATCGCGAAGTCCTCTTCCGCTTCTCCGAGAAGCTCGGCCTCCTCGACCCCGACGACCTCGGCGGCACCCCCATCTACCTCAGCCTCCACGCCATCAATCGCGCTCCCGCCCTCGACCCCAAAGAGGCCGAGAAGAAGGAAAAGGCCATGAAAGGCATCATCTATAATGTGCCCGGCAAGGCCGACGCGCGGATCGAAATGGGCGACAAACAGCTCTATCGCGGCGAGGTGCAAGTGGTGCAGTTCGGCTCGCACGAGGCCCTGGCGCCCGTCATGTTTGAAGACCGAAAGGCGCCGATCAAGGTCATCTTCTACCCCGAAACGGGCGCCATCAAGCAGATCATTCAATAACTACTCATCCATACATTACCGACTAAAAAACTGATTCTTATGTTCAAAGACCATCCCAAGGGACTCATCCCTGCCGCCCTCTCCAACATGGGCGAACGCTTCGGGTATTACATCATGAATGCCGTGCTGGTGCTCTTCCTCTGCTCCAAATTCGGGCTGAGCGACGAGGCCAGTGCCATCATCTACTCCGTCTTCTATTGCGGCATCTATGTGCTTAGCCTCGTGGGCGGCATCATTGCCGATCGCACCCAGAACTATAAAGCCGTCATCCGCTCCGGCCTCATCATCATGGCCACCGGCTACATCATCCTCTCCATCCCCATCCTCTCCACCCAAGGCAACATCGGCTGGCTGCTGCCCCTGACCTGCTTCGCCCTGCTGCTCATCGCCTTCGGTAATGGCCTCTTCAAGGGCAACCTGCAAGCCATCGTCGGACAGATGTATGACAACTTCGAGGCCGAAGCCCTGGCCCAAGGCCCCGAGGCTTATCGCCGCGTGCAAGGCAAACGCGACTCAGGCTTCCAGATCTTCTACGTCTTTATCAATGTCGGCGGACTCATCGCGCCCTTCGTGGCCCCCTTGCTGCGCGAGTGGTGGCTCAACACGCACGGCCTGATCTACAATGCCGCCCTGCCCGCCGCCTGCCACCAGTACATCTTAGAAGGCGCCTCCATGGTTGGCGATCCGATGAAGAATCTGCTCGGGCTGATCGGTAAAGTCGGCGGCACGGTAGACGCCAATTCACCCGATTCCATTCGCGCCTTCTGCGAGAGCTACCTCGACATCTTCAACACCGGCATCCACTATTCCTTCATCGCCTCCGTGGCCGCCATGCTCATTTCGCTCATCATTTTCATGGTCAACCAGAAGATATTCCCCGTGCCCGCCAAGAAAGAGAAGCAGGTCGTGGAGGATTACACCCCGGAGGAGCGGGCCGAGATGGCGGGCGAGATCAAGCGCCGCATGTACGCCCTCTTTGCCGTCTTAGGCATCGTTATCTTCTTCTGGCTCTCCTTCCACCAGAACGGCCAATCGCTCTCCCTCTTCGCCCGTGACTTTGTCCAGACCGACAACCTCGCCCCGGAGATTTGGCAGGCCGTCAACCCCTTCTTCGTCATCACGCTCACGCCCATTGTCATGCTCATCTTCGGCGCCCTCAGCAAGCGCGGCCGCGAGATCTCGACCCCCCGCAAGATTGCCATCGGTATGGGTATTGCCGGCTTGGCCTTCCTCTTTCTGGCCATCTTCTCCTTCATGCAGGGCTACCCCTCGGGAACCGAATTCAAGAGACTATCCGACAGCGAACAGATGGCCATCAAAGCCGGCCCCTGGGTGCTGATCGTGCTTTACTTCTTCCTCACCGTGGCCGAGCTATTCATCTCGCCGCTGGGCCTCTCGTTCGTCTCGAAAGTCGCCCCGAAACATCTGCAAGGCCTCTGTCAAGGCCTCTGGCTCGGCGCCACCGCCATTGGCAACCTCTTCCTCTGGATCGGTCCGCTGATGTATAACAAGATGCCCATCTGGCAGTGCTGGACCGTCTTCCTGACCATCTGCCTCATCTCCATGTTCGTCATGCTCGGCATGTTGAAATGGCTTGAGAAGATCGCCAAGTAACCGGCTCCATCCATAAAGTAGACGCATAGCAGAGAGCGTGCACGGGAAAACAAGACCCGTCGCACGCTCTCTTTTTGCCTTGGCCTTTGCGGGAGTCCCGCAAGTCTCACGGAAAACTTTCTGGCGTTTGCAACACTGTTGCAAGTCTCACGAAAAACTTTCTGGCGTTTGCAACACTGTTGCAAGTCCCACGAAAAACTTTCTGGCGTTTGCAACACTGTTGCAAGTCCCACGAAAAACTTTCTGGCGTTTGCAACACTGTTGCAAGTCCCACGAAAAACTTTCTGGCATTTGCAACACTGTTGCAAGTCCCACGAAAAACTTTTTGGTGTTTGCAACACTGTTGCAAGTCCCACGAAAAACTTTCTGGTGTTTGCAACAGTGTTGCAAGCATTTCCAAAAACGTTTTGGCCATCACGTGACATCTGTAGAAGCTCTCTGCCGGCTCTATTCTTACGTCGAACTCACGTTTTCTAAATGTGTTTTCGATGTCGTTCCACCATCGAAATCGATTACAGCCGATACCGATCCATGTTGTTATCCAGAATGCGTTCTTGGCTCACCTTCTTGCGTCCGGTGGAGAAGCGCCACGTCAAGTTGGTAAGGATGGAGAGCGGGGCCGCTTCCGCCCAGTTGCGATTGTGGAGCATAGCATTGCGGATGATGCTCTCCGTCCGGCGGCGGGCTAGGAGGTTTTGCCCCGTCAGGGAGAGGGTGATACCACTCTTCGGGAAGGTGTAACGCGCACTTAAATCCACTTTGAAGCGATCCGCCACCCACTTGTCGTTCATGATCCAGGGCGAGCCATAGTCTGCGTTTAGGTCTACGCTTACCGCACGGGCGATGGTCCATGTGTGGCGCATGGAGGCATACAGCTGCGTGATGTGCAGCTTGTATTGGCTTTCGGGCAGGTACATGTGCTCCAGCTCGATCTCGGCCGCGATGTGCCACCACGGGCGGAGACGGCTGTTGAAGCTGTACGAGGCGGCGTATTCATACTTGCGCGCGGCATTGAGGTTGGTGCCATAGAGCGTATCGCCGCTGCTGTAGAACGTGTTCGTGATCGGGTTCGGCGAGGAGCCCCAACGCAGGTAGAGCGTGTGTGCGCCGGCTGTCAGGCGGAGGCGGAGGTTGTCGTTCACCTCGGCTTTCAGAAGCGGGTTGCCGACGTAATACTCACGCTCGGACAGCTTGAAGACATGGTGGTTGAGCAGCTGGAACGGCGGGCGGAAGAGCGTGCGCGAATAGCTGAGGTTGACCGACAGTCCGCTGGGGAAGTTGTACGACGCTCGGATAGAAGGGTAGAGGCCGGTGTAGGTCTGGCGGATATCGCCGTCGTGCGAGCGGAGGCCGGTGTGCTCCATGCGCACGCCAGCGGAGAGGTAGAGCGGGCCGTGCGAATAACTGCCTTCGGCGAAGGCGGCGGGGATCTGCTCCACGTAGCGGAAGCGGTTCTCTGTGGCCAGGCGATCGCCCTCGACATATCCATTGTCGTTTCGCATGGCGGTGCGCGCATACTTGCCGCCGGCCATCAGTTCGATCTCTTTGCTGAGGCGATGGGTGTAGGCGAGCTGCGTGTAAAACATCTCCGAGCGACTGCGATCGGTATTGATCTCGCGGCGCCGCAGGGTGTCGGGCTGGGTGTACAGCACATCCCAACGCGCTTCTTCGTCCTTGCGGTCGTGGATGTAGTTGGCTAACCAATTCAGCTTGTTGCGGCCGTCTTTCGAGGCGTAGCGATAGTTGGCCAGGAGGCTGCCGGCGAAGGTGGTGCGATCCGTCTCTGTCGTCTGGGTGTACTGCTCGCGCCGACTGCCGAGGACGATCTGCTGTGCGACTTCGGCGTAGTTCGTGGGCGGAAACATGTACGTGAGGGAGGTTTCGAGGCCGAAGGTGTGTAGCTCGCTCGGGTGGACGTTCAGACCCACGTTCATGTTCAGGCCGCGGCGACGGTCGCCGTAAGTCGTGTTCGTACCTGTGCGCTCCTCGCCGCTGGATAGGAAAGTCGTCTCGCGCCGACTCTTGACACCCGCGCTGCGTCCAGCGCTGAAGTAGACGTCGGCGAAGGCGCTCCACCGCTCTTTGCCATACGTGATGCCTGCGCCGCCTGACTCGGTGAGCAGGGCGCGACGACGGGCGTCGTAGCTCATGCCGTAGTACGAGAGGCCACCGCGGAGGAAGCCCGAGACGCCGTAGAGCGATCGGAGGATGATATCCACGTAGCCTCCGCTATTCGAGGCGTCGAGGTCGGCGCTACGTCCGGCGTGCACCTCGATGCGCTCCACGCGATCGATGGGGATGGCGCTGAGGTAAGCGTAAAGTCCGCCGGCGCGTTGTTGTCGGATGCCATTGATACGGATCTCGGCGCCGAGTCCGGCGATGGTGATGCCGTCGGACGAGAAGTTGACGAGCGGCGTGCGCACAAGGGCGTCGACGGCCGTATAGTCAGCCTTGAGCGGCAGCGAGCCGACGTCGAAAATGAGTCGCCCATCGCGGTTGCTCACGGCGCGCCGCTCGGCCGTCACCATCACCTCGTCCAGCTGCTGTGTGGCCGTGCGGAGGGTGATGTCGCCCAGATCGACGGCGCCCGCGATGTCCACTTCTTGCTCGTGAAGGACTTTGCCAAACGACAAGACCGACAGTCCGTAGTGCCCCGTCGCCGCGACGCGCAGGACGGTCGCGCCTGTGCTGTCGGTGAAGGTAAACGCAGCGGCATCGGCGGATCCGGGCGCTTTAAGCGCGCACATCAGGTTGGCCGCCGGCGTACCGTCTGGCTCCAGCACCCGCAGCCGGACGTCGTGAAGTTGCGCGGTGGCGAGCAGCGGAAGGAGTGAAACAAAAAGGATGAGCGCGGAGATGATTCCCCGCCGCAAGGAGCGTGCATGATGAGTTCGTGTTTCCATTGTGCCTGTTGTTTAATAGAGTGAATAATCGGATGACAAAAATAGGGGGCGCAGTGGGCAATTGACGGTAAGACGCAGTCGGTTGAGCCTCCCCTTGACAATTCATCTACCTTTGGCCACAAGATTTATTTACACAATAGAGAAACATCAAACAGTATCGTATGAAGAAGTATGCTATCGCATTAGCGGCCGCATTGTTCCTGGCTATGGGCGGGACGAAGGCCGAGGCTTGCACCGACTTGATAGTGGGCAAGAAAGCATCCGTTGACGGATCAGTGATTATCAGTTATGCGGCTGACTCGCACACGCTTTACGGCGTGATGTATCGTTGGCCGGCAGCGACACACCCCAAGGGCGCTATGCTCGACGTGGTGGAGTGGGACACGGGCAAACCGCTCGGGCGCATCCCACAGGTGGAACGGACGTACTCCGTCGTGGGCAACATGAATGAGCATCAGGTGGCTATCACCGAGAGCACCTTCGGCGGGCGCCACGAGCTGGTGGACTCGACCGGCATCATGGATTACGGCAGCCTGATCTACATCGCCCTCCAGCGCTCGCGCTCAGCCCGCGAGGCGATCAAGGTGATGACCGACCTTGTGGCTGCGCACGGTTACTACAGCAGCGGCGAATCGTTCACCATCGCCGACAAGAACGAGGCATGGATCATGGAAATGATCGGCAAGGGCCCCGGCCGTAAGGGCGCCGTATGGGTGGCTATCCGCATCCCGGACGATTGCATCGCGGCCCACGCCAATCAAGCGCGTATCCACCACATCCCGTTCGGCGACAAGGAGAACTGCATGTACTCGCCGGACATCGTCTCCTTTGCTCGCGAGAAGGGCTATTTCAAGGGCGCCGACAAGGATTTCAGCTTCGTCAATGCCTATTGCCCTTACGAATTTGATGGTCTGCGTGCCTGCGAGGCGCGCGTGTGGGCCTTCTTCCGCAAGTTCACGGACATGAGCAAGTACGAACAGTTCGTCCGTGGCGACGCCTCGAAGGAGCCGATGCCGCTCTACGTGCGCCCCACGCGTAAGATCTCTGTACAGGATGTGCAGAACGCCATGCGTGATCACTACGAGGGCACAAGCATGGACATGGTCGAGGAGCCCGGATCGGGTGCGTACAAGGTGCCTTATCGCTGGCGTCCGATGAACTTCACCGTCGACGGGCAGAAGTACCTCCACGAACGCGCCATCGCTACGCAGCAGACGGGCTTCGTGATCGTGCCGCAGATGCGCAACTGGCTGCCGGACGAGATCGGCGGCATCCTCTGGTTCGGTGTCGACGACGCCAACACGGCCGTCTTCACGCCCGTTTACTCCTCCACGCTGGCTGTGCCGGAGTGCTATCGCGAGGGCAACGGCGACCTGCTGACCTTCTCGTGGACATCGGCCTTCTGGATCCACAACTGGGTGGCCAACATGGCCTACCACAAGTACAGCTTCATGATTAAGGACATCCGCAAGGTGCAGTCGGAGCTGGAGGATGGCTATCGCGATCGTATCCCGGCCATCGACAAGGCGGCTCAGACGCTCTATGAGAAGAGCCCCGAGGAGGCGCGTCGCTTCCTGACGTGGTTCAGTACCACCACGGCGGAGTCTGCCACTGCACGCTGGAAGGAGCTGGGCGAGTACCTCCTGGTGAAGTATATCGACGGCAATGTGAAGAAGGAGGAGAATGGCCACTTCAAGCGTAACCCGTACGGTCTGCCTGCTGCTCCGGAGTGGCCCGGCTATGACGAGGAATACTATCGCAGCATTGTCAAGGAGGGCGGGGAGAACCTCAAGGCCAAGTAATTCTGAATCGGCCGTTAGGGGGCGGACACATCGGTCAGCCCCCCCAGCACGCCGGGTACATGATTGGGATCGGATCCCATCGTGTACCCGGCTTTTTTTGCGCGCACCCGACCCAATTCGCTGGGCGGTCGCAGCCCGTCTATGCGTAGGAATGCATGCCGCCGAGCAGGTAGTTGACGCCGAAGTAGGTCATCAGCAGCGTGAGGAAGGAGAGGAGGAGGTAGACGTGATAGGCCATCGGGCGACGGAAGGCGGGCCAAGTGTGGGTGTGGATGACGACGGCGTAGACCATGAATGTGATCAAGGCCCACGTCTCCTTCGGGTCCCAGCTCCAATACGTGCCCCACGAGACGTTGGCCCAGATGGCGCCGACGAAGATGCCGACACCGAGCGTGACGAGCGCGGGGTAGAGGAAGAGGAGCGAGAGGAGGCGCAGCGCGTCCATGCGCTCTGCCGTGCGCTCCGGATCGCGGCGGCCGATGGCGGCCAGTAGGAGGGCGGTGAGGGCGCAGATGAACGTGAGGCTGAGCAGCGCGTAAGCCATCATAATGACGGAGACGTGCAGGCTGAGCAGCGGCGAACCGAGGACGGGCATGAGGGGCGTGATGCGCGGATCCATCAGGGCCAGGTGGCTGACCAGAAGGAAGAAGCCGGAGATGAGCGCGCCGAAGGGGAGGGCGATGGGGAAGCGGCGTCCGGCTACGAAGGCGAAGAGGAGGGTGAACCAGGCGATGAGCAGCATCGTCTCGTAACCGTTGGCCACGGGCGCACGGCCGGCCACGATCCAGCGGAGCACCTCGCAGAGGGTCAGCGCGGCGAAGGAAAGGAGGAGCAGGCCGAGCGTGGCGCGTCGGACGAGGCGATCGGTGCGCGGCGCGTCGTGCCGCCGGACGAGTCGGCGGATGGTGTAAAGCAATGCCAAGAGGCCGACGGTGAGGTTGACGATGAAAAGCACCGTGGCGAAGGGGAAGGCGTTCGTGAGGCGTTCGGCGCGCTCGGCCGTGGGCGAGGGGAGGGTGCCGCCGGCGTGCAGGCGTTGATACTTGTCGAGCTTCTCGATCAGCGTGTTGGCGGTGGCATAGTCGGCCTTGACGATCTGCTCGCGGAGCAGGCTGAGGTAGCTGCGCAGGAAGAGTGCATCCATGCGGGGCAACTCGCCGGGGGAGAGGGGCGTGGCCGGGTGACGCCAGCGGACGGCGCCGTAGACGTCGGCATGAGGGAAGAGCGCCAGCGCCGATCCGTCGCGTAGGGACATGATGAGGCGGATCTTGGCGTCCATGTCCACGCAGGCCGTGTGGAAGGCGTCGCGCTGCCCCTGCTCGTATTCCATCAGGTAAGTCCCGAGGATGTAACCCCGGTCGGGCGAGAAGAAATGGTTGACGGACGCGTAGCGCGGCAGGCGCAGCTGACGGCGCAGGGCGGCATCCTTGACGCGGATCATCGGCTCCTTGTCCCATCCGTGCGGGTCGAAGAGGCGCCCCATCAGCACCTGCTCGGCCGTCAGTCCGCGATACGAGGCGCGGCCGTAGAGCTTCTTCGTGAAGTCGATGGCGAAGGTCTGCACCGGGGCGATGCGATCGCTATAAAGGAGGTGCAGGCGCCCGAAGCGGTCGGCCGTCTCGCGGGGCACGATCAGGGGGTCGGCCGACGCCTCACGCCCGATGGATAGGAGGACGAGCACGAGGAAGGCCCCGCGGCGCAGTCGGGCGTCGGAGAGCAGTCGGCGGAAGGTGCCGCGCGGATCGATGAGCAGTCCGACGAGGGCAGCGAAGAGCAGCCCGTAGCCGGTGTAAGTGACGGGTATGCCGTAGGGATCGGTGTTGACGGCCAGGTAACTGCCGGCCATGTCGGGGTCGTAAGCGTTCTGATAGAGCCGGACGGAGCGGAAGGTGAAGATGCGGTTCATCGCCGTTTCGCCGCGGAGGACGGTCTGGCCGTCGCTGACGGTGAAGTGGGACGTGTAGTCGCGCTCGGCCGTCGTCCCGGCGTGATAGTGGACGCGGAAGCTGTCGAGGGTGATGCGGAAGGGCAGCTGTCGATTCTCGGTGGAGCCGTCGGGCCGTTCGGCCAGGTAGGTGTCGACAGTTGTGCCCTGTCGGAGGTGGACGATGCCGCGCGAGGCCGTCAAGTGCGTCAGCAGGGCGCCGAGGAGGATGACGACGAAGGCGGCGTGCACCAGCAGCGTGCTCCACCGCCTGACGCGCCGCTTCACGATCCACGCCACGCCCAGGGCCGCCAGTAGGGCCCAGAGCAGCGTGAACCACCAGGCGCCGTAGAGGTGACGGGCGACAAATTCAGTTCCGCGGAAGTGTTCGATCCACGTGGCCGTGGCCATCGTAGCCACGACGAGGGAGTAGGTGAGGGCAATAGCTCGCTTCATGAATGAATGGTTTGACGTGAGTAAGGGGGTGAAAAAAGCGGCGCGAAAGTAGGAGAATGCGCAAAGACGGGTGGGGGAGGCGGCAGACATTCTGCCGGGGCCATCATGGGGTGTGGTGGTGTCGGCAGACATTCTG
>ERZ773049.1163-NODE-1163-length-15387-cov-23.203039_pt1 | contig 15387 bp, 16 predicted proteins | sample MGYA00580633_ERZ773049 | MGnify/ENA primary metagenome ERZ773049 (study PRJEB29015, sample SAMEA2737991) | human oral metagenome | biome: human oral; feature: human-associated habitat; material: dental | place: China | collected 2066 ... | reverse complement strand
CCTTCTAAGCCGTGGGTCGGGGGTTCGAATCCCTCCTGGATCACCAAAGAAATAAGCGGATAGTTCGATTTGGACTATCCGCTTTTTTATACTTTTTCTGCAGTTTTTTTAGTAATTTAGTATACTTAATATATAGAGTTATTATGTTCGGAGAATAATAAATGAATAAATCAAATGAAATTTCAATAGAAAGGCTTTGTTGGGTTTTAGAACAAAATCAGGAGTGGATAAAAAATTGTGACACCAAAACAACTACAATTCTTGCTTTGATAGGAGTTATATTTACCGTTCTTTTTGCGAGTGATTCAATTGCTAAAATTATTCAGATTTGGACAATATTTTTTTTTAGTGAAAATCTATGTTTTGCGAGACTCTATTTGCTTTTTACTGTTGTTTCATGGTTGATTTTTGCTGTGGGAATATATTATTTTTTGAAAGTTTTATATGCTCGATTGAATAATAAAAAATATCAAACTTGTTTGGAGTATAAATCAAATTTATATTTTGGTGATATAGTAAATTATGAAATAGATGTATATAGATCTACTATAAAATCTTTGAGTGAAGAAGAATTAAGAGATGATCTTAGTATGCAGATTTATATATGTGCAGATATATGTAATCAAAAATTTATGTATTATACTGATGGTATGAAATATATGGGATTAGGAGTTATATTGATATTAATTCTTTTAGGATTTGGCTATTTTTCAATTTAAGGGGGAGAGTTATATGGAAGTTAAGAATCATATTGTTTATAACATTGAAAAAAGTGCGGAACGAATTCAAGAAATTTTAGATTCTAATAATTCCAATTATGAAGAGAATGGTAATATAGTGCCTTCTAGGGATACATTGACTTATAATAATGGGTATTATGTTAATATCACGGCTTTATTTATTGATATTGTGGGATCATCTAAATTAATAGAGGTGTGTCAGAGAACAACGCTTGCTAAAATATATCGAAGTTTTATATCTGAATGTGTAGCAATAATATCCTCTGCTTCTCAATGCCGAGAAGTAAGTATTCATGGAGATTGTGTTTGGGGAATTTTTGAAACACCTACGAAATCAGATGTTGACTCTGTATTTTCTATTGCAGCTAAGTTAAATAGTTTAGTGAAACTGTTAAACTTGAAATTGAGTAAAAAAAACTATCAAACAATTTCTGTTGGAATTGGTATTGATGATGGTAGGACATTAATGATTCAAGCAGGTTATAAGGGAAGTTCAATTAATGATATTGTCTGGATGGGAAATGTCGTAAATAATGCTTGCCATTTAGCAAATAAGGCTGGGAGAGATGGCCGGAAGAGTATTATTGTTACAAATGTGATATATTCTAATTTAAATGAGCATAATCAATCGCTATTGAGTTCATATTATGATTGGGAACAAAGTTCTACTAACTATGAAGGCAATATTATAAATACAAGTATGGATAAATGGATTGATAATAATTAAGGAGCGAAGTTAGCTATGTTTTATAGCTAACTTCACTTTTTAAATGCCTAAATTATCTAAAGCTTTAACTGCTTCTTTTTGGATATCAGGTACTAGGTGCGAATATGTATCTAAGGTTAGTGTAATGGTAGAGTGTCCAAGTCGTTCTTGTACTATTTTAGGGTTTATTTTCTGAGATAGTAGAAGTGTAGCATGAGTATGACGGAGATCATGAAATGTTATATGTTCTAAGCCTAGTTGTTTTAATATTGGTATAAAATATCTAGATTTAAAATTGCTTGTTGATAGAATTTTTCCAAAGGTACCTGAGATAACAACTCCATCTGAATCAGCCCATTTATCTCCTAATTCTTTAGCATAATTGGATTGGAACTCTTTGTAAGTAGTTAACTCACTTTGTAATTCTTGGCTGATAGGGATACAACGACGAGAAGTTTTAGTCTTTGTATCTTGAAATACTTGCCCTTTAGTACCTGTTTGTATTGTTCGCCGTACTGAGATAGTTCCGTAGATTAAATCAACACAGTCCCAGCATAGTCCAAATACTTCACCTAGCCTCATTCCTGTGCCTAAGGCAATTTTTGTTGCGATATAGGATGCATAATAATTAATCCTATAAGGTGAGGATATATTATTACTGACTTGCTGTTTCATTGTGCTTGTAAGCTGATAAATCTCATCGAGTGATAAGGTATGAATTTCTGTAGTTATTAATCTAGGTGGTTTAGTTAATTTAATAGGATTTTTTAACAATATACCGATATTTACTGCATACTCAAATAGTTCTGAAAGATAACGTCTAGTGCAACGTATGGTACTGGAAGATATGATATGTCCTTTTTTACCTTTCAATGTTCCATTACTCCAGTTATTTAGGACTGTTTGTACTTGTTGCGGTGTCATTGAAGCTATTTTTATTTCACCTAAGAGGGGAAGTATATATAGCCTCAGTGTAGAATCATACTTCTGAAATGTTTTAGGCTTTACACTAACTTTCTTTACATCTTGTAGCCAGTAATTACAGATGTCTTTTAGTTTTGTATTTTTAGATGAGAAAATAGACGTGTTTTGTTGGGTGGCCTCGATCCATTGTTTTCCTAACTTATATACTTCTAATTTTGAGTTTCCAGAGAAAGTACGGCGAATTAACTTATTATCCTTAGTAATACTAAATTGGCCTCGCCATTTCCCTTGGCTTTGATAAAATATGCCTTCTCCATTAGATCTCCTTAGATTTTTCTTTTGAGACATGTATAGTTTTCCTTTCTTTGCCTTTAGCAATGTATGGCGCGAAAGTTGATGAAGTAATCTTTTGTTGGAATCGCTTAGCCTGTTTGACTAGAACTTCCTTATCATCAGTAAAAATTTTTACGCTCTTTTTAGCACGGCTTACATCTACATAAATTTTATTGCGAGTATTAGAGTTCTTTTGTGTACTATCATGTACGATTAGAGCATTATCAACAGTAATACCTTGCGCCTTGAATGTAGTCATTGCATATCCATAATCAAAATGTTTATACTCTCTTGTATCAAATATTACATTTTGATTTGTGTTGGTTTGTACGGTAACTTTAGGTCCATTGATATTTATGATTTTGCCAAGTTGGCCGTTTTTTATTCCTACTGTTTCGCCATTAGTATCTTTGATTTTATAGTCGTTTTTAGTGAAAATTATTTTTTCACCAATAGCATAAGGATTAGAACTTTCTATACCATACTGATTGACGCTAGTTAGTAAATATTCATTTTTTAGGGTACCTTTTTCTATAAGTCTGTTATGAATTTCGGTATTGAGTTCATTACGATCATTATTACGAGCTACTAAAATAGCACTTTTATCTTGTTTCTCAACTGTGTAATTACAGTATTCATGAATTACAGAATTTAAGCGATATTGTCGTTGAGGGATTTCCTTAATACCGTCGTCAATATAAGATAGTGGTGATTGTTTTTCTATATTTTCAAATTTACCAGATAAAGCTTCTACCGTTTTCCTAAGATTAGAACCTTCTTCTTGCCGATTGATTTCTCTCATACGAGCAGTAGGGACTTGTTCATTATCTTTTCTAGTCATTCTATCAAATGCATTACCTGTGCCAATTGGAAGTAATTGGTTTGGGTCGCCAAGAAAGACTACTTTAGCATTTCTTTTTTCAGAGGCTTCTAGAATATTACTTAGTAGATGATTTGTTAACATGGAGCTTTCATCCACTATCCAGACTTCTGGTATTTCAGATTTATTTACAGATGAGAAATCCCAAGAATTGTGAGGTGTAGTGGGTGAAAGGTGATTTAGATATTTATGAATAGTTTGGGATGAAATTGCTGCTTCCGATTCCATGGCCTCTGCTGCTTTTCCAGTAAATGCCATACCTATTACATTAACTCCTTGAGATTCGTATAGTATTTTAGCTTGTTCAAGCATAGTTGTTTTACCGGAACCTGCTATACCTTCTACGGCAATATATTTGTTAGAAGATGATAACATCAAATTGATAGCCTCTTTTTGTCCTTTTGAAAGCTCCCAACCTTGAGATAGTTTGAGATTATTGGAAAGTAGATCAATTTTTGTGTTAGCATCATTCTGGTCTAAGGTACTATAATTTTCGATTTTGGGGCCTAAAAGGAGCGAATCTATATACTTGGCACGAGCCAAGTTTTTAGGAGTTGTAAAATATATCTCATTATTTAGTTGACGAAATCCAACTTGTATTAAAGCGCTTTGTAAGTGGTGTTCAAATATACTTTCAAATTCTGATACAGTTACGCCAAGCATTATACCTTGCTTATATACTTCAATCATTAAGTCTGACTTAGAAAATGCATAGGCCTTTTCCTGTAGTTGGTCAATGGACTTTTTTAATATATCATTAATTTTTAAAGGTCTTGATACATCCTTGTTTTGTGTAGCTTTATTTATTACAAAACCGCCTAAACTATCAATAGATTTACGCCATTCTTTTTCTAAAGTTATAAGATCTTCTGGCGGTTTTGGCCTACGTGAAGCCAGACCTGCAGCGTGTGCGCCATCCCATGTATCAGAAAATCCGTTATTGGCTTGATAATCTTGGATTTGATATTTTCTTTTTGAAAAATATTCAATTAGTGTATCGTTTATACCTTCAATTTCAAAATGTATGTTTTTCTGATCTTTGCTCATGGATTCCCGAAGGGGAATCCTTTTTTCTTGTAAGGCTTTAGATAATTCATTGTCATACATTAAAGAAAAAAGGTATTGGTTTGAGTGAATAAATCGGTCCTCAATCGTCATAATTTTGCCATTTATTATTGTTTTTTTAAAAAGTAAACAATGGGTGTGTAATTGCGGATCTTGTTCTCTCGATACCCTATGTTGTAAACACGCAAATAAAGCATTTTTAGTTTTTATATTTTTTGTTCGATTATCTTTATTTGTATGCTTGCGCCATACTACATAATTAGATTCAACGAAAGTTAAGACATTTTTAACCGCTTGATTATGTGCATCTAAAAGATCATATTTTAATGCAGGATTTAACATTGCAATTGAGATAGATTTTGGTGGAGAGAAGGTTAAATCTATTGCCAATTTTTTTGCATCGGGAGTCAATTCGTCTTTTAATGTATTTACTTTTTGTTCGTAATTATCCTGCGATAAAGGTGTTATAGTACTTTTACATGGATTTGGAATATCATCTCCTATAGGGGATAACAATCCTTTACCAAACCAAAAGTCCTCCTGGGTAATTGTGCGACTATAATAATCATCTTTATTATAGTATTGTCCTGCTTGAATGGTGGACACATTGGATGTTGTAACCAAAGTAGATTATTCTCCTTTTTTATATTTGTTAATTAAATCTTCTCCATAACCATGTTCTTTATATTCATTAAACTTTATTTTATGGGGGTGCATATTTAGCTTAAATGAATTTACTGTTTTTCTATCAATAGGGTCAAAGTGTTTTATATTGGGATTTTCACTGAAGAACAATTGAGGAATTACTAAATTAAACGGATTAAAACCTAATATCTTTCCATATCCTTTAAATGGTGGTAGCGACTGTAATTGGCTTGGAAGAATAAGTGATTTAGTAGTGGTATCTTGGCTAATAGAGGGGATAGGGCTACCGTTTTGAGGTAGTTGAATTGATTCTTTGTATTCTGTAATTTCCTCTACACCAAAGTTATCCGCAAGTTCTTTTGCAGTAGTTGCATCGTTAATCCGTAGTACTATTTGTGTGCCAAAGTTATTTAAGAATGATTGCATTACTTGTGGCCCATATTTTTCTGTTAATAAACCAGGATCTTGCGTTAAAGCAAGAATACTAATGCCATAGCTTCGACCTTTTGTAATTAAATCTGGTAGTAATTGAATTTTGTTGATGCTACCAATTTCATCAATAATAAAATATAGTCTGCAATTTTGGCTTTCAGGCAAAGTAAGTGCTTCATTAATCATAATATCCATGACTAGTGATAATAATGGGGCCATAATTCGTTGGCGGTTAGCAGGAACTAATAAATATAAGTTTGGTATGGTTCCATCTGTTCGTTGATACTCTTCTCTAATGTATTGTTTAAAGGAAAATGCAGCATTATTATCGGATGAATCTTTTAAGTGCATGAAAGGCTTTAGACCACTTGCAAGAGTTGCAAGTATAGAGGCAAAGGTGTTTTCTGGAGCGTTTAAGTACTGCTTAGATGTTATTAATGTTGGTGGTAGGGAGTTAATAGCTTCTGTTAGATCTTCTGCAGGCTGTTTAAAAAATTCTAGAATGTCTTGGTTCGTTTTACGCCCTTGTAAATCAAGATACTTTAAACCATCTGCAAATATAGCTCCTGCAGCTAATCCCCAGAATGGATCTTTTGCACCTTCTTGTTCAAAGAGAATAGAGGCGAAGGTATCATAATCTGAAATATCATCAATATCATTAAATATTGACCAATTAATACTACGTTTATCAAAAGGACAAAAAATGTAGTCATCGGATTTTGCAAATTTTCCTACGAACTCAGGTTTTACATCTGTAATAATATAGTGGCGTTTATCATTATATTTTTGGCTATATGTATTAATCTGATTAAGAAATTGACTGAGCAATACAGATTTACCAGAGCCACTAGCACCAAAGACAAGAATATGTTTACATTCGGTATCAGTAGGGATATTTATATTTCCGATGGATAAAACATGCGGTTTATTTTTTGTATATAAACTAATTTGCTTTTGAGATAATAATTGCATACCACGCTTATGGAGTGCTTTTTTTGATATAGATGTGTCTTTTAGATATTGACTATAATTCCAATATAGAGATATCCCTAAACTTAATAAAAGTGTTATCAACCAGTATTTTTTGTAACTCTCCTTTAACATATAAAGTTGATTATTGGTTAAATGGTCGATTACATCTTTATAATTTTTGAATGGGATTCTATTGTTAGGATTTACCTCAAAGTCAAATGTATGACTTGCAATAAATTGACCTATTTGAGTTTTATAAGTATCTGGCTTTATAGGATTAATATAATTTAAAGCTACTTCTTTTGTTACATAAATATTTTGAGTGGATATGATATTTTCTGCTTGATAAAGAAAGCCATAAAATAGTCCTGCAGATGCAAGTGATTGAAGGAGGAATAGAACAATTAATATATTTCTTAGATATTTTCTCCATATAGCTAACGTAATCTTTCCACTTCTGAGTTCTTTAAAAGCAATATTGTTGTTAATATTCGTCATGGTGCTAGTCCTTTCTGTAAATTGTGGAGCAGATTTCTTCAAATTTATCTTCTGCACTATATAATTCATATAGTCCTTTAAAAAGGCTTAATGTTAAAATTTCCAGTCGATCTAGGTTTTGATTTAAAGAATTATAGGAGTCTGAATCTGTACGAATGCTTTGTTTAAAATGCTGGTCAATTAGATTTGTGATATAACTAGATATACTTTTATTCTCTAAAGCTGCAATATTTTTAATTTGTCGCTTCAATTGTGATGTGCAATAGATTTTAATAGATTCATTTAGCTCTGTATTTGCCATAAAGGTCTCCTTTGTATTTTAGGTTGGAGTAGTAGAGTAGATAGTGCCTAATCTACTTCATACACCATACGCACTGCATGCGAAGGCATATATTGTTATAAGTAGTAGATTGTTTCTGTGTTATTAATAGGTATGTTGATATATACCATCTAGGGATATTAGAGTAAATTTTAAATGAATAGTCCCTATAGATAAGCAGGTAGTAATTAGCTTATCTATAGGTCTATTCCTAAATACCTGGTTTATTACATTAATGTAGAAATAAATTTGTTGTATTTGTAATAAAAAAGAGACACTAAAGACTTGTATTTTAGCCTCTAGCGCCTCTCGCTGCATAGATTTAAAGTAGTATTTAATTTGTGTTTTTCTCTAAAGCTTGTTCGATCTCGAACATATTTAATTTTTCCATTAGGAAGTTCAATAGGATAATATTTACGTTTTTGTTGAGAATAATCTGGATTTGTTTGCATACAATTGGGTATCCTTATTGAATATTAAAATTAGCTTTACAATACTCGTCTAAAGCATTTTCTGGGATTAGTATTTTATGACCAATATGAATACAATTTAAGTTTTTAGTTTTAATTAGATTGTAAATATGACTCATACTTACATTTTTTGCAAAGTATTCCTCAGCAGCTTCACGTACAGTGTAGAGTTTCATAACAGGGCTCCTTACATTGTAAAATACATGAAATTTTAATATAATAAAGTAATAAGAAATTTACATACGCCAATTAATTAACCTATGAATAAATAATGATTAACTATTAGTTAATTACAGTATAGCGTGTTGAAATAAAAAAATCAATATGAAATAAAGAAAGTAGGGAATAAATGGGAGTTATAGATGTATTAATGGATCTAAAAAAATCGGGTTCATCTATTAAAGATATTTTTTCATCTAGATTAGAAATTCTTTTGGATGAGTTTCAACTTCAAAAGAAAGATTTAGCCAAAGAAATTGGAGTTTCTGCTGTTGCAATAACTAAATATACTAAAGGTCTTACATTACCTTCTTTTGAAGTGCTAGTGTCTATTGCGAACTACTTTAATGTTAGTGCAGATTATCTAATTGGTCTTGTTAATGAGCCTATTTCAGAGCATGATTATGTTTATTTTGCCCCTATAGGTAAGCTAAACTATTCATTTAAAATTTCTGATTCAGAAACTTTAGAAGGGGAATTAGATTATATTTTTGGATTGACTGTGTGGAATATGGAGATTCCAAAAGATGAGACTGCTTTAAATCAGTTTTTATGTTTTAAGTTTTCAGATAACGCAGATAATCAACGATTATATGACTGTCTTTTCTTAACTGATGAATTGAATGTAGGCTATTTTTTATATAAAATGTCAAGTCAGTTAGGGTTACCTTTTATGGATGAATATCAAGGGATTCATTCAAAAAAATCTCAATATTTAGCTAATTTATTGGTTTGGAATGAATTGGGGATTAAACCACCAGTCGGGCAAACGCCATTAATAGAGCCTCAATATTTGGCTACACTGCCAATACCAACTGCTAATGAGCATATGCGTTTGAACTATACATTTACTAGTGGTGCTATGCCTCACTTACAGGCTTGGTTAGCTATGAGCAAGCAGGAAAGAAGCACTTTGTTAATGAGACGATTAAGAAGAATAAAGTCTTTTAATTGATGAGAATTGCAATTTTAAAACGTATTTTATAGAGAGGTAATAATGCTACAACAACAAGTGGGAAGGAGAATTAAATTTCTTCGTAATCGCCAAAATATAAGTCAAGAAAAGTTAGCATTAATGGCTGATATTGATAGAACTTATTTAGCAGGGACGGAGAGTGGTAAGAGAAATATTTCTTTAAAGAGTCTTGAAAAAATTATTAATGCTTTGGGGGTTTCGGCTGAGGAATTTTTTTTAAAAATTTAATTGTTGACTATAAGTAACAGTTTTATGTATTATTGAAGGGGAAAAATATGGACTATAGTAGTGAAAAATTATCAGAAATTATTTTAGAATATCGTAAAATATTGCACGGAAAAATTGTAGAACGAGAACTTGAGATGAAATCTGATAATAATGAACATTATATATTGTATAATGCGCTTGGCGTTTCTGATGATGAGGGTTATAGTATTGATTTTCAACAAAATGTCGGTAGGTTTTTATATAAATATGCTGGCTCACTTATAGAAGAGTTAGCAATAACCTGTTTTAAGCTTGCGTTTCCTGATAAAGCTAAAGAAAAGGTTAGGATTCTGAATACAATTGATAGAAGCCCAAAGACTGTTGAGATAGATTGCTTAATTGGGAATAAAGCAATAGAAATTAAGTGGAAAGATGCAACTACTGATGGTGATCATATAAAAAAAGAGGAGAAGCGAGTAAGAGTAATTAAGAAGGCAGGATATTGCCCCATCAGAATAATGTTTTTTAAACCTAATAGAAAACAAGCCATCAAAATTCAAGAGAAGCTATATGAATTGTATTGTAGTGTTGGCGGAGAATATTATTCTGGAGAGGCCGCCTGGGAATATCTTCAAAGTAATACTGGAATAGATTTAAAAACTATATTAGAAAGGCATGGCATTGATTAAATGGAATTAAATAGTATATATAAAGGTGATTGTTTTGATCTTATAAGAAAAATAGAGGATGCTAGTATTGATTTGATTTATATGGATCCACCTTTTTATACACAACGAATTCATAAGCTTACTGATAGATATGGTGACGAATTTTCCTTTAATGACTCTTGGGAAAATATTAATAAGTATATTGAATATATAGAAGTTAGATTAGAAGCTTGTAAAAAAGTATTAAAAGATTCAGGAAGTATTTTTTTGCATTGTGATAGAAATGCTTCTCATTATTTGAAAATTGCTTTGGATCGAGTCTTTGGTGAAAAGAATTTTCAAAGTGAAATTATTTGGTGTTATAAGCGATGGTCAAACTCTAAAAAAGGGTTGTTAAACAATCATCAAGTAATTTTTTTCTATAGCAAAACTAATAAATTTAAGTTTAATTCTATCTATACTGACTATTCCGATACTACTAATATTGATCAAATCCTTCAAGAAAGAGTTCGTGATAAAAACGGAAAATCTAAGTATAAAACAGATGAAGATGGTAATGTTGTTATGGGACAAGCTAAAAAAGGTGTGCCTCTTTCTGATGTATGGGATATTCCATTTCTAAACCCTAAAGCAAAAGAACGAGTTGGATATCCTACACAGAAGCCAATTGTTTTATTAGAGCAAATTATAAAATTAGTTACAGAAGAAAATGATATTGTTTTAGATCCATTTATGGGGTCTGGGACAACTTTAGTGGCTGCAAAGCTTTTGGGGAGACAATTTATTGGATTTGATATTTCTGATGATGCGTTGATGCTTGCAGAAAAGCGCTTAAATACTATTGTTAGAACAGATTCAAAGCTTTTAAAAAGAGGACATAAAGCTTATCAAAATCTTGACTCTAAATGTTTAGATATCATTAAAAGTATTGATGCTATTCCTGTGCAACGAAATAGTGGTATAGATGGTTTCTTGCGAGAACATGTAGATGGAGGAGTAGTTGCAGTTAAGATTCAGCGGAATGGAGAAAGTTTAAATGATACAGTAAATAAACTTCGGAAAGCGTGTAAAAGAAAACACTGTTCTTATATGATTGTTATTAGAACGCATAAAGATGATTTAGATGTTCTTATGCATATGGAGGAGTATAAAGATATTATTATCATTGATAGTTATGATATTCAACTATATGATGCTATTAATAATAGTCGTATTATAGAAGATTAATAGTAGTTTTGATAGTAATAGAATTTGAGATATATAGAAGAAAAAGGATGAAGATACATAATAATACATATTATAAAAATATATACTATATAAACATATAATATACAGTATAAATATTATTAGTTGTTTCTTCTAAGCCGTGGGTCGGGGGTTCGAATCCCTCCTGGATCACCAAAGAAATAAGCGGATAGTTCGTAATGAGCTATCCGCTTTTTGTAGAATTTATTAGTAAAATAATCAAGAGGTTAAAATTATGAAGGATTTATTGGAAAAAATTTTTGAGAATTTAACGGAAGCTCAAAGCTTAGAATTAATAAAAACGATATTACAAACCACAATACCAACAGGTATGTCTGTATTACAAAGCTTTGCGAATGCTAGTATAAAGATTATTTTGATGCTGAATGGAGGTGCTGCTATTGCGATACTTGCGTTTTTAGGTGCGATAGTGACAACTGAATTTACTAAATGGATATCAGGAATTGTATTATCGCTAATTTCTTATTCTCTAGGGGCTGCTTGTTCTGCGGGAGTAGCATTTCTTTTATATTTGTCACAAAGTGAATATAATATTATGGATGATTCAAATGAAGTAAAGGGAAATTATTACCGTGGTTGGGCTATCAGAATAGCTTTATTAGGAATTGTTTTTTTTATTTTGGGATGTACAATAGTCGGTGTTACTATTAGATTTTATTGATCAATAATAATATACTTATTAAACAAATGAAGAGTATTACTATAGTAGAAATATTATTCGTTATAGACGATAGAAAAGGGTAATATGGAGATTCTAGAGTGTGTTGAAAATGCCATTTATTTATATTTATTATTTCTGTTTATTGTTTGTAGTGTATTGCTATATAAGGTAGCTAGTTGGTATTATTCATATCAATATAGGCAAATTCTACTTCTAAAGAAAAATAGGTATTTATATTTATTTTTTTGTTGGCTTGAAGAGTTGTCGATAATAAGCTATGTGATTCCAACATCAATAGGAATTGCAGTTGTTACAGGTGTTGGTGGTAGTGTAGATTATTTAGCATTAACTAATAATTATCGAGATTTGCTTATAGCTTTATTAACGGTTATTTCTATAACAACTGCTATAGCACTGATTTGTATTAGTTTTGAGAAAAATATTAAAAATAAAATCTATTGTAACCAAGAATTACCTTTAGATTCGGATAAGGCTATTATAAGAAGTATGGTGTACAAAATTAAGATATTTTCAAGCGGATATAAGCACTTATGGCTTTCAATATTTTTGATAGTATATACACTGTGGTTACTATTTGCATTAACTAGTGATAGCCTAGAATATCCAGAATTTCATTATTCTCTTTTGTGGAAGTTGTATTTTGTAAGTGGAATCTCTTTTGTGAAAACTTTAATAGAATTTTCAATCTTGAGCCGCGAAATATAATTTGTATTAGGACGATTAATTAAGTAATAAATGCCCTATAGTTGATGATTATTAACTATAGGGCATTTATTTATATTGAATGAAAAAATAGTTTGTGCATTATATGTTGTATAAGAATATTCTAGGTTTTACCTATGTTTTTGCTCTATAAATCTAATTAGTCAAAATAAAAGTCAAAAAAAGTCAAAAATATTTAATTTAACCTATTGACTTTTTGACTTAATGGGCTTATTATAATGACATAAGGTTAAAGAAACCTAGAAATAAAGCAAGAAATTAAAGAGTCTTAAAAGGTCAAATAGATATACTTGTAGTGAGAAAGTGAGGTAATATATATGAACAACAACTTCAATAACTTTGGCAGCGATTTTGGTAGCATGAATGATTTGTTCAATCAATTGATGGGTAACATGGGTGGTTATTCCACAGAAAATCGTCGTTATAAAATAAATGGTCGTGAAGTAACTCCTGAAGAGTTTGCTTATTATCGTCAAACAGGTCATTTACCTACTAATGAAGAAATCCAAGCAGCACAAGCTGCAGCTCAACAAGGCAAAATGAAAAAGGATGGTATCCTTGCTCGTTTAGGTACGAACTTAACAGATGAAGCTCGTAATGGTAAGCTTGATCCTGTTATCGGTCGTAACAAAGAAATTCAAGAAACTGCTGAAATCTTAGCACGTCGTACAAAAAATAACCCAGTTCTAGTCGGCGATGCTGGTGTTGGTAAAACAGCCGTTGTAGAAGGCTTGGCACAAGCAATCGTAAATGGTGATGTTCCAGCAGCAATTAAAAATAAAGAAATCATTTCCATCGATATTTCCGGTTTGGAAGCTGGTACTCAATATCGTGGTTCCTTCGAAGAAAATATCCAAAACCTTATTAAAGAAGTTAAGGCCGCTGGTAATATTATCTTGTTCTTCGACGAAATCCATCAAATCTTGGGCGCTGGTTCCACCGGTGATGGTCAAGGCTCCAAAGGCTTGGCAGATATTTTGAAACCTGCTTTGTCCCGCGGTGAATTAACAGTTATCGGTGCTACTACACAAGATGAATACCGTAACACAATCATGAAAAACGCAGCACTTGCTCGTCGTTTTAATGAAGTAAAGGTAAACGCACCATCTGCAGAAGATACTTTTAAAATTCTACAAGGCATTCGTCCATTGTACGAAGCGCATCATAATATTGAATTGCCAGATGCCGTTTTGAAAGCAGCTGTAGATTATTCTGTACAATATATTCCTCAACGTAGCTTGCCAGATAAAGCCATCGACTTGATTGATGTAACAGCAGCTCACTTGGCTTCCCAACATCCTGTAACTGATATTAAAACATTAGAAGCAGATATTGCAGAAGCTAAAGCAAAACAAGAAGAGTTTGCTCAAAAAGAAGATTACGAATCCGCTATTAACGAAAAAATGCGTATTCAAAAATTACAAGAAGAAATCGACAAACACACTGACAATCAAAAGGTTGTAGCTCAAGTTAACGATGTAGCAGAAGCCGTTGAAAGAATGACAGGTATCCCTGTATCTCAAATGGGTGCATCCGATATTGAACGCTTGAAAGATATGAAATCTCGTTTACAAGCTCATGTCATCGGCCAAGATAAAGCAGTAGAAGCTGTATCTAAAGCTATTCGTCGTAACCGTGCAGGCTTTGACGAAGGTAACCGTCCAATCGGGAGCTTCTTATTCGTAGGTCCTACTGGTGTGGGTAAAACAGAATTGGCTAAACAATTAGCACTCGATATGTTTGGTAACAAGGATGCAATCATTCGTTTGGATATGTCCGAATACAGTGATCGCACAGCGGTTTCTAAATTGATTGGTGCTACAGCTGGTTATATTGGTTACGAAGATAACTCCAACACATTGACTGAACGCGTTCGTCGTAATCCATACTCCATCGTATTGTTCGACGAAATCGAAAAAGCAGACCCTCAAGTTATTACATTACTTCTTCAAGTATTGGACGATGGTCGCTTAACAGATGGTCAAGGTAACACAGTAAACTTCAAAAATACTGTTATCATTGCTACATCCAACGCAGGCTTTGGTTATGGTAGCGATAATGATGATGAAAACAAAGTGGATGTAATGGACCGCATTGCTCCATTCTTCCGTCCAGAATTCTTGAACCGTTTCAATGCTGTTATTGAATTTAATCAATTGAGCAAAGAAGATTTGAAGAAAATCGTTGATTTGATGCTCAACCAAGTTAACAAAACTTTGGCTAAAAAACAAATTACCTTAGATGTAACTGATGCAGCTAAAGATTTGTTGATGGAACAAGGTTACGATAAAACTATGGGCGCTCGTCCATTACGCCGTGTTATCGAATCCGAAATTCGTGATAATGTAACAGACTACTACTTGGATCACATCGATGCGAAACACTTGTTGGCTGATGTTGTAGATGGTCACATCGTGATAAGCGACAAGGATGCTGCTAATACATCTGATGCTAAATCCGGTGATGACAAATCTGCAGATGATAGCAAACAAGCTGATGATGCTGCATCCAAGGACAATAAATAATCGGTAGGCTATTGCCCATTTCATTGAATCCCTTACAACTCTCTCCATATACACACATATAACAATAGTCCTATTGATTGTGAGGGGCTGTAACAAAACAGCCCCTTAACCTAAATAAGCTATTAGTTGATTTTATA
>ERZ773049.1162-NODE-1162-length-15408-cov-4.231095_pt1 | contig 15408 bp, 19 predicted proteins | sample MGYA00580633_ERZ773049 | MGnify/ENA primary metagenome ERZ773049 (study PRJEB29015, sample SAMEA2737991) | human oral metagenome | biome: human oral; feature: human-associated habitat; material: dental | place: China | collected 2066 ... | reverse complement strand
AAGAGATTAAGCTTTCTAATGTTAAGAGCAAGTCGTTTGAGTTAGGAATTAGCTTATTAGACTCTAAACAACTAGCCTTTCGAGTTAGCGGGCGTTAGCCCGCTTTAGTTAGGAAGCTGCCGTCCTCTTGTAGGCGGCAGTATTTCACAGGATTTACAGATCAAAAATCAAGCTGCGCCCAAAATCCTTCCTTTTTCATTCTCGTTCCAATATTTGTCATAGTTCCTAACAAAACTCAGATATTCCTCTTTAGAATATGACTCATCATTCTTTTTAGAAGCGATCCACTTTTTACGAGGCGCAGTTCTGCAAACAAAAGTTGCGTCGCGCTGCGTCAAAAAAGTCATTTCATCTAAAGAAAATTCGTCCCTAGAATTTAAAAGCTCAACAATGTTATTTACTAAACCATCTCGATACTTTAGATAATTGTCGATTACCTCACGAGAAAAGAACATTTTGTTTCCATCTTTTTTAGATGGCTGAAGACGCCCTCTTAGAATATCTAAGCGAATATAGGTTATATCATAGCCATATTCGGTATAAAAAGCATACAAGGACATTTCATCGGGAGTTTCAAAAACTTTGCTTATCTCATTTTTATCAAGCGCATCCAAACGAATATATGGAATTTCTTTTCCTCTTTTAAGCTCCAAGTCCACAGAAAAGCTATTACATACCGGGTCATATAAAGCGCCTTTAATTTCGCCGGCTTTTGCCATAAGCTTAGCTTTGTTATATTGAAGTCCGTTTTGTTTGGCATATTGAACCAAACTTATACGATTAGTCGAAAACGCAAAGGCTTTTTTAATACTTTCTAGGCTAAATGTTCTATAAGGCTTGTCGTTATCGCGAAGCACGAAAATATCTTTCGTAACCGGGTCTTGCCCGGCATTTGGAAGATCGTCTGCGTAAAAGTCGCTAAGTAAAGATTGATATGAACGCTTAGCTTTCTTAGCAAACACTCTGAGCGGAATACGAGTAAGTTTATAAATTTCGCTAGGACGCAATTTCTCGCCCTCGGTTTTCTTATAATCTTTAGCTCCTGAAAAGAACTTTCTTATATCGCCCGCAAATAGACCTAAAACGCGTACGTCATGCTTATAATCGGCATTATTATAAAAGAAGTCCTTTACAGACTCTACGGTATATTTCTTACCGGAGGCTTGCTCATATTTTTCATTATTTGAATCATAATAAACAGTCTTTAATACGCCATCATCGCTCAAACGAACGACGGTTTTAGCATCTTTTTTTAGAATGGTGCAAACATCTTCTAAAGGAAGGAGATAGCCCCGATCCAAAGTTTCGGTAACGAAAGAGGAATATGTTTTTTTAGATTTTACGTAATCCTCTACGTCTTTTTGCGAAAAATAAATATGTCCATTTTTAGAAAATACGCTAGTATCTCGCCTATAAGAGATAGTTCCATTTTTGACCATAGCTCTTAATTCATAATCTTTTAGATAAAGGAAAGCGGCAACTTCTTTAAGAGGTTTTAGTCCATCTTTTTTAGGTATTTTAAGATCATACATATCTTTGGTGATAAAAACGGAAATTTTTCCGCCGACGCTATCTCTAAAAATGTTTTTTAAAATCCCGGTATCGACGAAAGAGATATAACATTTGTTATAGGTGATGCCTAAATTTTTAGCGAACTCTTTCAAAGAGATGCGATTTGGGTTTTGAATATTGTCTAACTCTTTTTTTAGTTCAGGCGAAATACTATTATCGCCTTCAAACTCCGGAACGACTACTGAGATAGAGTTTGTTACCTCATCCTTATATGCGTTTGGGATTTCTCCTTTTTCATAAAGTTTTAGAGCCGTCTCCTTAGTTTTTATACCTTTGGAATTGGCATACTCAAGCAAGGAAATTCTTTTCATTTTTCTGTCCTTTTTGTTGTAAAAACGCAATAATCATTTCTTTTACGTTTTTATTATATATTAATTTTACTTAAAATTTAATAAATATGCAAGGTTTATTTAAGTTAACTTAGAAAATAAAAGAAAAAAGAAAGGGTGTACTAGGTCAATCATCAAATCCGAAAAATAAATTCGGAGCTTCTTTCGGCGCTTTAGGAACTTCCGCCTTCTTACGTCTAATCTTTTTTTGAAAGCTAGTTCTGCTAGTAACCTCTTTCCTTACGATACTAATTTCATTATCAAGCTCTGCCAAAAGCTCGTTTAGATCATCTTCGTTTAATAAAAAACTTAATTCTTTTGCTAAAGAGCCGTTTTCTAAACTGCGCGAAAGCACAGAGTTTAAAATTTGAGAAGCATATCTAGGAGGAAGTTTTTCCGAAATCTCTTTATTTCTATCGGTTAAAACAAGTTTTTTCATTTCTTTCCTTTGGCTTCTTTCAAAGAAAGTTTTTGAGCTTTCTTAGCTAAATAATCCAAATCCGCAAAGGAAATTTCCTTATCAGCATAAACTAAATTAAGAGCTTTTTGAAATTCATCTTTGCTTTCTTTAGTTTCTAGTTTAACGAACACATAATCCTTCAATATACTTCCGCTAACTGGCACCGTAATACTAAATTTAGCTTCAAGATACTTATTTAATTGATTATAACTCGTTTGCGAAGCGTCTCGGAAGAAACAAATGAACGAACAAGCCGATAGAAATAGCAAGGAAACGAATAAAGACAAAAAGAATACTCTAGGAATATCCTGAAATAGATCAACTGAATAATTCTTGTCATTCTTTTTTCTTAAAAGCACATTTGCAATATGCAAAAACATAAACATAAATGAAGTTAATATGTATGTAATCACCACTACCGGATTCATTACGAAAGTTTGTAAAGAGACCAAAAAGAGCTTAAGATTTAAAAGAAAAACATCTGCCATTTAAAATTTTCTCTCTAACAAGATCTTCACATATTCATTAGTTTTATTGAAAACATAATCGGCATTCTCATGTTCGTTTTTACTTACTAAAAACTCAGTTAATTTAACCGAACTTTCCCTGATAATCTGCTTTGCATGAGTTACTACCTTAATATCGTTTTCGCTTAAATTAGCTATGTTCTTGGAAGCCTCTATAGAAACAGCAGCAAATCTCCAAGCTTTTAGCCACTCACCTTTTTTAAATTCATTAAAACTTGCCATATAAGCCACGTTAGCAAGCTTTTTAGATAAATACGAGCGATTACCTCCCCCAAGAACAAGAGCATGCATAGCTTTAGCAGCTTTTTCGAAATCATTACTTTTTACTTGGTATTGATACTCCAGAAATTCCCAGATTAAGGAATCTTTAGAGGCAAGGAAAGATATGTTTCTTAGTCTTTTGCTTTCTTGTGGAAAGAGCTTAGCAATAAAAAAAGCGGTAACCGAATCGGAATATTTATAATTTTCTTTATAGCGCGAAAACTCTAATTCGCTATCACAAATTTCTTTAGTAGGTAGTTCGCCAAAAAGATATTCAAAATCTTGCGGATATACGTTGTGTCCTACTATAAATTTGTCATTTTTCAGCATATAAATAAGCTTATATGGGGCATCCTTTTTGTCCTTCGCCGTTGGGAGGGTAGTTAAATATTTATCTCTATCCTCTTGATATTTAAAGAAACCGATCGCATCTAATAGTAATAAATTTCTATAATTTGGGATTACAAGTTTATTATAAGAATTTGAACTTATTAAAGCTATATTTTTAAGAAGCTGTCCGGCTTCTCTTCTAAGTTCGATATCGTCAGCGTCTATCCAAATCATCGCGTTAAACAATGGCTCAAGCTTATCGAATCCTGAGATTAAAGCCGATTTTGCGGTAGTTATTACGCCAAGTTTTTGAATATCGCTTTGAGTTTTTTCACTATCTTTATTTAGAATCTGAATCGTTTCTAACAAAACTTTAGAGTTATATGGCTCATAATTTAAAATATGCAAATTCGTACTTAGTCTTTCCTCATATTCAGGAAGCGACAAAGAAATATAAAAGCGGCTCATATCTACTTTAGGCTCGCTATTTATACTTTTCCAAATATCTGCATTTTCGCAAGCAAAAAGACTAAATGAACTTGCCAACAATAGAAAAAATATCTTTCTCATATAAAACTTTCCTTCTAAATATTTTGGCTAATAATAGCCAAAAAATGCCCGCGAATAAAGCTCTACACAAAGCTTGAAAAATACTGATAGCAGGCGTTTTTTATTCTAGGCTATAATAAGTGCAATGTTTCCTGAAGGCATTCGGGGATCAAAAATTTTTTATCAAGGAGATAAAATGAACTATGCAACTTTATTAAACAATTCTGTAGTCGTAAAACAACTACAGAAAAAGGTTGCAGCGCCCATCGTCACCGGCGCTATAGACGAGAAAGTTGCTGCGCCATTACTTACAAACATTTGTGAGGACGACGGGCTAAAAAAGCCTTTTGCAGGTCAGCTTTACTATGGCATATTGCCCACGGTAACAGCCTGGCTTCCAAAGGAGCTCGGCGGATTAAACCGCAAATCATTTTTGCTTAATGCGGAAATGGGTGCAGGCAAAACCATTATGGCTATGCAATCTGCTTACCAGTTTATCCGTATGAGCGGTAGAATAGAAAGGGGAGCTAAAGTCATTATTATGACCGATGGCTCTAAGTTGCTTCCTCAAATGGCGCAGGAGGCTTTAGAAATATTCCCAAAAGAGATTTTGGATATATTTTACATTAGAAGTAGCACCAATATGAAAAAAAGCGAAATTTCGCTAATAGATGCTGCTAAGCTGGAAGTCGAGCCTGGAAGACTAGCTTTTTTCATTATGTCAAAAGACACCGGAAAGAGCGAACTAAAATGGGATGTGATGAATAGCAGCCAACGCTGCCCTTCTTGCGGATCAAAGTTGAACGACAGATCTCCGAGAAAATCGGACAAGATCGTTCCTGTTCCTTTCTGCCCCGAATGCGGACTTCCTACGAAGTTTGTTATTCATAGCAGAATAAACAAGCTTTCCTTGGCTCAAGAGTTAAGGCGCTTGGATAAAGCCTCTAAAAGCAATATGTTTTTTGATGTCTTTCTTATGGATGAGGCACATAAAATGCAAGACCCAAACAGCTTGCAGTCAAAAACATATCGCGCGCTCGTTAAACACTCATATAGGGTGCTTTTGATGACGGGAACGTTATCAAACGGTTATGCTAGTAGTATATTTCATATACTTTATCCGGCATTTCCGAACGAGTTTAAGAAGCTTGGCTTTGGCTATCAAAATATCGCTCAATTCATTGAATTTTTTGGAGCAACTATGGATAGCCGAACTACAGCAGGTTCAAGAAGTTCTAAGAAGCTAACAGAGCTTCCAGAGATCAATTATCGAATCTTTTCGATAATAACGACTCTGGGTGTTACTTTAACGAACGAGGACTTAGATTTGCCTATGCCGGGGTTTTCGGAAAGGCAGATTATAATTGAGCCTGAGATGGAAATTGCCAATAAAATAGCTATCGTAAAAGATAGAATATCGGCAGTTTCCAGATCATTTGATAAAATTTATCGACGTTGGGGAAGCAATATTTGGAATTACGCTCTAAACAATCTTCACAAAACCTACGATTACAAAATCGTTGGGAAGAATAGGGAATATCCAAATCCTTTTAACCGAGATGAATTTATTTACGTTCCGCATGAAGAAACAATCAGCTTTAGTTTCAATGTAGATGACGATTATGTTAGTCGCAAAGAACAGAAGTTGATCGATATAATTAATGCGGAAAAGTCCGAGGATCGAAGGACGTTAATTTTTATAGACTACGCCGAAGCAAACAATGTCGCAGAAAGACTTGAAAAAGTTTTGAACGATAACGACATTACTGCTACCGCACTTCCTTCAGAAGTAAAATCCGAGAATATTATGTCTTGGATTAATGCGTTGCAAAGCGATGTCGCGATCCTTCCACAAAGAAGATCAGATACCGGACTTAATTTGGTAATGTTTAACACCGTAGTATTCTACGAATTGAGCGATCAAATTAGAACGGTTCAGCAAGCAAAGTGTAGACCTTGGCGTCCTATAGGGCAAAGCAAAGATGTTCGCGTCTTTTATCTTGCCTATTCAGGAGCTCAGTCGTCACAGCTTGCTATGATCGGTAAAAAAATGGTTTCAACTACCGTTTCTTCAGGAAAGAAAATTCTTGAAGACGGGCTGGCTGATCTTTATGATTACCAGCGCGAGCAAACAAATAATATTCGAGCTGCTGAAGAGATAGTAATATCTTTGAAACAAGAAGAGCTTGGAGATCGTTTGAATGCGAAAACGCCGGTTGAAGAAGCGGTGATTGCTTTTATCCGAAAAATCAGACCTGAAACGTTTAGCAATACGAGCGTGGAAGAGGCTATCAATAAGGAACTTCAAGACCTTAGAGATAGCAATACTACGTTTGGCGAGCTAACGGCTGATGAAATAGAAAAAGTAATCAAAAGCGGAAACCTATTTGCCTTTGATGAGGAATTTATGGCTTCCGTAGTTGACTTTAAAAGAGTCAAAAGAACGACGGGAATAAGAAGAGTTCACAAAAGAACCATCCAAAAAACGTTGTTCTAAAATATTTTTAGATGTTTTGTCTTTCCTTTTAAAGGAAAGCAAACATCTAAAACTTTCTTTTTAAGAAAGATCACTGAACTAAAAAATCTGCCAAACTTATCAATCCAGCACTTTCTTCACTTACAAGCTCGCCGGTTTTTAAATTTTTACTTTGCTTAACGTTAAAGGTAGGCACATATCTATCACCGAATTCTTTTTCTACTATAAAATCGTTTAAAAGCTTTTCAGTAGTAAAAGTTAAAATAATTGGCTCTTGATTGCTGTAAAGAACGGAACAAAAATTATAATGAATTTGAACTGAGGTATCGGGCGAAGTTATTCCCATGCCAAATATAGATTGATCGTAAAGTTTATCTTTATCTATATCGGTAAGAAGTCCAGAGCAGTTTTTTTCGGTAACGGATGAGATATTTTCGTTTACCAGTTTTCTTAATTGATCCATAGCATCTTTGGAGATATCTATACATTTATGAAGCTCAGTATTTCTTTCATAAACTTGTTCTTGAGTAAGAGCATTTTTGTCGCTTACTCCGCCGATAGTAAATATGGAATCATCGTTATTACTTGGACTAAGTAATTTTACGCCTCCAATATATGCCAAAACTAAAATTACTACGAGAAAACCGTAAAATAGTATTTTCTTTTTCAATTCAAATCCTTGGTGTTTTAAGTTGTTGCATTCCAAAAATTAAAGCAAAAGCCAAGCCGGTAAGCGCACCTCCTAAATGTGCATACCAAGCTATTGGAAGCTCGAGTACATAAATAAATGCATGAAAGATGCCTGCCTCTACTAAAAAAGTAGAGAAAGACCTATTTATAATAGAAGCATAAGCAAGCAAGCCAAATATTGCGCCAGATGCTCCAATTACATTTACCGGAATTCCGGTATGTTTAATAAACAAAACGGAAGCAAATGAGCCCGCTATACCGCATGCAAAATATAAAAATAGATAAGCGAATGCGCTCATATTTCTTTCTAGCATTATTCCACATTGAAGCAAAACGAACATATTCATTCCAATATGAGCGGCACTTCCATGAATAAACATAGAACTTACCCAATTAAGCGGATTAGACATTGTATATTGATTCAATCCGAAGGTTAAAAAGAATTGATTAAGCATCGGATCGTAATATTGCATATTGCAAAAATAGAAAATCAAAGCGTTTATAGCAATGAGAATTCCAGTGATCATTGAGCCAAAGCCTTCTTTCCGTCGCGTTCTATTTTTTTGACTTGTTCCTCGGTTAAAGTATTTTTACCTTGCATTCTCTCAATTTTATTAATGTTAATTTCGGGCTTCGGTAGATTTTCATAAAAACCTATAGCGAAATTTTCATCATCTTTACCTATCTTTCCTAATTTAGATAAATCTTTATTAGAATGTGAAGGAGCCTGAACGCCAGAGATACACTCTTTATATTTAAGTTCATCTTGAAACCTATCGCACTCTTTTAATTTCTGGAACTTGAGATCGTTTTGTCTCATTTGTTCTTTAACCTCTTTAGAGACCATTTGTTCTTGCATAGGAGTGGCGTTTTTATTAAAAATGTTTCCGGAGCTTCTTTCAAACGGACTTGCATATAGGCTTATTATTGCAAGGAAAGGGAATAAAATAGCTTTTTTCATTCTACCATGTTCCCAACGTTTTTAAATTTATTTCTAAACATCATTTTAACTCCGCCCTCACGTTTATCTATTCTAATGCGCCCCTTATAAGTCTTTCCTCTCTTAGAAACTAAATCCACTAAAACAGAGCCTTCCTCTAAAATAGCTCTCATTGTGTAAAAGCTAATTAAAGGATAGCCCAAACCTTTAAATCTATCTTTAAAAACGCGAAATTTACAACCTTCGGTTATCCAATTTCCTTCAGGAGTTTTAATGCTCTTAGAGTTAGAGCAAACAAACAATTTTTCTCTTTCCACTATCGTCCCATCATTGCAAAAAGGACATTTTCCTACTATAATTTCATCAGACATGTATGATCCTTTTTTAGAAATTTTCTTAACTAGGATTTTACCGTAAAAACCGAGTCATTGAAAGTTGTTTAATTTATTTTAAGCAAAACTAGATTATAATAGTAAAAATATAAAGGAGCACCTGCTATGTCATTCTTTTTCGATGTCTTTAGTATTTTAGTTTTAGCTGCAATAGGCTCATGGGTCATTACATTTTTAGCTCAATATTTTTACTTGAAATATAAAAACGATAAAAGTATTGAAATAAACAACAGAAGCTGGCTTATCGTATTTTTAATTATATTTACAATCTTGTTTTTCTGTCTGTATTTTAGATATAGCTCCAAATTAGCTGTAGACAAAGCGGGAGATAGTCTTATTACTCAAGATGTTCCGGTAATATTTTATCCTATAAAGGAAGCTAATGAGACGCAAGGATCTGATGGGAATATAAGTAGCGATCAGAATACAACACGTGATATAAATGTAAGCGGTAAAATGAAGGAAAGCCCGAAAGCCGTAATTAAAGATGAGATTGCGTTAGAAAACAACATTAGTAGCGGCATGGAAAAAAATGAGAGCATAAATGTCGATTTATCAAATAATTCGGCAAGGCAAAGTGGTGTACTTTCTGAAGAAGCTTTTTCTTTAAAAATAAACGGGATCGATCCTGAAACTGGAGCACCATACGAAAAGGAAAGAGATGATACGCCCGATCAAAGCATCCGAGTTTTAGAACAGATAGATGAAAACCGCTCAATAATATATGACGAAAACACTTCTCGCAAAATTTTGGAAGGAAACAAAACCAATGATGAACAATAAGGAATTTGATCCACTTCAAACAGCAAAAGAAATAGTTGAGCAAACCCAAAAGGCTTGCTTTTTAAAACATGGTTTTGAAATACCGCTAAGTTTGGATTTTAAACTAAGAGGAAATTCTGCCGCCGGAGTAGCGACTTCCGTTTTAGGCGATCCGAACAAAAACGCAATAAGCTTATCTAAGAAAATAATAGAACAAATGTCGTATACCGAAATTCGAGATTTGATAATTCATGAATTTGCGCATTTACTTTGCAAAAGATTATTTCCGAAATCCGACAAGCCGCATGGTAGAGATTGGAAACATTGTGTTTATAGTTTAGGCGGCACAAACGTTAGCGCCACATACAACAGCCAGCATATTAAGCTCAAGGAAAGCGACGTACTAGCTAAATGCAAATGTAATCCTAAATTTAGGTTTATTTCGAAGCGAATTGCTGATAAAATAGAAAAGGGCGGCGGATATATATGCACTATTTGCCATAAACGGATAAAATTAGCCAAAGAAAAAGATGTAATCAAATTCAACCAATTGAAAGGAATTTAAAAAAGTCAATTACTCGGCAATAAATAACCGAGCTTGATTGACCAGACTAAGGTTAGCTAGCTAAGTCTAGCTTAAACTACGATAGATAGATTATCATACCTACGAATGCTTCTCCAGTTCGTAGCTCTGTGTAGGCTCTGTAAGTTGGGTTAAAGCCCTGTCAACCTAGGAACGGCTCTAGCAACTCTATCTATCATTGTCGAGGAGAGATTCATCTAAGACGAACGTTACCGCCATAAGGCGAGATTAAAAAAGGAAAGAGGATTTATGGTTTTGGTAATCGATAAGCATAAGCGTCCTTGCAATACTATAAGCGCTGCATACGCTCGAATACTATTATTCAAGAAACAAGCGGTGATTTATAAGAGATTTCCGTTTACTATAAGATTAAGGAACGATAATGCGGTATCGAAAGATAGAAACTACGCTATAAAAATCGATCCCGGTGCAAGAACTACCGGCATAGCTATCGTTGATGACAAAGAGTCAGTAGTTATGTTAGCAGAGATTGAACATAGAGGCCATATTATTAAAAAGAACTTAGATAGCCGAAGAACTATTAGGCACTTTCGTAGGCGAAGAAAGACTAGATATAGAGAAGCTAGGTTTAACAATAGAACAAGACCTGAAAGTTGGCTAGCTCCGAGTATAAAATCAAGAGTAGATAACGTTATTAATTTTGTTAAAAAATATAAGAAGCTGTTAAATATTAATAAAGTTATGATCGAGAATGTCAGTTTCGATGTAGCTCAAATGAGTTCAGATAATTATTTAATAGGAGCTGACTATCAGCAAGGAAACTTTGGGGCAATGATTATCAGCAAGGAAATTTATATAATAAAAATCTAAGAGAGTTCATTTTTAGCAAAACAAAAGGTAGATGCTCTTATTGCGGAGCGAAAGCTGAAGAGATAGATCATATCGTTCCTAGAAGCAAGGGCGGAACTAATAGCGCATATAATTTAGTAGCATCTTGCAGAAGTTGTAATGAGAAGAAATCAAATTTATCGCTAAAAGAATTTGGCAAATTAATGAATAAAGATTTTAGTAAATTAGAACCTAAAAAACTACCTAAAGACGCAGCCATAGTTCAATCAGCTAGAAATTACATGGTAAAAGAGATAAACAAGCTAATTCCTGATACAACAACGTATGATGCTTGGCTAACTAAATACAATAGAGATGAACTCGGGCTACCGAAACAACATTACTACGATGCTTTATCTGTGGGCGAAATTCCAACTAAATTAAACTTCCTTACAGATAAGGTATTGATAATATCTGCAAAAGGTAGAGGCTCTCGCCAGATGTGCCGCATGGATAAATTTGGATTTCCAAGAACGTCTGCTAAAGCTTCAAAAACAGTTAAAGGTTTCCAAACAGGCGACATCGTTAAAGCTGTCGTTCCTTTTGGATCAAAACAAGGAGAATATCTTGGACGAGTTGCTGTTCGTTCACGCGGCTTTTTTAATATAGAAACGAAAAGCGGTTTAGCCAAAGATATAGGATATAAGTTCTGTCGCTTACTTCAACGTAACGACGGCTATTCATACAATTACAAGGAGCGCGACTTCCTCTCGGCAATGAATTGCAGAGTCCCCATCGCGAAATTTTAATGGAACTAAAGTTCAATACGACAAAGATGTTGTTTATCTCTTTAGCGGCAGCACTATGCTTAGGGCTAATTATTATGTTTAGCATATCCGCTCAACAAGACAAGATGCTTGAAGCCGGCTTTAAAGAAAGACTTACTAGGATGGGTTACTCATTTGAAAAACTAGAGTGCTTCCATAAAGCAAGCGCTAAAGTGTGTGAAGCAGATAACGTAATTTCAGAGCGCACCGATTCTAAAATGGATAAGATCAGGATAACAAATCCGGAAGGAGCTTACGAGCTTACGCATGCAAATAAAAAAGGTAAAATCTATTTTTCTGTGGAATTACTTAATATGCAAACCAAAGATGGAGAGCCCCTTTTACTTAATGCATTTAAAGGGACTTTTCAAAATTATGAAATAGGGAGTTTAACAAACCCCGAAGAAACCGAGAAACTTTTAAATAAAGCTAGAAAAGAGGTTAGTCCGCTTAATATGTTATTTAGAGTAAATGCCGAAACGACAGAAGAAGGCGCAATAAATAACGCAAAAGCGACGACGCAAATAAATGCCGGCAAAGACATAGAACTTTTATTAAGCATAGATGATGGTTCGATAGATGATGTAAAAAAGGTAATTGATCCGAATACTTTCGCAAAGGCTTTTAAATTTTCTAAAGTCTCTTTTGCAGGAAAGCTTCCTAACGATGTAAACGGCGGATTAGATGAAAAAAGCAAAAAAGAAGCTATGGATAGTTTTGAAGCTCAATCCGCTACTCTTGCCGAGCTTTATGGATTAGACGAAAACATGACCTCATCGTTAAAAAAGAAATTACAAAACTATTTAAACGATGAAGTATTTAAATTTAAAGTTACTCTTATTAATACAAACCGAGATGATTTAGAATGGGTTATCGGCTCTTTTGCAAAAGCATTCTTTACCGGAGAGCTCAAACTAAACGGCGAATTATTGAAAAACTATAAAATAGAATTGGAATAACACTTTTCAGTTTTATTTAAGTTAAACTAGATTATAATAAGAAAGTAAGAATAGTGGAAATTTATGGGGATTCCCACTAAACTTAAATTTTATGAAAGGACGGTGGGTTACATGCTAAACTTTATCGATCAGCAAACGCTTGCAATCATAGCACTTGGCATCCTTATTAACCCGTTATTTATGTTATTCAAGACGATGATCATCGGGTCTTTCTTTGATTTGGAAAGAAACTTTGAAAACAGAATTAATAGGTATAAGGTTTTAAAAACTGACTTTTTAGTCGGAAGAGGAGCCAAAGAACTATTTATCAAAATAGTTATTCCATATAGTATGGTTTTAGATATGCTCATTACCTGCTATCAAGCGGGCGAGTTTATGAAAGAAAATCCCAATACGGATACTCTCGATTGGCTCATCAGCGACATGAAGCAAAAGCTAGCCGCTAATTAAACCTAGCTTTTATTCATAATTTTTTGTATATTACATTTACGCAAAAAAACCTTTTACGGATATGCGGAAATAGTCAAATTTTCCTCTCTTTCCTTTAATAAGGAAAGAGAAGTATTTTTAATAGAATAAGGTAATAAAATGGCAACTCAAGCTCTAAAATACACAAACCTTGGTGATGAAATAGTTCAGATGGGGGCTTTAACTCCGAATGGAAAAATCTTAGTTACTAATTTTCGTCAAGCCCTTATAACGTTTTGCGATAATATTTTTCAAGCCATTAAAGTTATGCCATTTGCCGCAGGTGGAGCAAAAATAATAAAAGACATTTCTAAGTTAGCTAAAGATGGGAAAGAGGAATGTATCTTAAAATACAAACCTCAAGATTTAGCTTTTGCCAAAGGTATAGCAGCTAATATGTTAGATAAAGAAGGAACGATTTTTAAACTAAAAAACGTTGCTCCGGCGATCGGTAATAAATTTAAAAACTCTCCCTCAATTCCGCTAAGCGATGAGGTAAAGAAATCTTTAGAGATGTTTATAGATTGTTTTGACTTTCTAATAGAACAAACGCCTTACGACGAAGATGAGGAATAATATGCGCCAGCCCATGCTTATCGCGCTAATGATGAGCGCAATGACTCTCTTTCCTTCCGCGGGGCTGTTCGCCGCAAGAAACGAAAACAATTCTACCGATAGATCGGCAGACGTTTTTGGCGTGCACATGGATAAAGATGGATATATCGCCATTCCTAAAGAGGGGAAAAATAATAAAGACGAACAAAGGCAAAATGCCTTAATCAAATCGTATGAAAAACAGCAAAAAGACTTTATAAGACAGCAAGAAGAAATATTTAAAAAGGGTTATAAATGAAAAAACTTCTTTTATCAGTGCTTTTCTTGGTACCTCTCCTTTTTGCAGACACGGATTTAGCAACCAAAGCAAAAATCAAAGATATGATAGATCAAGAAGCAAAAGACCTTCCGATTAAAATTAGCGATGACGGCAATATGCTTTTAGCCGGGATGCAATATGATATAGAAAGTAATGTGCTTCGCCTTACGGCAATACTTAATTCTAAATATTTCGCTCCAAAAGAAGGGGATTTAGCAAAATTAAAAAAGATAGTAACCGAGCAAATAGCCCCGACGCAACAACAACAAATTTGTGATGACTTTGCGATGACCGCCATGCTTGTTTCAGATACGCTTATTAAATATGAATACATGCTTGATAATATGCAAGAGCCATTTTATATCCTGAATATAACTAAAAAGAGTTGTGGATATACAGGCGAATTTCAAATTTTAGAAGGAAACTGATGTGTTTGGGTATTTAAGACTATTCCTAGCACTGCTAGTCGTTTCATCTCATCTTAACGGAGTGATTTTTAAATTCGTAGATCAAGGACGAGCAGCAGTTTTTGCCTTTTACATTCTTGCCGGGATAGTAACCTCAAAGCTCTATTTTGAAATCTTTGATAAAAATATAAAAGCTTTCTTAAAAGATAGATTTTTGCGTATCTTTCCTATGGCTTGGGCTTGGCTAATCATAGCAATTATCGCAATTTACATTGTTTATCCAGAAAATATCATATTTTCAATTCCAAAAGCCATTTATCACTTTACCATCATTCCGCTTAGTTACTTTTACTTCTTAGATGTCCAAACGCTTAGAGAGCCTGCCGCACTGGGAATGAATTTTATTTTACCTCCGTATTTCTCATTAGGCGTTGAACTTCAAACTTATGTAACTTTAGCTTTACTTTTACATTTCAGAACGATTAAGTATTTAAGAATAGCGGCAATTACTTCATTTTTAGGTTTTTCTTACGTAACCAGTTTTGGACTGGGAAGTGCTGAGGCTGAAATGAGTTTTTCTTATGTAATCTTTACTCAAGTATTCTTCGCTTTTTATATAGGAGTTTTAATTTACTTTAAAAAGAATAAGGAGCTTATACTTTGGTATTGTGCGATAGTAGCATTATTAGCATTTCATGTAATAAGATTTAGCTCATTTGGAGTTTCGCCTACGGCTCAAGTAGCCTTAATAATTTTCATTCCGATCATTAAAGTGATATATGATTTTAGAGAGATAAAGCTTCCGCTAAATCACATGCTAGGAAGCCTAAGCTATGTCGTATATTTAAATCACATGCTATTTATTTATCTCATCGATACCGATCTTATGAAAATTAGCTTTACTTGGCAAAAGTTTATAGTGGTAGCCTGCCTCTCGATTGCCGCTGCACTACCGGCATATTATTTGATAGAAAAGCCGTTAAATAAAATTAGGCATGTTAAATAACAAAGGATTAAAAGATTTAAAAGCCTTAACGCGTCAAAAACACGTTAAGGTTTTTAACATAACCAAAGAATGTGTTAAAAATTTTCAAAATTCTTAACATATAACCTATTCCTTTACCAGAACTTAATCATCAAACATTTCAAAATTAAGTTATAAAAGTCATATTTGTATTAGCTATTTTTAAGAAAAAATACAATATAATAATAA
>ERZ773049.1157-NODE-1157-length-15471-cov-55.614816_pt1 | contig 15471 bp, 21 predicted proteins | sample MGYA00580633_ERZ773049 | MGnify/ENA primary metagenome ERZ773049 (study PRJEB29015, sample SAMEA2737991) | human oral metagenome | biome: human oral; feature: human-associated habitat; material: dental | place: China | collected 2066 ... | reverse complement strand
TACTGCACCGGGGTGCGGTAACCACCGTTTTCCAGGGACAGACCGTAAGAGGTGGAGTCCATCACGATTGATGGGTAAGAATCACCAATCATGTAAATGCCCTTCGGGGTCGGCCATGCTGGCGAACCCAACGACACCGGCATGGATTTCACTTCCTTGCCATCCTCGTACACGGTCATCATCTTGGTGTTGTCATCCACGACGGCTTCCACCTTATTACCAATGGTAAACGAGGCTTTATTGCCGTTAGACGCATATGAGCTATCACCAATTTTGACACCATAAAGATCGGCATCAACCTTCACCTTGGTGCCGGGTTCCCAGAATTTTTCTGGACGCCACCGAACTTCCTGGTTGGAAATCCAATAGAACGCACCCTCAACCTTGGGTTCGGTTTCGATCTTAATGGCCTTCTCCACAGCCTTGCGGTCACGGACGATGGAATCAAACCGCACCCCGATGGTTTGGGCCACCCCAACAGTGGACCCATCTAGGGGGGAGAGAGAGTTTTCCGCTAAATTATTCGCCTCAATGGTGGAGAACTTTGTCGTGCTCTTTTTGCCATTCTTATCTTCAGCAGTAATGGTGTAATTACGGTTAAAACCTAATTCCTCCGCGGTAGACCAGGACATTTTGTCGTCGGAAAGCTTGCCTTTGACCTCATTGCCATCCTCATTGGTCATAGAGACCTTTTTTAAACCTTTGTCCTGCGATTTTACCTCAACGGTATCCCGTGGAGAAACGCCAGTCGCGCCGTCTTTCACACTAGCCTTAGGGGCATTGACCTTCGGAGCTTCCGAGGCTTTTGCCGCGCTAGACTTGTCGCCCACATCGGTGGCCGACCCCTGCTCAACTGTGCATGCACCCAGCAATAAAGCCGAGCTGCACAGAAACGCCACAATCGTCTTCTTCGCAGACCTGCGCGAGACCTTCATTTTCTTCAGATTTCCTGCCTTCTAGTGACTAAAGCCGAACCGACTAAAAATCAGTTCGGTTTGTGCGTCATATTCTAAACCCAAATTCTAGCCATAACGCGATTTATTAAGGAACTGTTGCCAGATCGTAACCGGAAGCGGACACGTCCACAACAACGGCACAGGTAAACGGGGATTTTTTCAGACTCCCCCACGGGGGTCTGTCTGAAAGAGGAATCCACCCCCATATATTCTGACCACAGGCTCCACCTTAGCATCGCCCTCAGACACAAAACCCTATGATGCGTCACCTTGGCGGACGCAGGCTAACCCCGCTAGCCCCATTCTCTTTCCCTTTCGGCCATAAACTCGCCACAAACCTATTCCGAACTTACCATGAACCCCCACCCTAACCCACTTTGGAAAATTGATGGTGAGCAGGCAATATTCGGCCGGTTTTGCAAAAATTCGAAAGTGCTGTTATTGTTTTCTTCGTTGCCCCGGAGGTTAAAATTTCCAGGTAGTGCAGCAAGCGCCATTAGCTCAATTGGTAGAGCAACTGACTCTTAATCAGTGAGTTCGGGGTTCGAGTCCCTGATGGCGCACATCGTCACCCCCACTGTTACCCCCGATGGGGGTTTTTCCTGTCGCTAGCCATTCGTAATTTACCCCGGTAGCAACCGCGATAGCCAAGATCGAAGGTTTCCGAGGCCGATTCCGCCCCTGCTCTATCCTGGCAATCGTAGAGCGTGCCATGCCAGTCCGACTGGCCAATTCCTCTTGTTCTAAACCTGCAAATTCTCTCGCTTTCCTCGCCCTGTCCTTAAGGTCAAATGTAGGAATCACGCCACCTGTATTCATATGACGCATTATTGCACTATTCCAATAAATAGGTCAATAGTGGCGCCATTTTATGCCTCATATGGCGCAAAAATTCTTGTAAGAGACCCCCATATGTGCTTTAATGCGGGTTATGGCGCAAATGTCACTAATAGGGAGTAATGAGGCCGCCAAGATTCTTAATCTTTCGACCTCCCAAGTGAATCGCTTGGCTCAAAGCGGGAAAATCCCAGTGCTTGCCTCGATTGGGAAGCGAAACATCTTTTCGCTTGCTGATATCGAGGCTTACGCCGATGCCGTGAAGGAAAAGAAGGGGGCTGCGTAGTGCCTCCGTTTCCGAATTTTGATTTGGCGTTGAAGATTGCTGCTGAAAAGGCTGATTCTGAACCAGTGGTGGCGAAATCGCTTATTGCCATGGTCTCCGCAGCGATTGGCGATTGCGCTTATAGGGGGTTGACGCTTTCGGAAGCGGATTCGGCGCTGAACGTCCGTGTGCGCAGTGTGTTCAAGCATGATATTGCAGGGCGTTTTATCGGGTTGTCTTGCCACGTGCCTGCTCAGGTGCGTGACTCTACGTTTTTGAGGGGGCGCCACCGTGGGATTGAACCGTGGCTCGAAAATATTTTCAGGAAGGAAATGTAATGCCGATGATACGAACTAGCACAGGCTGGGATTTTCGCCCCGCAAGGGCCGATACCGGTATCCGGTGCGACTTCTGTGGTCGAGTTTTTGCGAAACCAGCACCGCCACCAGGTCGGAACGGTAAACGCTGCTGCCGTGACTGCCGTGAGGAAGCCAAGGAAAAGAAAGTAGGAATGCTGTTCTAATAGCGCCTTACGGGGTGTTTTGGTGCCCCCCACCGAGATGGTGGGGGCCGCCATGATCCTCCGTAATTGAAAATGCGAGCACAATCAAAAGTGATTTTGCGCTGGATTTGTAACTAATAACCTTGCTCTGCTTTTTCAGACCAGTACAGGGCACAAACAAGAGATAACAACTGGTCCCACGATAAGTGCTTCTATCCGTAAGCCTCCTAGTGAGCGTGGCCTAGGGGGGCCAACGACGCCGTGGCCTGGTGTTTGTTGGTGAGAAACTAGTAGCCGCCGCACAGTACGGGTGCGGGGGCCATTAGTGCTGGGGTGGTCAAGCGAAGCGGCAAAAACTGGGGAAGAACCCACTGGGGAAGGACCATGAGGGGGTAAACCCTTTGAGGGTTTCCCTGGGGTGCCACCTCTACCACCATCTACCTAGGCTATTCCTCCTCTCCTCCTTGGTGCTAGTGGAACCACCACCCCTACCCTCTCCCACCTATCACCCTCCTACCCTCCTACTCCCCTACCTGTACCCCTGTATCACCTGTACTATCCCCGGGGCGAAAATGCATAAACAACATTCAACATCAAAACTATCTCGGATCCTTCAATCGGGACTTGCAAACTGCAACCAGCAGCACGCTAATCCTGACCTTTGGACGAACCTTAATCTCGCCCACTATACGGGCAACAGGGTCACTCGTATACGGCGTGCCCAGGCGTTAGGTAAGTCATTGTGCGGGGATTGTCCGATGCTCAGGCTGTGTGCCGAAATGGCCGCCGAACCTCAGTCGGCGGCTTGGCAAGGCGTGATCCTCGCTGGGGTGCCCGTACTGGGGGAAGACCGCACCCAGCAATATAAGGTGGCGATGGAGTCTATACGCATGGTTGCCGCTGGTGAAAGCGTGGAAGCAGCACACCGATACCAAGAGCTTTACTATTTGGATCAGCTGATGAAAGCACAGCTAACGATCAAGAAGAACGGCAAGCCCCGCCGTTCCTCACGCCCCGCCCCTAGCCACCCACCCACCCGGTCAAAGGAAAGGACCCGCCCCCATGCCCCCCGCCCCGCCACCCACCCCAGGGGGTAGCCTGGGGTCCCGGTCATGGCGCCGCCTCCGTGCCGCCACCCTCGCCACCTACGGAACCAGGTGTCATCTATGTGGCCGAGAAGGCGCCGACACAGCAGACCATCTGATCCCACGCTCGATGGGTGGAGACAACAGCCTCGACAACCTCAGGCCTGCTCATCTTAGTTGCAATGCAAGTCGAAAGGACATGCCGCTCGACCAATGGTTTGCTTTGCATCCGTTGCCGAAGACCAAATCGAAGCCGTCGAGGGATTGGTGACTCGTTTTTTTTAAAAACGGCCCCCAGGCCACCCTGCGCCCCGCCATAGAAATCCCCCCGTTCCGACCCCCCGGGGGTGGAAAACCCCAGATCAGAACCATGACCACCCAAACCACCCTGTTCGACCCCGAATGCACCAGCCCCGCCGACGAACACCGAAAGACCGCCGCCCAAGCCCTACAGAAAGCCCGCGAAGAAGGGCGAATTGACGCCCTCGACGACCTGCTAGCCGGTCTGGCATTGGCTAACGCCCAGGCGATTGACCTTGCGCTGTGGCAACGAAAACCGTATGCGGTGGCACAACTGACGGGGCCCTATCTTGACGTTCTCCGCGAATTGCGTTTGACTCCGGCTTCTCGTGAGGTAGCCGCCGATGATAAAATCCTCGCCGCCCTTGAGGGCTTCGGCACCCCCGCGGTTCGCAACACCTAGGCCGACAGGGCCAACCTATGGGCCTGCTATCTGCCGCATCCTAGAGATGATGGGCACCCCGCCCATGCCGTGGCAAGAATACGCCGCCGACGTTATCGGCGAAATCGACCCCGCCACTGGCCTTCGGCGCCACTCCCTGGTTGTTATCAGCGTCCCCCGTCAATCTGGTAAAACCCACCTCATCGGCGCCGTCTGTCTCCAGCGAATCATGCAACACCGAAAGAGCTTTGCGGATTACACGGCTCAGACCGGACAATACGCCCGTAAAAATTGGTTGAAATTTACCGACGAGCTAGTCGACCCAGCATTTCCCCTTGAATCGCTGTTCAGCAGAAACAAATCCCAGGGGGCCGAAGCCCTGATCGTAGGACCTCTCCGGTCGGTGTGGACCCCGCACCCACCAGGGAAGAAAGCCGGTCACGGCGACCAGAGCGACCTATCAGTCGTTGACGAGGCCTGGGTGTTCGATGAGGTCGAAGGGGCGGCAATTATACAGGGTATAACGCCTACGCACGCGACCCGCCCAGGCGCCCAGACTATCATTCTCAGCACCCGCGGTGACGCCGACAGTAGCTGGTTCCACGGCTACGTTGACGACCTTCGCAGCGGCAAACGCCAAGGCGCCCTGCTCGACTGGGGCATTGGGGCGGAAGTTGACGCCACCGACATTGCCGCCGTGGCTGCCTGTCACCCCGCTGTTGGCTACACCCAGTCGCTGGAATCCCTGGTCGCCGCCTACAACGACATGGGCAATCCCGAAGAGTTCGCCCGTGCCTACGGCAACCGCGAGACCACCAGCCACCGCCGCCATATCTCGGAAGCCGTGTGGGAAGCCGCCCGTGCTATCGACCCTATCCCGCTCGATGCTGAACCGGCCTGGGGTGTTGCCGTCAGCGCCGACCGCGATAGCGCCGCGATAGTAGCGGGTGGCCTCGTCGGCACGACGCCGACGTTCGAGGTCGTCGACACCCGCCCTGGTTATCGTTGGGTAATCCCCCGCTTAAGTGACCTGATTATCCGCCACGGCGGGGTTGCCGTCTACGACGCCGTAGGCGCCAGTGACGTTTTGAACGAAGGCATGAAGAAAGCAACATTCCCCGTGACTAAAATCCGTACCCGCGAACTATCCGCAGCGTGCGGCAACCTCTTCAACCGCCTGACCAGCCCTGTTCCCGAGGTACGGTTTTGGCCTGACCAGGCGTTCGATGCCGCTGCCGAGGTTGCCGTCCCCCGTGACCTTGGCGACTCCTGGGTGTGGGACAGGAAACGGGCTCATGGGTCGATAGCCGCCCTTGAAGCCGCCACCTTGGCGCTGCACGGGCTCGACAGCCACATCGAAGATCAACCACCCGAGATTTTCATACCGTAGCCCCTGGTCAGATCGTGAATGCAGCGCCGTATCTTCGGCGCTGTTTATGTTATGGCCATGGGAATATTCGCCCGCTGGAAAGCGCTTAAAGCGATGGTCAACGACGTGTCATCGCCGTTCACCACTGGTGTGCTCACCGAGGTAGATTCCACCGCCCTAGCAGCTTTGAGCAGCGATATCTCCCGTGAGCAGGCCATGGCCATACCCGCTATCTGCCGCGCCCGAAACCTGCTGTGCACCACTGCTGCCCGCGCCATTCTCATCGCCCAAAAAGATGGCACCCCGATCGACCCACAGCCCCAGTGGATTAACCGCACCGACGGGCTGTTACCGCCCTATCACCGCATGCTATGGACCATCGACGACCTGCTGTTTTACGGCGCTTCACTATGGCGTGTCACCCGCGATTTTGACGGGCACGTCCTCACCGCAGACCGGGTAATCCGTGAGGCCTGGGCAATCAGCGCCGACGACACCATCACCGTCGGTGACCGCCCCGCCAGTGCCGACCAGTACGTCCTGATACCTGGTATCCACCAGGGCATTTTATGGCATGGCACCAACGCCATGCCCGAGGCTAACGCTCTAGCCCGTGCCGTCACCACCGCCACCAACACCCCAGCTGCCACCCTCGAAATCCACTACACAGGCGACCGCCCCCTCAGTCAAGATGAGAAACAAAACCTCACGGCGGGTTGGGTAGCAGCCCGAAAGGGAAAGAACGGCGGGGTTGCTTTCACCTCGAAAAACACCGAAATCAAAGAACACGGTAGCTTTGCCGAACACTTGCTGATCGAAGGGCGTAACGCTAACGCCATTGATCTAGCGCGCCTTTGCGGAATCCCTGCTTCCATGATTGACGCCAGTATTCAGGGAAGCAGTATCAACTACTCCAACGCCGGCTTGCGTATGGCCGAACTGCTGGCCTTCGGTGTCCTCCCGCTTCTGGCCTGTGTGACCGCCCGAATGGGCATGGACGACGTGGTCCCGCGGGGCACCAGCATCGGCGTTGACGCTAGCGAGATGGTGGAATTCCTGTCCAAGCTCAACGTCCAAGACGACAACACCAGCTCCCCCATGCCCGCTCCTGCCCAGCTCCCCACAGAACAGAAAGCCCAAGAATAATGCGATACCAAGCTCAAATCGGCGTGCCCAGCGAGAACGGTTGGCCAATGTGCAGTAGTGCCTCGTGTGTCAGCGAGATGGTTGTTCCCGCTGCTAAGCGGGTGCCGCTTCGTGCTGGTGATGTGGCCACTATCCTTAACGCCTGGTTGATCCTCTACAACCGTGAAGTGGAGCCCATCACCTCCCAGGTGTGGGGCTGGTCTGCCGACAATGATGTGTGGAATAGCAACCACATGTCCGGCACCGCCGTTGATATCGGCGCCCCCAAGTACCCGTGGGGTCAGCGCACTATGCCGCCCGCCACAAAAGCCAAGGTACGCGCACTGCTAGCGAAGTTCGAGGGCGTGATCTTCTGGGGTGCCGACTGGGACTATCCCGACGAAATGCACTACCAAATCGGTCTCCCACCTAGCGACCCCCGTGTTCACGCTTTCGCCGAACGCCTCAATAACGGCTACCTCGGCGCCTACGCCGACACCCCTGCCCCGAAAGGAAACTCTATGAACGATGATGATTTGTACCTCCGCGACGTGAAAGCCCAGCTCACTGGGGCACCAGGCCTTGGCGCCTATCCTGGTTGGCCACAGCTGGGGGGCCGAACCGTCGTTGACGCCCTAGCTGCTATCGGCGCCGCCTTGAAAATCCCCGGGTTCGCCGACCTCAAAGCCCAGGCCAAGTAATGCTCATCGCTATACTTATCGCCCTTGCTGCCCACATCCTGGGCATTATCGTCGGCATGGCCACCATCATGGCCATGCTCGAAAAAGAACTAGGCAAATGAATTCTACGCAAGTGAAGTACCCATGGCGCGCTGTTGCTCGAACCACCATTGCCGCCACCGTCGGCATTCTCCCCCTTCTCCCAGTGGTAGCCCATGAGCTGGGAATAGAAACGATCCCCTGGGTGGCCACCACACTAGCCGTTACCGCCGCCGTCACCCGCGTACTCGCCAACGCCAGTGTGGTCGCCTGGTTGGATAAGTATCTTCCTGTTCTCTCTCCGGCACCACCAGAAAAACCCGACACCACCAGCACCGACAACCACCCGCCTAAACACCTCAAGGAATACCCCAATGACGACCCCACTACTAACCGCTAGCAACGCTGCTGAACCGCTGATCTTCAACCCACAAACCACCCTCACCGCCGCCCACAACGCCGACACCGACACCCCGTCCCGCACCGTGTCCGGTGTGATCGTGCCGTGGGGCACCCCGGGCTACACTTCCGTGGGCCTGATTACCGCCCAGCGGGGCAGTATCCAAGTCCCCGCCGACGTCAAGCACTTAAAGATTTTCCGTGACCACTCCGACGCCGGTGGCACCCCCGTGGGCTACGCCACCAAGGTAGAAGACACCGACCAAGGTTTGGTTGCGTCTTTCCACATTGCCGACACCCCCGACGGCGATACCGCCCTAAAAGACATCAAGGAAGGCGTACGCGACGCCCTCAGCATGGAGATCATCGGGCAAGAAATCAGTGGTGACCTGCTCACCGCCGGACAATTGACCGCCGTGGCCATTGTAGCCGTCCCTGCGTTTTCTGCCTCCCGTATCACCCAGGTCACCGCCTCCCACCAGGGCAACGCCGCCGCTGGTGGCAAGACAGGGCGGCTCACTATGCCTCCGACCGTCACCGCCACGCCCCGCACCACCCCGCTGACCGCGGGTGCTATCTACGACGCCCTGTGCCGTCTCGACGACCCCACCGCCGACCAAACGCTACTCACCGCGGCACTGAAGCAGATGAAAGTTGCCGAATCCCCGCTGTTGACGTCTCCGCAGTGGATCGACCAGTTGTGGGACGGCCAACCGTACAAGCGCCTGTTCGTGGACAAGATGACTCATCAAGACCTGACTGGGTTGAAGTTGGAGGCTAACCGCTGGAAAACTCGTCCTACCGTCGATGAGTGGAACGGCTCCGGCACTGACGTGCCCAGCAACGAAGCCAGTTTCGAGGTTGTCGAGGTGCAAGCCACCCGGCTAGCAGGTGCTAACAAACTCCCTGTTGAGTGGGTGCATTTCAAGAAAGTGAACCTGATCGAACAGTATTTCCTGGGCATGGCCGAGGACTACGCCGTCAAATCCGACAACAAAGCCCTAGCCGACGCTATCGCCCAGGCCACCGAGAAAGACCTGACCGCCCAGGGCCTAGGCCTGCTAGAAGCTATCCCCTACGCCAACCACGCCGTGTATAAGGCCGCCCGTGTCTATGCCGACGCCATTGCTGTCAACGACGAAGATTGGCTAGCCCTATCTAAGATCAAGCAGCTAGAGTTACCGGCACTCATGGAGACTCTGAAGATCGACCCGGATATCATCATCCCCACTGACCAGGTGGCCAAGGGTAAGATTTTCGCGTGGCCAACCCCCGGCATTATCCATGGTGAATTACCAGGTTCCCCTATCCGTGCTGAGGCCCTCGATATTGCCAAGGGCCAAGTCGACGACGGCGTGTTTGGCTACCGTGCCGTCGTGGTTGCTCGTCCTGACGCCCTAGGCTATGTGAAGTTCAAGGCATAATGGCGCTGAACATTATTGACCAGGACGCCGTAGCGAAACAGCTAGGCCTCACCGACCCCGACAAGGACCGGTTCAAAGCCATTTGCGGTGCCGTGCATGCCCTGGTCGCCGCCTGGGTCCCACCCACCCAGCATGACAGTGCCGCCGTCAAGCTAGGCGCCGAAATGCTAGCAGCACGGTTGTGGCGCCGCCGACAGTCCAGCACAGGCGTCGAAACGTTGGGAGACATCGGCACCATCTACGTCGCCCGCTACGATCCCGATATCGCCCAGCTACTGGGTATCGGTAGCTATGCCCCGCCAAGCGTCGGATAGGACACTCCCGTGAGCATGATAAAAGACCAGCTAGAGCAGCTTTGCGACCGGCTTACCGCCGCTGGTGTCGAGGCCGACTATGACCCTCAGTTTTTGAACCCCGACTGTGCGTGGGTCAGTCCCCGGTCGATCGAAGGCCAATACCTCGACGGCACGTTGAAGATCAGTTTTGACATCTACCTCATCACACCCGAAGCCGACATCACCGCCGCCGTCGGGCGCCTCGACGACCTCCTCCAGCGTGCTATCAGTGTGGTAGGGGGCATGGTCACCGACACCGACCTTGCCACCAACGTCACTATGCCTAGTGGCGCCGTGTGTCCTGCTATGAAACTCACTATCCAACCACCACGAAACTAAGGAATCCCATGGCCATACAGAACAAGATTGGCGTTACCGGCCCCGGCACCCTCATCATCGGTGAAACCGCGTCCGGCCTCGATATCGCCCCACAGGTTACCAACTGCATTCTAAACTCCAGCGTCAAGGCTGGTAAGACCCTGAATTTCCTCGACGGTGGTATTGGCCAATCCCAACCTGTTTATTCCTACAAGCTGACTGCCACCGTCATCCAGAACCTCACTCTCAAGGGTGCCGTCGGCTATCTGTACGCCCACCAGGGCGAGACCGCAAAAATCACATTCATACCCAACAAAATCGACGGGGCGAAATTCGAAGGCACAGTCCGCCTCGATCCGCCCGACGTCGGTGGTGACGCTGGTGAAGGCGACACCACCAAGCTGACACTGGAGTTCGTTTCCAAGCCTACGTTCACCCCAGCCACCAAGGTGAACGGCATGGAGCCCTAATGGCTAGCGGGGGTGCCGCGGTAGAAATCCACGGGGCTAAAGAGCTCAGGCGCAGCCTCCGCAAAGCCGGGGCAGACCTCAAGCAAATGAGGGAAGTCAACAAGGCCGCGGGTGAGATTGTCGCCCGTGCCGCCCGCGGTAAAGCCCCAGTCAGTACCCTAAACAAGCGCACGCACCTACGCGACACGATACGGGTGTTTGCCACGCAAACCCGCGCCCGAATCCGCCTAGGCGCCAAGCCCGTGCCCTATTCCGCCCCTATCCACTGGGGTTGGCCGAAGCGCAGCATCAAAGCAAACCCATTCGTCAGCCACGCCGCCCAGGAAACCGAACCCGCATGGCTCAGACTGTATGAGCACCACGTCAACAAGATACTAGACCAGATAGAAGGAACATCGAGACACTAATGAATAACATCACCGTGACATATCTAGAAGGCGCTAGTGCCCACCGCACCCAGACCACAGATATTATTTCCGCCGACCGGGTGCGCTACGACATCTATAGCAACCGTATGGGGTGGCCTCAGGCCACCCAAGCACCATTCCTAGCGCTGCATTTCTGCGCCTGGGCTGCCCTCAAACGCGAGAAGAAAACCGACCAGGATTTTGAGGCTTGGCTGGAAACTGTCGAAGACGTCGATTCCGCCGACGCCAAATCTGACGGGGTTGCTGATCCCAAACCCTTTCAGCCCTGACACTACTGTTTATCAGCTCATGTGCCTGGCCAAAGCGTGGGGTACTGACCCTGACCACTTTTTCGACAAGGACGACAGCTATATCGCTACCGCTATTGAAATTCTAGAAAAAGCCCATAACCATGAGTAAAACCGCCTTCCTCTCTATCAAGATTCTGGCCGACGCCAAGAATGCCTCCCAAGAGCTAGAAGAAACCCACGGCAAACTAGGCAAATTAGAAGCGGGGGCTCAGAAAGCCGCCGCGGGGCTCTCCGTAGCGTCGGCGGGGGTTGTGGCCATGGGCAAGCAGGCATTCGACAGTGCCAGCGCGCTACAGCAGTCCACTGGCGCCGTCGAGGCTATTTTCAAGGGTCAAGGTGACCAGATCAAAGCCTTGGCTGATAAGGCCCACCAGGCGGTGGGCCTGTCGAAAAACAGCTATCAAGAGTTGGCGTCAATCATGGGTGCCCAACTTAAAAACATGGGGGTCAGCCAAACTGAGCTAATTGGCACCACCGATGGGCTCATTAAAAAAGGCGCCGACTTGGCGGCTACTTTCGGCGGCACCACCAGCGACGCCGTGAACGCCCTATCCTCCCTGCTCAAAGGCGAAACCGACCCCATCGAGAGATACGGTATCTCGATCAAAGAAGCCAACATCAAGGCCGAATTGGCGGCAATGGGTCTCGACAAATTGGAAGGCGAAGCCGCCAAAACCGCCCGAACCCAGGCAATTATGAACCTCCTAACTCAGCAATCCGCCGACGCCACGGGTGCTTTCGCCCGCGAAGCCGACACGGCCGCTGGGCAACAGGAACGCGCCAAAGCAGCTTGGGAGAACGCCAAGGCAACATTAGGTGAGGCCCTACTACCCGTGGTTTCTGATGCCGCCCAGCGATTCGCTGGACTAGCCCAATGGATAGGCGAACACCCCAGGTTGTTTCAGGCTGCTGCTGTAGCAATTCTCTCCCTCACGGGCGCCGCCCACGGCATTATCGGCGCCGTGAAGGCTTGGCAAGCCGCTCAAATCCTGCTGAATGTGGCCATGAAAGCCAACCCCATAGGCCTGGTCGTTACCGCCGTCGGCGCCCTGACCGCGGGGTTTATCTTGGCCTACGAAAAGGTCGACTGGTTCCGCGAAGGCGTCGACAAGGCTGTCCGCTTCTGCGTCGACGGGTTTAAGAGCGTGGGCAAAGGCATTCAGTGGGTGATCGACAAGATCAAAGAAGCCTGGGACTGGGTAACGTCGTTTGGCGACAAGGTGAACCCGATTAGCATGCTGACGGCGTCTGCCCCACCACCCACGTTGAAGGGTGTACCACCAGCAGCCGCTAAGCTTTTTGGCACGCCGACACCTGGTATCACCGCACAGCTACGGTCGCCGTTCGCCCAGGTGAACGCCTTTGGACGGCTTAGTGCCACTGTACAACCAGTAATAACTAATAACTATTACATTACGGTCAATGATGCGGTAGATCCCATAAGTACTGGTCGGTATTTAGAAAAGTTGCTACGCGACTACCAAGAACGCCAACGGTGGTAACTATGGTCATATCGGAAATGATAAAAACCACCGTCAAAGCACCAGGCTACCTTCTATTTACCTTCGACAACTTTTTGACCCTCGAAGAAATCCGCATCACCTGGGGGCGAGAAAGCCTGTTCACCGAACCGGCAAACCGTCGTCTACAGGTGCAATACTTGGCGATTCCGCAGATCATGGAAGGGGTTTCTGGCACTTGGGTTGGTGCCCAAATCGCTGTGAGTGTCAAGTTTGACCATCGCCCCCATCAGCCTCTATTCCAAGGGCGAATCGACCGTATTAGTATTCAGCCCATTGATATTCCTGGTAAGCCGCCGTGGCTTATCACTATCACCGCCACGGAGGCCCCCACCTGGTCAAATGTGCTTAATAGCGAACAGGGTGGGGCGAAATCGCTTACCAGCTATGGCGCCCGCCGCCGCCGTGCCCTTGAAACAATCCCACAATTAGAAGTACTTGATGGATACGAAGTCGACCTCCGCGAACCTGGTAGTTCGTTTCTTACCACACGCCAGATCGTTGAATCCCTGGTCTGCCGCCCAGGTGCTTTCCCCGTGTGGTCGCCCAACTGGGAAACGATAGCGCCCAGCACCTACGACCTGGGCCGCCCCGCGGTGGCCACCAACTTATCCGCCGCTGAAGTCATCGACTCGGGCGGTGAGGTATCTTTCGATGCCCCCGGGTGGCCTACCACGATCATCTACCAAGAAGGCGGCATATTCGGCACTGACAAAGCCTCATCCGGCGATGCCGTTATCCGCAACACCTTCGACCAGTGGGACCGCGGCTATGTGACTACCATCACCAATAAATACTGCCCCACGATTGAAAACGGCTCTACCTTAAACCGTGCTAGGCCACACATTGAATTAGTGAAAGCCCAGCTCACAAGCCCCCGCCGTTTCACTCTCGACAGCAGCGTCACACCTCGTCTTATCACCTCCGCTGCTCTCTGGGCCACTTGGGAAAACCCGAATAGGCGTCTACAAATCACGGGAGATAGGTATGCCGCCGCCCTGAAAAACGCTATCGGCGCTGTGCAAGACTACATCCCTATTGGCGGCACTCTCAGCATCTACCATGACCACGTAGAACACGATATGACCTGTCTTTGGGGCAAAACCGACACCACCGTTTGGGCCGCCCAGGTCGGCACGTGGGCCGCCCAAAAACACACCTGGAAAGGAAACTAACATGGCCACAAAAGACGAAGATGGAATCTGGTACCTCAACGCCGACGGCTCCGATGCTATCAAGGATTTTCCGACAATCCAGCGCGCCAATGCCGAAAAACTCGCCGCCACTCACCATCTTTATAGTTCCGGTTTTTCACTAGATAAGAGCCTCAAAAACGCCACCGCCGCCCTACAGCGGGTAGGAAAGGTCTGCATGCTCACAGTGGAATTTAAAACGCCGCAATTTACAACTGCCCCTGAAATTTTCCGTAGCAGGATTCTCGATTTTCACCGCCCGAGTTCCGCCACGCCCTTCACACTTACCGGCGTAAACGATTTGCTAGAACCCACGGTAACAGCGTTCATTATCAGCCCCGATGGTTATATCAAGCGCAATCCTAAGACTCCCTTGTCTGCCGAAGCCTACTACGTTGGAACAGTCGTTTGGCTAGCTAGCTAAATGCCACGCACCCGCCGCCGCCTCCCTCACTGCCACGTCGTCAAGCGCGATGTACATTTGCGTGGTGGCCACCGAAGCGTGGCCTAAAAGGTGTTGGACAGCACGGATATCATGCCCCTTGGCGTAGGCGACGCTAGCATAGCGATGCCGCAAGGCGTGGGGTGTCCACCCAGACGGTAGATACCGGCTAATCAGCTTGCCCAACCACCCAGGCGAAATATGGCCATGCTGGGCACCTGGAAACACCCACCCGCCCCGCGCCTTCAGCTTCCGCGCCAAAAGCGGTGGGCACGGCACCATACGCATCCGCCCACCTTTCCCCGTCACTCGCAGCATCCAACCCTGACCTACGGGCTCTATATCACACGCCCTCAGGCATGCACATTCCGCCCGCCGTAGGCCACATACAGCCATGACCTCGATAGCAAGGGCTATCTCAGGTGGTGCTTGGGAAAGTGCCACTACTACCACCGCATCCGGCATAGGTTTCGGCACTCCCGGAAGCTGCCTGACAGGTGGCACACCCGCCATAGGATTACTCACCGTGGCGCCCGTGGCCACCGCCCACGCCCAGAACATACGCAACGACGCCCGTGCCGACGCCCGCGCCGCCCTCCCCCATTCGTGGTTAGCCATCCACCCCATGACGTCTTCACGGGTGATTTTATCCAGCGGTTTTCCTATAGATTTTAAACACCGACGGACATGTGACGAACGTAACATTATAGTTCCTTTCGATCGACCGAGGGCCGACAGTTCGTCACGCCACGCCTGTAGTAGATTATCTATTTTGGTCACGCTATGAAAAGTTAGGCTACGTTTTTACTGATAGAAACCTTAGAAGACCTTAACCAGTGAGTTCGGGGTTCGAGTCCCTGATGGCGCACAAATTGATTTTTACCCCCGTTAGGTCATGTGGCCAGCGGGGTTTCTTTTTGCCATTATATATTTTCACCCCCGTTTCTGGCAATATACAGGGGTTTATCCCACAGCACTGCTCAGACATAATGGGGGTGGGATAACCGACTGCTACTTCCCCCTTCCCTATCGGACAAGTGCCGAACAAAAATGCGGCATCGTCGTCACCCTAACCGCAAAGGTCACGCACCGTTCTCACCCGGCGCGTGGGC
>ERZ773049.1153-NODE-1153-length-15527-cov-3.763250_pt1 | contig 15527 bp, 16 predicted proteins | sample MGYA00580633_ERZ773049 | MGnify/ENA primary metagenome ERZ773049 (study PRJEB29015, sample SAMEA2737991) | human oral metagenome | biome: human oral; feature: human-associated habitat; material: dental | place: China | collected 2066 ... | reverse complement strand
CCCAGTCGGTGATGGTGTGGCGTGCCACTCCACTCTCTATCGCAGCCCGAGCTACAGCCGTAGAGACTTCGACGATGAGGCGATGGTCGACGGGCTTAGGGATGAAATACTCAGGGCCAAAGGCAAGTTCCTTAGCTCCATACGCCTGACATACGTAGTCGGGGACGGGTTGCTTGGCCAGCGCTGCTATGGCACGAGTGGCAGCAAGCTCCATCTCTGTATTGATCGCTGTGGCATGAGTGTCGAGTGCTCCACGGAAGATATAGGGGAAGGCAAGGACATTGTTGATCTGATTGGGGTAATCCGTTCGCCCTGTACTCATAAGAACTTCGGGACAAGCAGCCTTTGCTTCCTCATACGATATCTCTGGAGTGGGATTAGCTAGTGCGAAGATGATCGGCCGATCAGCCATCGTCTTCACCATCTCCCCTGTGACCATACCGCCCTTCGATAGTCCGACGAAGACGTCTGCACCGACGAGCGCTTCCTGAAGTGTCGTGAGTCCTTCGTCGGTAGTAGCGAACTCCCGCTTCATCTCGTTGAGATCGGTGCGGGAAGCACGGATGACTCCCTTCGAGTCCGTCATCACGATATGCTCGTGCTTAGCGCCCAGTGCACAGTAGAGACGAGCACAAGCGATCGCCGCTGCACCTGCACCCGAGATCACGATACGTACATCCCCTATAGACTTACCCGCTAGTTCCAGAGCATTCACCAGGCCAGCACCCGAGATGATGGCCGTACCGTGCTGGTCGTCGTGCATGACAGGGATGGGAAGTTCGGACTTAAGTCGGCGCTCGATCTCAAAGCATTCGGGTGCCTTGATATCCTCCAGGTTGATCGCACCAAAGGTAGGCGCTATAGCCTTGACCGCAGAGATGAAGGCCTCTGGATCTGTAGCGTCGACCTCAATATCAAAAGCATCAATCCCCGAATAGATCTTGAAGAGTAGTGCCTTACCCTCCATGACGGGCTTACTTGCCTCAGCACCGATATTCCCCAGACCGAGGACAGCAGTTCCATTAGAGATCACCCCCACAAGGTTCCCCTTACTCGTATAGCGATAAGCATCGGCAGGGCGCTCGGCGATAGCTAGGCACGGCTCGGCGACACCAGGTGAATAGGCCAGCGACAAGTCGTAAGCTGTGGCATAAGGCTTCGTAGGAATGATAGCGATCTTGCCGGGGCGACCTTCTTCGTGGTAGCGTAATGCGGCTTCTCGGGTGATCTTGGTGGGCATATGTTTCGGGTAAATAAGAATAATTGTACTTGCGAGACTACAACAAGCGAGGCGCACAAATGTTCCCCGCTTCATATAGCGACAAGCTAATCAATGGGATGACAAATGGATCGGTACGGGAAGTAAGGCTCTTCCCCACCCCTTCTCCCTACTCTGATGTAGGGTGATCGATGAGGAACTTACGTGTGATCTCCAGCAGAGTATCAGCCAGTAGCTGTCGTCCTGCCTTGGTACTAAAGTCGATACCACAGAAGGTCGAGCGCTTACCTCGTAGCAAGATGTAGTACAGTCCTCCCGTAAGGACGGCAAAGAGTGCCTCTGGCATGATCTGCTTCTCATCGATCAGCTTAGCGAAGCCTGGTAAGAACTCCGTCAGCGTATCCTCACGTCTACGGGCACTCTTGCGGGTGAGCGCACTATCTTCGTACATCTCCCACACCATGATCGACTGCATATCCTTGTTCTTATATATCGCATCGATGAAGCGAGTAATGAGATCTGTGAAGAAGGCTTCTGAGGTATCGTACTGCCCGGCATCGAGTCCGATATGGTCGTTGAGAAAGAAATCGAACTGCGAAGTATAGGCACGCACGAGCCCTTCGTCCGTCTTGTAGCGTCGCTCCAGCACGATGACGTCGGTCTTAGATACCTTAGATACCTCCTTGATTGTGACCGAAGAGACGCCCTTCTCCTCGATAATATGAGCGATAGCATCCATCACATCACGCTCGATCTGACGTGCCGTTCTTCTTCCTGAATATCTTCTTTTGTACATACTAGATTAGAGTTGGCTCTGCATCTTCTTTTTGCAAGATAAGGAAATCCCAAAAGATAAGGACTTGTCTCCCGAGATTTCCTGTAAGATTAGATGCTAGAGTAAGTGAGATGACGGCCATCAGCGCCCCGAGTATTGGGCAGGCTCGAGCCTCATGACGACTCATCTACAAGGAGCTGGACTGAAGGCCCTCCGCCCCTCACCCGTCCCGCCCTCCTCCATCCAAGGAGACCAAGGGCGGAGGGACAGCTAAGAGAAGACTAGAGGAATCGTACCTTGCCCGAAGACAACTCGTAGACGGCGCCACAGATCTTGATCTTCCCCTCAGCTTCTAGCTTCTTGAGGATCGGACTATCTCTGCGAATCTTGTACCCGTTAAGGGTTTTTATCTCCGCTTTTTCTAATACTCTGTCGATAGCCGAATTAAAAAACTCCTCGCTCAAAAATAACAATTTTATCCATACATCCTAGCAGCATCGCCCCGATCTAAGGAAAACGCCTCAGCCGTATCCTGATAATTCCCCCGCCATTACAGGAGAAATCAGCCTCCGATACCCATAGATGCGCCGTAGCCCCAGGGAAGGATCACAGCGCACTGCGACTCCTCCCTGAGGCTACGACTAATAAAAACCCGCACAGCTAGACCAGCCTCCAGGCTGATCTATCGAGAACGAGTGAGCCAAGCGCCCACTAGCTCCTCTTCGTCGGCATACGAACAGACCGACTATTTCCCTTCTCGCACGTAGGCACGAGCCGACTTGTACCTCCGAGCTTCCATATGCTTCTGCTCCGACCACAGAAAGAGCGTATCGCTTTTGATCTCATAGTAGTAGTCATAGACCCGATTGGTGATCTTCAACCAATCGCCCTGGACGAAGAACATAAGGCGATCGCTACCCTCGGTGTAGTAGAATTGGCGTCCTCCTCCAGCGAAGGTGAAGCCCCGACACGAGCCATCGCCGAGAAACTCTACGAACCGATCCTTCGGATGAGTCGTCTCGCCCTCCTTCTCTACGGCATACCAGCCTCCGACGAGACGAGGATCCCGCTCCTTCTTTGACAAATCGGGGATCTTCTCTTCGCAGGAGACGAGTGCGAAGACGAGTGACAGCAAGAGGAAGATCACGATAGATCTGACGACATCTCGCTTCATCGCACAGACGAATCTAGGAGTTTGTATCCTTGTCATAAGTATAAGCCTCTTTATATCTTCGTGCAAGCATGTCCTCCCTGTCCGACCAAAGGTAAAGACGATGCTGATTGATCTCGTAATAGTACTGCTCAGCCGAGCCCGTGTAGCGATAGATCGAGGGAGAGGTGACGATGAAGAGCTGATTCCCTTCCTCGGTATAGTACCGGTCTCTACTCTTGGGATAAGTCAGACCAATACAATAGCCGCTGTCCTTGAACTTGATCGTCTCCGACACTGGGAAGGAAACATCTCCACCCTTTTCAATAAGTCGCCAAGCCCCCACCATGCGAGGATCTAGCTCCTTCTTATCCAAGTCAAAGGTCTCCTGCCTGCAAGACGCAAGCCCGACACTAAAGAAGAGCACAAGCAGAAACGCTACAGATACGAATAAGTCACTTTTCATAACGCCAGTAGTCTAAGATTTGGGGGCTTTGATATACGTCGTCGCAGCCTGATACTTCCGGGCAAGCATATCAGCCTTACTTGACCAAAGGTAGAACTTATCTTTCTCAACCAAGTAATAGTATTCGTGAGCCCAGCCAGAATACTTAAATCCCGGAGCAGGGTTGACGATAAAGAGATGATTGTCCTCCTCGGTATAGAAGAAATCCCAACTCCCAGAATAGGCGAAACTAATACAATAACCAGGTAGCTTGAACTCTAAAGTTCGCACTTCCGAAGGGAGAATATCCTCATCTTCTTCGACACGAGTCCACAGCCCAAGAAGACGAGGATCCCGCTCCTTCTTCGACAGATCGGGGATCTCCTCCCTGCAGGAGGCCAGCCCAATACTAAAGAACAGGCCGAGAAGAAGTAGTACTGAGGTGAAGAAGTTCCTTTTCATAACGCTAATCTTTTAGGGTTGTGGAGTCTTCGTATAAGTCCGTCCAATCTTATACCTACGGGCAAGCATATCACTCTCCCCTGCCCAAGTATGAAGTTTATCACCTTCAAACACGTAGAATCTATTGTATATCCGGTTGTTTAACTTGGGCCAATCGCCATAGACAAAGATAAAGAGACGGTAATCCTCCTCGGTATAAAAGAGGCGTTTACCTCCTGGATAGCTAAAGCCAGTACAAGAACCATCGGCCTTAAACTCCAGAACATTAAAGCCCGGATCAAGATTTACCCCCTCCTGCTTGATAAGATACCAAGTGCCTATCAGGCGAGGATCACGCTCCTTCTTGCTAAAGTCGGGCGCCTCCTGCTTACAGGAGGCTAACCCGACATAGAAGAATAGGCCGAGAAGGAACAATACGGGAGCGAAGAAGTTCCTTGTCATAACGCCTGTAGACTAAGGTTTAGAGGTCTTCGTATAAGCTAGAGCCCTATCATACTTCCGAGCGAGCATATCCTCTTCTAAATCCCAAATGTAAAGCGTATTCCTATCGAACAGGTAATACAGCTCATAGAACCGACTAGAGTATTTAAGCCAGTTACCATAGACAAATACAAAGAGGCGGTTATTCCCTTCAGTATAGAACAATCGCTTACCGCCAGGATAGCTGAAGCCTGTACAAGAACCATCAGCACTGAAGTCGATGGCTTTATCCTCTGGGAGAATTTCTTCAGTGCGATTCTCTACATAAGTCCAGGCGCCTATCAGGTGAGGATCCCGCTCTTTCTTTGATAGGTCGGGCGCCTCCTGCTTGCAGGAGGCTAACCCGACATAGAAGAACAGGCCGAGAAGGAGCAATATGGGAGCGAAGAAGTTCCTTTTCATTGCACGTTTGGTTTAGTTAATATTCTCTACGGCAAATATAGGAACAAGGTTTATTATATCAAAATAATTTGGACATTTTATTGCAAACAACTATAAACCAACAAAATAAAAGCAGAGTAGATGAATAAAACAATGAGATATTCTATCCGTAATCGGCTCCCTTAATCACCACACTCCCCCACCTCACGGCAGTGGATAGGCAGGCAGCTTCATAGAGAAACCTGCTGAAATATCAGATAATCGGAGCGCCCACTACAGGTAAAAATAAGTGCCCTCTACAGGTAAATCCGGGACCTCTGCAGGCTGGGCGCTGGGGATATACAAAAAGCGGAGCCCCACCCGAGAGGTAATTGACCTCGTCGGATAGAGCTCCTGCTATGCGTTGGGATAGTACGCTCTAGAGCGACTACTTTACCTTAGCTACGATTGCCTTGAAAGCTTCGGGGTGATTGACAGCGAGGTCAGCGAGGACCTTGCGGTTGATCTCGATGCCCTGAGCGTGAAGAGCGCCCATGAGACGTGAGTAGGAGAGACCTTCGAGACGTGCAGCGGCGTTGATACGCTGTATCCAAAGTGCACGGAAGTTACGCTTCTTGTTCTTGCGATCACGGAAAGCGTAGGTGAGTCCCTTCTCCCAAGTATTCTTGGCGACTGTCCAAACGTTCTTGCGAGCACCGTAGTACCCACGCGTGAGCTTAAGGATGCGCTTGCGCTTAGCGCGAGAAGCTACATGATTGACTGATCTTGGCATGATGTTTCTTCTTTGTGATTGGTAGCGACCATACCGTAGGGGGGAGCCCCGTGGGCTGGTACTTGGCTTGGCTTACCTCTCTGTTACTGAATAATCGTTGTGCAAACTTGCCGTTTAGCGAAGGCGGAGGAGTTCCTTTACTTCGCGTACGTCCACCTTGTCCACAGTAGTGAAGTAGGTGAGGTTACGCTTTTGCTTCTTCGTCTTCTTCGTGAGGATGTGGCTCTTGAAGGCATGTTTGCGCTTGATCTTCCCAGAGCCAGTGAGCGCGAAACGCTTCTTAGCGCTGGAGTTTGTCTTCAGCTTAGGCATTTTCTTTTTGTTTATATGAGTTATTTACTGACCCAACTCCACTGACGCAGCCTATGCGCGAGGTGCTGGGATGGGGTTGCTTGTTATTCGGCAGCGGTGTCTTCGCTCTGCTCTTCACGCTGAGCCTTGTCCTTCTTAGCCGATGGAGCGGGGGTAGCTGCCTTCTTAGGGGCGAGCATGATGGTCATGCGCTTCCCCTCAAGTACGGGCATACTCTCGACGCGTCCATAGTCTTCGAGGTCGTTAGCAAAGCGAAGCAGGAGCACTTCACCCTGATCTTTGAAGAGGATGGAGCGACCACGGAAGAAGACATAAGCCTTGACTTTCGAGCCTTCACTAAGGAAACCCTTAGCGTGCTTCAGCTTGAAGTTGTAGTCATGATCGTCAGTCTGGGGTCCGAATCTGATCTCTTTGACGACGACTTTCACGCTCTTAGCCTTCTGTTCCTTCTGCTTTTTCTTCAGCTGGAAGATGAACTTCTGATAGTCTACGATGCGACATACTGGAGGGTTGACATTGGGAGAGATCTCTACGAGGTCAAGCTCTTGGTCATTTGCGATACGAAGAGCCTGCTGTATCGTGTACACCCCTTGCTCTACATTGTCCCCGACGAGTCGGACTTCCTTGACTCGGATAGCCTCGTTCGTGCGGTACTGGAACTTTTGTTTGTTGTCTACTGCCATTCAGTATTATTGATTGTATCCTATCACTGAAGTCTTCTACTGCTGTTCAGCATGCCAGGCATTGAGCTGACGCTGGACTTCTGCCGTGATTTGCTCGGCAAAGGTAGCGATTTTTACTGAACCCTTATCACCTTCACCTTGCACACGCACAGAGACTTCGCCGTTCTCGGCTTCCTTTTCGCCTACGATGAGCATATAGGGTATGCGCTTGAGCTCATTGTCACGTATCTTTCGGCCGATCTTCTCATTGCGATCGTCTACCTGAGTACGGATATCCTGGGCGTTGAGCTTAGCTGCTACCTGGTGCGCATAGTCGTTGAACTTCTCACTGATCGGCAGTATGACGACCTGGTCTGGTGTGAGCCAGAGGGGGAAGTGACCCGCCGTGTGCTCGATGAGTACGGCCACAAAGCGCTCCATGGAGCCGAAGGGAGCTCGGTGGATCATCACAGGGCGATGCTTCTTATTATCTGCTCCCGTATATTCGAGGTCGAAGCGCTCGGGGAGATTGTAGTCTACCTGGATCGTGCCTAGCTGCCAGCGACGGCCGAGTGCATCCTTGACCATGAAGTCAAGCTTTGGTCCGTAGAAGGCCGCTTCACCATATTCGATCTTAGCTGGCAGTCCCTTCTCGGCGCAAGCTTCGATGATGGCCTGCTCGGCACGCTCCCAGTTCTCCTCGCTACCGATATACTTGTCTCGGTTTACCTGGTCACGCAGGGAGATCTGAGCCTCAAAGCTCTCGAAGTTGAGCGCCTTGAAGATAATGAAGATGATATCCATCACCTTGCAGAACTCATCCTTGATCTGGTCGGGACGGCAGAATAGGTGCGCATCATCCTGCGTGAAGCCTCGGACGCGCGTCAGACCGTGGAGCTCACCACTCTGCTCGTAGCGGTAGACTGTACCAAATTCGGCCAGTCGCTGTGGGAGATCTCGGTACGAATGTGGGCCGATGGCCTTGAAGATCTCACAGTGGTGGGGGCAGTTCATCGGCTTGAGCATGAACTCTTCTCCCTCTTGTGGCGTAGTGATGGGACGGAAGGAATCTGCCCCATACTTCGCCCAGTGACCCGACGTGACGTATAGTTGCTTCGAGCCGATATGGGGAGAGATGACCTGCTGATAGCCAAATTCCTTCTGAATCTGCTTGAGGAAGTCCTCGAGTCTCAGGCGAAGCTGGGTACCACGTGGTAGCCAAAGAGGGAGGCCTGAGCCTACATTCTGGGAGAAAGCAAAGAGACCTAGCTCCTTGCCTATCTTGCGATGGTCGCGCTTCTTTGCTTCTTCGAGGAGGGTGAGATACTCATCGAGCATCTTCTTCTTCGGGAAAGTGATCCCGTAGAGACGGGTCAGCTGCTTGCGCTTCTCATCGCCACGCCAGTAGGCACCAGCCACACTCAGCAGCTTGATGGCCTTGATGTAGCCCGTGTTTGGCACGTGAGGACCACGACACAGGTCCGTAAATTCGCCCTGCGTGTACGTGGTGATCGAGCCGTCGGGTAGGTCAGCGATGAGCTCGAGTTTATATTCGTCGTTCTTCTGCTTGAAGAACTCCGTCACATCGGCCTTCGTGATATCCTTACGGATGATGGGTTCCTTGTGGGCTGCGAACTCAGCCATCTTGGCCTCGATAGCGCTCAAGTCGGCGTCACGTAGCTGTACGCCTTCACCCAGATCAATGTCATAGTAGAAGCCATTCTCGATGGCGGGGCCGATCCCGAACTTCACGCCGGGGTAAAGTGCCTGAAGCGCTTCGGCCATCAGGTGCGCACTCGAGTGCCAGTAGGCGTATTTCCCTTCGGGATCTTCCCACTTGTAGAGCTTCAGCTCGGTGTCTTCCTTGAGGGGACGCATGAGATCCCAGATCTGACCATTGACCCCGGCAGCTAGGACATCCTGCTGTAGGCGGGGACTTATATCACCAGCTATATCCCAAGAGGTCGTACCTACGGGATATTCACGCTGACTACCGTCAGGGAATGTGACTTTTATCATTGAGCTCATTACGATGAAATGTTTACTTATTCGTTCCTGCAAAGATACGACATTTCTGTAGGAACGCTATGTAAGAGCGACTAATCTCGCCTGCCTTTTCGATCGGGGACGCCCTCCTTCGACCGAAGGCCCCGCCCGACTTACCCGAAGGGCAACGAACGACCAAGGGCAAAGCCCCGACTTCTCCTAGGTGAAGGACCTGGCGCTCCATCGAAGATACGGGCCTTCTCACCGCTTAGCATCCGAACGACAAGCCGTAAGAAGACAAAAAATCACCTGTGATCTCACGCTCCATTGCAGGTAATAGCACGAGAGATCACAGGTGACGGAAGGGGGATTAGCCTGAGCAGAAGGCGCTTCAGTAAGGAAATGGCCTTATCTCGACAAAGTAAGGGCGAAGGCAAGTGCTACCATTCGCCGTCCCTGCTAAATATGGATTTCAGAGGAATGGACGACGATCGGGCGAACGCTGACGATGGCATGCACGTTCTTCTCTTCGGCGACGGGGGTGAGATCAGCCGTAAGGTCGGGTGGCACAGGCGTCCCTGGGCGAAGGATCTGCGTGAGACGGATGCGATATTCAGCGCCACGCACCACCCCATAGCGACCGATCGAGGTCTTGGTCGGCGCCTTCGTGTCGTCGAAGTGGCGGATGGGCACGACGTAGTAATTATACCCTCGGTAGTAGAAGCGTAGATCGCCCTTCTCAAATGGAGCGGTGAATGAGTCCTCATTGATGCGAGCCGCCTTCACCGCTTCAGCTAGAGTGGAGTCGTCGAAGTCGTCCGAACGGATCCACTCCTTCATCTGACTCTCCGTGTAGTACTTGCCACGGAAGCTCACCCAGCCTTCATTTTCCCGGAGCGTTAGCCCACCGGGGATGTAGGGGAAGCGGATGACGAGCGAGGGAAGAGCGCCCACGAGGTAAGCCGTCGGTGGAAGCGTCGTCTCACGTGCATAGGCATGGATGTTGGAGACAGCCGTAGCGAGCGCCTGCTCATCGGGTAGGAGTCTGGCCTGATAGATATCCTCCCCGCCTTCGTGGCTCGTCATCCTATCCAGAGCAAAGTGCGAGAGGAGCTCGGTGAGCGACCGAGGAGCGCTGTCCTTCCACTCCTGACACATGCGACTCGTGGGATAGCGGTCCTCGGGGTGCGATCCATCACCCGCCACTTCACTACCACCGGTGCGAAGAAGTCCCATCGGACGCAGGGGCGCTGTATAGCGAGCCTGAGGAGATAGCACGTAGCCCGCAGGCGCACTACCACGCTTCGCTCCGCCCGCTAGCCGTGGCTCGCCGTAGACCAGCACACGAGCCAGCACCGACTCCAGCTGGATCCGGACCTGAGGTGTGGTACTAGAGAAGGCGGCCGACGTGACGGTGACGGGCCCTTGTTCGTTGAGGAGGCTCACCGTGAGCTGTGATCCTTGGGTAGCTAGCTCGTCCGTATAGTAGTGCTCGTAGCCTGTGAGCTGGGAAAGCGGGCTCCCGACGGCTGTGCGTGCGACAAGTTTGGTCGTAGGATTAGCGATGACGACGAGCTTATAATTACCTTCGGGCAGAGCGAGTACGAGATCTGAGAGGTCAGTCGAGGGGGAGACCGAGAGCTCCCGGACCTGGGTCACCACGGACTTCTCAGGAGAATAGAAGACAAATCTCAGAGAAGAGATCCGAAGCATCGGGTCTTCGGCCTCCAGTCCACGAAGGACGATGGAGCGAGGTGTGGCGATCGAGAGATGAAGTACAGAGCCCTTCGGCTGGGGCTGTGGGAGCGGATAGCCTGAGTCTCTATGAGAGCAAGCTGTGAGTACAAGCCCCACGAAGAGGGCAATACAGCAGATGACTGCTGGGATGTATCGAAGGGAAGAAGTGCGTCTCATGATGATCATGGGGTGTGTAGTCGGTAAGAAGGTAAGGGAAAAAGAAAACCTCCGAATAGGCTTAGGGCACTATTCGGAGGTTTCGTAAGAGAGTGCTCTTAGACGAGCTCGTGAATGATCAGACCAGAGCGGAGCTTAGGCTCGAACCATGTCGTCTTAGGTGGCATGATATTACCTGAATCTGCGATGTCGATGAGCTGTTTCATCGAGACGGGATATAGGGCAAGTGCGAACTTCATCTCACCACTATCGACGCGCTTCTTCAGTTCACCCAGGCCACGAATACCGCCGACGAAGTCGATGCGCTTATCTGAGCGGAGGTCCTTGATACCGAGGATCTCGTCGAGGATGAGGTTAGAGGAGATCGTCACGTCAAGTACCCCGATCGGATCGTGGTCGTCATAGGTACCGGGCTTAGCGGTGAGCGAATACCAGTGATCACCTAGGTAGAGGGAGAAGTTGTGCAGAGCCTGAGGCTTGTAGATCTCTGTCCCCTTGTCCTCGACGATGAAGTTCTTCTCGAGTTTCTTGAGAAGTTCTTCCTTAGTGAGGCCATTGAGATCCTTGACGACACGATTGTAGTCGATGATCGTCAGCTGATCGTCGGGGAAGCACACGGCCATGAAGTAGTTGTATTCCTCATTGCCGGTGTGGTTGGGGTTCTGCTTGCGCTTCTCATCTCCTACAAGAGCAGCCGCAGCTGACCGATGGTGGCCGTCGGCGATATAGAGCGCAGGCATCTCAGCAAAGAGCTCGGTGATGCGCTTGATATCACTTTCTTCGTCGATGATCCAGAATTCGTGCCCGAATCCATCGAGAGGAGCGACGAAGCTATAGACAGGCTCCTTAGCCGTGTACTTAGCGACGATCTTGTTGATCTCGTCCTTCGAAGGGTAAGCGAAGAAGACGGGTTCGATATTTGCATTATTCACACGGACGTGCTTCATGCGGTCTTCTTCCTTGTCACGGCGAGTCAGCTCGTGCTTCTTGATAACTCCAGACATATAGTCTTCGACAGCGGCGCAGACTACGAGACCATACTGCGTCTTGCCACCCATAGTCTGGGCGTAGATGTAGTAGTTCTCCTTAGGATCTTGTACGAGCCAGCCCTTGTCTCTAAAGAGACGGAAGTTCTCAGCTGCCTTTAGGTAGACCTTCTCTTCATGCTCATCGGTGCCTACAGGGAAGTCAATCTCTGGGCGGATGATATGATAGAGCGACATCTCATTGCCTTCAGCTTCGGCGCGAGCTTCGTCACTATTGAGTACGTCATAGGGGCGAGAAGCCACACGCTCTACGAGATCCTGAGGAGGACGTATGCCACGGAACGGTTTGATGATAGCCATAGAGGATCGGTATCTATTGAGAATGGGGTGATACTTACGGGCGAACTACTTGTTGAGACGGAAGCGTTCGTTGCCTTCCTTGATGAAGCCGACGATCTGACGAGCCGCAGCGAGCCCGGCGTTTGTATTAGCTTCAGCAGTCTGTGCACCCATCTTCTTAGGCGTAGAGAAGTAACGTTCGCCAGCAGCAGCCTCAAACTCTTCGTGTGCTGCAGGGCGGATGTCAGCCAGATAGCGAAGGTCTTCACGCTCCTTCAGTAGAGCGATGAGCTCGGGTTCGTTGATGATCTCCTTGCGGGCAGTATTCACCAGGATCGCCTTCTTAGGCAGGAGGCTTACCAGTTCACGGCCGATCGAGCCCTTGGTCTCAGGAGTAGCAGGGATGTGTAGCGATACGACGTCGCAGGTAGAGAAGAGTTCCTTCTGCGAAGCTACGGCATGTACCCCCTCCTTTTCTATTACTTCTGCGGGGGTGAATGGGTCATAAGCATAGATATCCATGCCGATACCCTTAGCGATACGTGCTACATTGCGCCCCGTGTTGCCATAAGCAAGGAGGCCGAGTTTCTTATCCTTGAGCTCCGTACCAGAGGTACCGTTGAAGCGATTGCGCACGGAGAAGAGCAGGAGAGCGAAGACAAGTTCGGCCACCGCATTAGCATTCTGACCAGGCGTATTCATGACACAGACACCGTGAGCAGTAGCAGCTTCGAGGTCGACATTGTCGTATCCAGCTCCGGCACGCACTACGATCTTGAGCTGACGTGCAGCATCGAAGACCTCCTTGTCTATGATATCGCTGCGGATGATGATCGCATCGACGTCAGCGACTGCGACTAGGAGTTCGGACTTTGCGGTGTACTTCTCCAGGAGGACTACGTCAAATCCAGCTTCGGATAGAATCTGCTTGATACCAGCTACAGCAGGTGCTGCGAATGGCTTTTCGGTGGCGATGAGAACCTTTGACATGATGTATTGATGTGTATTGTGTGTAGACTAGGATAGAGCGACGGCACAGACCACTCGCGCCCACAGCGAGGAGGGTCGGGATGATCTGTGCCGTCGTATAGATCTCGTACGAGAGAGGGAGCGAATTAGTGCTTACGTTCGAATTCCTTCATGAGATCCACGAGGAACTGTACACTGCTCTTAGGAAGCGCATTGTAGAGAGAAGCACGGAAGCCACCGACAGAGCGGTGTCCCTTGAAGCTGTAAACTCCACGAGAGACTGCAAAGTCGTGGAACTCCTGTTCCAGCTCCTTGTACTCGTCATTGAGTACGAAGCAGACGTTCATGATGGAGCGGTCTTCGGTGTTGACCGTGCCACGGAAGAGGCGGTTGCGGTCGATCTCGTCGTAGAGGAGCGCAGACTTCTCGAGGTTCATCTGTTCGAGGACCTTCACACCACCGAGTTCCTTGTACCACTTCATTGTCTGAAGAGCTACGTATACTGGGAAGACAGGAGGTGTATTGTACATCGAATCCTTGAAGTGTACATCGTACTTCAGCATCGTGGGTATGATACGATTGTCTTCGATATGGCCGACTGCATCACGACGTACGATGACGAAGGTAGCCCCTGCAGGTGCGATGTTCTTCTGAGCACCACCATAGATCAGGTCGTACTTCGATACATCTACCTGGCGAGTGAAGATATCCGAGGACATGTCACCGACGAGGCGGACGTTGACACTGGGGTCGTAGCGAAGCTCAGTACCATAGACCGTGTTGTTGGTCGTGATGTGGAGGTAGTCGACATCACTGGGGACTTCGTTCTTTTCCCAAGGCTTTGGGTACCAAACATAGTTGTCATCCTTAGAGGAGAACGTGACAACTTCCCCGAAGGCTTTTGCTTCCTTAGCAGCCTTATTAGCCCACGTACCTGAGTCTATATAGGCAGCCTTCTTCTTAAGCAGGTTCATTGGGACCTGAGCGAACTGCAAGCTAGCACCGCCCCCAAGGAAGAGGACTTCGTAGCCTTCAGGTATGTCGAGGAGCTCCTTCATGATATTACGAGCTTCCTCCATCGTAGCAGAGAATTCCTTTGCACGATGAGATACTTCGAGGATAGATAGACCTGTACCCTGATAATTGAGTACTGCAGAGGCGGCGTCTCTGATCACGCTCTCATCGAGGATCGATGGTCCGGCTGAGAAATTGTGCTTCTTCATAAGAGCAGATATTTGTGTAGATGAATATTTAGAAACGTATTCGAGAGTAAAGTGGTCGCGCACACCGAGACCATTAGCTCTACTCACAGCAAAGTTATCAATAAAAAGGTTAATCGCAAGCGATGACAAACCCTTTGTACATACGGATAAAAAGCACCATCAGCAAGCCTCTAAAACACAGCATACTAAAATAATTAAGCATCCACTTTTACTGCACTTCCGACCCGCTTATCCTGTGATAATGACACGGACTTCCGTAAAACTCTCCACTCACCTCCGGCCGAATCGTAGACAAACGTCAAGAGCATCCAGCCGGACGGACGGCATGAAGCACACGAGAATACCTGAAGTCCGCACGCCATTATCTTGAACTTTGCTCCACACCATCCCGAGATGAGGGTGCCAGTATCGATCACCTCCTACCTTATATAATAGAGTACATCGGCTCACTCACCTGTAGCTCGAGGGAAAATAAGAGCTCCACCCCCACTTCCGCTTCTGCGGTCGCTGGGGTGGAGCGTCTATGATGCGAGGCTGTTTAGCGCACAGCACTCGGTGCACTGGCGTGCCTACTGCTCGGGCTTCTTATCCTCGACCTTCGTCTTATCCTTGTACTCGCTGTAGGCGTAGTAGATGATGAGGAGGCCAAGAATAAGATAGACGATCCCGACGCCAAGGAAGCCAGCGACGTCGTAGACGAGACGCTCGTAGCGATGAATCCTAACCAGCCTGCCAGCATCGAAAGCTGCCGTCATGCTGAAATAGCGCCAAGCTCCGAAAGCGATCACAAGCACCCCGAAGACTGCGGTAGCGATAGCCCCAAGTATAGGCTTACGGCTACGGGATCCCGTATACATATTACGGGAGATGAATTTGTTGTCGTTGTCGCTCATTACTTAATGAAGTGGAATTAAAGTATTACACAGAGGATAGATCAGCCTAGTGCTCGCCCGCCATCTCTATAGGAGTGGAGGTAGAGGAGCATCTATGAGCTCCACCGATATGGGTAGTAGATGCCAGGATAGCACTCTGCGCTCTGACCTGTCCTATAGAAGTTCGGAGAGAATACCCCAAAGAGTGGAGAGGATGACAAGACCGACGAGGCCTAGGATCATCTTACCGAAGAAGTTCAGATGCGTACCAGCGTCAGGTATTGGAGTGTAGGCGGCTGCACGTTCCTTATAGAAAGCCTCCATCTCATCAGTCCAATGAGCTGCGGGGATCTCCTCACCCGTACTCTTGACTCGATAGGAAGCAGTGGGCGACTTACGTACCGCCCAGTACAACATTGATTCTACTTTGTAGGCATAGAGAGTAAGTTCGAGGGGCTCTACCCGTCCCGAGAGCGGAGAGGTAAGCTCCACTTCGACATGGGCAATTGGTCTGTAGGTGTAGACTGTAGTGTAAGCGGCCATTTTTTGACAAAGATTAAAGTGTGAGAATCGGTTAGGT
>ERZ773049.1150-NODE-1150-length-15541-cov-36.667635_pt1 | contig 15541 bp, 20 predicted proteins | sample MGYA00580633_ERZ773049 | MGnify/ENA primary metagenome ERZ773049 (study PRJEB29015, sample SAMEA2737991) | human oral metagenome | biome: human oral; feature: human-associated habitat; material: dental | place: China | collected 2066 ... | reverse complement strand
GTCAGCCAAGAATCCGCAATTTCTGGTCTGCATAACCCGCCCCACCTGGGCAACCATGGTGGGGCGGGTTTCTACGTTTCCCGCTTTACGACGCCTAAAGCCCTCCGTCGGGCCTATGCCGCATCCTCTGTGTTTTCCTCATCTAACTCCGGTTCATCATCCTGCGGAATCCGCGAAGTCAATAACAACCCATCCATATCAAACAGTGGGCGTGATTGCGGGCCCGTCATCCGAATATTGAATCCCTGCTCCAACTCATGGCAACTATGCACCAACGTGAACGAGCCCACTGTGATAGTCCCATCAATCCGGGCCCAAAGGTTATCAAGCACCACCGGGGAAACAATCCCCACGTATAATCCAGTCGACACCTCGGAAAAGAACCGGGTCAGAAACCCCCGCACATGGTCGGGAATCGCCGTACAACTAATAACAGCAAACATCACATTCCCCTAACCTGCGACTAGGCGTACTGGGTATGCCCAGCAACCTCACGATTACGACCACCAATAAGTCGGTCATCATTCCGTGCCGGAAGATAGGGGGTCAAAATCGTCATGAGAATCTGGAGCATCTCTTCAAGAATCTTGTTCTTCACAATTAGTTTCCGCAGATCACTGCGGACCAGCGTCGCATAGTTATCCGAACGAGCATGCTTGAACGCCAAGGGAATCGATATATCCGGCTTATACATATCGGCCAGGTCAAAAAGCAACGAACGAATATCACCCCGGTGAATGATCCCCAAGGCGGGATTCACACCAATGGCGGAACAAGCAGCCGCTGCACAACCATAAAGAATAGAATTCGCCAGATTGAGGGACTGATTGATCGGATCCGGCGACTCGGTGTTGCGCTTGAAATCCTTGACCTTATAGCGGGCAGCCACCTGCTTATAGGTTTGGCGCATAAGCCGGCCCTCAAGCCCCCGCATGGTGGCTATGGACGCATTAGTAGGCATGACCTCAATGCCCAACTGTTTCCGATAAAGAATGACGGCGGCCTTCCGCTGGTGAGCCTCATTAGCCACCAGCCGTGCCTGGGCGATCGCCCACCGGGCCGACGACGTGAGCGGCGTCGCCAAGCTATAAGCTGGAACCCCACCGCCACCACAATACAAAATTGCCGTGCCGGCCCGGGCACACGACGTTGCCGCCGGTTGACTGATGCTGGTTCCCGGACCCAACATCAACACCCCCAACCCAGCCACCGGAAGCTGGATACGAATCCGCTTAGGGGAATCACTGGGATAATCCCCACGTTGACGTGCAATAACACCCGTACGATCCTGCCGCACTTGACAATACTCCAGGTAAAGGTACGAAACCCGATCCTCCAACCGCACCTGGTCTTTTGTCGGGATTGTCGAGAACGCTAGGGCTTCCTCGGAATAGGCCATCAGCTCTCCTTAACTGGTATGAGCCCAAGCCGCTGATCGTAGAACCTGCTGGCATTTTCTACCACCTTGTAGCGGCATAGGATGGATGAATTACTGGTAATGTCTGTGGCCTCGCTGGTCATCGCCTTATAGCTGCTGGTGTCCGGGATTTCCACGACCGCCCGCAGTGCCTCCCGAATGGCTTCGGTATCATGCCATTTGATGCTGTTGAGCTCCGCAATGCTTCCCGTCCAGGCGCCGGGAATCGTCCCGGTCGGGTCGTGCAGGATTGCGGGAATGGTGATCCGGTCGATGAGCCGGGTGGCGGTTTCGGCGAGCTCATCCTTATGAGTAATGGTGAAAAAATCGGTGTTTGTTGCATCGTCGGCAAGCACCGTGGAGAAATCAATGCGAGCATTATTACCGGCGTTGATCTTGTGGATAAGCTCGGCGATCTCGTCCATGCCGCTCGCATTATCGTCTTCGTCGTCGTTCAGGGTGGTAAACAGTTCGGTGAGCCCCATAGACGATTGATTGATAAAATCCTGGATTTGATCGGGGAAGCGCAGCGGCTTCTTCCCATCAACCTCATCAAGCGCAGCAATCCAATGGGCCACCCGGTCGAGTTGCGCCGCAAAATACGGCTTGGTCTGCCACTCCTTAGGATTATCGATGGCGGCAATGGAAATGGTTTTATGTGCCAGCCCAGGCACCCGATCCGCCCGGGCTACATCATCGCGGCGCCAAAGCCGCCCGGCCCGTTGAATGAGCGACTCCGCCGGGCAAAGCTCGGTGCGGAGCACATCAAGGTCGATATCCAACGACGCCTCTATCGCCTGCGTACCAACCACAAGCACGGTCGTTGCCGCGCCATTCTTACCGATACTTTGTTCGAGTTCCTCGGCATTCCGTCGCCGATGCTCGGCGGTCATGCGTGAATGCAACAACACTGGCTTCTCATGATCGAATGCCTGCACGATTGCCTGCGCCCGGTCCACAGTGTTGCAAATTATTCCGATGCGAGCCTGCGGATACGCCTGGCGTTGGGCCTGAATCCACCGGATATGGCTGTCCACTAACTGGTCATAAGGAACCGGATCAACAGTGAGATCAATGGTGTAAGGCTCCGTCGGTATTACCACGGGAGGCGCGTCCACAGCCGGAGCCGAGTCGATCTCGTCCCCCGACCGGGGAAGCCACGTGGTGAAGCTGGGGAAGCGCGCCGGGTCGCTGTCGTGCTTGCTGTAGGCCTGCTTGAATTTTTCCTGCTGCCACGCCGGCATAGTTGCGGTGAGGAAAGTAATGGGGGTGTGGGTGGCCGCCCACCAGTGCAGCAAGTCTTCGAGCAGCTCGGATTGGTAGGCATCCAGGGTGTGCACCTCGTCAATGACCACATGAGCGTTGGCGAGGGCCAGGAGCCGCAGGTGATTAAACTTGGTAGGCAGCGATCCTAGAATCGCCTGGTCAACGGTGCCAACGCAGACCGGCGCCAGGAGCCGCGAGGCCCCGGACTTCACAAACTCGGTGGGGAACAGGCCGCCGTTATCTTGATAATTATCTCCCACCATCACGTCGGACACCGAAATGTTCTGGGAATAGAAATCTTCCGTGATTGCTAAACCATGAGCCAACGATGCGACATTGGTGGTGCCCTTAAAAGCTTTCTGCACTCGACGCATGATGGCGTTTGTGGTGGCCTGGGTGGGGAGCAGGAAAATCAGGCGCTCGTTCCGGGTAGCATGGCGTAGCAGCGCCGCCTCGGTCTTGCCGGAACCCGTGGCCGCCATGACATTCCACAGCCCGTCGCCCTGCTCCAGTGCCGCTGCCTGCGCGAAGCGGGGTGGGAAGCCGTCGAGAATGTCCGCGCATGCGGCCTCCCGCGTGGGCCAATTCTGGTAAAGTCCCACGGTTTTCTTGATGATCTCCACCGACTCCGCCGCCCGATGCGTCACCCACTGTTTCGGGTCCGCCAGGCTAATGATCCCCTCGTTCATCTCGCGTTGTGCGGTTTGCGTCCAGTCCAATTGCGAGGCGATGCGGTCGGCCAACACGACAAGGCCAGAGATGAGCACGGTCACTGTAGGGGAGACGTGATCGGGGAGTTCGTCTCGACTCATCCCTACACCGAGTTCCACTTGTGCTATGAGGGCTTTATGGATCTTGCCCCACGGGGTAGTGTCGAAAATTTGTTTGATCTTAGTGATCTTGAGATCAGTTGCTCTCGTGGGATTAAACGCGGCAAATTTTCCGTGATGCCCCACCAACGCCAGCGCCAGCCAAGAATCCGCTGCATCCATATCGGTTTCGATATCTTCATCCAGGATGATTGCGGAATGATTCTCATGCCGTCGCATAGCTCGTGTTTCCGAGAAATAGCTCATGTGATCTGGGCTCACCGTAAGTCCGTGCCGCCGGAGGTTTTCCCGAATCGCCGTAAAAGTCTCCCCCTGTTGCTTGTTTTGTTGCTGGAAATGTGGATTGGCTTTCCCAATGTCATGCAGGCCCGCCACGAGCATTAAGAGCTTGTCGACGTGTTCCCCTAGCTCGTCGACAAGCAGGGAACGTAACCCCGGACGCAACCAGCGATGATACAGTTCACCCATAACTGCGCTGGTGTCTAATAAGTGCCCTAGCAGTGGGTAGGGTGTTTCGAGCCCTCGCTCTTTGGCCCACACCACATTCATATCCACACCCGGCGGCGACATTATGCGGCCCTTCTCGCGGTGAGGAGTCCGCAACCGTAGGCTTTTGCGCGGCCTATGCCGGCATGCATGATGTGTTTTAATGCTTGGCTGTCGGCCACTACCCCCATGCAATCAAAGGTATCAATTTGCAGAGCCCTGGAAACCTTAGGGACTTGTAATACTTGCCTATTATGATTGAGGAATTCTATTCCTTGCAATGCTGTGGATAGTTTATATACTACATGCTTTTCCGCCGGATTTAATCCGGTTTCTGCATCAAGCGGCTGTAGTGCAACAGGGGTGATAACTTCTCGTTTTCTACCGTTTGTTTCGATGGTGCGTCGGGTAACCGTATTCAGTGCTAGCCGGAAGATTATGGGGGTCCCGTTTTCGTACGAAGGGTATTCCACTTGTTTTGTTTCGATCACCCCTTCCAGGTCTGGTGCGACCACATCGCAATCCGATTGCACCAGGAAATATGGTGCTTGACCTGGTATGAATTCATATCGAAAGAGAATATTATTTCTGGAGCGCGCTTGATTATCCTCAAAATCCGGGAATAGTCCCATCACTGCCCGGTGCCGAAACTCGGGATCATCCACTCGCCACCGCTGGGTCTTTTCCGGTTTTCGCGCTAGGGCAACATGGACCGGAAACTTGGTCAAATAAGTCATAAATGACATGTGAGATGCATCTCCTTATCTCGCACTGGGGCTTGGAAAGAAATGATGTCAACGGGGGTAAATACCTCTGTGCAATTTTCTCTTGACTAGCAGTGTATCAGACGGTTAACGTTAAGGATAGAATTATTTAATTTTTGGTATTGAGGAGTTGTCCATGGGTCCTATGCCGCTCACGGAGGTAAAATTTATTAGGACTTTTTTACGGGATGAGCCTGTCGATATGACGGTTGAAGAGGTTCTCAAGCATGCAACTGACCCAGATTTCCGACTAGATCTTGATGTTTCCGGCATGGAATTCATGTCAATTATTCGGCTTCTTTCGCATATTGGTGCCCGTATGCTGCAGAAGGACGATTCTCTTCATCGGAAACGTAGAAAGAAGCCGTTGCCTGATGAGCTTATCGCGGAAACCCTGGCGGAGCTGGAAGTGGATCGGCCGCTTTATGGCGGTAAACAGAATTTTTTCCAAATCCCGGATTCAAAAGGGGTGGTTGGCAGGGGAAAACAGCCTACCTCTAAGCTATCGCCCACGGCTCCGGGGGATAATTCGCAGGCCTATTGGGATCGTGATAAACACAAGCCTGTAACCCTTTCGGCCGAGGAGGCCATGCGGCAAATACTGATTTTCAGCATGTATTCTTCGGCTGGAAATAATAAGTTTGAGAACCGTAAATGCCAGAATGGTTCCCCGGGAATCCGATTTCTTGGTGCCGGAAATACTGCGACCGAAGTGATGGTGCAGTCGCAAAATTTGTGGGATAGCCTGCTATGTTCCATTCCAGCACCCTGGGTAGCCGGATCCGGCATGCCTGCCTGGGCAGATCCAATGGGGGAGCAGTCGAAAACTGATACCGGCATGCATCCGTTGTGGCAGGCTTCTTGGATGCCTAATGGTGTGAGCGGTTATTGGGAGGGTGAGGAGCTGGTCGGCGTGGGGGTCGGCGGGGTACCCCCACAATATTTGGGGTCATTCTCTAAAGTGTGGAGCCCCTATGGCGATAAGGATGCTAAGGAGTCTTATAAAGCCTGGTTTAAGCAGCGGGACACGGAAGACCCTTTCTACCTGTACATACGGGATTCTAAAACAAATGATCCCAAGGCAAAGCGGTTGGATCTCAGCAAGGATCTCATTCAGCTCGCTGTGGAATGGGCTCGGGAGGGGACTATTTCCAAGCTTGATAGCCTCATGGCGGGGCGGGTAGCGGCCCCCAATTTTAAGCATGACAAGCTGTTATTTGCGCGGCATCAGATTGGTGGTAATGCCTCGACGCCGGTTATTCGGGAATCGGTGACCACCAATACTGCATCATCGCTGTGGTGTCTTGACCAGGATCCAGAGGTGCAGGCCAGGATTATTGGCCAGGCGGAGTTTATCGATACTCTCAAACAGCGGGTTTGCGCACCATTTCGTAGGCAAAGCGATAAGGACCACCCCACCTTTGATGATCTCGCAGATCTCCGGCCCATGATGGAAACGGAGTTTTGGCGCCGCATCACTCCCGTGTACGAGGAAGTGATTGGTACCGCACAAGCGGCGGATTTTGATGTGGTGGAGCTGTATGAAAAGGGGATAGCCGCCACCATTGCCGCACTTGATGCAGTTATTGATCCGTATTTGCTACAGAATCCTAAGCGAAATATTAATGTCAAAGAGCGGACAATACGCTTCCTTTATGCACTACTCAAGGATAAGAAAGGTCAGTAATGTCGGAGCTCAATATTTATCACTTCGTGCAACACATTATTCGTCAGGCAAAGCGGAAACAGGAATCGCGGGATTCCCAGGCGGTAAGGGAAATAGCTGCGCTTCGCTCTGGAATGTCCATCACCACGGAATATCGGGCTTATCCCTATGTGTTGCCGGATCTTGGTAATGCTTCGCCGCGGGAGCGTATGGTTGCGTTGCGCTGCGCTGCCATGATTGCGGAATATGCTGATCTGGGTGCTGATTCGGATGATGCGTCGCCGTTGCGGTTTGGCGTCTGGGCGAATCATCTTGCTCGGAAGATCAGTGATGATGATTCGGTGGATGGCATGATCGCTTCTCGCCTGGAGTATTTGCATACCCAGGACGTAGAGGAAGCCATCACTACAATCCGGCGGATTCTGCAGTACGCCCAGAGTAATAGCTTTACCCAAAGAGTTGATTTTATTCAATTGTTTAAAACCTTTTGGTACTGGGGGAATGGCTACAACAATGATTCCCTGAACCGTCGCCTGCAAATCTTGCGAGATTTCTACGGCGCATCGAACCCCGTCACTACCAATTAAAGGAGGAAACTCATGTCCCACCATCTAACCCTGCATATTATTGCCTCGGTTCCTTACTCCAATCTGAACCGTGATGACACCGGTACGCCCAAGCACGTTCGTCGTGGTGGGTATTTAGCGGCGTTACTGAGCTCGCAATCTATCAAGAAGGGGATCCGCACAAAATACGAGGCGAATTCGCTGGTAACATCTGTGCGTTCCGGACAGTTGGATGCTGATGTGGTGGATCGGGCGCTTGCTATTAATCCCGATGCTGATGAAAAAGCGCTGCGCAAGAAAGCTAAAACCCTACTTGGTAAGCTCACCAAGGCAAAGGAATCCGATCCAGAGAAGGGTAAAGAATCCGATCGGTCCATTTGGTTGAGTAGTGAAGAGTTGGAGACAGCAGCGGCACAAATTCTAGAAGATGTTGACGGTGATTTCCTGCAAGACTACAAAACAGGCTCCCTCGCCATTGCTTCTTTCGGTCGCATGTTTGCTGCCGCGCCGCAAAAGGGTACGGAGGCGGCGCTGAGTGTTTCGCCCGCGGTCACCACGCATGCGGTTGCTATCGCTACGGACTATTTCTCCACCATTGATGATATTAAAGAAGCCAATCGTGATACCGGCGCAACCTATCTCGGTGTGGCCCAGTACACGACCGGGGTGTTTTATCGCACCGTGACTATTGATAAACAACAGTTGCGTAAGTCCTGGACCGGTTTTGATTCCCCCGATAGCGATGAAAGCCTACGATTGCTTGTCGACGCTATCATCTATGGGCTTCCCCGAGGTAAACAGCATTCCACGGCGCCTTTCGTGCAACCTGCCCTGGTTCTGGCTGAAGAGCAACGCTACCGTAGCGCCTATGATTTCGAAGCACCGGTCCAGCCAGACCGGAAAGAAGGCGGGTATTTGAAGCCAACATTGGAGGAACTGGATCGGCAGTATACCGCTGCACGGGCTTTTGACCGGGGCAATTTTGATGGGGTGGAATTTGTTGCTGGTACGGCAGCGGAAGTCCAAAACCTTTTCAAAGATGCTGAACACGGCTCCAAAGACGAGCTCATTGACGCTGTGGTCGCCTGGATTAAGCAATGACAGAAGCACTGTATATTCGTCTTGCTGGCCCGTTGCAATCATGGGCGGGACCAGCAATCACTGGCAATTTTGTTCGAACGGAACCACGACCTACTCGTTCGGGGCTTGTAGGATTGTTGGCGGGTGCTTGCGGCTATGGCCGGGGAGAATACCCCGAATGGCTCACCCAGCTGCATTTCCAAATCCGGGAAGATAATCGTGGGACCCTGGTTGATGATTTTCACACCATCAATCCTCGGGACACCGAAGAAGAATTCCGATCCAGGCTCCTTCTCGCTATGGGGCAGCGGCCAACAAAAAAGCTGCTTAATAGTACGCCTGATGGGCAGGGCCTCACCGCTATCACAGAACGAACCTATATCGCTGACGGTGAATTCATTGTGCAGATTAAGGCCGGTTCACGGGAGCACCAAGAGCTTTTGGCCGAAAAACTGCAGCAGCCCCATTTTGTGACGTACCTGGGCCGGAAAGCCTTTGCGCCATCGTTCCCCTTCTACCTAGGCGCGGGTCCGGACGACACTCTCGCGCGCATCCCTACCGTAGGTGGGGAAGAACCCAAGAAGATTCTGCGTTTTTATGCGTTGGATGATTATGGCTACACCACCACAACGGTTCCCGTCGTGAAAGACCGCAAACAATGGTTGACGGAAGTCTCTGAGATCTTCTAAAGCACATAGTCACACCCCAGCTTGCTTTTCGACGAAGGCAGCTGGGGATTTTTGCTATATGAAGCTTAAAGCTTATTCAGCCGCTGGGAAAACCTCTCTACGCCAACAGGTGGAAGATCAGAAAGAACATGCTATCTAGAAGCTTATTCAGCTGCCGGGAAAACTTACCTACACCAGTGGATGGAAAATCGGAAAAACATGCCAGCCATCTTGGTCTTCCCTACTTACAGAGACTAATCATGTTTGAGGACGCTGAATAAGCTTCCTAGCTTGTCTTTTGTTATTTCTGGAAACTAGTCATGCGTGGGGAGGTTGAATAAGCTTCAATCATTTATATCAACCATTCTGGCGAAGAAGAGGAGTTTACCCAATGAGTCTCTACATAATGTCGGATGCCCCGATCAAGGATGTTGTCGATCTTCTATTGCAAGAACCTTATATGAGTAGCACGATCTCATTTACTAATAATGAAGATGCTTACACTATAAGGGCTGCTGACGAGGTGCCTGTTTCGCTTGATTATGGCCCTAATGATAATGGGGTTTTGGACACATTCATCATTGTTCCTGAGAAGCAGGAAGAGTTACAGCGGAAGATTTTCGAGTCGGTGAAAAAGCTGCGGTATAAAGCCACGATTTGTGAGCCCCCGAATGATGTTGAAGTAGTTTATATGCCGGATAATCCATTGCCTGCCGTACCTGCAGAGCTCGATTAATAAACCAATTTTTAGCCCGCATGCTTCATATAGGGGCATGTGGGTTTTGCATGAAAAGGAGATATCTTGATGGAACTACCTCCGCGTGCGCGGAGAATACCAAGACACCGGATATTTCTGCGGGCCGGCATCGGAACTACCTCCGCGCACGCGGAGAATACCATCAAACTCGGCAGTTGCCCACAGTTCGATGTGAACTACCTCCGCGCACGCGGAGAATACATCCTGTACGAAGTCAATACCGAAAACCAGGTGGAACTACCTCCGCACACGCGGAGAATACGACGCCACAGACCCACGTGAAGTCATCCCCGAGGAACTACCTCCGCGCACGCGGAGAATACACTCCATTGGGGTAGAGATAGGCTTCCCACCGGTCGTTTTCTTGCTTCCAGTCGTCGTACTCACTCATGTGTCAGGTGTGGTTTCTGGGGTTACCCCATAGCGCTGGAGGATCTCATCCCGGATTTCATCTGAGGTTTTTTCCCCTAGGATTATCCTAATGGCATCATCAATGTTCTGGTCGGTAATCTCATATCCCTCAATACGGGAATTGGCCAAGACGTTATCCAGGTGTTTTCGCTGTTCTGGTGTTAGCGGCGCATTTTCACGGGTGTACATAATGATCTACCTCATTACTTATCAAGAGGAATAAAACTAACTTTACCTCTTCAAGTATGGCATATTCCTAGCTATTACACAGAACTACCTCCGCATTCGCGGAGAATACTCATCAACAATCAGCTCCGGCTCTTCCACATAGGAACTACCTCCGCGTGCGCGGAGAATACGGGCCCCTAACGCCACGGGAGGTTGGCACACATGGAACTACCTCCGCGTGCGCGGAGAATACCACTGGGGTTTGCATGCAAAGATGGTGAAACCGGAACTACCTCCGCGTGCGCGGAGAATACTTCCAAAAGCTTTGGATGGACGGCATTAAACAGGAACTACCTCCGCGTGCGCGGAGAATACAGCTTGCCGTCTTTCAATACTGAATTCGCCCTGGAACTACCTCCGCGTGCGCGGAGAATACGGCGGATCCGGTCCTCAATCCCCCGGTACAGGGGAACTACCTCCGCATGCGCGGAGAATACAGGTGGAAACCAACATTTTGATCGTTTAGCATGGAACTACCTCCGCATGCGCGGAGAATACCATCGAGCTGCTGCATTTCAGCTTGGAACTCAGGAACTACCTCCGCATGCGCGGAGAATACATTTTATCAATGAAGGTCTCGTAAGCGCGCTGGGAACTACCTCCGCATGCGCGGAGAATACATTTTATCAATGAAGGTCTCGTAAGCGCGCTGGGAACTACCTCCGCATGCGCGGAGAATACGAACTACCCGGGTTATTTTCAATAACAATCCCGGAACTACCTCCGCATGCGCGGAGAATACGCAGAGTCGCCAGCGTGCCAGGCGGTGTCCCAGGAACTACCTCCGCATGCGCGGAGAATACCCCAAAACCATTTGGGATAAGCACTTTGACGAGGAACTACCTCCGCATGCGCGGAGAATACAGATGGGTTTAGCCCCTACCGAGGAGACGGGTGGAACTACCTCCGCATGCGCGGAGAATACAATCCTATGATGATTTTATACGCCACCTTGAGGGAACTACCTCCGCATGCGCGGAGAATACGCAAGTCGCACAGTTTGCGTTCCGGCTTGAAGGGAACTACCTCCGCATGCGCGGAGAATACGCCGCACGCAGTTTCATCACAAACTCCACATCCGAACTACCTCCGCATGCGCGGAGAATACAATCCTATGATGATTTTATACGCCACCTTGAGGGAACTACCTCCGCATGCGCGGAGAATACGTCGATGATGGTGTCGTGCACCCGCCTGATAAGGAACTACCTCCGCATGCGCGGAGAATACCCGCCATATGACAAGCAGAACACCGTATTTTTGGAACTACCTCCGCATGCGCGGAGAATACTGTATACACCACAAACCCCCCGCCTCGGCAACGGAACTACCTCCGCATGCGCGGAGAATACCCTACAGCAGCAAGCGCAACAAGGTTGGATAGGGAACTACCTCCGCATGCGCGGAGAATACCTTAGTGGTAGAGCTAACAAAATCGTGGGAAAGGAACTACCTCCGCATGCGCGGAGAATACGAACTAGAAAAGCTGGTAGTCGCTGCTAGCGAGGAACTACCTCCGCATGCGCGGAGAATACCCGAGGCGCTCACCGCGGCGCACATGACGCCAGGAACTACCTCCGCATGCGCGGAGAATACGAACAGGCCCGCCGATTTGTAAGGATCCATGCGGAACTACCTCCGCATGCGCGGAGAATACAGATCGTGTCGGTCACCGTTTTCAAGGCTCGTGGAACTACCTCCGCATGCGCGGAGAATACAAGCCGGCCTACCATCAGCAGGCATAGCCGTAGGAACTACCTCCGCATGCGCGGAGAATACCAGCCTCAACAGCGGCCTGACCAGTGTAAAAAGGAACTACCTCCGCATGCGCGGAGAATACTCCGCTTCCACTTCAAAAATATTCTCTGTCATGGAACTACCTCCGCATGCGCGGAGAATACAATACGTGAAGCTAGAAATCCAACTAGATGAAGGAACTACCTCCGCATGCGCGGAGAATACAATACGTGAAGCTAGAAATCCAACTAGATGAAGGAACTACCTCCGCATGCGCGGAGAATACCCCCGGGTGTGATGCCGGCACGGCTGCGATTTGGAACTACCTCCGCATGCGCGGAGAATACATCACGATGACCTGCTGCAACGACTGGATTGCGGAACTACCTCCGCATGCGCGGAGAATACTTACCGGGTTCCTGAAAGCTGCTCTCGAACCTGGAACTACCTCCGCATGCGCGGAGAATACCACCCTACCAGCGACATATGGGCTTTTTTGAGGGAACTACCTCCGCATGCGCGGAGAATACTTGCCCCAGGCGCAGTAAAAATCGTGGGTAACGGAACTACCTCCGCATGCGCGGAGAATACGTCTGTCCGAAATCCCAGAAACGGCGGTCAATGGAACTACCTCCGCATGCGCGGAGAATACCTTCTCCTCTCTGCTTCGCACTCTCTCCACCCGGAACTACCTCCGCATGCGCGGAGAATACGTCTGTCCGAAATCCCAGAAACGGCGGTCAATGGAACTACCTCCGCATGCGCGGAGAATACCTTGGGGTGCTTCTCATGGTTTCCACAGGGGTGGAACTACCTCCGCATGCGCGGAGAATACCACTGGTTCCACCTGCACAAACACATTCGGTGGGAACTACCTCCGCATGCGCGGAGAATACCCTCCTTGCTTCATTATCATCTTTGCTTTCATGGAACTACCTCCGCATGCGCGGAGAATACCACCCCCGGCCCCGCCAAAACCGGGGAAGCAAGGAACTACCTCCGCATGCGCGGAGAATACAATACCAAGAAGCCGAAGCCAAGGGCGCGAAAGGAACTACCTCCGCATGCGCGGAGAATACACTTGTGTTGCCTGCAATGCTTTTTCCAGCTCGGAACTACCTCCGCATGCGCGGAGAATACTTTTCCCCGGCGCGGTGATGTGATCGTGCACCGGAACTACCTCCGCATGCGCGGAGAATACCTCACCCTCGTAAACACCAAGGAAGGTTGCGGTGAACTACCTCCGCATGCGCGGAGAATACCTTGGGGTGCTTCTCATGGTTTCCACAGGGGTGGAACTACCTCCGCATGCGCGGAGAATACCTTGGAGGGCCGGTAGGAAGCATTAGTATTTTGGAACTACCTCCGCATGCGCGGAGAATACCGGGAATAGCATTGCGATATGGGCTTTTGCTTGGAACTACCTCCGCATGCGCGGAGAATACAATGTCAGGGAGCCTGCTGTCATTGGGAAGTTGGAACTACCTCCGCATGCGCGGAGAATACCTACATCGAGTTGACACCACCTACACGCTCATGGAACTACCTCCGCATGCGCGGAGAATACGGGGAAACTTGCTTTCCCGTTTACACCTTTTAGGAACTACCTCCGCATGCGCGGAGAATACAGGCACAACCCCTTTCGGGGGTGCGGAAAGTAGGAACTACCTCCGCATGCGCGGAGAATACCTGTTAAAGGAGAAATGATGCGGCTAAAGCTCGGAACTACCTCCGCATGCGCGGAGAATACCCATCAGGGCCGAATCCCAGATACTATAACCTCGAACTACCTCCGCATGCGCGGAGAATACTTCAGGGCATGGTTGGCGAGGTAGAAGACTCTGGAACTACCTCCGCATGCGCGGAGAATACACTTTGGTTGAGGGTGCGCGGCGTTTGGCCTGGGAACTACCTCCGCATGCGCGGAGAATACTTGGAGAATATGCAGCTCAAAGGCTATTAATGGGAACTACCTCCGCATGCGCGGAGAATACATATAATTGATCGCCTTGCACGATTAATCGGAGGAACTACCTCCGCATGCGCGGAGAATACAAACGTCGTGCCCAAGCTGAGTATGTGAAAGCGGAACTACCTCCGCGTGCGCGGAGAATACCGCTAACAGCACATCTATGGTCACGGCGGTGAGGAACTACCTCCGCGTGCGCGGAGAATACCCCTATACACGAGGCGTTCTGATGAACCGCCTGGGAACTACCTCCGCGTGCGCGGAGAATACGCCTCATCTAATTCTAAAATTTTGATAAGCTGGGAACTACCTCCGCGTGCGCGGAGAATACCGGCACCCCAGCTTTCGGGAAACCATCAACCTGGAACTACCTCCGCGTGCGCGGAGAATACTGGCCAGGCTGCACCTTCGTGTAGCCACCCCCGGAACTACCTCCGCGTGCGCGGAGAATACTGAGTACACCATCGGCCTGAACCTCGAAAACCTGAACTACCTCCGCGTGCGCGGAGAATACAGGTGTTGGCAAGTGCGTAGCTGTTCGGCAAGGGGAACTACCTCCGCGTGCGCGGAGAATACTTCGGCTTTCAGTATCAACACTGAGGGGTCGCGGAACTACCTCCGCGTGCGCGGAGAATACATTCTGACGGAAAGACTTTTCCCAAGATTTTTGGAACTACCTCCGCGTGCGCGGAGAATACTTCCTTGCTTTGCTTCTCTTCTGCTTTCGCTTGGAACTACCTCCGCGTGCGCGGAGAATACGGACCGTGACTGTGGGTGGTGTGCAGTGTGATGGAACTACCTCCGCGTGCGCGGAGAATACTTGCGTGTTCAGCAGTTTTGCTGCAAACTTCAGGAACTACCTCCGCGTGCGCGGAGAATACACCATCATGCTTGATCTTACCATCACGCCAAAGGAACTACCTCCGCGTGCGCGGAGAATACCCCCTTCATCATCCCAAAGGATCAAGCCATAGGGAACTACCTCCGCGTGCGCGGAGAATACCCTAAATGAGCTGGGTCTTTTATAGCATGATTCGCAAAAATGGGCCAAATTTGGCTCTGGAATCTGGAATTTATAGCCGAATTATGGGGTGAAAATTCTGCCACTAACAATCCTTCATGCCCCATGATCCTTATAATCCCACCACCAATGCATTGCATTGAAGCTTATTCCTCTGGTAGCCATTCAACGCTTAGGGGAGCATGTATTCCCAGCAGCTGAGCTTCATTCAAACCAATCCCCCATGGTTTCTGTTGCCAATCTTTATCACCAACCCCGCCGCTAGGAGGGTGATGCTTGTGACCCAAATGAGCATGTGCGTGGGTATGGTGGTGGAGAGTTTGGAGAAAACCAGATTCCCGAGCGGCATTAAGGCTGCAGAGCTCGTGGTGACGACCGCAATGACACGGCCCATCTTTTCTCTCGGGATTTCGCGTTGTAGTTGGCTGAAGAGGATGATGTTGTAAACCGTCACGAGTGCGGTAACAATCGTCAGCGAGATAATGGTCGCCCATATCCCGGTGGTGAGGCATAAAAGCAAGGCTAGGGCAATTGGTGCCATGAGCTGGCTTGCACGGATGCGCCGTAGTCGTATCGCGATGATTGCGGCAGTCAGTGCTGCGGTAACCGCCCCGGCTGCCTCGAAAAAATTCGCAAGCCCGAACATGGATGCTTTCGCGCCGGTCTCTGCTATGC
>ERZ773049.1146-NODE-1146-length-15570-cov-4.194973_pt1 | contig 15570 bp, 8 predicted proteins | sample MGYA00580633_ERZ773049 | MGnify/ENA primary metagenome ERZ773049 (study PRJEB29015, sample SAMEA2737991) | human oral metagenome | biome: human oral; feature: human-associated habitat; material: dental | place: China | collected 2066 ... | reverse complement strand
TCTCTAGAATTTACGTTATTAAAGACAGTGCAAAAGATGAAGGTCTTGCCCAAATAATATTTGATATACATGTCACAAGAAAGGTTGCAAGATGCTACGACCCTAACAACGAATATGATTATGTGTTTAGTAATTTACCAAAAGGGTTTATGGCTCCAATAAATATCGTTAATGATAAAAATTTTTTTGTGAGTCTTAAAGATGGAATGATTTATGAAAGAGCCAAAAAAGGACTTATAAAAATAGATAGTTGGTATCTATATGAGAGATTCTACAACGTTCATATATCGAGTGTTTATACATTCACCGGCCTGTATAGGCGTTTGAAAATGTTTACCCTTCGTACTTTACCGAGTTGGTTTTTCATAATAATTGCACTTGCTTGCGGCTGTATTTTTTTTCTGCTGAAGGGGCAGGTATTTAAGTATAGTGTTTACGATGTCATTAAGTCTCGGTATCTTGGAAAGGGCAGCGATACACAAGAGCGACGTGAGACACAAATGCCCGAACCTACAATCAATTTCTTTGGTTATAAAGTTGCAACTTGGACTGTAGGTTCTTATTCATTGGTTGTTGTTTTAGCTGGTGCTATATTCCAAGATACTCTTCAAATAATATGCCCACCAAATAATTCAGCGTATGCAACATTATCTACTGCTGCACTTGCTATATTCAGCATCATCGTGTACGACAGAGTATTACCTAAGATTCTAAAATGTATTGTTAAGAAAAGTAGCGAGTATTCATACGATATAGGGAAATAAAGGCGTCTTGTTTCATGTATAAGAAAACAAAGGAAAACGTTTAGTTCATAAAAACCTAAAAATGAAACAAACGTTTGCTAATTGTTCGATATAGTGCTACACTGTCGTAGGGGGTACTGATAAGGTACTTCGAACACATGTTAGCACAGAGGTAGCTATGGGTTAGGCTACTAGTGCAGCGATCAGCCGTGGGCGCTATCGCCAGTTGGCAACGGATTTGCCAGAGGTCTCCACCAAGGTGGATAGGTGCGATGGTTGATCATTCCTCCTCTTTTGCTCATGAGCGAGCCATTATGTTTGCGTTTCTCTCGTAGAGAAAGCGCTTTATTCTAAGCCAAGCTTAGCGCTATTCCTTTTTTCGCTTATAAAAATACCGTAAGCGATGAAGCTGCGGTATTTTTTGTATTTACATGGAGCATCTCGTTTCTGAGGAACCCTTTTTACGTAGAGAGACATAGACGATCTCACTGTTTCTGGTAGCGCCGGACAATTGGTGCCGTAAGATATAGCGCCCCAGGTAGGACGAGGAGCGCACCATCTCGCCCCAGCCAGTATAATATGCCAGCTGCCACAAGATGAAGCACGACGATTCCTGTCGTCAGCCACGGCAAAAAAGCTCGCGGTATGCGCGGCGCAAACAAGAGATAGAGAATACCGCCAAAGCAGTCGAGTGCAACAATAGTATGGACAAAGGGTGGGGTCATAATCAAGTCTCCTTTCTGCTAAAGCGGCAATTGTAGCCTAGCATACTGCGATTATATGATGCTGTCAAATGATTAATGTGCAAATACTATAGCCTCTACGTTTCTACTCATTTTACTTTTCGCACTATTTCTTCGAATAGTGAATGAGAATAGATCATCCTAATCTGTTTTGAGTTTTAGTGCAAAGGGATAAGTGGCTTTTATTATGTCAGAGAAGAGGGTAATAAAAGGGGGCGAGAGTTAGATAAGATTCTCGACCCATCGCTCAGGGTACATACTTAGGCAGTCCCGCCTATGTTTCACTATTTGGCATTATGCTGCTATAATATGTACGCAATGAATAACTCTACAAAACGTACAAAGATACTGGCTACTCTGGGGCCAGCCACCAACACACCAGAGAAAATAGAAGCTTTGATCCGGGCGGGTGCCAATGGCTTTCGCCTCAACTTTAGTCATGGCTCGTACGAAGAGCGGCTTGATCAGATTGCGTGGATTCGCAAGGCAAGCGCTACTGTTGGTCGGACTGTTGCGATTTTGCAAGACTTGCAAGGGCCAAAGATTCGCCTCGGCGTACTCAAGGATAACCACTTCGATATTGCGGCAGGCGATGAAATCATCCTTGACCACGCGGTGGAGGAGCACGATGGTAGTAACTGTTTGCCTATCCAGTATAACCTTGCTGATAAGGTTAAGGTGGGCGAGCCTGTCTATCTCTTCGACGGCAAATTGCGCGGTGAGATGACCGAGCGCGTCAGCGACACTGCCATCAAGGTGCGCCTGAGTAATGATGGCTTCTTGATGAGTCGCAAGGGGCTCAACTTGCCGGACACCGACTTTGGCGGTGACATTCTGACGCCAAAGGACTTGGCTGATGTCGAGTTTGGGGCAGATAAAGATATTGACTTCGTGGCGCTGAGCTTCATCCAGAGCGCGGAGGATATCAACAACCTACGCCAGATTTTGCTGAGCCATGGTTCGACTGCACAGATCATTGCCAAGGTCGAGACCAAGGCGGCTATCGAGCCAGAAACACTCAAGGAAATCGTCAAGGCGGCTGATGGTGTGATGGTTGCTCGCGGTGACCTCGCGGTCGAAACGAGCCCAGAGATTGTGCCAATCGTCGAGCGCGAAATCATCCGTCTCTGCCGCAAGTATGGTAAGCTCTCGATTGTTGCGACACAGATGCTAGCCAGCATGGTCGATAATCCCGAACCAACCCGGGCTGAGGTAAGTGACGTTGCAACTGCTGCCATCCTCGGAACAGATGTTGTGATGCTTTCTGACGAGACAGCCAATGGTGACTACCCAGTTGAGGCTGTTAAGATGATGGCTGACACCGTGCGCTACACTCAGTCGCGCTGGCCGATGAATGACATGCCCATCAAGGAGGGTCGCACCAACCGCCGGCTCAATGCGATTGCTCATGCTGCCGTTGATGTTGCTCACAAAGTTGATGCAACAGTGATCGTCGCCGAGACACGCTCTGGTGCAACTGCCGCACGTATTGCCGCTTGCCGCCCAGAGCTACCAATTATCGCTGTGGCATCAGATGCTCGTGTGGCGCAGCAGCTCGCCTTGTCGTATGCAACGCGCAGCTTCGTCCGGCCCGACAGCCAGCAGCTTGGGAGTGACCTAACGCGTGAGCTACTCAGCCAAGGTGCCTTTGGTGATGTCTCGTCGGTTACTGCTGTTATTATCAGTGGTCGCCAACCTGGCGCGACTGGTGGGACAGATACGCTGAGCGTCCGCACCTTCGAGCGCTAGGTTTTGCTCAAGCAACCAACAGAAGCACCCATCTATCACTATGGTGGGTGTTTTTTGTCGGCGAGAACAGGACACTATTTGTGTAACGCTATCTGTCCTATTCTTCCATAAGGGGGCATAGGCAAAAAGTGAGATGTTCTGAGCTATTTGTAGTCAAGGATTGATACACCAAAGGATAAAGAGTGATAGTAAATCATTCATATTTTGCCTCTCATGCGGTAGTGTTGTGTGGACAACATCATACATGAAAAAAGTAGTGTAAAAATAACATCATACATGATAAGTACTGATTGCAAAGTTATCAGGCAATCGACCAGAGGTGGACTATTGCCTAGAGCGCAACACGATGGTATGAATAGAGCAATCGGTGGATTGATACTTCGCACCAAATGAGCAAGGTGAGTTGCACCACAATATGAAATAAGCTACACTAGAGAAAACAACATAAGCGATACATTGTGGGCATACGATTGATCAACAACCGGGTTAGTATCCAAAACTCGATACGAGGCTTCGGTTCGTTGTATCAGGGTGTGGACTGGTGTGTACCACACAAAAACTGTAGCGTTTATATAAAAACAAACAAAGGAAACCGTTCATGCCAGATATAGACTTCGACGAACTCGACCGCGCAGTGCACGACCTGATGCGCCAGTCTGGTCAGCTGCCAGCAACGCCAGATAAGCCGTCTGAAGCGCCTGCCGCCACACCAAGCAAAGATTCGGCCTCATCAAGCACTCAAGCTACATCGCTCCAACAAACAACGTCAGTAGCAACTTCAGCTCGTCCTGAGGCAAGTGATGGTACGCAAGGTACGAGCATGTCAAGTGTCCAGGATAACAACACCTCAACAGGTTCAGTGCAGCAGGCAGACTCACCAGATACTGCAACGCCAGCTAAGCAGTCACCTGCATTAGCACCTCGGGATAACACTAATAGCACTGACGAAACGGTGCAGGCTGATGATAGTACCACAGCTACTGATACTACCTTTGCTACCGATACAAATAACACACCAGCTCGCCGCCGTGGCGTGACAATTATGCCGCTGTCGCAACAAGCGGACGAAGCAGAGCCAGCAGGGGGGCCATATGAGCCAGTTGAGCCTGAGCCAGCTGTCGACCGTGCCCGGGCGCTGTCAGAGTCGGTCGTCGCATCGGAGCGTGAGCCAGCTTCGATACCTACCACGCCAGAGCAAACTGATACAGATGGTACAGAATCAGCTCAAGTGACTCCGCTAAATGCAGCAACACCAGCAGCGCCGACAACAGAAAATGTATCTCCTCAGTCTCAGCCAGCAGCGATCGTGACGGTTGACCCTGACGATATTATTACCCCCGCCAGCGACGATGATGACAAGAGTGACGACACATATACCGATCGAGCGCAGTTCTTTGGCCGGTCGGCAGGGCGGCCGTTCTTTACACCGCCCCGCGCAGCAACGCCAGCAGATGATGTATCATCCACAACAAATTCAGATGCATCAGCTCCTATAGCAGAGACAGACAACATCGCGCCGTCAGCTCCGAGTGATGGAGCAGTGAGTGACGAAACATCTGCTACAGCTGTAGAGGAAGAGGCACCAGCGACGATTGACCAAGTCGAGTCAGAGACGCCAACGATGCCGTATCAATTTGCGGGCGAAGATGCTGGGGGTGATGACGATGACGAAGCGCTTGTCCGTCACCTCAATGAGGTGAATCACACACAAGATAATGCGACTGAGCCAGCGCAAACATCCATTGTTGATGATCTTGATGACACATTTGCCCCGCAGCCACTCATCATTCCACCGCCAACAGAAGAGGAGGGTAACACGTCGCTCCCCCCCGCCGAAACGGTGGTGCAGCCAATGAATGATACGCATACGGCTGATGATGAGGCATCTGTCATAGCATCACAAGATGAGCCTGATGACACAGCTGATACTCGCGGTGCTGATGACGCTAATGATGATCGCTTGCTCTATGCACCAGCGACGCCAGTAAATACAGATGTACCAGCAGCGTCGAGCGGAGACAATGCTTCTAACAGTGACGCAGCGCAGCCGCTCGACGAGCCAGCGTGGCCTGAGCTACAATATGATGAGCCAGATAACATGCTAGGCGCGCAAACTTCTGACGCAGATCACGCTGCACCTGCGTGGCCAGAGGTAGCGGCAGAAAGTGCAAGTGCTGTGGATGATAGCCAGGTATCAGCTCCGGTGGCTGATGCGGATGTGCCGAGCGAGCATGAATCGTTTGATGGTGAGAGTAACTCTTGGGAGGAGCCCACTACTATGCCAGCTCAACCGCAAGCAGGTGATATCGCCTCGGCAGAATTGCTGACGGCCGAGCACACTATGCCTGATATGGTAGCAACCAATGACAGCCCATCGCCACAGCCAGAAGAAGCGCTCGCTGAGGATGCTCTACCAGAAGCTCACGTTGATCGCCCATTGCCACTACTTGATACTTATAACGAACGTCGTAGTAGGGCTACTGAGCCATACTTTAGTGCTCCTTCTTCGTCTGAAACATACCGACAAGAGGAGGCGAATACTGATGATGTAGTTGACGCTGCGCATAGTGTGAACGATGCCGTCCAGAACACGCCAGCAGTGCAATCATCAGGTACTGCTGATAGCCAAGTAGAACAGCCATACGCACCTGCTCCACCACTGTTTACACCAGCTGATGATGTTGTAGCCAAGGCGCAGCAGATCATTGCTGCGAATCCTGAAATGCCAGCCAATGACGCGTCAGTGTCTCTGCAAGAAGAGGAAGATGTGTCCAAGAGTGCATCTGAGGCGGTGCCAATTGCTCTCTCTCAATCGGCCGACCAACAGACTAAACCGTCAGTTGCCAGCGCATCGCCCGCACATACTGCAGACGAGACAGCGTCAGCCGAGCCAGATAATGATCACCCAACCACCCCAGCCATTCAACGTCCGCGTGGTCGTTTTATGGATATTGTAGGTGGAGCAGCTCCAGCTGCTGCAGTTACTCAAACGGCCCGCCCACGAGTACGCCGTCAGGGTGCGGTGGTTGAGCCGCTGACAAGTAGTGCACCAGTGGTTGGCATGGATATTCGCCCTGCGCCTGGGCATGAGCCAGCGCAGCATCACCTCGGAGCAGTGCAGAGTACTCCTCCGGCAGGTGATGAGGTTAAAGCATCTGATGTAGTAACGCCTGATGGAACGCCATCCGCAGAGACACTCGACCTCCAGCCTGGCGATGAAAAGCCGCTCAGCTACACACCATTCTTGCCTGATGCTGAGACGAAGGTCGATAAGCGTCCACTGGGCGGTGCTGATACGCTGGTAGGTGATGCACCAACATTAGCCGACACTGTCCCGATGGGGATGTACCATGATGAATCTGGCGCACTTGGCGTAACTCCAGCTGATAATAACGAGCCATCGGCACCGCCACATCTTTTTGCGCCGCATGATGAACATGCATCAGCTGAGCAATTCATTGATGCGCTGACAGATACGAGCGAGAATGCGCCATCACTCTATCCAACCGATGATCACTACCCATTGCCTGAGCAGGATACACGAGAGGTTGCTACATTGCATGATGAACTCTCATACCAAGCAGAAGACTACGACAATGCTGACCAGTCGCTCTACCCGAATGAGCAGGCTGACTCTCATGCAGTATCGACCGATGAGGTAGGACCGCAGTTTGCAGAAGATGAGATTGACCTAAGTTTGCCTGTGCCTGGCCCTGGTGAGCCAGATATCGACTACTACGGCGAAGCAGAGCGAGTCGAAGCCGAGCCAATGACAACTGCGACTGAGTGGGATGATGAGCCAGACACGAGTGACCAAGCACACGTCAATACCATCGAAGAAGCGGCTGCCACCACCCAAAATGGCGATACCGCGCTCGCTCTCCACCAAGCACTTCAGGAAGAGAACGAAGGCAATGTAGTCGCACCAATCTACAGTGCTGAAGAATTTACTCGCGCACCGAAAAAGTCGCGCCGCCGTCCCGAACAAGCTGCAGGCTGGATTTGGCTGCTGTGGATCGTCATGTTACTGGCGCTTGGTGCTGGTCTTGGCGCGGTTTATTATACACTCTTTGGCTAGCGCCAGTGTGGCGGCATCCGGTATAATAGGCTACTATGGATATACTCAATGGATTAAACGACGCTCAGCGTTCGGCAGTGGTTGCATCTGATGGTCCGGTCCTAATTCTTGCAGGGGCGGGTAGTGGCAAGACAAAAACGCTCACACACCGCATTGCTTACCTCCTAACCGAGCAGGGCGTCTGGCCGAATGAAATCTTGGCTGTTACCTTTACCAATAAAGCAGCCCGCGAAATGCGTCAGCGCCTCTGGCAGATTGCCGGGCACACTCAAGCAAGCTCTTCTCACACACCGCCAACCGACCAACCACCTCGCTCCTTTATGCCGTGGATGGGGACATTCCATGGTATTTGTGTGCGGATCTTGCGGCGTGATGGTGCGGCTATCAGCATTCCACCAAATTTCGTGATTTATGACGAAGATGACCGTCAAGGGCTCATTAAACAAGCGATGAAGCAGCTTTCCATTGGTACAGACAGGCTTAAGCCGCGTGCTGCCAGTGCAGCAATTAGCAAAGCCAAAAATCAACTCCTCTCGCCCAGTGACTATGCGGCTAGTGCACGGTTTCCCTTTCAGCAGGCGGTGGCAGAGATCTATCAGCTGTATGAGCAGCTGCTAGCCGATGCTGGTGCGCTCGATTTTGATGACCTCTTGCTCGAGACGGTACGCCTCCTGCGAGACCACTCGGCGGTGCGTCAACGCTACCAGACGCAGTTTAAGCATATTCTCGTTGACGAATATCAGGACACGAATGCTGCACAGTATCAGATCATCAAGCTGCTGGTAAACCCACATCGCAATATCTGTGTGGTAGGGGATGACTGGCAGTCGATCTATAGCTGGCGCGGCGCAGATTTTACGAATATTCTCAACTTCGAGCGCGATTTCCCAGGGGCGCTGGTGGTGAAGCTTGAGCAAAATTATCGCTCGACAGGGGCCATTCTCGAAGCTGCTGGCAATGTGATTAACAAAAATCAGCAGCGGACGGATAAAACCCTCTGGACGGCAGCAGGCCCAGGTGCACCAGTGCAAGTACAAGCTGCCTATGATGAGGCAGAGGAGGCATATATCATTGCGAGCCAGATTGCTACGCAGGTGGCGACCGGTGAGCGCGACTATAGCGACTTTGCTGTCCTGTACCGCACCAATGCACAGAGCTATGCCTTTGAGCGAGCTTTCAACCAGCACCGCGTGCCGTACCAGTTGGTTGGTGGGGTGCGATTTTATGATCGTAAGGAGATTAAGGATATCTTGGCCTATCTGCGCCTTATCTACCAGCCAAATGACCGCGTGAGTTTTAGCCGGATCGCTAATGTACCAACGCGGGGGATTGGAGCAACAAGCCTGGAGAAGTTCCTCATCTGGCAGGGCACTAGTGGGCTCGATATCATTAGTGCGCTGGTTAATGCCAGCCAGGCAGCGACACTGACGAAGCGGGCGCAGACTACCCTGACGCAGCTGGGTCAGTTGTTACGCGGCTTCCAAGCGCAGGTCGAGTCTGCGGCTGATCCAAGCCAATTGATTGATGATGTGATTACCAAGACGGGCTACCGCGACTATGTTCTTGATGGCTCGCCCCAGGCTGATGATCGCGAGGCTAACCTCAGTGCATTATTGTCTGATGCGCGGGCCTTTGCCAGCATGCCAGACTTTCTTGAGGAAGTTGCGCTTATGTCTTCGGCCGACCAAGCGACGGGTGCGCACAGCGTAACGCTGATGACGCTCCACGCTGCCAAGGGGTTGGAGTTTCCGGTGGTGTATATGGTGGGGCTTGAGGATGGGCTATTTCCTAGCGCCAGGGCACTCGAAGAGGGGCCAGCCGCACTCGAAGAGGAGCGTCGTCTCTGTTATGTCGGGATGACACGCGCTCGGCAGGAGCTCTATATGAGTTATGCGCAGAGCCGCTTGCAATTTGGTAGCCGCAGCTACAACAGCCCATCACGCTTTCTTGATGATATGGGCATTGGTCTGTCGATGGTGCATACCGAACCAGCTACACCAATATACGATGACGCGTTGGATGAGGTCATGCCATATGAGGTTGGCGATATGGTACGGTCGCTCCAGTTTGGCGATGGTGAGGTGATCGACATCGATGGTATGGCAGTGAGCGTGCGCTTTGTAAATGGTTCTACCAAGAAGCTCAATGTGCAGTATGCCCGCCTTGAGAAAATTACTCCCTAGAATTGCCCGCCATCGGCCAAAAAATGCTATACTAAAAAAATGAAAAACACACTTGTAAAGCAGCTGCGCCGCCTCTTGCCCGCAGCGATGATCCACACTCTCGAAGAAGCATATCGGCGGAGCCGTATTGCCCTGGTAGCGGCCCGCTATGGCAACCCGGCCAAGCATCTGCGCGTTATTGCCGTGACGGGTACGAATGGTAAAACGACTACCGTTAACTATATCAATGAAATCCTTAAGGCGAGTGGCCGCCGCACCGCAATGTTCTCCACGGCACTGATCGAGGTGGCAGGTCAGCGCCAGCTCAACGACCTCAATGCGACAGTCGGCTCTACCGCGCGGATGCAACAGTTCTTTGCTGAGGCTAAGCGAGCCAACGTGGACTTTGTTGTGTTAGAAATTACCAGTCACGCACTTGATCAACATAAGCTTGATGGTGTGCCAATTGAAGTTGCAGTCATGACTAACCTCACCCAAGACCATCTCGACTACCATAAGACGATGGAGCGCTATGCCGCCGCCAAAGGTAAACTCTTTGCCCGGAAGCCGCGCTTTATTGTGCTCAACCGTGATGACGAATGGTTTCCATTCTTTGATAAGTACACGGCGCGTGAGCAGAAGATTACTTATGGTCAAGATGCAGCTGCCACAGCTCGGATTACGCAGGCAGCGACCCGCAAAGAGGGTGGCAGCGCAACGGTGCTTCTTGATGGCGTGACAAAGCTACCACTGACAACACATCTTCCAGGAGTGTTTAATATTTACAACATGACAGCTGCAGCGGCTGCTTGCCAATTGCTGGGCGTGGTACCAGCGGACATTGCCCGGGGCGTATCCAATCTAACTGGCGTGCCAGGGCGCTTCGAGCGTGTACCGGTGGATACGCCATACGATGTGGTAGTCGATTATGCCCACACCCCTGATGCACTTGAGAAGCTACTGACCTCAGCACGGGCTATCACCAAGCAGCGTATCATCCTGGTGTTTGGCGCGACGGGCGATCGCGACAAGGCGAAGCGACCCATCATGGGCGAGATTGCTGCTCGCCTAGCTGACCAGATCATCGTTACCGACGAAGAGAGTTATAACGAAGAGCCAGCTGGTATCCGCCAGGCAATCCTGCGCGGCATTGATCAGGCTGGCGGGGCAAACCACACTAACGAGATTGCCGATCGGCGCGAGGCCATTGCCCAGGCGCTGGCCATTGCTCAGACAGGTGATACCATTCTTATCACTGGTATGGGCCACGAGCAATTCCGTATCATTAATGGCCAGCGCCAACCATGGAATGACGCGGCAGTGGTGCGAAGTTTGGTAAAGGAGTAGCTGCCTGACGTCAGTAATGCTTCTGGATGTAAAAGCTGTTATCATGTTTTTGATGAATAAAACTATACTCTAGAAACTGTAGCAATAGTATTGTATAATTGACCTACTTATGGCTCATCACGAAGAATCTGAAGAACATGACCAACGACACCCAATACGCGACGCAATGGTATTGGAACGAATAACATCGCCACTTGCGTTTCAGCGACTCCTTTCATTGGCGGAAGAAGTGTGTCTTTCTCGACCACTTCCACCAGTTGAGGTGTTGTCAGACATGGATGAAGCGCAGCAGGTCGTTGCTATGTATGGCGCACGAGGACTAAGGGATGCGATTGAGATCACTTTGCGTGGCGAAATGACAAATCATGCGCCAAACGCCTCGACATTGGCTGATAGCATGACGGTTCGCTACCCAGAAGCAACTGGATACGAACAAGACTCACAGATGCTTGCACAGATAGAAGCATTTGGCGCGGCACTCCTTGATGAATCATATAAAACACTCGGTGTCGATGCTAATGAAATGCGCGATAAATTCATGCACGCTCAAACCTACGAAGAGAAAGATGAGGTCTTTGTTTGGCTACAAACAAGGATTGCTAAGATGACCAAAGGCGCTATAGAAGAAACTGAAGATGATGATATTGATCCACTCATTTATCACCCAGCACGGCTCTCGCCAAAGTTCGTTGGCGTGTATCCAGACATCAAACTTCCGCCAACCTGTCTTGGAGTGAGTGTTATAGCAGCAAGTTTTTTCCGTGCAGCTGGCGCGCCAGTTATGCACGCAGGAGTAATGCGTCGGGCGTATGATGATGACATGTCAAGCATATCATCCATGGCTTGGTATGCAGCAGAGGAAACAAAGCGTATTGCAGGTGATACTGCGCTCGGGCGGTCGCTGTTGCAGCGCGCAGAACAGATAAACGAAGGGTTGAAGCAAAATGATATAGGATACCATGCCTCTACTCTTGTGCGTATTGGCGAAGGAGAATGGTGTCAGTTCGATCCAAATTATAAAGAAACAATACTATGGGATGGCTCTCAGGCTCAGGCGCGCAATCTTGATAGAATTTATGACGTATTGCAGGATTTTCAACACGTGGCACCAAACCTCGAGATCGCACTCTATAGTGGAAGCGCCTCACCCTTAAGTGTTTACGGCTATCATGGATATTATCACGACGAGACACAGCTCCACAAAGCACGCAATATAATCGAATCTCTCATGACTAATGCAGATCCTAAAACGGTGCGGCAGCAGCTTTGCGACGAGCTTGCTCATATTTATTTCGAACTATATAATCTCCCAGCTGAGCAGCCTATTCATGAGCAAACACTATTTTTTGATCTCAATGAAGCTAGCATTAAGCTCGCTCTAGAAGCCCCTGAAAATGATGAGTCAGAAGAAGAGCTACCGCTGACGCCCTTTGAAGGGATTGTGATGGAGCTGATTGATAAATATATTTTCTATGGCGATCCTATCGAAGAAGTACTAGAACGCTGCAAGCATGACACTGCCTATCGAACGCGACGAGCAGACGACGCTCTCTCGATCTTGTTTGCAGTGCGTGCAACAGGTATTAGCCCCATCAAGGATGTGCATCGCATGATTGAAGTTGGCAATGCAGAAATGCGGATTGGCTTTGCAGTGTTGAGTGATTTTGCATCGTATTTTGGGAGCGATCTCACAACAGGCTTTTGGCATAGCAACTGGCCAAGCCTTATTCCGGTTACTGAACGGCTTGATGATGCTCAAACTGATGGTGAAAAAGTATTAGCTATTCGAGCGCTGGCAACAGCCGCAGGTCGGTCTTTGACATACCTAAGGGAATATGATAAGATGATGACTGATTTTGCTCAGGACGCCTTGAGAGGAGGTGAAAATCATGAGCACAATCAACTCGAAGAAGCTCGAGAGGCTTCTTAGCTCTATCGAAGGTCTCGATGACGAGACCCGTGATAAGATCCGGGAGGCTAACAAGCCTCGTCGATCGAGCGTATGGGGGTGGGGGCATGGAGCCCCGACCCCTAAAAAAATCAAGGTTAATCCTCTCTAAGGATTAACCTTGACACCGCCCAGCACTGCGTCTCAATATCCTGCTTTGGCAGTAGAGGTTGATTGATGCAGTGCTGGGCATCACCCTTGATTCCATCGATGACACCTGTTAGGGTGAGTGTTTTACAGGCTATCCACTAGTTTTTTTGCCCGCATTTTGCTATACTACATCGTAGCGTACATTGCTACGCAGATTATGATACAGTCTATTCCATTTTTGAAATTTCTCTCGCCACGCAATCTTGCTGTCGCTGGTATGGTTGTGCTGGTTGGTATTGGCTTGTGGCGGATTCCGTCCGTCCATGCGGCGTCGCGCCAGCCAGGTAGTGGCGAGCATATTATCACATTGCACGAAGGCACAGCCAAGCGCGGGTTCTACACCAAGGCGACTACCTTGCGTGATGCGTTGCGTGAGGCAAATGTGCGGCTTGACGACAAAGACCGCACTGAGCCCGAACTTGATACACCACTAGAGAGTGCCTCGTACGAAGTAAATATCTATCGAGCGCGGCCAGTGGTGATTCGCGATGGTGGGGCAGATACGAAGCTTATTACCGCTTATCGCACAGGCAAGCAGATTGCCGAGCAAGCGGGCATTCCACTACACGACGAAGACCAAGCGGTGCTGGCTCGCTCGCGCGATATCATTGCTGATGGGGCGGCAGAGGTGATGACAATCCGCCGCGCAACGCCCTTTACGCTCGTATTTTATGGCAAAACCATCCAAGCATATACGATGGAGAAGACGGTCGGTGCAATGCTCAAGGCTAAGAAAATCACTCTAGGCGCTGATGATACGCTATCGGTGCCAGCTAGTGCACCACTGACGGCTGGTATGACGGTAGAGCTCTGGCGTAATGGCAAGCAGACGGTGACAGTAGAGGAGGAAGTCGACTTCAAGACGGAGGAGATTAAAGATGCCGACCGCGAGCGTGGCAAAAAAGAAGTCAAGACCGAGGGCAAAAAAGGCAAGAAGGCCGTGACATACGAGATTATTATGAAGAATGGCCGCGAAGAGTCGCGCAAGCAGCTCAGCAGTGTGGTAACGCAAGAGCCAGTCAACCGAGTCGAGATCGTTGGAACGAAGAAGAAGTCAGTCGATACTACCTTTAGTGGTGATTTTGCAGGGGCACTAGCGAAGCTACGTAGCTGCGAAGGGGGTTACACCTCCAACACTGGCAATGGCTACTATGGTGCGTACCAATTCGACATCAAGACCTGGGGTGGCTTTGGTGGCTATGCCAATGCAGCAGAAGCACCACCAGAGGTCCAAGACCAAAAAGCCTGGGAAACGTACCAGCGTCGTGGCTGGCAACCCTGGCCAACATGTAAGAATAAGATGGGGCTGCAAGACATCTACCGCTAGCAGCCTAGCTAAGAGAACGAGATGATTACGAAGAGTCTCTATCATCTATGGCAGCATCGTCAACCAATGATTGCCTGCTTGCTGGGGCTGAGTTCCATAAGCGGCCTTGTCGTGGCAAGCTATGCCTCGGCTCAGAGCCCAGCAGCGGTACCAGCTCGACTTGTTACTGTAGTGGAGAATGGTCGAGAGCGTGCTGTCTACTCGACTGCTTTGTCTGTGCGGGAGCTCATCGCTACCTCAGGTATGAAGATTGATGCCTCGCATGACTCCGTTTCGCCCCACCTTGATGCGTCGCTAGCGCAAGCAGCACCAACAGTGACAATCCAGCGTGCTCGATTAGTCACTGTAATAGATGGTAAGAAACGTTCTCGTGTGCTTACCGCAGCACAAACGCCGCAGGATATTGCCAAGGCGGCTGGTATGGTACTCTACCGCGAGGATAGAGTCAGTTTTCAGACACCTGGCAACATCGCACTGGACGGGCCAAGTGAGATGATGACGATTCACCGTGCACCAACACATACAGTAACGGCGGAAGAGCCGATTGCATTTGCGACTGAGACGATCAAAGATAAGCAGCAATTCATCGGTAGCAAAACAATCAAGCGGGCTGGTCAGCCAGGCATTCGCCGTTTGACCTATACAGTCGAGATGAAGGATGGCATTGAGGTGCAACGCCGCCTAACAGCGCAAACAGTGGTAAAGCAGCCGATTGCGCAAGTAGAAGTAGTTGGGACCAAGCCTAAGAATCCATTGACGAAGAGCAAGGGTGCACATCACTTTACTGACAGCAAAGGGGTGAGCCACCGCGAGACATACTACGATTTGCCGATGAACGTTGCCATGCGTAACTGTGGTGGCGGCACTTACACCATTCGCGGTGATGGGGCTAAGGTCGATAAAGACGGCTACATCCTCGTGGCGGCGAATTATAGCAACTACCCACGCTGCTCAGTGGTTGAAACAAGCATGGGTCCAGGCAAAGTGTACGATACTGGTAGCTTTGCCACTAAACACCCACATGGCTTTGACCTCGCGACGGATTGGACGAAGGCAGACGGCAAGTAGATACTGCGCAGAATTCTGATATATTTATTGTGCCGCTGCGATGGTCTTAGCGTATAGTTGTTCGAATGTCTTCTTTTTACCCTGACCTTGTCCACCAAATCGTTTGCCGCTCCGTCGACGGAAGTTCTTGCCATGATGTCACAGTATATTGGTTTACACAATATTATTTCACTTTAGCTACTATTTTTTATATTTTTTCATCCCAACTATAGTACAAATCGATTTGTACTATAGTTACCCTGTTTTTTCTCTGTT
>ERZ773049.1143-NODE-1143-length-15590-cov-40.504924_pt1 | contig 15590 bp, 15 predicted proteins | sample MGYA00580633_ERZ773049 | MGnify/ENA primary metagenome ERZ773049 (study PRJEB29015, sample SAMEA2737991) | human oral metagenome | biome: human oral; feature: human-associated habitat; material: dental | place: China | collected 2066 ... | reverse complement strand
CGCGGTGGATGCGGCGCAGGATCTCCACGGCGGCCGTCACCGGGTCGCCCTCGTTGCCAGCGTAGTGCTCCCACACGATCCGCCCGCGCCCGTCCAGGACGACGGCCTTGATCGTCGTCGAGCCGGCATCGATCCCCAGGAAGCAGTCGCCTTCCCCGTGCTCTGCGGCCCCGCTCGTCCCCGGCGCCGACGACGCACCGGGGGCCTCATCGTCGAGCTCGTCATCCTGGCCGCCCGGCTCTTTCTCAGCAGGCTCGTCGGGAACCGGCCAGTGGGCCCGCTCGATGTGCGCGCGGGCGTGACGCTCGCGGAAGGCCTCCAGCTCGGCGACGTCCTTGAACAGCGGGCGCATCCGGGAGGTGCCCAGGGACAGGGCCTTGCGGGTGGCCAGACGGGTGGACAGCTCCGAGATCGGCGTCGGCTCGCCCGAGGAGAGCAGGGCGGCACCGATGGCGACGTAGAGCTGGGCGTTGTCGGGGCAGGTGAAGGAGTCGACCTGGTCCGCCAGGGTGCGCTCGAAGGCGGCGCGCAGCTGGGGCAGGAAGTGCAGCGGCCCGCCCAGGAACATGACGTGGCCGCGGATGGGGCGCCCGCAGGCCAGGCCCGCGATGGTCTGGGTGACAACGGCCTGGAGGACGGAGGCAGCCAAGTCCTCCCCAGCGGCGCCCTGGTTGATGAGCGGTTGCAGGTCGGACTTGGCGAAAACGCCGCAGCGCGAGGCGATGGGGTAGAGCGTGGTGTAGCGCGAGGCCATATCGTCCAGGCCGGCGGCGTCGGTGTGGAGGAGCTGGGCCATCTGATCGATGAAGGCTCCGGTACCGCCCGCGCAGGTGCCGTTCATGCGCTGCTCGGGGGTGGGGTGGAGATAGGTGATCTTGGCGTCCTCACCACCGAGCTCGATGATGACGTCGGCCTGCGGGTCGCACACGCGCACGGTCTCGGTCTCGGCGATGACCTCCTGGACGAAGGGCAGGCCCATGAGGGTGGCCAGGGACAGCCCGGCGCTGCCGGTGACGGCCCCGCGCACGACGGCACCCGGATAGGCCCGGGCAACCTCCCCCAGCAGCCGGGTCAGCTCACCGCGCACGTCCGCGTTGTGACGACGGTACTCAGCGAACACGGGGGCCACCGGGGCCGACGACGCAGATGCCGCGCCTCCTGCCCGAGCCGCCACGGGCGTCTCGGGCAGGAGGACCAGCTTGATGGTGGTCGAGCCGATGTCCAGCCCCATCCGCAGAACCGTCGATGCCTCGGCGGGGCCGCCGCCCGGTGCAGGCCCCTCGGCGGGCGCACCGGTCTTAACGGACGTGTCGGGAGCGGGCCTCCGTGAGCTGGGGAGAGGAACGGACATGCTTCACCTCGACGAGTGCCTGTGCCGACTCCCTGAGAGACGGCGATGTCGGACGGAAACCAAGGTATCGAGGCAAGCCACCAGCCTCAACGCTGTTGAAATAGCTTCGGATCTCCGACTCCGCTCATGTCTCTTCTTGGCAGGATGCCGCCCAGAGACTCCCCCGGACACCCGTCGCCGTCGTCGAGAATCTGAACGATGTTGAATATCACACCGATAGTCTTTCCTAAAAATGGGGCGACCGTCACACACTCCCGGGGACGCCACCCCCGACCAAGCACTGTGTTTTCCCGGCACTTCTCCGGTTTCTGCGGAGCTGGCAGTCCCGGACGACGGGGAGCGCCCGTAATCTCCTGGAGTGACCAGTAAAGCCGCCAACGCGCCGCAGCCGAGCGCCTCGCCCGAGGAGGAGACGCTCGAGAGCGCACGTTCTGGTCGCACGCGTCATCGGGGGCCGCGGCGTCACCCGGACCCCGGCAGCATGCAGCCGTCCTCCACACGGGAGGCGATTCTGACCGCGGCGCGCGAGTCGTTCCTGGCGCAGGGATACGAGGGAACAACGATCCGGGCGGTGGCTCGCACGGCCGGAGTGGACCCGGCGCTCGTGTCGTACTACTTCGGCTCCAAGGGAGACCTGTTCGGGGCGGCCGTCAACCTGCGGGTGAGAGCGAGCGAGGAGATTGCGGCCGCCGTCAGCGGGGACCTGCGCTCAGCCGGCCCCCGCTTGGTGCGGCTGTCGCTGACCGCCTGGGACGACGCCGCGGACGGGGCGACCTTCCGCACCCTGCTGCGGTGGATGGCCACGGACGTCAGCGCCCCGGAGGCGATCCAGACCTACGCGACCGAGCAGATCGCCGTCCCGATGGCCGAGGCCCTCAAGCAGTCGGGGCTGCCAGAGGTCTCGGCACGAGAGCGGGCCACCCTGGCCGGGTCCCAGCTGGTGGGGCTGGCCATGATCCGCTACGTTCTGCGCCTTGATCCAATCGCGAGCGCCAGTGTCGAGCACCTGGTGGAGGTCGTCGGGCCGACGATCCAGCACTACCTCACCGACCCATTGCGCCCCAGGTGAGTCGCCCCGCCACGTGAAGCGCGTGAAGAGACGACGACGTCAGCGCGCCACGCCGCCTGCCACGCGCATGGTGGCGCAGACCGTCATTCGGTCGCGGGAGCTGCGAGCGGTGGTCGCGGTCTAACGGGGCCGCAGGGCGAGGAGCCCCATCAGGCGCCGAGAACCCGCGCCCTCACCACTGCGCGAGTCCGCCTCAGAGACCTCCTCGATGCCGTCTGACTGGAGGTGCATCATCCAGGCGGGCAGTCGGACCGGGTCGCGGGGGAAGAGCCGCAGCTCCGCCTCGCAGTCGGACCGGGTGCACGGCGGGACGAGGTCGGGGCGGCGCTCGTAGTCGAAGTCGGCGGTGAGATCCTCACCCCGTGCACTGATCGACAGGAAGGCCCAGGTCCAGGCGGCGCCGTCGGCGCGGGTTGTTGAGACCCGCAAGGCGACGGCGTCGCGAACGAGTTCATCGGGGACGCCGCCCTCCACCCACTCGACTCGACGTAGGAGGCCGGTTCTACGCAGCACCCGGTTGGCACAGGCGACACGCTCACCCAGCGCCTCGATCTCCACGACCACCTCGAGCGAGTCGGTCCGACGCAGCCAGGCGGCCCATCGGCTCGCGATGCCGTCGAGGGCGCTCGCCCTGGACGTTTCCGGGTTCTTCGTCTGCTCGCCCACGCATACACCTCCTTGGTCTCGGCGGGCTCGTCCCCTGGAATCGGGCACATGCGTTCGCCCCGGCGGGCGAGCCGGGGCGAACAAGCGCGCGATCGGGTCTGACGAGACCCGGTCAGAAGACCTCGTACCGCGAGGAGTTGAGGAAGACTCCGTGGCCGGTCTCGGTGTTGCGGCAGGTCATGCCGGTCTCCTCGGAGCTGCACACCCAGGAGCCGAAGGTGACGGACTGGCCGTACTCGACCACCTGGGGCGAAGAGCCGGCACCGCGGAAGCCCTCATCAAGAGAGAACGCACCCTCGCTGCGGCCACTGATCTGAGGCGTCGCACCGCTGCTGAGGTCGAACCACCAGTTAGGCGAACCCATCGCGTTCTGGCCGAAGGTGGACTCGGTGCGGTAGGACAACACACCACAACCGGCGTAGTGGGCGGACAGGTCACAGCCGATATTGCCCGACGGTGAGATGACCATGGCCGTCTTCTCCGATACGAGGTTGTCCGGGACGAAGGACGTGGCCTGGCCCGCCTGCGAGTCGGCAGGCGTTGCGGATTCGGTGGGCGTAGGCGCAGGGGATGCCGTATCGGTGTTGCCACCGGAGTTGTCGGCGGGCGCTTGAGTCGGCGGGGCGGGCGCTGGCGATGCCTGGGGCTCGGGCGCTGAGGACTGCGCCGGCTGGGCCGCCTCAGCCTGAGGCTCGCTGGAACTGCTCGCATTGCCACTCGCCTCCGGATTCTTGGAGGTGCTCTCGTTCTGCGTGCTCGGGTTGCTCGTCCCGCCCGGAGTCGGGGTCCTGCTCGCGCCGGTCCCGTTAGCGGAGGACTGCGCCCCGCTGGTGGCCGGACGCGGCTCATTGGCGCGCGGGCTGGAAGGACGGGCAGCGGAACCCGAGGAGGGCTGCGGCCCGGACGACTCGCCGGCACCCTTCCCGGTAGGGCTCGGGATGCGCGGGGAAGCGTGTCCCGGCTTCTGTCCGGAGGTCGGCTTGGAGCCGGCCACTGACTGGGACTTGGCAGAATTAGCAGGGGACGACGAGGACGAGCCCGCGGTGCCCTGCTGATTGGCGTTGGAGGCACCACCTGACTGACAACCGGCCAAGAGCATGGCGGTCGAGGTGAGGACGACAAGGGACAGGGGGATAGTGAAGCCGCTTCGGCGGACCGCGATGGTCATGGCTGCGGCATCCTTTCGGTCGACGTCGGTGCAGCTAACACCGTACTAGAGCCCCGAAGAGGAGGGGAACAGTCAGGAAATTCAGGCATCACGCCCACTTCCGGCATCAGACGTCCCACCTTTCCAGCGAACCACTAGATTTCGTCGAGATAACGCCAATCACAACAAGATGAAGAGACAATCGTCCAGCAGACCACATTCCGGCAAGTGAGACAGATAACGGTTCGAAAACCCGTCCCACAAGGGGCCGCACTCCCCGCGCGCACCGCGGGCGAACGGGATGTTGGGCCGCCCACGGCGCTTTCGTGCGCCTCAATCAGGTTCATTCACTAGGATGCTCTCGTGATCTTCAAGGCAGTGCGCGAGAGGCCCCCCTACCCCGACCACGGGGTCACCACTCAACGCGAGTGGGCCGTCATCGCGCCCCGACAGATCCGCCTGGCCGATCTCACCACCACCCGTGCGACTCTCGACCTGCGCAGCCTCCTGGATGACGACTCCACCTTCTACGGCGACCTATTCGCCCACGTCGTTTCCTTCAAGGGGGACCTCTACCTGGAGACCGGGCTGCATCGGGCACTGCGCGCCGCCCTGCAGGGACGTACCGCGATCCACGCCCGCATCCTCGAGGTCACGGAGGACGGGACACCGAGGCTCGCCCCGGCGCCGCCGGCCTCCTGACGCTCGCCCGGGCTTCCGGAGCCACGACTCCAGCTCGGTCCCATGTCACATCGGGGCCGCCATCGCCCGGCGAGCGCCGTCGTCCATTACTCTGGTTTGCGTGAGTAGTCCCGCAGATCCGCGCACCGAGTACCGCCGGCACATGCAGCACCGCCAGGCCACCATCATCGGCTCCGTCCTGGCCGTCATGATCATCGCGGTCGCCGTGAGCCTCCTGGTGTCGCTGGGCATTCTGCCCGCCCCCAACCCGGGATTCTCGCGCCCCAAGAGCACCGCAACCTACGTGCCACAGCCATGCCCGCCCGACGGCGCCAAGACCGTGGACGTCACCACGCTCACCGTCAACGTCTACAACGGCTCCGAGTCGGTGGGTCTGGCGACCACGGTGCAGCAGGAGCTGCAGGAGGCCGGCCTGACCGTCGCCTCAGCGAGCGACTGGCCAGGGGGCATCTACGGCGGCGAGGCACAGATCATGTCCTCCAAGGGCAGCCTGGCCAATGCCTACTCCCTGGCCCAGGTCTTCCCCAACTCCACCGTGCAGATCGACGACAGCCTGTCCGACGACGACCCGACGGTCTCAGTGGTCCTGGGCAAGGAGTACCTGCAGAACGCATTGAACGCCGACGAGATCAAGTTGCTGGGCTCCGACAAGCCCATCACCGCCCCCAGCGACTGCGTCCCGGCGGACAAGGTCTCTCCGGCGGCTAAGGCCACGAAGGAGAGCTGAGCCGGGACGCCATCGGGGAGGAGGGTCGGCGCCCCTTGAGTCACCGACCCCGTCAATCCGTACCGCCATCGTCCTCGGGGCTCGACGCCGTCGAGCCCGCTGCCGGGGAGGCGGCCGAGGGCGCGTGGGCGGCACGACTGGAGTAGGCTGGGCCCTCCAGCTCGGTGCCAGCGGGGGCAGAGGCCGGGGAGGCCTGTTCCAGGTTGGTTCCGCGCACCTTCGAGATCCAGCGCATGGCGTGGTAGATGCCGATCGCGGCCACCGAGCCGAGCGCAATGCCCTCGAAGGTCATGCCGCCCCAGGCCAGGGTGTAGTTGGCGATGGCCACCACCATGGACACGGCCGCTGTGTTGAGGTTGACGGGATCTGAGAAGTCCACTCGGTTCTGCACCCAGATGCGCACCCCCAGCATGCCGATCATGCCGTAGAGGACCGTGGCGGCGCCGCCCAGGACGCCCGCCGGGATCGTCGCGATGATCTCGCCGAACTTCGGCAGCAGGGACAGGCCCAGGGCAGTCAGCGCCGCCACGACGTAGGCGGCGGTGGAGTAGACGCGGGTGGCGGCCATGACGCCGATGTTCTCCGCATAGGTGGTGGTGCCAGAACCGCCGCCGGCACCGGCGAGCACGGTGGACAGCCCATCGGCGAACAGGGCGCGTCCGGTGACGTCGTCGAGGTCCTCCCCGGTCATCGCAGAGACGGATTTGACGTGGCCGATGTTCTCGGCGACCAGGACGAGCACCACGGGGATGAACAGGCCCAGATAGCTGAGGTCGAATGCCGGGGGGTGGAAGTGGGGCAGGCCCAGGAGGGGGGCGTCGATCACCTTGTCGAACTGCACCTCACCTCGCACCACGGCTGTGGCGTAGCCGATGAGCACTCCGATGAGGATCGCCAGGCGCCCGACGATCCCCTTGAACAGCACGGTGATGAGCAGGATCGACACGATGGTGACGACCGCCGTCACCGGAGCCTGCTTGACGTTGTTCCAGGCCGAGGGCGCCAGGTTGAAGCCGATGAGGGAGACGATCGCACCGGTGACGATCGGCGGCATGAGGCGGTCGATCCAACCGGCCCCCGCCAGATGGACGACGACGCCCACGAGCAGCAGGGACACTCCCGCCGCGATGATCCCGCCCTGGGCCAGGGAGGCCTTGTGGGGATCGATGGGGCCTCCGCCGTCAGCCATGTAACCGGTCACCGCTCCTATGGGGGCGATGAGGGCGAAGGAGGAGCCCAGGTAGCTGGGCAGGCGCCCGGAGGTGATCCCCAGGAACAGCAGCGTGCCCGTGCCGGTGAAGAACAGCGTCGTCGCCGGGTCGAAGCCCGTCAGAAGCGGCACCAGGAAGGTTGCGCCGAACATGGCGACGACGTGCTGGATGCCGATGCCGATCGTGCGCGGCCAGGTGAGGCGCTCACCGGGGGCGACGACCTCGCCCGGGGCGATCGAACGACCATCGCCGTGAAGGCGCCAGCCGAGAGAAGGGGAAGAGGACACAGATGATCTCCTGCCTGAGCAAAAGGGGATTGATGGTGCCCCGTAGGAGAACTGCGTACGGCAGGCCCGCGGGACGCTCGGCAGGACCCGGCAGGCTCTGCCGGGGCTTCAGCATAGACCGTGGCCGGTAGCCGTGCCGGTCGGGCACTCCGAGGCGGGCCGCCGGCCGGCACCGGCGGCAACAGCGCCTCGTCCCTGCGCCCAGCCCCCGCCTACTCTCCCCGCCCTTTCGCTCGACTCCTCCGCGGGAACGATGACTCCTCGGGCGCCGGCGGGCATGATGAGGTCATGAGCACCGCCCGGACCGCACCTCCAGGACAGAGCGCGCCGACCTTCTCCCCGGGCTCGGAGCAGTACGTCGACGGGCTCCCGCCGGGGTTCATCTTCCCCGGCACTGAGAACCTCAATCCTGCGGAGATCTTCTCCGGCCCCGGCTACACGGCGCCCCGCCCCCGTACGGACTCAGGGGCCACAGCCGCCCTGGTTTGCGGGCTGCTCGGTCTCGTCCCCCTTGTCGGCGTCGCCGCGATCATCCTGGGCATCGGCGCGCTACGGCGGCTGCGCCGCAGCTACAACTCTGGCGAGGGCATCGCCTGGCTGGGACTCATCCTCGGAGTCGCCTTCACCCTCCTCTGGCTCCTCATCGCGCTCATGCTGCTCGTGTTCTAGGAGCCCCGTCCCTCCGGCCGGTCCCCTACAGTGGTGCCGTGAAGCCTTTCATCATGGTGACGACGCGCCCCGAACACGAGGCAGCGCAGGACGAGTACGAATCCTTCCTGACCCAGAGCGGTTTGTCGCGCGGCGATCTGCAGCACATCGCTCTGGAGGAGGTCGACTTCCTCGCCTCCTTCACCGCTGCCGATGTCTCCGGGGTGCTCATCGGCGCCAGCCCCTACAACGCAGACACACCGGCGGCGGAGAAGACCCGCAGCCAGCAGCACGTCGAGGAGCAGATCCGCGAGCTGCTCACGGTCATACTCAAAGAGGGGATCCCGCTCCTGGCCACCGGCGTCGCGTTCCAAATCCTGGCCGCCTACCTGGGCACCGGGACCTATGAGGAGTTCGGCGAGGGGCTAGGCGCCGTCGACCTGTTCCTGACGGCGGAGGGCCGTGAGGATCCGATCCTGGCGGGGCTCCCGCAGGCGATCACCGTGTTCGCCGGTCACTACGAGGGCGTGGGCGAGGTGCCCGCACACGCGACGCTGCTGGCGAGCTCGCCCGACTGCCCCGTTCAGATGCTGCGCGTGGGCGAGAAGGTCTACGCCTGCCAGTTCAACCCCGAGCTCGACGCCGCCCGGTTCGAGCAGCGCGTGAGCATCTACGACGAAGCCGGCTACGGCGACCCGGACATGAGCGAGGACATCCTCACCCAAGCCAGGTCTTCCGATGCGCACGACGCCGGACAGATCATCCGCAACTTCGCCTCGCACTTCGCACGCGGCTGAGACGCCAGGGGCTCAGGAGTCCTGACACCCTGGGGACCCGGGCGAAGACGAAGCTCTGGAATCTCAGCAATGACCATCAGGATCATGTCATGACATATTCGTCACCTTACTCGGGAGCATCTCAGGGCCGGGGCGGCTCGTCGAACTCGCCGTACGACGCCTACGGCCAGCATCCCGTGAACGCCCCGTACGCCGGGGCGCCGTATGGGCAGCCGCCGCCAGCCGGCCGCGCTCCCTACGCGCATCCCGGTCAGCTCGCGTTCCCACCCCAATCGATGTATCCCACTCCGGGAGGTCCCGCATTCCCGGGGCAGCCCTCGCCGTCGCCCCAGGTGCCAGCGCTGCAGTATTTCGCCGACCCTGTAGGAACATCGCCGTACCAGCCGTATGCGACTTCCGGTTCCCCCTACCTGAGCGGAGCGGCCACCGCACCGGGCTATTCCTCCGAAGGCCGGCTTGCGCGACCGGGCCACCCGAGCGCGGAGACGGCGACATCCCGGGCCAACGGCACAGGACATCACGTGCCGTGGCGCGGTGAAAAGACGGCGGCGCTGATCATGATGATCCTTGCCGCCACTATCGAGGCCGTCTCATTCATCACCCTGCTTCTCAGCCTCGCAGGAGGGTCCGACTGGCTGGTCTTCTTACTCATCACTATGATGCTCGTCGGCGTCACACCGGTGATCTGGTCGTTTTACTTCGGATTACGCCACCTGTTCCGCAACCAACCGGTCTGCGAGATGGTGGGGCTTGCGCTGTGGTTCGGTTATGGAGTACTCGGGCTGCTGAGCGGCACATCCAACAACGATCCGCAGGCCGGCCTGTATGCCGTCTGCACTGTCCTCTCCTTCATCGTCACCTCTATCGCTGCCGTCTTGACGGTACAACTCAATCAGCGTCTGAAGGATCCGCAACCGTGGACCGTCACCCTGGCTCTGGGGGCCTGTCAGTTCGTTCTGCTCAACAACATTCTCCGCCTGGGAGAATTCGGCGTCATCACCTACACGACGGTATCGAACGGCGAGAGCCTCAGTGAGTACACGGCCAGCACATGGCTCATGTGGTCGAACTCAGGAGGAGTCGGGCTTCCCCTAGCACCGGGATTGATCATTTCGGTCGCGATCACTTCTCTGGCCGCCATCGGAGTCGTCCTGGGGATGCGTTCGCCCCGCAGCAGAGGCTTCCGAATCGCATCCGTCACCGCCGTCTCTCTTCTGACCCTCTGCAACCTCATCATCGTCCTTGCCTACGGGTTGCCCACCAGCGGCGGACACGCGCACAAGCCCTCCGACATGGGATTGGAAGTGGTGACCATCATCATCATCGGCGCCATCCTCATTGGGGCCACGCTGCTCGCAGGGCATCGCTCCCTCGCCGCACCACCCGTCAACGGCAACCAATACGGCCCTCGTGCCTCAGGCGCACCGAGCACACAAGGCATGCAGAGTCGCTTCCGTCAATATGGCCGGCCCCAGTGGCCCACGGGAGGCGGGTACTGAGATCGTTCAGGAGCCGTGACGCTGATACACAGGTTGGTCTCGCTCATCGACACCGACCACTGGGTCGGCCACAATGCAGTTATGTCGCAGCCGTTCCCGCCGTCTCAGGTTCCCCCAGCATCTTCCGCATCAGGCAGATCCCAGGAGACTCCTGCGCAGTCGTACGGCCGGCCCTCCGGCATTCCCTCCCCATCCACATCGCCGTACACCGTCTATGCGCACGGCTCATCACCCTACCCCGCCCCGCCAGTCGACTACCCCTACCTCCAGGGACAGACTGCCACTCCGACGCGGCCAGTGCCGCAACACCTCTCCAGCATCGGACAACCGGCCAGCAGGATCGTCTCCGGCGCAACGGGCACAGCCCCCTCTTCGGTCATCCCCACAGCAACGTTCCCCAGATCCGTTCCAGTTGCCTCTCCCCACCCTGTTCCCGCCGCCCCGCAGCCCTCCGCACAACCTCGGCTCGTCCGGGAGCCATCGCCCAGCATTACCCGTCAGACCGCCCCCGCCACACCCGTATCCTGGCGACGCGATCGGATCATCGCACTGATCGCGACCCTGGTAGCTTGCGTACTCCAGATCATATGGACTTGCATCGACGCCTCCGAGCATCCGTCCTTCCACACCGATCAGGGATTCACCCCGAAATTCATCATCGAGCTGGCGCTCTACATCCTTTACACTCTGGGTGCCTGGTGGATGCTCCTTCTCTTCTTCTCACTGAGAGCGATATATAAGAATAAATCCGGCGCAGTGATAGTGGCGACAGCTCTTCAACTGCTGCTGATCGATGTCCTCATTTTTAACAACGACATCATCGGCAATCCTCTCCCCATCCTATGCCTCCTGGCGACCGGTAGTGCTGCAATCGCAACAGTATTCATGAATCAGCGCACGCCGTCTCCATGGCCATGGCCGGTCACCCTGGGACTGGCGATCAATCTGTTCATACTTGTGAGCATGCTTCATCGTCTCATGAGATCCGCCCTGTACGCCTTCAACGACAACTCCATACGAGCTACCGCGGTAGGGCTGTGGATGGTCCCATCGCCTTCGAACGAGTTCCCCGGAACTCCGTACGTTCTAGGAGTCCTCCTGACGGTCATCATCGCCATTTTCTCCGCCGTAGCACTACGTTTTGGATACCGTCCATCACACAGGTCCACATTCGCAAAACTCTGCGGAATCGGTCCGATGCTCGTTGCTCTGCACAATATTTGTATTGTCTCCATATTCGGCATGACCGGCACATCCATCATCGCCGCACTCGGATTCACCAGCGTTGGCCAGGGGGGCCACCCCTACGCAACCTTCCGGACATGGGTGTCGTCGATCCTTCTGGGCCTCATCGCCATGGCGGTGGCAGTGCTGCTGCATCGCAGTTCCTCCGCCGACAGGCGCATGCAGGCACTTCAGGGGACGTCGCCGACCGGACCGACGGCGACCCCCCGTTACCAGCGATATCGCCCCTACACGAGGTAGAGGTATCTCCGTTCACATCCGCCTCTGAGTGAACTAAGTCACTCACCGGGTCCCATCCGACTCTCGCTCGGCTCCGAACTCCTGATGACGGTGCGCACGGTCGGTGCGCCGCCATTCACCCCATCACTTCACCGAGGAGTTCCTATGCGCACTCGCAAGATCGTATCCGCCGCCCTTCTCGTCGCCGCACTCGCCGTGGGCACCGCCGCCTGCGGCTCCACGGATGCCGACAAGGGCACGATGGACAAGATGGAGCAGACCTCCGCCCCGAGCGGCTCCATGAGCGACGGCAAGATGTCCGACGGAAAGATGAGCGACGACAAGACCAAGGACGGGAAGATGTCCGACGAGAAGATGTCGGATGACAAGATGTCCGACAGCCCCACCTCCGGCTCCATGAGCGACGGCAAGTAGGCCGCCCCGTGACGCTCGGGCCCACCTAGGCTCCGTCAGGCCGGTGACTTCTGAGCCTGCTCGTGCCCGAGCGTCTCGAGGTCGGACTCCAGCGCACCGACGAGTCCTCTGAGCAGCCCCAGGGTCTCGTCGCTGCGAACCCGGCAAATGCGCCGGGTCGACACCTTTGTGATCTCCAGCAGCCCCGCCCGCTCCAGCAGCTTGACGTGGTGGGAGACGGCGGTGCGAGACAGCGGTGAGACCTGGGCGATCTCCCCGACCGTCTGCGGGCCATGCTGGAGAAGGTGGACGACGATCTGCTGACGCGTGGGGTCCTTGAGGGCCTCGAACATGGGGATGCAGTCATTGAGGATGGCGATGCTGCACCGGTCGGCCGGATGCTCGGCCCGGCCGTTCTCCTCTTCATCAGCAGCATGACGAGTCACGGCTCTTGCGCTCTCTTAGCTCCTGCGATCACAGTGTCCGGCGCCGCGCCGCACCACCGTCAGCCGCGCCGCCGCGCTCTGCGGGGCATCAGCGCACCGAACCCATGCCTGCGCACCGTGAAGGCCAGGGCGGCGAGCCCGTTGCCATGGGCCGAGGCGTAACCGCCTCGGGCGAGCCGGTGCATCTGCATCTCGTACCAGCCGATGAGCAGGACACCGCCGAGCGCCTCGTCGAGCGCCTTGACTCGTGTGGAGATCCGGGGCAGCTCGATCCGGCGTCGGCCCACACCGTCGAGAATGCGCTGCGGCAGGTCGGGAATGAGGGCCAAGGGCCGCCCGATCCCCACAAAATCGGTCAGCCCCTCGGCGACAGCCTCCTCCATGTCCGACGCGGAGCGGAAGCCACCGGTGAGCGCCACCGGCATGGAGACGAGCTCCTTGAGACGGCGCGCGTAGTCGGCGAAGTAGACGCCGCGACGGTGGTCCTCAACGCTGCTGTCGGCCTCTTCGAAAACCGGCTTGCGATAAGTGCCGCCCGAGATCTCCAGGACGTCCACCCCCAGCTCGGACAGGCGGACTGCGACGCGCAGCGAGTCCTCCTGACTCATGCCGCCGGGGTCGCCATCGGAGGAGTTGAGCTTGACGGCGATGGGGAAGTCAGGCCCCAGGGTCTCGCGCATGCCCTGATAGATCTCGATGAGGAAGCGCATGCGGCCCTCCAGGGAGCCTCCGTATTCGTCGGTGCGATGATTGTCCACCGGGGAGAGGAACTGGCTGATGAGGTAACCATGGGCGGCATGGATCTCAACGCCGGTGAAGCCCGCCTTTTTGGCGACGCGGGCGGTGGTGACGAAACGGCGCACGACGTCGCCGATCTCCTCGCGGCTGAGCTCGCGGGGTGGCGCGAAGAACCGCCCGTAGCCGCCCGCGCTCGAAATCTCGCTGGGAGCGACCGGGTGGAGATTGACCGAGCGGGGAGACTGCCTGCCGGGGTGATTGATCTGCATCCACAACTGGGTACCGCCGGCGGTACCGGCCTGCGCCCAACGCCGCAGCATCTCCAGGTGGGACTCGTCCTCGACGACGATGTTGCCGGGCTCCCCCAGGTGGCGGGAGTCGACCGCGACATTTCCGGTCACCAGGACCCCGGAGCCGCCAGCTGCCCAGCGCCCGTAGAGGTCCACGATGTCCTGCGAAGGCCCCAGACCGGGAGTTCCTAGGGCCTCGTGCATGGGCGCCTTGAAGAAACGGTTCTTCACAGTCACCCCGCAGGGCAGGGTGAGCGGTTCAGCGAGGACAGAACTCGTTGCGGGCATCGGCAACCTTTCGTCGAAGCGTCGAAGTACTTTGACCTTTCGACTCACGAGAGGCTACCACGCTCATCGGCGCCAACCGTATCGGCGAACATGCTTCCCGACTCGCACACCGAGCCAGAGGCAGTAGATCGCAATGATAAGGACCACCGCCACACGGCTTCCACTGAGCGCTACTCCATACAGTCCAACGACGACGACAGCATCGGCCAGGATGTAGGTAGCCACACCGAAGCGAAGAGACTCAGCACGAGCGATTTCCTTCCAGGCGCATACGAGGAGCCAAACCGCCCCAACAATGAGTGCAGCGTGAATAATCACGAACGACCATAGATACCCGTCCACCCCCTCGCCCATCGCCACGGCAGCCGCCAACGCACCGCCACCGGCTACAGCCTGCCCAAGCGTTCTTTTAGCGCTGAGCGACGGCTTTACCGCATCTGCCTCATTGTCCGTCACTGCAGAACACCCGATTTCATTCGATCTCCGGCACGAGGGGAGGGAAGCCCCGATCAACGTGGAGAGTCACCCCGGCAACCACTAAGGCGACACCAAGCCACTCATCCCCATTCGCCTCCGACTCCCTGATGACACGATCACCGTACTCGAGCGACAAATAGGTACACCAGTAAATTATAGTCAGCACAATCCTGTCGACACTTCAGCTTGTAGTATTTCTACAAGTTCCTTCGCGCCTCACATGTATGTGTGCGACAAGAGTTCGGGACGATTCGGCTACCTAGAGCAGTCGCGGGCGTGGACAGACACGAAGTTGGCCAGGAGCTTCCAAGAGTCGGAGACGTCGTCGAGACGCACGCGCGCCTGGAGCTCGGCAAGCTCATCGTCGGCGAAGTAGCCGTGGCCGGAGTAGAAGCCGAGACGGTGGGCAAGGTAGTCGCCGTCGAGCTCGGGGTGGAACTGAGTGGCGTAGAGGTTGTTCTTGATGCGGAACATCTGCACGGGGCAGGCCTGGCCGGTCCCCAGGACGACGGCGTGGGGCGGCAGCTCGGTGACGGCCTCCTTGTGGGCGACGAAGGCCTGGAAGACCTTCGGGACGCCCGCGCAGATCGGGTCGGCCAGGCCGGCCTCGGTGAGGGTGACGTCGGGGGCGGTGACGGCCTCGCCGTAGGTCGTGTCGACGACGGCGCCCTGATGGCAGGCGAGCGTGCCGACGCCGTAGCAGGCGCCGAAGAAGGGGAAGTCGGCCTCGACGACGCGATCGAGCAGGCCGGAGAGCTCGGTCTCGACCCGCTTCTGGGTGGCGGATTTCTTCTCCGGTGGGGTGGAGGCGTTGAAGGGAGAGCCGCCCACGAGGATCCCGGACCAGTCGTCCAGGTTGATCTGGGGCAGGGGCCGGGACTCCAGGCGCAGGCGAACGAGCGTGGACTCATCCAGGCCGGTGCGCTTGAGGAAGGCCTCGTACTCGGCGTCGGCCGGCTCGTCGTCGCTGCGGGTGGCCAGGAAGAGGAAGGGTTTCACAGGATGACTTTAACGGGGGTCGACGGGGACGGCAGCATCCTTATCTCACGCCGTTCCCAGAATCACGTTCAGGCGCCCGCCCGCAGACTTCTGAGAACATCCTCGACGGCGGCCAGGGCGATGCCGGAGGCCTGGCGCAGGGAGAGCTGCGCCTGCCCGAGGTTCGCGCCTGCGGCGGGGGCGTCGAGGTAGGCCAGAGCCGCGACGGACACGCCCCGGGAGGCCAGGGCCATGGCCTCGGCGACGGAGTCCGTAACGGCGGCGTCGGCCCCCATGGAGGCCAGGGCACGGGACTCGGCAGGGCTCGGGCGCAGCGGGCCGGGGACGAGGGCGACGACGGCGCTTCCGTTCACCCCGCGCAGGCTCCCCA
>ERZ773049.1139-NODE-1139-length-15620-cov-8.079794_pt1 | contig 15620 bp, 13 predicted proteins | sample MGYA00580633_ERZ773049 | MGnify/ENA primary metagenome ERZ773049 (study PRJEB29015, sample SAMEA2737991) | human oral metagenome | biome: human oral; feature: human-associated habitat; material: dental | place: China | collected 2066 ... | reverse complement strand
CGTGCCGGGACGTTTAGAGGGCGTATGCGATACGCCCCTACCCTACCGGCAGGAGAGATCGTTCCCCCAGAAATCATCCACCCCCATCACACCACAAACCCCAATATGAATCGTATAGAAACCCTCTTCCAGAGCGGTCGTCGCGACCTGCTCTCCATCTATTTCTGCGCCGGCACACCGCGCCCCGACGCCACGGCCGACACCATTCGCGCCCTGGAGCGCCACGGCGTCGACCTGATCGAAATCGGCATCCCCTTTAGTGACCCCATGGCCGACGGCCCCGTCATCCAGCGCGCCGCCACCGACGCCCTTCGCCACGGCATGACGCTCCGCCGGCTCTTCGACGACCTGGCCGACATCCGCCGCGACGTCCGCCTGCCGCTCATCCTCATGGGTTACCTCAACCCCATCCTTCGCTTCGGCTTCGAGGCCTTCTGTGCCCGCTGCGCCGAGGTGGGCATCGACGGCGTCATCATCCCCGACCTCCCCTTCGCCGACTATATGACGGACTATCGCCCCCTGGCCCAACGCTACGGACTGGATATGATCATGCTCATCACGCCCGAGACGTCCGAGGAGCGGATCCGCGCCATCGATGCCGCCACCGACGGCTTCCTTTACATGGTCTCGTCGGCCTCTACCACCGGCGCCCGCGACGCGTTCGACGCGCCCACGCTCGACTACTTCCGCCGCATCGCTGCCCTACCCCTCCGCAATCCGCGCATGATCGGCTTCGGCGTCTCCAACCGTGCCACCTTCAGCGATGCCTGTCGCCACGCCTCGGGCGCCATCATCGGCAGCCGCTTTGTCAGTCTGCTCGAGGAGGAAGGCGGCGACGCTACACGCGCTATCGTCCGTCTCAAGGAGGCAATCGGGGGGCCTACGGACGCCGGCGGCCTCTGCCGAGGCAGGGAAGTTTGACCGGGGGGGCTGCGGGGGCGTCTACGGACGCCGGCGGCCTCTGCCGAGGCAGGGAAGTATGACCGGGGGGGACCTGCGGGGGCGTCTACGGACGCCGGCGAAGCTGGCCGGTTACTTCAAAAGCCCGTACCTGGCAAACTTGGCAGGCGTCCCTGACGCCCGGGGGCGCTGGATCGAAAGTGACGCTGGCATGTCGCATGACGGGGCATTTATGGTCAATGAAAAAGAGAAACAACGGATCGAGAGCCTTGCAAAATGTGCGCGGGGCCCAATCTGCTCTATTTTTGGCCGCACATCATCCATCATTTACACACATGAAAGCATTCTACACCCTCCTCACCCTTGCCGCGCTGTTTGCCGGGCAGACCCTTCAAGCGCAGCGCGATGACTGGCAACGCATGGTCGATCAGAAGCGTTTCGCTGAGGTGTTGACCTTGGCTAAGTCGCACCCGGACACGGCCGACTTTGCCGCGCTTTATGCCGCGGGACAGGCCGCCGAAGGCCTGCTCAAGTACCGCGACGCCTACCATTATTATAGGCGTTGCCCGGCCACCGACTCCGCACGCACGGAGCTGCTTGTGGCGCTCGCACGCACCGCCGGAACCATCGGGCGGACGGACGAGGCGGAGCACTACCTCTTACAGCTACGTGCGCGCGACACGGCGGACTTCTACGCCAATCATCAGCTGGCCCGATTCTACGACCGGCAGGGCGACACCGAGCGTGCCAAGGCGTATTACGAGAAGTTGCTGGCCAGCGACCCGCAGAACCCGGTGCTGATGCGCAACGTGGCCGACTGTGCCCGACAGTTGGGGCAGAATGGCGTGGCGATGGTGACCTACATGGAGGCGTTCCAAGTCGAGCCGGAGAATGCGCTGGCCGCAGCGGCGCTGGCCAACTATATGCTATCGATGCAGCTGGCGGACATCGCCCTCGAGGTCTGCGACAAGGCCCTCAGCTATCACCCACGCCATCGCGCGCTCCGACGTAACCGGGGCATGGCGCTCTTCAGCATGGGCGCGTATCTGGCGGCGGATTCGGTTTACGCGGCCCTCCTCTCCGAGGGCGACTCGTCGCAACTGACGCTCAAATACGGCGGTTGCGCGCGCTATTACACGGGCCACTTCATGGACGCCATCCCGCTCTTAGAGTCGGCTTACGAGGGGGACACGAGCGCCATTGACGTCTGCCTGCTGCTCGGATCCGCCCTGGGTCGCACCTACGATCGCCGCCGCGCCTTCGCCCTCTTCGACCGTGCCGAGGCCCTCATGCAGCCCGCCCCTACACTGACCGACATGCTCACCCGATTCCGCGCCGAAACGTTCGAGCGCGACGGCCAAAAGGAACGCGCCGATGCGCTCTATTATCAACTCTGGACGGAGCGCAACCGCTTCGATCTGCTGGGCCGCATCTGGGAGCATTACAACGACACGGAGCGCGCCGAAAAGGACGAAGCCTATGCCCGTCGGAGCCGCTTCATCACCGTGCTTTTTGCTACCGAATACCTGGCCCGCCCCAAACGCGACGCCAAGCTGATGAGTTTCCTGAACACGCAACTGAACAAGTTCGTCTCCGATATGTTTTTCCGCCAGACTAAGCAGCTGCCAACCCTCGCCCCCGACGGTAAGGCTGGAGTCTGCACCGAGGAACAGTTACACACCCTCATGTCCCGTCTGCAAGGCGTGCGATGAGTCCACTTATTGAACGAAAAGCGCCATCCCGCGACGTCTGCGCAGGTTGCGCCGCTCTCAAAGCATTTGCCGCGACGTCTGCGCAGGTTGCGCAACTCCCAAAGCATTTGCCGCGGCATCAGCGATAACTCTAAAGTAATTTCTACCTCTCACGTATAACTACCCATCACAATGACCCCCGAAGTATTTGACTTCCTGCGCGAGTTACGCGCCAACAATAACCGCGAATGGTTTCAGGACAACAAGAAGCGTTACGACGCCCTACGCGCCGACTTCATCAGCGACGTCGGCCAGCTGATCAACCGCATCGCCACCTTCGACCCCGAGATTGCCGGACTGGATGCCCGCAGCTGTGTCTATCGCATCTATCGCGACCTCCGCTTCTCGCCCGACAAGACGCCCTATAAGACTTATTTCAGCGCCTACATGACCGGCTTCGGCGGCCGATCGAGCGCGTATGGCGGCTATTACATCCATCTCGAGCCCGACACGCCCCAGCTGGCTGGCGGCGTCTGGTGTCCCACCTCGCCCATGCTCAAGCAGCTCCGCCGCGACATCTGCGACAACATGGACGAGCTGACCGCCATCATCGACGCTCCCGCCTTCCGTCGCACGTTCGGCACCTTCACCGGCGAACAACTCACCCGCATGCCCCAAGGCTTTCCCGCCGACACGCCTCGCGGCGAGCTATTGCGCTTCAAGAGTTACGTCGTGATGAGCGTCAAGCCCGAATCATACTTCACCGCCCCCGACTGGCTCGACCGCGCTACGGACGACTTCCGCCTCCTGCAGCCCCTCAACCGTTTCTTGAACTACACCATCGGCGAGTTCTTCGGTAAAGAGCCATGAAGCGCCTCATCGTCCCCCTCTACCGCCGCCTGTTCTGCCGCAAGGGCTACGGCGTCCATTCGCCCTTCGTCTTCGACCTGATCACGAACGTACTCGAAGAGTCACGCGGTTATTACGCCTACACCCGCCTGCACGCTGCGCACGCTCTTGCCGACCCACACGACCGACTGCCGTTACGCGACGCTCGGTGGCTCTTCCGTTTAGCCAACCGTTTCCACCCACACCGCCTCATCACCGTCGGTTCCGGTGGCGGATTGACACCGCTCAGCCTGACCGCCTATGTCTCAAGCGGCCTGCACGCCATCGCTTTGGAGGAATGTCCGACTACTGCCGACACCGTCCGCACGCTCTTCCACAATCGCACCATGTCGCCCATTGAAGTGCGTTGCGGCACTTACGAGACGGAACTTCCCAATGCGCTCATCGAATACGGCCGCCCGGACTGCATCGTCCTCGACATCCCCCCGAATCGCCTCGCATCGCTCTTTGACTGCTGCGCCGGACACCTCTCGGAGGAAACCATGCTGCTCATCCGCAGCATCCACGCCACGCCGCTCGCCCGCAGCACTTGGCAGGCCATCTGCGCCCACCCCTCGGCTACGGTCTGCGTCGACGCCTACACCTGGGGCATAGTCTTCTTTCGCCCCGGCCTACCGCGGCAAGTCTTCCGGCACATCATCGTCTGACATTCGAGAGCCAGACTTGCGTAAAAAATGTCTCGTCTTATCTTTGCGGCGCATTAGCGAGGAGGGGAAGCGTCCCCTACGATAGCAACTAAACCAAGGAGAGATGGCAGAGTGGTCGATTGCGGCGGTCTTGAAAACCGTTGAACCGAGAGGTTCCGGGGGTTCGAATCCCTCTTTCTCCGCTTTTTTTCGGGCTTCTAATTAGGGACTCCATTATGGGGTCGGCAATTCATGCATGAATGAGATCGTCGTAAAATCTTGGGCTTACGGCGGTCTCTTTTTTTGTGCCTATCGTCGAACGAAAATGATTCGCGGCGGTATTTCCGCTTGGCTATAAATGGCTTGTCTTAGAAGAACGCTAAGCCATGCGAAGTGGAGGGGGCGGTTTATCGCTGAGCGAGATATTCGTACTCCTGCCGATACCGGGCTAAACGCTGGTAATCCTTTTCCGTGGGGGACGGCAGACGCCGAAGATCCATATTGTGCGTTAAGTCATTCAGCTTGACGGCGCGTGCCAGTGCATGCTCGCCGATACGGCGGATATACGTCTGGCGATCGCTGGCCGTATGATGATTGAGCAGCTTCAGTGCCTGCGCGATCTCTGCCCTATCGTTTGGCTCCATCGCTGTTTGAGCTTCTTCTTCCAACAATTTCAAGACTTGCTCCACGGTGTGCGGAGTATCCTCGCTTGCATCGTGGAGATAGCCGACCACCTGCTCTTGCCAGGTACGCCCTAATGAGGCCACAAAACGTAGATGCCCCTCGAAATAGTCCATTCCAGCCTTATCCTTCTGCCCATCATGTAGCCGCCTCGCCACTCGCGCGGCAGCTTCAACCCAGTTGCTTTGAGTTCCCATACCTATTCTCTTCTTACTGTTTATGGACCCAAAGCTACGCCCAAGAAGCGACACGATTTAGGTCGCGCCTCACTTTCTCCACCGTTAAGTTTCTCTCTCACCTATATCTACAGGTCAGGCGGGAGCTCTCCGGAGCTGCCTAAATGTCATGGAGAATGGTTAACAATCGCGGCAGCGACGACGCATTCAGAAAGTCACCCGTACTTTTGGCCGACATTTTTTTATTCACTCATAAAAACCTATACGACAATGAACTTGAATGATTTATTCAGCGGATCGGCCACGCAGTCGATCATCAAAACGATTGTAGAGAAGACGGGATTGAACGAGTCGCAGGCCTCGGGCGCGCTCCAAGCGGCACTGCCGATGATCCTCGACGTAGTGTCTAAACATGCCGGCAGCGGCGAGGGCCTCAGCGGACTGGTTAGCGGCGTCGTAAGTAACCTCGGCGGCAAGGGCCAAGGTGTTGTCGACAAGATCACCGGCATGATCGACAAGAACAAGGACGGCAACATCATGGACGACCTGGCTGGCATGCTGGGCGGAAAGAAGAAGTAAAGCCTCCGGCTCATGCCGTACAGAAAACTGACGCAATGCGAGATCGACGCGCTCGTGGCCAGTGGCTGCGAGGCCGAGGATTGGCAGCGCGTGGAGGTAGCCGATGTGGGGTTCGACCCCACACGGCTGCGACACGTACGCTTCTCGGGGCAGATCAGCCTGGGTAGCGCTGTCGACCTCCGGGACGCGACGATCTGCGACTGCATGGTGGGCGACGGCGTACGCATTGACGGCGTACGCTCCGCCCTGTCCGGCTATGAGATAGGCCGTGGCGCCCGACTCACTGACATCGGCACGATGACCTATCGCGCGGGCACGACGGCCGGTAACGGCGTGCGCGTGGCTGCGGTCAATGAGAACGGTGGCCGTGCTGTCCCCCTCTTCGACGGACTTACGGCCCAGACGGCCCACCTCATGGTCTTCCATCGACACCGCACGGAGACACTCCGCCGCACATTCGACCGCATCGACGCCTATGCCGCTACCATCGCCGCCGCGCCACGCGGATATGTGGGCGAGGGGGCTACGGTGGAAGGGTGCGGACGCATCGTGGATGTGCGCATCGGCGACAGGGCCACGGTCTGCGGCGCCACGTTGTTGCAGAACGGTACCATACTGAGCCAGCCTGAGGCACCGACAGAGGTAGGCGTCGGCGTCATGGCTCGCGACTTTATTCTGGCTCCCGGTGCACGCGTCGTGGACGGCGCGTTCATCGAACGCTGCTTCGTGGGCGAGGCCTGCTTAGTAGAGCAGGGCTTCACGGCCATCGACTGCCTACTGTTTGCCAATGGGATGTTCGCCAAGGGCGAGGCCGTCTCAGTCTTCGCTGCCCCGCACACCGTTTCGCACCACAAATCGAGCCTCTCGATCGCCTGCAGCCTCTCGTTCGCCAACATGGGCAGCGGGTCAAACATGAGCAACCATGCCTACAAGCTCGGCGCTGTCCATCAGTCTGTGGCCGAACGCGGAACGAAATTCGGCAGCAACTCATACGTGCAAGCCCCGGCCCACTTCGGCGCCTATTCGATGATCACCGGCGAGCACCGCAACCACCCGGACACGCACGCGCTTCCTTTCTCCTACCTCATGGACGAGGACGGGCAGTCGATGCTCATCCCGGCCGTCAACCTCTTCCGCACGGGCACCCTCCGCGACGCCATGAAGTGGCCCAAACGCGACCACCGCACCGCCAACAGTCCGCGCGACCTGATCCGTTACGACTTCCTCAACCCCTACCTCATCGACCGCATTCTGGCGGCCGTCAACCTCCTCTCGCGACTGAAAGAGGAAAAGCCCGAGGCCAAGTATTACACCTTCGGCAACTGCTCCATCCATCGCCACTCGTTGCAGAAAGGCATCACCTACTATCGCGAGGCGCTCGACATCTTCGTAGGCGATTACCTCATCCGCGGTGGCGCCATCGACGACTCCGAGGGGCCGGGCCGCGGCCCGTGGATCGACCTGTCGGGGTTAGTTATGCCCCGTGAAACGCTTGAGGAGATCGTCCGCGACGACCTCTTCGGGGCCGACGCCGCGTTTCGTCAGGCACATGCGCGATATGAGGAATACCTCGGGCGCTACGTCACGGACCGTTACGACCTCTCCGACACGGACAAGCGCCGCGAGCATCTGAAGCGCTACGTCTCGACGCTCGACACCGTCCGCCATCGCCTCTCTAAGGAGGCCGCTCTGGAGTACTTCGGCGTGTCGCAAATCAGCTACGGCGCCGACTGTCCCGAGAGCGATCGGCAGGCCGATTTCCAGCAGGTGCGCGGAGAGATCACCACCGACCCCTTCCTTACCCCCCTCCTCAGCGAGATGGAGCATAAGGCGGAGCAGGCGCGAGCTATGCTCTGAGCGTTTGACACGCTGGGAAGTTTCTGCCAGAGGGGTAACAGCAGGTGCGAGCCCCGTGGAAGTTTCTGCCAGAGGGGTAACAGCAGGCGCGAACCCCGTGGAAGTTTCTGCCAGAGAGGTAAAAGCAGGTGAAAGCCCCGTGGAAGTTTCTTCCAGAGGGGTAACAGCGGGTACGAGCCCCGTGGAAGTTTCTGCCAGAGGGCTAACAGCAGGTGCGAACACCGTGGAAGTTTCTGCCAGGGGGCTGAAAGCGGGTGCGAACACCGTGGAAGTTTCTGCCAGGGCCCCAACAGCAGGTGCGAACACCGTGGAAGTTTCTTCCAGAGGGCTGACAGCGGGTGCGAACACTGTGGAAGTTTCTGCCAGAGCCCCAACAGCCGGTGAGTTGAGAGGATAAAAAAGCCTCCGGACGCATGGACGACACCATGTATCCGGAGGCTTTCTGCGATTTGTGCATCCCGATAGGCCGACGATCAGCCCTCGCGCTTGTGCTTATAAGGGAAAAGGATGGCGAAGAAGACGGCCACGAGGAGCGAATACCCCGCAAAGAGGTACCACACCGTCGGCCAGTCGCCCACGAGAAGGCTCTTCACGCCGCCCGCTGTCTCCACGTCCGTCCATTGGCAGAAGGCGTTCACCACGACCTGTGCACCGAGCGTGCCCACCGTGGCGCCGACGCCGCTGGTCATCAGGAAGAAGAGGGCCTGCGCACTGGAGCGAATCGAAGGATCCGTCTCCCGATCGACGAAGAGCGAGCCAGAGATATTGAAGAAGTCAAAAGCCACGCCGTAGACGATCATCGACAGGACGAGCAGCCAGACGCCCCCGCCAGGATTGCCGATGCCGAAGAGGGCAAAGCGCAGGATCCAAGCCACCATCGCAATCAGCACGACCGTCTTAATGCCGTAACGCCTTAGGAAGAAGGGGATGAGCAGGATGCAGAGCGTCTCGGAAACCTGCGAGAGAGAGATGAGGATGTTGGCGTGCTGTACGCCGAAGGTGTCGGCATATTCGGCCACCGACTCGAAAGAGGCGATGAAGGGGTTGGCAAAGCCGTTCGTGATCTGCAACGAGACGCCTAACATCATCGAGAAGATGAAGAAGACAGCCATCTGACGCTTGCGGAAGAGTCGGAAGGCATTCAGCCCAAGGGCCTCGACGAACGACTTGCGCTCCATGCTTCGGCTGACGGGTATATGGGGCAGCGTGAAGGCATAGTGAGCCAGCAGAGTGCCCAGCGCACCGCAGATGACAAACTGCATGGCGGAGGTTTGGAAGCCCGTCAGATCGACCGCCCACATGGAGCAGATGAAGCCGATGGTGCCGAAAATACGGATAGGCGGAAAGTCGCGTACCGTGTCGTAGCCACCCTGTTCAAGCAGGCTGTAGGCCACGGAGTAGGAGAGCGCCAGCGTGGGCATGTAGAAAGCTACGCCCAGCGTGTAGAGCGCAAAGAAGGTTCCAAAGGCGACGGACGGTCCGGCCGAGAGCCCATAGGCACCCGCAGCGGCCATGAAGAGGCCGGAGGCTAAGTGGCAGAGGGCAAGCATGCGTTGAGCCGGCACGTAGCGGTCGGCCAGGATGCCGAACAGCGTGGGCATGAAGATGGAGACGAGACCTTGCACGGAATAGAAAAGTCCGATGTGTTCGCCCATGCCCGCAGGCCCGAGGTAGCGCGACATGGAGGTGAGGTACGTGCCCCACACAGCGAACTGCAAGAAGTTCATGATGATCAAGCGATGTTTCAGGTTCATAGTGTAACTGAGATAAAAGTGTGGATGAATCGGGGTTGATTATGAATAATAGAACGGGGAAATGATGACGTGCGGGGGAAAGGCTCAATCTGCGTAGGTACGGAAGACGATGATGCGCCCTCGGGTCTCGATGCGGAACGTATCCGTGAGGGCCTCGTTGAGCGTAGCCTGCCACCATCGAGTGATGCGTCGCCCTTCAAGCGGCCAGCGCACATCGCGGAGGGTAAGCGGCGCGTCGTCCAGACAGAAGACGGAGACCTGTTGGCCAGCCCGCGAGGCAAACGTCTGGCAGCCTGTGGCGGGGGTGAAGACGCCGTAGTCGGTCCACATCTCCACGTCCAGCCCACGCGCCTGATAGTCGGCCAGCAGACTGATGTTGCCCAGCGTATGGTCCTCGCGGCGGCCCGTGGCGCCGAGGATCGTGAGGCGGCGCAGGCCTTGAGAGACCGCGTAGCGCACGGCCTTACTCAGGTCGTTCGTGTCCTGCTCCGATTCTATGTGCAGGCGGTCGGATAAACGGCGGCGTGCCTCGGGCGAAATCGAGTCGCCGTCGCCCACGACAGCCAACGGCGTGAAGCCCTCGCGCAGCAGTCGGTCAGCCGCACCGTCGCAGCAGATGATGCGCCCCTCGGCCGCCCTCGCCAGTAGCCCCAGCGGGATCGGATGCGTAGGGAAATCACCCGCCGCAAGGATCACCGCGTCTGTCTCCGAGGCGTTTTGTGGGCCGGAAAAATCAGGTAGAATATCCATGTCAGTCGATTGTTAAAACCTTGCAAATATAGACGCTCTTCCGGCCGAGGCTTAGGGAAAGGGATACTTTTGTGCGTCAGTGTTAAGCCTGTAATCAGGCAGATAGGGGATTTGGGATGCCCCTTATCCCCCTTTATCTTTTCGGATCATCCACTATTATTCAAATCCATAAATAGCCCCATATGAGTGTGAGAAAAACCTCCTTTTATTTCTGTATGGCGATCCTCTTTGCGATCGCAGGAGCCTTTCCCTACAGCGCCTCAGCGCAAGTGCAGAAAGTGCAGCAAATCGTCAAGATCGAGAAGGACACCCTGCGGATGTACGTCGGCCAGGAAGATTCCCTCCGCGCCTATGCCTATCCCAGTGCCCGCGTATTCTATTGGGACAATCGCGTCTCCATCCCCGTCGTAGCCTCCATCGCACCGCCCCATTCGACCAACCCCTACGATTCCGTCTACATCGTCAAGGCTTGGAAGCCGGGCAAGACGGTCATCGTTGTGCGCGTCAATGAGGTGGCAGCCCGCTGTATTGTGGTGGTTACGCCCAAGATCTACGTCGACAGCCTCCGCCTGAAGCGCGACACCATCCGACTGCGCACCGGCGACACGGCCACTGTCACGACCCGCATCTTCCCCTACAACGCCTCGGATAAGAAGCTCGGATGGACCACCGTGGGTGGCGCGCGCGTGCTTGGTACCACGGATAGCGTGACCCGCGTCATTGCTGCGGCCGATGCGGACACCAGCCTGCTCATCGTGGGTGCACTGGACGAATCGGGCAAACGCGACACATGCGTCATCATCACCCGCCGCATCCCCGTGGAGCGTCTGACACTTAACCACGACACAATCCGAGTGGACATCAATAAAACCGACACACTCCGCGCTTCCATCTTTCCGCTCAACGCCACGGATCAGCGGGTGAAATGGACCGTTGCCAGCGGTGCCGTCAAAGCCTTGGCGGTCGATTCCATCGGGCAGGCAGCCGAACTGATCGGCGCCACCGTAGCCGATACGGCGCTCGTTGTGGCTGAATCCGCTGACGGCCTACGCGATTCGTGCGTCGTAATCACCATCAATCCAAACCATCGTCCCAACGCAGCCGTCGAAGTGGACGAGACGATCGCCGTCCATGGTGTCGACGGCGGCCTGATGGTACACGTTGACCGCCCCGCACGACTCGAGATTTACACCCTGACCGGCGCCCTGGCCCATCGCGAGAGCCTCACGCCGGGCGACCGTTTCGTACCGCTCCGCCGCGGTCTCTACATTGTCGCCGTAGACCGAACGAGGCGCAAAATCCTTGTTCAATAAGCCAGTATATCAACCAAGAGAAGGGGGACTGGGAATCCTCCTCTCTTGAACTTATCCTTGACCGCGGTTGTTTATACTGCACATCACCTCGATTATTCAAACCCCCTAATAGGAAAGAACATGAAGAAGATTACCATCCAACTACTGGCCGTCGCAGGCGCGATGGCCTTGTTCGCCAGCGAAGCACGGGCGCAAGCCACGGTGCAGCTGAACAGTCACGAGACGATCCAACTGATCTACGGACAGAAGGACTCCGTCAAAGCCACGATCTCCGCTCCGGGCGAAACCCTTTCGTGGAGCACAAACCCCGCTTCCGCATACGTCGACAAGTCTGCCGCTGACAGCACATACTGATCGGCGCCACCGTAGCCGATACGGCGCTCGTTGTGGCTGAATCCGCTGACGGCCTACGCGATTCGTGCGTCGTAATCACCATCAATCCAAACCATCGTCCCAACGCAGCCGTCGAAGTGGACGAGACGATCGCCGTCCATGGTGTCGACGGCGGCCTGATGGTACACGTTGACCGCCCCGCACGACTCGAGATTTACACCCTGACCGGCGCCCTGGCCCATCGCGAGAGCCTCACGCCGGGCGACCGTTTCGTACCGCTCCGCCGCGGTCTCTACATTGTCGCCGTAGACCGAACGAGGCGCAAAATCCTTGTTCAATAAGCCAGTATATCAACCAAGAGAAGGGGGACTGGGAATCCTCCTCTCTTGAACTTATCCTTGACCGCGGTTGTTTATACTGCACATCACCTCGATTATTCAAACCCCCTAATAGGAAAGAACATGAAGAAGATTACCATCCAACTACTGGCCGTCGCAGGCGCGATGGCCTTGTTCGCCAGCGAAGCACGGGCGCAAGCCACGGTGCAGCTGAACAGTCACGAGACGATCCAACTGATCTACGGACAGAAGGACTCCGTCAAAGCCACGATCTCCGCTCCGGGCGAAACCCTTTCGTGGAGCACAAACCCCGCTTCCGCATACGTCACTGCGTCTGCCGCTGACAGCACATGGGGCGTGATCACTGCCCCCGCAGCCGGCCCCAACTACGAAGGATGGGTTGTCATCAGTTATGGCGCGGCCAAAGACTCCGTCAAGCTCCAAATCAACCACGCCGTTGACAGCGTGAGCTTCGGCACTGCCCCCCGCGACACGACGATGGGCATCGGAACGACAAAGACACTCACCGCCTCCGTCTTCCCCAACAACGCATTGCAGGAAGTGCTTTACTCTTCGTCAAACAGCGCCGTGGCCGAAGTGCAGACCGTAGGATTGCAAGGCATCATCACCGCCAAATCCGTCGGAACAGCCCGCATCACGGTATCAGCCGGCAAGGGCGCAGGCATGAAGACAGATACCTTCTTGGTGAAAGTCGATAACCCCATCACAGGCCTCAATTTCGCCATCACCACGGACACGATCCCCATGCAGATCAATAGCGAGCTGGACGTTCAAGCCGTGGCTACCCCAGCCAATGCTGACAACATCAACACGCTGCAATGGTCTATCGTCCCGATCGCACCCGCCACACCGGGCCTCGTGACGATCGCCTCCAACAGCGGCCTTACGGTCAAGATCCAATCCGCTGCCACACCGGGCATCGCCCGCCTGACCGTCACCTCTACCAACGGTGTCACGGCAAACCGCGTCATCAAGGTGCTCGACCCGATCCACGTCACTGCAATGACCATCGATAAGGACACCGTCTCCCTGCCCGTAGGCAAGAAGGACACGCTGACAGCACACATCCTGCCCGCCGAAGCACTGAATAAGAAGGTAACGTGGAGCTCCACCAACCCCTCTTTCGCCGCTGTGGAGCGCCTGACGGATACCACCGCCGTTGTAACAGGAAAGACTGTAGGCGTGGCCATGATCGTCGGTGAGACCGAGGATGGCAACTTCAAGGACACCTGCTACATCTACGTCCGCAATGCCGTCGAACTGAAGGCCATCAAGTTGGACAAGCAGAAGATTCGCCTGAAGCTGAACACCACCGACACCTTGGCCGTAGCCTTCAGCCCGGCCAACGCCTCCGATCAGCGCGTCAAGTTCCTGTCCGCTGACACGTCCATCGCCACCGTCGATGCTAACGGCGTCATCAAGGGCCTCAAGACGGGCACCGTTTACGTGAGTGTGACAAGCCTCGAAGGCGGCTTCAAAGACTCCTGCGAAGTGACCGTTTACGATCCCAGCCCGAACGTTGAGGCCGCTGCTGGTGTCAATATCTGGAGCGCTGGAAACGGCCTCCGCGTACAGTCTGACAAGGCCCGCACGCTGGCTGTATACAGCATCTCCGGCGCGCTTTACCGCAAAGAGACCGTCGTAGGCGACCGCTTCATCGCGCTCCCGAGCGGCCTCTACATCGTCACCTTGGGCGAGGTTAGCCGCAAGGTGGCCATCCCTTAACCACGGACTTGTTTTCATTTGTATTGATAGGGCTGCCTGCCACGGAGAGGTTCACTCCTCTTCGCCGGCGGGCAGCCCGCTTTTTATGCTGGCGGTAAGGTTCCGTCGACCGGATCGACGGCCACCTTCAGCGTGAAACGTCCCGTCGATTGAATCGACAGCGATTTCCAGATCGAAATAGCCCCGTCGATTGAATCGACAGCGATTTCCAGATCGAAATAGCCCCGTCGATCGAATCGACAGCTATTTTCAGATCGGAATGCCCCCGCCGATCGAATCGACGACCTCCTTCAGGGTGAAACGTCCCGTCGATCGGATCGACGTAGCCTTACCACTCCATTCAAACACCGTTTAATCCCATTCAACCCCCACATGAACGTCAAGTTTTTATCCCCCCTCCTATTCCTTCTGGCCACGGCTACTGTCGGACGTGTTGCAGCGCAATGCGACAGCCTTGGCTATCGAGCCGCGGTGTACGTCTCGGCCAACGGCGATTCGCTGCCTTACCGACTGTTGACGCCGGACACAGTCGTGCCCGGACAGCGTTACCCGCTCGTGCTCTTCCTACACGGCGCGGGTGAGCGCGGCCGCGACAACTGTGCACAGCTGCGACACGGTGCGGCACGCTTTGTCGACTCCACCGCCCGACGACAGTTCCCGGCCTACGTGCTCTTTCCGCAGTGCCCATCGGACGAGTTCTGGCCGGCCATCCTGCGGCAAGACCATTTCGGGCGTGGCGCAAACCCCTTCCCTCTGTCGCAGCCTATGTCGCGTCCGCTGCGGCTGGCTGATGAGCTGCTGGAGCACACGATCGCACAGTTCCCCATCGACACGATGCGCATCTATGTAGTTGGACTCTCGATGGGCGGCATGGGCACGCTCGACTTAGTTAGCCGTCGGCCGCAGCGGTTCGCTGCCGCAGTGGCCATCTGTGGCGGCGTAAACGTGCACCGGTTAGAGCTGCTGCGTGGCACACGGACACGTTTCCGCCTCATTCACGGCGACGCCGATCCGGTCGTACCCGTACGTTTCTCACGTGAGGCTGCGGCGGCATTGCGGCGCGCAGGTGCGTCGGTCGAGTATATCGAACTACCTGGCGTCGGCCATGGCAGTTGGTACAACGCCTTCCGCCGCCCAGACTTCCTCGAGTGGCTGTTTGAAGCCAAAAACTAAAAGGGTATCAGGGATGCCTGCCAAGTTGGGTACATACGACGAGGATAGATAATCACGTATCCGATCAAACTATCCAGCCTCGGTGAGGCCCTGATTTTCTTTTGTATCCAAGGCGGAAAAAGAAGGTAGATAGAGAAAGAAGCACTCCCCCATCCAAAAACACCGAATCCCCGACACAGCCTCATCAGCTATGCCGGGGATTCTTCTTTGATGTATGGGCGGACACCGAGGCCCACCCATACGATAGGAACGGGGGCGTTACTTCACGATCACCTTATGAACGGAACCATCCTTCAAGGTGATCACGTACGCACCGCGACTCATCGGGATCGACGTGTCGCCTTCGGGCAGGTCAACGCGCTTCACTAACTGACCAGCTACGGAGTAGATGCTGGCAATGTCAGCACGCTCTACACGGATGTAAATCTTCTCGCCGTGCGACCAAACGGCTGTGCCAGCCGTCAGCAGCTCGTTCGCAACCACATCCGGGCCGAAGGTCAGCGTCACTTCTTGCTGTACGCTCGGCACGATGTACTCGTATTCGCCGTTCGCATTCTTCACGCCGTTCAGCACTTCCTGCTGGCCATTGACCTTGCGATTCGTGCGAACTACGAGCGGCTTCGCACCCGAGTAAGTAGCGCTGAAGCGGAAGCTGGTGCGCGTCGGCAGCGGATAGATGCCCTTGCTCGGGGTCGTCTTCACGCCTGCCGTCTCCGGCATCGTTACCGTATGCGTCAAGCCAGGCGTTACTGCGTCGCCTACGCAGACGTAGACAATGCCGTCGGTCGATACGT
>ERZ773049.1137-NODE-1137-length-15626-cov-4.171408_pt1 | contig 15626 bp, 9 predicted proteins | sample MGYA00580633_ERZ773049 | MGnify/ENA primary metagenome ERZ773049 (study PRJEB29015, sample SAMEA2737991) | human oral metagenome | biome: human oral; feature: human-associated habitat; material: dental | place: China | collected 2066 ... | reverse complement strand
GGCAACCCCGTTGTCAACAATGGCGGCACATCAGTTCAACAAGCTTTCCTCCGCATCTATGGCGTTGACATCAAAAAGGCAGGCTGCTTGAATATGGGGGAGTTGAGTGTAGAGCAAATTTAAATTAGAAGTTAATTATAGGACTATGGAAAAAATTAGCACCTTAATTGAAATTGCAGAATATCTAGGACTGGATAATATTACTGCAGAGTTGAACTCAATAGAGTTACGTTCTAAACAAGAGAACGCAAACCTTGTGTTGCCCCTTGTGGGAGAATTTAGTTCGGGAAAGACTACACTTATAAATTCTCTTACTGATAGCAAAAAGCTAGAGACAGCAACAAAGCCTACAACCGCCACTATTTATGAAGTGCATTTTGGCAGTGACAGTTGTGCAGCTAATGTTGTGAATGAGAAAGGAGAACTTATTAATGTGCCTAATATTGCAGAACTAAAAAATGAAGATTTGGCAGATGCAAAGGTTGTAACCGTATTTGACACCTCAACAAGAGTTCCATCTACAACTATTCTTGTTGATACTCCGGGTCTATCGTCACCAGATCCCAAGCATAAACAAACGTTAGTGAACTTTCTTCCTCTTGCCGATGCGATAATACTTGTGATAGACGTCAATCAACAAGTAACTCGTTCCTTGACTGATTTCATCGATACGATGAAACTTTCGCAAAGACGAATATATCTTGTATTGACAAAAAGTGACACGAAGTCGAAAGATGACATAGAAGCAGCAAAGGTTTATATCAGTAAAAACTGTCAAGTGCCAGTTCAGCAAGTTGCAGTTGTTTCGGCAGCAACAAATTCTCTCGAAGAACTCTATGCTCTATTTGACAACATCCAGAAAGACAAGAAAGAAATATTAAAGCGCGTTGATGGACAACGAGTAAAGAATATTGTAAACACACTAACCGATCAGGTAGAGGACTTAATGAATGCCTCTGCCACAGATAAGGATTTAGACGAGGCCATAAGGAGATGTCAATATGAACTTGATAAAATAAAGAGAAATATAGATAGGCTTGTAGAATCCACCTCGGAGGAAATAGAAGAGTATGAACGTACTGTAACACGGAGGTTTGAGGACACCATTTCTTCTAAACTGAGCACGCTTGTTACGGGTAAAAGCAATAATTTTGATGCAGAGGCTGTTTCAGCTATCAATACAACCGCCACGCTCCTTGTGAATGAGTATAAAAACGGTATCCAGTCTTTGTTACGCAAAAAAGCTCGAAGTGTTAGGGGTACAGATAATGAGATACCACTTAACTCTTTGGAAGAATTGGATATGGCAGATGTTCAAGTTCAAGGATTAAGCTATAATCTAGATTTGAACACGATGGGACACGAATACGATAGAGCAATAAAAGTAGGAGTAATTGCAGCTGCAGCCGTTGGTGCTGTTGGCATTGCGGCATCAACAGCCGGAGCTGCCGGTGCAGTTGCTGCTGATACTGCGATAGTTCTTGCTGACACCGCAACCGATGTGGGGAGCATGATTTCAACAACGAAGGCCGTTAGCAGAATCGAAAAGGCAGAAAGGCTTGTTACAAATGCTGCAGAAAAATATGCTACGGTAGAAACGACAAACCAAAATGTTGGTCAACAAATGGGTAGCGGCAAGGGTATGATAGACTCTCTTGTAGGATTCGCCACTGATAAGATGATGGGTAAACCACAAAGAGCACGTGCAATAAGAAACTATATAGACTCTTCTCTCGCGCCAGAGTTCAAATCTACACTCAACCAAAACTCGCAACGGTTGGTAAGTTCGATTCGTGATGGCTTGCAGAACGAAGCCTCCATCCTTATTGGTCAAAAGACTGAGGCTCTTAATCAACTTAAAACAGAAAAAGAAGAGAAGAAAGAAGCATTTAATCAAAGGATAGAACAGCTTCGTGTGTATAAAACAAATCTTTTAACATTTTAATTATAATGGGAATGATAGAATTATTAGGTGGCATTGTAGTTGGTGGAGTAGCAGGAGTAGCATTAAAAGATAAAATCTTTGGTGAAAGTGCCTCTGCCGTTAATAAACAAAAGGAAATAAACACCCTTTATGCAGAGAATGAAAAGTTCAGTAGACGTAACAAGGAACTGGAACGCCAAGTTGAGGACCTGCTGGCCGAACTAAACAAAGTACGTAGGCAAGCAAAAGACAACGATGATGACCAAAACGATCTAGAAGACGAACTTGCACATGCAAAGAGGGAGTTGAAGAACATTCGTGCTCAGAATGACGAGTTGGCTCGTAAAATAAAAGAATATAAGACAACTTGTGAGGCACAAGAGGCTGAAATATCACTTCTTAAAGATAAAATAGGGTAATTATGGAAGTATCAACGATCGTATGCACAATTGTTGCTTTCTTGTTTGGTGTCGTAATAGCTTATATATTACTCAGGAAAGGTAAGAATATGACAACGAATGATAGCCGAATTGTAGAATTGGGTAATGAGAATGAAGACCTCAAAGCCAAACTTCTAGCTGCAGAAACTTTATCAAAAGAAAGGGATTTGCAGGCCAACAAGCTAGATGAAATGAAGGCTAAATATGAATCCTTACTGAATGAGGCTAATGATCAATGCAGTAAACTGGATGAACAATTAAAGTTGGCCCTTGAAGGTAAGGTTGACGAGTCGATAGCTGAACAGCTCACAGCAGTTGAAAAGCTTAAGAAAAAGGTTAAGGAGTTGGAAGAAGAAATTGAAGAAAATGAAGATGACTTAGCCGATTTAAAGAAGAAAATAAGGACAAAGGACGATGGCATTGCAGAATTGCAAGACCAGCTAGGGCAAGAGAGAAAGGGTGCAGCCGAACTTCGTGCCGAAATGCTTTCTGTCAAACAATTTCTTGATGACAAGATAGAGGAACTGGGAAAGAAAACAGGGTCGCTTGATTTTATTCAGCAAGTTTTGTCGGCTAAGGAATTTAGCACCGAGGACGTTAAAAAGTTAAATGCAGATGTAACCATCTTCGAATCGTTTGTTAAAGGGCCATTTACCGATTTAAGTACTGTGCTATTTAAGAATGGCCATTTGTCTTGGGGCGACATAGAAGACCAGACAGGGCTTGAATGCATGAAGCAATTCTTTCATAGCAAATGCGACCAATGGGCATCAACAAAGCGTAAAAGTTGGCTTGATGGTAAAACAACCATTGCTTTTGTGGGTGAGTTCTCTGCTGGTAAAACGTCTATTGTAAACCGAATACTGTCGCAAGACGACCCTAGCATTCCCCGATTGCCTGTCAGCACTAAGGCTACGACAGCAATCCCTACATACATTGCAGGGGGACAAACGGTTTCATATAGTTTTATTTCTGGTGATTCCAAGCGAAAGACTATTCTTGAAGAAACGTTCAAAAAGGTTTCAAAAGATGTTCTTGACCAAGTAAAGGGCGTTTCTTCTTTGATAAAGTATTTCGTGATGACCTACAAGAATCCAAACCTCGACGGACTTAGCATTCTTGATACTCCTGGTTTTAATTCTAATGATAGTGAAGACAGAGAGAGGACTATTGAGGTGATTAACGAATGCGATGCTCTGTTTTGGGTGTTCGATGTTAATGCAGGTACGATAAATAGAAGTTCTATTTCTACAATCAAGGAGAAACTGAACAAACCTCTTTATGTGGTTATTAACAAAGTTGACACCAAGGCCGCTTCTGAAGTACAGAAAGTAGAGGACCTGATTAAACAGACGCTAGCAGGAGAAGGCCTCAAAGTGGAACAGTTTATAAGGTTCTCAGCAAAAGAACCCCTGAACACCATCATGAATCCTATAAAGAGTATAAATAGGGACACAAAACGTGATGCCTTTGTTACTATAGTGGGAGAAGAAATAGAAAGAATACGATCGGGACTTAACGACAATGTTAAAGATTACAATAAGAAATACAATGAGGCTCGTCGAGAGGTGGATGAAATAGATCGCGGACTGATCGATTGTCTGAAAGGACTTCAAAACGATTGCGAAACTGCAGCAAGCATTCCACAATGGGTTGAACATCGTTTTAGAAAAGATCGCTTTGAAATGTCAGCTAGTGAGGGTACTCTTCTTGCAAATTTATTGGAACAGGTTGCAAATGAAAAAGTTAACGCTCTTGCACAAGGTTTCGACTCGCGGATAGAGAAAACTGCTGAAGTTAAAGACGCTTGGACTAATCTTTCAGACGCGAAGTATGCTTGGAAGAATGCCAACGAATGCTACGAACAATATAAGAAAATATCTAGAAACATCGCATAATCATGGAGCAAAATATATTTGAAGAACTTCAAAGTAAGAAACAGAAACTTACGGAACTGGCAAACAAGGCCGTAGAGTTTGGGTGGATTCCAGAAACAGAATCGGGGAATGGCAGCACTAAAAATGTTATTTCACTAGATGAAATTAAGAGAAAGCTAGAGAAAGACACACTCACCATCGGTGTTATCGGACAAATGAAGTGCGGTAAATCGACATTCTTAAACTCGTTTGTTTTTAAAGACAACATCCTCCCTGCCGCCACTACTCCTATGACAGCAGCGTTATCTGTAATTACATACGGAGAGAAAGAACGCATTGTAGCCGAGTTTTACACAAAAGATGAATGGGCAGAGCAAAAGATACAGGCTTCAAGGAATGAGGACGAAGCCGAAAACACACTCGATGCCTCTAAAATTAAGGCCGCAAAAGAACTAGTAGCTAAGGCTACAAGCTTAGGAGCATCGTTGGAAAATTATCTTGGACAAACGCAAGAAGACAGTTTTACTAACCTTATAGAATATGTTGGTGCAGATGGAAAGTTTGTTTCCATAACAAAGTCTGTTACCATCTATTACCCCCACGAATATTTAAAAGGAGTAGAGGTGGTAGATACTCCGGGATTTAACGACCCGATTGTGTCTCGTGAAGAAAGGACAAAAGAATTCTTGAAGAAAGCTGATGTGGTTATCATGATGCTTTATGCAGGCCGTCCTTTTGATGCCACAGACAGAGACATTATCTTTAAGAACGTTCGCCAATGTGGAATAGGAAAAGTTCTTGTTGGTATTAACAAGTATGATATTCCGTATTGTAGTGAAACAAATCCTGAAGATGAAGAACAAATCAAGGAGTATGTAAAGGCTGAACTAAGAAAGGCTTGCAGAGACTGTAACGACAATACGCTTGTAGAGATATTGAATGAGGTAGAACCCATACCGCTCTCTGCGGAAATGGCGTTGCTGTCTGAATTGCCGATGAGTAAAATTAGCTCAACAGAATCGCTTGACTTCGCCTATAAGCGTCACTGCTCCAATTTTGGTATCAGTACACAAAAAGAATTATACCAATGGAGTCATCTCGCCGACCTTGTGTCTGCGGTGAAAAACGTCGTGGACAATGAGAAAAGCAAAATTCTTTTTGTGAAGCCCTTAAATGCGATATTGGCCGCAGGAGATAGAATAAAGCAAGACAATGAGACGGAAATCAACCTTATTAACAGCAGAATAGAACTGCTGAGGATGCCTGATGCAGACATTGACGAGCGAGAAGAAAATCTTTCAAAGGCCTATAAGCGACTGTCCAAGAAAACCAATTCGTTAGGTGAAGACATTGAGTCTGAAATTCGGAACTTAGTACGCAAAGGGAAAAATGAATTGGAAGACATAGTTGATGCTTCATGCCAGCGTATGAAGGAGATCATTCACAATGAATGGAGTAGAATGAAAAGCTCTGATAGTGTAGAACCCAAACTCAATGCTGAAAAACAAAGTTTGTATACACGCAAGCTAAAAAGAGCTACAGAGAACCTTGCAGAAGAAGGAAAAAGAAAAATTAATCGCTGCACAGAAGATTTTTTTGCAGATGCAGAAGACCTCTTGATGCGTTATCTCCCAGACTTTGATTCACGCGCTTTTGTTAAATCGATAAGAAATAGAGTCCAAATGGACTTGGCTGATAACGATCTATTTATCTATGAATCAAGTGAACAGAATTATGGACTTGAGGACTTCGTGAGGGCAGCCCTTGATGGGGCATCTTTTGGAGTTTTTGGCTTGACGAACAACATTCTTGGTCATGGAAAACAGGTTGCTCAAGTAGAAGAAAACATAAACTCTTTTAGCAGAGATTTTGATGCACAGCCATTTCTTGAGAGTGCTTTTCAACGTAAGGATGCTGCTTTGGAAACTGTTCGCACAGCTTTCTTTACAGAACTTATGCAAGAGCAGATTCAGGAGATAAAAGCAGAGAAAGGAAATAAGGAGCAACAATTGCAGGATGCTGAAGCAAGAAGGAATGAATTAAACAGCCAAAAAGAGATTATCGCTAAGCAGCTAGCTTGTATTTTGGAACTGAAACCAAGTATCGTTTAACAAAACCTAGTATGGAAAATAACAATGAAATGGGACAAGCACTTAGTGCTGTGTCAGCCCTAAAAGGCATTAAGTCTAAACAAAATGAAACAGCTACTCCTAGTTCTTTTGCTAGTTCTCTTGCAAGAGAAACAGTCTCTTCTAACTCGGGTGTTGCACTTCAGATAAAGAAAATGGTTGCAGATAAGCTAGGTGTTAGTTTAAGTGCTGTGACAAATAATGCTTCCTTCGCCAATGACCTAGGAGCAGATTCGCTCGACACTGTTGAGTTAATAATGGAACTAGAAAAAGATTTTGGCGTTTCTATTCCCGACAATGAAGCCGAGAAACTGCGCACGGTTGGTCAAGCCATTAACTACATTGAAAGGATAAAGAATCAATAAGCTTAAATTTGATTAGGGCTAAGCATAAAGCCTAAGATACTACTAGAATACGAGTGGTGAGCAGAGTAAGAGTTCACCACTCGTATTGTATTATAAGCATAAGGTGTCCTTTTCACCCCTCCCCTCCACCCTCTCGGCCTGCATTGCGAGTTTGCAGCCAATTAAGAGGGTGGAGGGGAATAACTATATTGGGATTTCTTCCCAATTCGCCACCTGGGTTATGCCATACTTCTCTAACGTTTCGGGCTCGATGGGCAGGTAGACGTCTAGCTCGTCGAAGGCAAGATATGCTTTGTTGTCCATAAGAAGTACACCCACGTTGTCGCCCATTTTGATTCTCTCAAAGCCATCGTGTGCGTCACGCGGGATGCGATAGAGAAAGTCGTCGATTACCGATAAGATGTAGATGTAGTTTATAGAGACGGCGAAAAGACTGGGATGAAAAAGATATTCGGCCGATGGATATAAGGCCGTAATCTCTTTGCTGTGCGCTATCCAATTGGCGTATTGCTCGTTCAAAGTTTCGTCTGTTACGCGCGTGAGGTTGATTTTTGCAGGCCATACGTCGGAGGGAAACTCGCGAAATAGGTCTAGACTATGTGGGCGTTTGCCTTTAGACTTCTCTACGAGGTAGTAGGTGTTAACTGCATCAGAATAGGGATGCCCCTGTATGTGTTGCCAAAACGCTAAGGGGTGCATGATGTTGGCAATGGGTTTGCCCTGTTCTCCACAAAGGAACCTGACGAGGAAACGCGTGTGGCGCATTGTTCCATCGGCAAGTTTCTCCCAATGATACATAAAATGCCCCGTGTTATTGCCGGCCTCAACAAACTGCCAGAAGTGTGTATGCTCGTTGCGCCCCTCGCATTCGTTCCAAAAGCCATCAAGTTCTAGCATCATCGTCTGTTGTTTCACGTAGTCTACCGTATCATATATCCCTTGTGGGTGGGTTAGGCCATTATAGATTTCCAACACTTCGCGGGTGTGGTAAATCAGCATCAACCTGGTTTTGTTCTGTTCTTGTTTGGCCTTAGCCAGTGCAGGAAGTAAGGTGAAGGTGGGTGTGTTGCTCGTAACGTGCTCTAATAGTTGCATCACGGCCTCGTATTTTTGGGGCATGTCTGTTGCATCGCCATCGCGCGAACCATATCCTGGGATGGCTTTTAGTAAGAAAGCGATGAGGAAAGGGGTGCTGATGCGTTCTGTTTGCACTTGCAAAAACGTTTGTGAGATGCGTGGGTTTAGGTTTGTTGGTGGTGCAGGAGCATAGCAAAATTGGAGTAGTTGGAAGGCCAGCTCTTCGGGATTGGCACGCCGCGAGAGATGATTCTCGTAGAAACGCCATGCCGTTTGGTATTCGCCGAGTAGCAATTCCAGGTCTTCTGCCTCGTCTGTATCAAGTCGAACTTGTTCTTTAAGGTCTCTAAAAGCGGCTCGCATACGTTGAACCGACTTGAAACTCCGTTTCACGCCGTTGTTGTGTAGCGAATGATTATCAAGCCAATCTTCCAGTTCGGCCATCGTGTTAAACAGCAGTCGGGTACTGGCTATGGCCGTGAGCCATTCTTCGTATGTGTTGTTCGGGTTTGTACTCATGCGGCAAAGTTACGGATTTAGGGCATAACAAGCAATGCCTGTATGGCAAAGCGTGTTGCAAAACATGTGTTTTGTTGGTGTTTCGTGTTAAGGTACGATTTAAAGGAGTTAAGGAGTTAAGGAGTTAAGCCAAATGTATAGGTGGCGTTAGGCTAATAGGACAAGTCAGACAAATCGGACAAGTCGGACAAGTCCGAGAGCTAGAATGAACTAGAAATCTAGAAACCGCTTAGACAACTTTAAAGGGCTTGGCCATTATTTCACCCTTTCACCCTTTCACTTTTTAGGAGTTAAAGGAGTTATGGAGTTATGGAGTTAAGCCAAATGTATAGGTGGCGTTAGCCATCTTTTCACCTTTTCACCCTTTCACCTTTAAAAGGCGTTAGCCATCTTTTCACCTTTTCACCCTTTCACCTTTTTAAGTTACTCTATCACCCTAAACTTCACATCCACAACGCCCTTAGGTTTGACGTGTGTGTCAACACTTCTGCTTTTAGATCCGGACCTTGGTATCAGCAGACTATAATTAAGAACGTGGCGCATACGCTTGGTTTGGTCTTGTGTAAAGGTGTGTCCCAAGCTTATGGCATAATCCATGATGTTGTTAGAGTTGAACGTTTTGCCATCGCTGCCCGTACGTTTCAATAAGTCATTAAGGTCTGCGGTCTGGGCATTGTGCGTTTGAAGGTATTCCGCCAAGAACTTATCATACGCCACCTTATTATAAGTGGGCGTGTCTTTGCAGTAATCGGTATCCTTGAAGCCGTCTATATACTCCCCCTTCTCTTCGCCAAACACGTGGAATAGTCCTAAATAATGTCCCAGTTCGTGGGCGAGCGTAACGTTGAAGTCGGCAGAGTTGATGCTAAGAGTGTGCAAGTTGGGCCAATCTTTATAGCGGTTCGATTCGTTGTTAACAAACCTGCTGTTCACTGAAACGCAGAAAGGGGTTGGCAAATTGTCCAGAGTTAGGTGCCTAGCTTGCACCGCAAGCAGCCCTTCCAGCTCGTGTTCGCCCTTCGCAGAAATCGCCATGTGGCTGATGCCGAGCGTTGTTCCGTTCGTGTTAGTTTGCTTAAAATGGTATACGTACACGTTAACAAATCGGTTTGGGTCCCACATATACTGCTTATACTTGCCCGATTTGTCGTTCATCAGCACGTAGGGGTCGATGGGATATTCGCTTTCTTTCAGCTTGATATACTCCACGCCAGGTACGTCGAGCCTATTCCCCGCCTTGTCAACGGGTGTCTGCAAGAAACGTATGTTTGCATTCCCAGCTCCACTAAAAACTCCTTGGTACAATCGGTTAACATTGTCTAGCACTTGCCGCAGTCTTTCGGCAGGAACCTTTTGCGTGGCATCGTTCTCATCGGCATAGAAAACGTGGAACACAACAGGCAGCACTCCCAGTTTTATAGGCTCCTCGGGTTCGGGTTTAGGGATTGTTGTACGGTCGTCCTTCTTGTCGCAAGCATTTAGCAGCACAAGGGCGGCAGCCACCATAAAAAGTGAAAGCAAACGTTGTTTCATTGTTTCGTATATATTGGATTAGACATGTCGGCAACCCGCACCATCTGCCCCTAACAGCCAGAAAAGATGCACTGCGCCACCGCAAAAATACGATAAAAAAGCGATAATTTCACACTTAACCCGAAAAAACGCCATAAAAATTTTGCCATTATCAATTTATTGCCTACCTTTGCACACGCTTAAAAGGCAATGTTCGGGATTTAGCGCAGTTGGTAGCGCACACGTCTGGGGGGCGCGAGGTCGCTGGTTCGAGTCCAGTAATCCCGACAGAACAAAAAGGAGTTGCAGCCGCAAGGTTCGCAACTCTTTTTTGTTATGGGTCTATCCTATCTCCACATCCTTGCTTTTGGGCTTTATAAATAATGTGTGTTAGGCTTGCTCCCATCTAAACTTAGCATCCCGTTAACAGGGCCAATGCCTAAACGCATCTCGTAATTATCATTCAAGTAAGCCGCAAATTCTTTGTTTGCATACGATGTTGTTGGTGGCAAACACGTACGAGAAATAATGAAAGAGCCGTGTGTGTTAATAAGAATTTTAGTTTGGGTGGCGAAGAAAATATTGTTCTTGCTGAAATTTATCGCCTTGCAATGATATTATTTACGAATTGTTTTTATAATTTTGCAGCCGTCTATCGCATTCATTAATAGTACATAAACTTTTTGACTAATAATTAAGTATGAAACGATCAATCTGCAAGAAGCAAGAGATGCGCCTTAACCATCTTTTGCGAAGCGCCACATTCTTATGTGGGATGATGCTTCTGCCTTCGCCTATGGCGGGAGCGCCCAAAAGTATTACTCAACAAACGCAACCTGTTGGACTAATCAAAGGTTCGGTTACCAGCGACTCTGGTGAGCCCCTGATTGGTGTAACGGTGAAAGTAGCAGGCGGCCAAGGGGCTGTGACGGACATCGACGGCAACTTCTCCGTCAACGCTGCCCCTGGAACTGTGCTTACTTTCTCTTATACAGGATTTAAAACCCAAACGGCTAAGGCACAAAACGGGATGCGCGTTGTGCTGGAAAGCGACGTTAGCAATCTGAATGAGGTTGTTGTTGTGGGTTATGGCACACAAAAGAAAGCCAACCTTACGGGCGCCGTGGCTTCGGTGAATGGTGCCGTTTTAGAAAACCGCCCCATCAGCAACATCGGACAGGGACTGCAAGGCGTTGTTCCTAACCTCAACGTAACAATGGGCAGAGGTGGCGCGCCTGGTGCAAGTGCCTCGTTCAATGTTCGCGGAACTACGTCGCTCAATGGTGGCGAGCCGCTTGTATTGGTTGACAACGTGCAGATGGACCCCAACCTGGTGAACCCAGACGACATTGAGTCTATCTCCGTTCTAAAAGATGCTGCCTCGGCCGCCATCTATGGTGCTCGTGCTGCCTATGGTGTTATTCTCATCACAACCAAGAAAGGAAAGCTCAACTCGCGCCCAACGGTTCAGTTCTCGGCTTCGGGCTATTGGCAGAAACCCGCTGTTGAAATGCACAATGTTAATTCGCTCGACTATCTTAGAATGATAGACATTGCTTACCAAAACAGCGGTGGTAGTGGTCACTACTTCAACTCCTTAGTATATAGCTATGCCGAGAAGTATGCTAATGGAACTTATGATCAGCCCGTGTTCTATGATAAAACCTACAACGCCTCTAAGTATGGCTATTGTGGGAATACCGATTGGTGGAACGAGTTGTACAAAACCTCTTTCTCGCAGATTTATAATGCAAGCATTAGCGGTGGCAGCGAAAAGACGAGCTACTACGTTTCGCTGGGTGCCAACAACCAAGGAGGTATCTTAAAGGCCACAGACGAGAAGTACAACAAGTATAACGCTAACATCAATGTAACTTCTGAGGTAACGCCTTGGATGGAAGTGTCTGCCAAAATAGCACATACCTATACAACAGAGATGCACCCAACAGGCGGAACAACAGCAATGAACTCCACTCCATATTCGGGTTTGTCGCCTTATAGCGGTATGATGAAGTCCGACCTTAGCCCGCTGATGCCCGTTAAGCATCCTGATGGACACTATGCCGGACAAGGAAACTTTACCAACCCTGTTGCTATTCAGGCACAAGGAGGAAATGCGCACTATCGCCAAAACGACCTTTGGATGACAGGAGCAGTAAAGCTAACTCCCATTAAGGGACTTGTTGTTAATGCCGACTACACTTGGAACTTCTACGGCCTATCATCAACCCAGCATGTGCGCAACTTCTACGACTACACGGCCGTTCCTGGCACAGAAAACTATTATCCTTGGACCAACCCCAACAGTGTAACCAAAGTCAACAACGACGACTACTACTCTTCGTTCAATGCTTTCGCCGAATATTCGTTGGCTTTGGCCGAAAACAGCCATAACTTCAAGTTTATGGTGGGCTACAACCAAGAGAAGAAACGCACGCAATACCACTATGCAGGAAGAAAAGACCTGATTAACCCCGACAACCCTGCCATCAATCAAGCCACTGGCGACATGGCCATCAATGGCAATATGGGCCAATGGGCGGTAAATGGAACTTTTGCCCGTATCAACTACGACTACCAAGGACGCTACCTCCTCGAACTGAATGGCCGCTATGATGGTTCTTCCAAATTCAAAAAAGGTTATCGTTATCAGTTCTTCCCATCCGTTTCTCTTGCTTGGCGCGTGTCTGAAGAAAAATTCTTTGGAGGCATGAAGACGTGGTGGGACAACCTGAAACTACGCGGCTCTTATGGCTCGCTGGGCAATCAGGTTGTAAGCGGCAACTTCCCCTACCTGGCCACCTATGGCATAAACAGCAAGTATGGCGCATTATTGGGTGGAAAGCTCCCCGTAGCTATTACCGCACCTGGTCTTGTTAGTGCTTCTTTTACTTGGGAAACCGTTAACCAAATCGACTTAGGCTTTGACGCAAGCTTCCTTCGCAACCGCCTGAACGTTTCTTTCGACTGGTATCGCCGCAACACCAAAGACATGCTTGTAGACGGCGAAGCCCTACCTGCTGTACTGGGTGCTGATGTTCCGCGAATGAATGCGGCCGACTTAAAAACCTTGGGCTGGGAGTTGTCGCTAGAATGGAACGACCGTCTGCCCTTTGGCTTGTCTTATCACGTCAAGGGTGTGCTTTCTGATTACCAGTCAACCATCACCAGGTTTAACAACCCCACTGGGCTTATCAATAAATATTATGTAGGCCATAAATTGAATGAGATATGGGGATATGTATCTAACGGACTCTTCCAAAGCGACGAAGAAGCTGCCGCCCACGCCAACCAGTCTTATCTATACGGCGGTAAATGGGGTGCAGGCGATGTGCGCTATGAAGACTTAAATGGCGATAACAAAATTAACGATGGCGACAACACCTTGGGTAAACCTGGCGATAGGAAAGTGATTGGAAACAGCACCCCACGCTTTGCCTATGGTATTACGGCAGGATGCGAGTACAAGGGTTTCGACTTTGAAATGTTTTGGCAAGGCATTGGTAAGCGCGATTGGTTCCCAGGCTCTGGTTCTGCTGCCTATTGGGGCTTTACCAACGAGTGGCAAACTCCGCTGACAACCTCTCTCGACTATTGGACAACTGAAAACCGAAACGCGTTCTTCCCCAAACCGGGATGGAACAATGGTGGTAACCGTGTTGCTAGCACACGTTATTTGCAGAGTGCAAGCTACTGTCGACTCAAAAGCGTAACCCTAGGTTACACCATACCCAAAGCCATACTCGATAAGGTTGGCGTTTCGCGACTCAGAGTTTATATCACAGGCGAAAACCTCTTCACCTTTACTCCACTTATCAAGGCATTCGACCCAGAAACCTTAGACAACTTGACCTACCCCATTAACAAGAAACTTGCAGTAGGCTTGAATTTAACGTTCTGATGTGTTACTTCCTAAAACAATGATTATGAAACTAAGAAACTTTATCGCGCTATCATTACTCGCTGGTATGACGGCTGCGTGCGATTATACAGACTTATCACCACTTGATTCTTTCACGGATCAAAGCTACTGGACCTCAACCAACGACTTAAAGCTTTATGCTAATGGCCTTTATGGGGTGCTGAGCAGTCCGTCTGCAACGCTCGACAACGTGAGCGACAACTTTGTTACGACCAATTACAGCCCTTACCTTTTTGACGAGATGACTGTTCCTTCTGCGGCCTCGTACGGAAATGGATGGTATTGGAACGACATTCGCGCCTGCAACTTCTTCATGAGGCGCTATTCAAAAGTGCCTGGCAACCAAAACGAAATTAACAAGTATGTGGCAGAAGTGAGATTCTTCCGCGGCTTGCATTATTTCAACAAGATTAAAATGTTTGGAAACGTTCCTTACTACGACCAAGACCTGCAAACAGACGACTACAATCTGCTTTATAAAGCCCGCGATCCGCAAGACGAAGTGCTTAGCCGTGTGATCGACGACTTCTTGTTTGCCATCAAATGGCTGCCAGAGAAAGCACTGTCTGAGTCTGGCCGACTCAACAAAGAGGCCGCAAGAACGCAGCTTGCACGCATTTATCTCCATTTTGGAACTTACAAGAAGTACCACAAGCTGCCTGGCACGGGTGATTTGTCGGCTGATGCCCTGTTGAAAGCGGCTGTGTTGCAAACCGACACGCTCATAAACGATGGCAAGTTCGAAATTGTGAAAGGTACAGATGCAGGTTGCGACCAACTCCCCTATGCTGGTTACCCACTTGCTTACTCGAACCAGTTTACACAAGAAGACCTTTCTAGCAACAAAGAATGTATCCTAGCACGGTTTTATGTAACAGGTGTGCTTACGCACGAACTGGGTCGACAGGTGCAAAATGGAGGAATGGGCTTGTCTAAAGACTTCGTCGAGTCGTTCTTGATGAAGGATGGCACTCCTATTTATAATGCTGGCTCAGGCTATGTGGGCGACAACGATCTTGAAGAAGAACTTACCAACCGCGACCCACGTCTTTACCAAATCGTAGACAACAGCCACAGACCCTACTATGTAAGGAATGGCGTACGGGAGGCTAACGAAGCTGCCAACCGCGTGGGCGCGAGCAAAGCCATAACAGGCTATGATTGCGTGAAGTTCCATCATGCAAACACCGCACAGCAAGAGGCGCGCAGCTCTTCTTTCGACTGGTTTGTATATCGCTATGCAGAGGTATTGCTCATCAATGCCGAGGCACATGCCGAATTGGGCACTTGTACACAAGACGTGCTAGACAAAACCATTAACAAACTGCGCGATCGCGTTGGCATGGCTCACCTAACAACCACACCCGTTGCCGATGCCAAGCCCATTAACTATGGTTACCCGTTGTCCAATCTCATCTATGAGATACGCCGCGAACGCCGCATCGAACTTATTGCAGAAGGTTTTAGGCTCGACGACCTGAAACGTTGGAATGCCATGAAGCTGATGGAGAACCCCAAAACAATGCTGGGCATCAGAATAACGCCAAAATCTATCAGTGGTTTCCCCGCAGGAACGTTCGACGGTAAAAACGGCCGTCCTACCATCGAGTACAATGGCGCTACCTACCTCTATCAGTATAAGGCAGCTAAGCAATTAGATGACGCCGGGCGAAAGTGGAAAGCCAACGACCGCCGTTTCCTCTACCCACTGCCCAAAGAAGAACTGGTGCTCAACGAAGCACTAAAACCACAAAACCCAGGGTGGGAATAAGATGATGATTCAAGGCTTTATCTCGTAGATAAAGTTCGTTATGGTAAAGCAGGCGGGGCACACCATGCGTGTGCCCCGCTTTGTTTTCAG
>ERZ773049.1136-NODE-1136-length-15630-cov-40.478138_pt1 | contig 15630 bp, 10 predicted proteins | sample MGYA00580633_ERZ773049 | MGnify/ENA primary metagenome ERZ773049 (study PRJEB29015, sample SAMEA2737991) | human oral metagenome | biome: human oral; feature: human-associated habitat; material: dental | place: China | collected 2066 ... | reverse complement strand
GCGTCAGCCAGGGGCGCGCCCGGGAGTTCGCCGGCTTCGGCTGGGACGCCGACGAGATCCCCGACCCCCAGGACACCGCGACCGTCGAGGCCTCGCGCCTGGACTGGTCCGAGCTTGAGCAGACCGAGCACGCCCGCATGCTGGCCTGGTACCGGGCACTGACCGCCCTGCGCCGCGAGCTGGCCTGGTCCCAGCGCACCGTGTGGCCGCAGATCGACGAGGCCGACGACGTTGTCACCGTGACCTACGAGGACATCGTCGTGGCGACGAACCTCTCCGACCAGGATCGTCCCGCCCCTGCGGCGACGACAGTACTCCTATCCTGGAACCCGGTCGACGCCGTCCCGCCGATCCTTTGTCCCGGACAAACACTCATCGCCCGGCGCTGACAAACTCCAGCGGACGCTGCGGAGGACACGCCGCCCGCCGCCGTACCGAAACCCAACAGACGCACGTTCTTTCAGAAAGGCAGGTATCTCGTTGACACAATGCAACCCTCCCAGCGGCGTGGCTTCATCTGCCCAACGCGGTAGCGCATTAGCGTATCAACCGTGACTGTCAATGGTAGGCCGCGCCAGAACGAGGCAGGTGCCATTCCCGAACGATTCGAGGAAGCGCTCCTGTCCCTTCGCGACGCGCCCCGCCCGCGCGGGCTCCTCATGGAGGAGGTTCCCGCGCCCAAGAAGCTCGCCCCCTACTCCGCCGCGCTGAGTGCCGAAACCTTGGAAACCGTGGGCGCCACCCCCATCGCCACCGGACGCTTCGTCGTTCTGTACGATCCCAACGGCCAAGACGCCTGGGACGGAGACTTCCGCATCGTGATCCAAGCACGCGCCCGCATCGACGACGAGGTCGGCATGGATCCCGTCTTCGAGTCCGCAGCCTGGAGCTGGCTCACCGACGGCCTTGAGGACTCCCGCGCCGGCTACCGGGCACTGGTGGGAACCGTCACCAGAGTCCTGTCGGAAACCTTCGGCGGCCTGACCCTCACAGACTCCTGCGCGCACGCCGAGATCCGGGCCTCCTGGTCCCCCACGACCGCACAGCTCGGCCCCCACCTGACCGCCTGGCACGAGCTCCTCCTGGTCGCCTCCGGCCATGAGCCGGCCGCCGTCCATCCCCTCACCCTCGCCGGAGTCGCCAGGTGACGACCCGCATAACCGGCGCCTCCCGCCCAGCTGGCTCCTCGGCCGTGCCCCGCCCATCTGCTTCCTCGGCCGTGCCCCGCCCAGCCGTACCCCCCGGGACGACGGATCATCCCATCGAACCCCACGACATCGTCGACTACCCGCGCCCCAAAGACGGGCTGCCGGAGATCACCGACACTCCCGAGAACCTGAGGAAAGTCGCCCATCGCCTTGCCGGCGGACAGGGCCCCGTGGCCGTCGACGCCGAACGGGCCTCGGGCTTCCGTTACGGACAGGACGCCTACCTCGTCCAGCTCCGGCGCGACGGCGCCGGAACCTTCCTCATCGACCCGGTCACCTGCGGCCCGCTGACCGAGCTGGCCGCCGCTCTCGACGGCCCCGAGTGGATCCTCCACGCCGCCGATCAGGACATCCCCTGCCTGGCGGCCCTCGGTCTGACAGCGGTCTCCCTGTTCGACACCGAGCTGGCCGCCCGCCTCCTGGGGCGCCAGCACGTCGGCCTCGGCGCCGTGATCGAGGAGACCCTGGGGCTACGTCTGGCCAAGGACCATGCGGCAGCCGACTGGTCCACCCGACCTCTGCCCGCCTCCTGGCTCATCTACGCGGCCCTCGACGTCGAGCTGCTCATCGATCTCAAACGCGCCCTGGCCGCCGAGCTCGAGGCGGCCGGGAAGGATCAGTGGGCCGCGCAGGAGTTCGAGTACGTGCGAACCAGGCCGGCCAAGCCCGCCAAACTAGACCCGTGGCGCAAGACTCCGCGAGCCGGAAGCGCCGTGCGCTCCCCCCGCTCACTCGCCATCCTGCGCGAGCTGTGGACATCACGGGAGGAGCTGGCCGCCGAGCTCGACCGGACGCCCTCCAAGGTCCTGTCCCACCAGGCCCTTATCGCCGCCGCCGTCGCCCGCCCCCGGTCACGGCGTAAGATGACAGCCCTCAAGGAGTTCTCCTCCCGCCAGGCGCGCCAGAACCAAGAGCGCTGGTGGCGAGCCATCGAACGCGCCCTGGAGCTGCCCGACGACGAGCTTCCCCCCACTCGGGCCCCCATGGGTCCCGACGAGCTCCCCCACCCGCGCACCTGGCAGCGCCACCACGCAGAAGCAGCCGATCGGCTCATCCGAGTACGCAGCGCCGTCAGGCTCCGTTCCGAGGACATCCGCGTCCCCCAGGAGCTTCTCCTGGCGCCCTGCAGCCAGCGCCGCCTGGCCTGGGACCTCGGTGAGGAGATCGAGGCCGGGCGCACCAACAGCGTCAGCACTCAGGAGATCGGTCATCGCCTGACTGCCATGGGCGCCAGGCCATGGCAGGTCGAGCAGGCCGCTCCCAGCATCGCAGCTGCACTGGTGGACTGAACCAGCGGGGCTCCAAAGAGCCTCAGTGAACCTCGAAACCGTAGGAACGGAAAATCGCGCGCGTGGACTCCACGAGTTCGGGCTCCGGAGGTCTGGTGTCACGCAGTTGGTACGTCAATCCCAGGGCGTCCCACTTGTCGGTGCCCATCTGGTGAAAGGGCAGCACCTCAACACGGCTGACCGAGCCCCAGCGCTCGATAATGCGGGCCACGTTGTGGACGTTCTCGGGGTCATCCGTAAGGTCCGGAACCAGGACGAACCGGGCCCAGATCTCAATCCCCTTGGCCGCCAGGCGGTCGCCGAAAGTGATCGTCGGCGCCAAGGAGCGTCCCGTCACCTTCTTATAGGTCTCCTCATCGCCGCTCTTGACGTCGAGCAGAACGAGGTCGATGTTGTCGAGCATCTCATCGCTGGCATTGGCCCCCAGGAACCCGGAGGTGTCGATGCAGGTATGGATGCCCATCTTCTTGGCGCCGGCCAGAAGCCTGCCCGCGAAGGCGGGCTGCATGAGCACCTCGCCCCCCGACAGCGTTATTCCGCCCTTGGACGCGCGGAATACTCCCCGATAACGGCGCATGCGTCGGAGAAGCTCCGTGGCCTCGACCGGCTCTCCGTCCTTCATGAGGAAGGTGTCGGGGTTGTGGCAGTACAGGCACCGCAGGGGGCATCCGTTGAGGAAGACCGTCATCCGGGTGCCGGGACCATCCACTGCGGTGACGAGCTCCCAGGAGTGAATCGAGCCCAGTTCGCCGGCTCGCATCCGGGCCAGCCGCTCCGAGCGCTGAAGATCTGTCAGCTCTTCGAGCCCGCCGATACCCGCCCCGCGCAAACGGGCGGCCGGAGCCAGGAAGTCCTGGTCCCGACCGCCGTCGCGCACGGTCGTCGTGGTCTGCGTCATGACCGCTCGCCGTGCTCCAGGGCTCAGGCCTGAGCGTGGAAGGTGCGGTGGAGCACGTCGAGCTGCTGCTCGCGCGTCAGCTTGACGAAGTTGACGGCGTAGCCGGAGACGCGGACCGTGAGGTTCGGGTAGTTCTCCGGGTGCTCCATCGCGTCCTCGAGGGTGTTGCGGTCCAGGACGTTGATGTTGGCGTGGTACAGGCCCTTGACGCCGCCGTTGTCCTGACGCTGCGCCTTCATGGAGGCGAGGCGCTCTTCGTATGTGGCCATGGTGGCCCCTTTCTAAGTGGTGTTGCGGATGAGTGAAGAAAAATTGCCGCGGAGATCAGCCGTGGAGACGACCGGTTCAGATCTCGGCGCAGTCGTCGGGGACGAAACCGGCATCGAGGATGCCCACGAGGTTGGCGACGCGCTCATCGAGCGTGCGGCCCAGCCCCTGCGGGGTGATCGTGTTGGTCAGTGAGATCCCGTCGAGGGCGTCGTTGTAGTCGAGCTTGCCGACGCTGAGCATCGAGGCGACCATGCCGTGGGTGTCCATCCCGTTCTCCGGGTTGGCGCCGGGCGAGAAGGGGGTGCCCTTCTGGTGGCCCGAGGGGAAGGAGCCGGTGGCCTTGCCGTAGACGACGTTGGAGGTGATGGTCAGCACCGACTGCGTCGGGATGGCGTCCCGGTAGAAGGGCTGGGCCTTGATCTTCGACATGATCGTGTGGACCACGGTGGCGGCGATGTCGTCGGCGCGGTCGTCGTCGTTGCCGTAGATCGGGAAGTCGCCCTCGGTGACGTAGTCGACCACCAGGCCGGTCTCGTCGCGAACCGGGGTGACCTTGGCGTACTTGATGGCCGCCAGCGAGTCGGCCACGATCGACAGGCCGGCGATGCCGCAGCCCATGGTGCGCACGATCTCGGAGTCGTGCAGCGCCATCTCGATGGACTCGTAGGCGTAGCGGTCATGGCAGTAGTGGATGATGTTGAGGGCCTCGACGTAGGTCGCCACCACCCAGTCCAGCATCTTCTCGTACTTGTCCCACACCTCGTCGAAGTCGAGGGGCCCATCGCCCTCGATACCGGGCAGGCCGGTGACGACCTGTTTACCGGTCATCTCATCGCGACCGCCGTTGATGGCGTAGAGCAGGGCCTTGGCGGAGTTGACACGGGCGCCGAAGAACTGCATCTGCTTGCCCACCCGCATCGGGGACACGCAGCAGGCGATCGCGGCGTCGTCGCCCCAGTGGTCACGGATCTGCTCATCGGCCTCGTACTGGATGGAGGAGGTCGTGATCGAGATCAGGGCACAGAAGTCCTTGTAGCCCTGCGGCAGGTTCTCATCCCAGAAGATCGTGATGTTGGGCTCCGGGGCGGGGCCGAGGTTGCGCAGGGTCTGCAGCAGGCGGAAGGAGGTCTTGGTGACCAGGGCTCGACCGTCCTCACCGAAGCCGGCGTCGGACCAGGTGGCCCAGTAGGGGTCGCCGGAGAAGATCTGGTCGTAGTCGATGGTGCGCAGGAAGCGCGTGATGCGCAGCTTCATGACGATGTTGTCGATGAGCTCCTGGGCGCGGGTCTCGTCGATGACGCCCTCGCGCAGGTCGCGCTCGAAGTAGATGTCGAGGAAGGCCGACAGGCGCCCGATGCTCATGGCGGCGCCGTCCTGGGACTTCACGGAGGCCAGGTAGGCGAAGTAGGTCCACTGGACCGCCTCGTGGGCGTTCTTGGCCGGGCCGGAGATGTCGTAGCCGTAGGAGGCGGCCATGACCTTGAGCTTCTTGAGCGCCTTGATCTGCTCGGAGTGCTCCTCGCGGTAGCGGGCCCAGTGCTCGGAGAAGGGCTTGTCGGCCACGGAGTCCTTGGCCTTCTGCTTCTCCTCGATGAGGAAGTCGACGCCGTAGAGCGCCACACGGCGGTAGTCGCCGATGATGCGGCCACGGCCGTAGGCGTCGGGCAGGCCGGTGATGATGTGGCTCGAGCGCGCCGCGCGGATGCGCGGGGTGTAGATGTCGAAGACCGCGTCGTTGTGGGTCTTGCGGTAGCGGGTGAAGATCTTCTTGACCTCGGGGTCGACCTCCTTGCCCGCCTCCTTGATGGCGGTCTCCACCATGCGCCAGCCGCCGTTAGGCATCATGGCGCGACGCAGCGGGGAATCCGTCTGCAGGCCAACGATGACGTCGTCGTCCTCGCTGATGTAGCCGGCGGGGAATGCGTCAATGTCGGCGGGAGTGTGGGTGTCGACGTCGAGGATACGGACCTTGCGCTCCTCGGAGAGGTAGTCCTTCTCCAAGGTGTCCCACAGGCGCAGGGTCTTGTCCGTGGCGCCGGCGAGGAACGAGGCGTCACCGTCGTAGGGGGTGTAGTTGCGCTGGATGAAGTCGCGGACGTCAATGTCCTCGGTCCACGGTCCGGTAACGAAGCCCTCCCAGGCGTCATTGCCGCTCGCCGTGGTGGCAGATGTTGTGACCTCAGTGGTCATCCGTGCCCTCCTCGTGTGGGTGACCGGAGGGCCACCCGGTTGCGATCGCCCTTGCGAGGCGAGGCGGCACATCGGCGCGCCGTCGGTATCAGACTAGAACCCTGAAAGGGTCTTGTGGGCCACTAGTCCCAAGAAGCACCGGTGTGATGACTCACAGGCCAATCGACGTCGATTCGATCTGGGACATAAGTCCCTAAATTTGCCGTTCAGAAAGACGTTCATCACCTGACAACAATGCCGCTCTTCCTCCGACGATGTCCAGCGATTCCGGGCGCGCCTCCAGATTCCGGGACTGCCGAGTCAATTAGGACGGGTGTCCCAATCTTCATCGATCGCGCCACCACGGATGGGCGCTCCGGGAGGTGCCGAACACCACCTCGGAGCCCTCATTCGGTCCCAAGGTCCCGACCGCCGGGGGCACCTGCGACGCCGTCGGCCGCGGTGCCGGCAGCACTGGCGACATCAGCGGCCCGCATACCGAAGTCCTCCAGCAGCTGCGCCCGGGTGGCGGTGTCGATGAAACGGCGCGGAATCCCGATGCGGCGGAAGACCGGCGATCCCGTCGAACCGATCTTGGTGGACGGGCAAGCCCGGTACTCCTCGACGGCGTCGCGCAACTGGGAGCCGATACCTCCGTCGACCAGTCCGTCCTCGACCACCACGACGACGTCGGCCTCGGCGGCGGCCCGCACGAGGGGACGCGGGGCCGGAATGACCCAGTGCGGGTGTACAGCAGTGACGCTCCGGCCCTCCTGCTGGAGGATACGAGCGGCCCGGCAGGCCTCAGCGGCCATGACGCCCACGCCCACCAGCAGGATCCGGGGGGTTTCGGAGGGGCCCAGGTTCTCCAGCAGCACGTCGACGACGTCGAAGGCGGAGACCTCCCCCACCGACTCCCCCGCCGGGGCATCCACCTCGGCGCCTGCGTGATACGGGCTCTTCTCAGGATGCTCCAGCCCAAGGCGGCGCACGATCGGCAGGGGCTCGGGCAGGGCGCCCTTGGGGTAGCGCACGACGGTGGGGGCGTCGTTGACGCTCACGGCCAGGCGCAGCCCCTCACGCAGCGTCGCCTCGTCCCGGGGAGCCGCCAGGCGGAGGCCCGGTACGTGAGCCAACAGCGCCATGTCCCACATACCGTTATGACTGGCTCCGTCCGTGCCGGTGATACCAGCTCGGTCCAGCACGATTGTCACGCCCGCGCGGTGCAGGGCAACGTCCATGAGGACCTGGTCGAAGGCCCGGTTGAGGAAGGTGGCGTAGAGGGCCACCACCGGGTGCATCCCGGCGAAGGCGAGCCCGGCGGAGAAGGTGAGCGCGTGCTGCTCGGCGATGCCGACGTCGATGACACGCTCAGGCATGGCGTCGGCCAGAGGCTGGAGGCCCACCGGGGCCTGCATCGCCGCGGTGACCCCGACGATCCGCTCGTCGCCGCGCGCCAGGGAGACGATCTCCTCGGCAAAGACGGAGGTCCACCCGAAGCGCTCGGCCACGACCGGCAGCCCGGTCTCGGGGTGGATCCGACCCACGGCATGGAAGCGATCGGGAACGTGCTCCTCGGCCGGGGTGTATCCGCGCCCCTTCTCGGTGATGACATGGACGATGACCGGCTCGGCATACTGGCGGGCCCGGGTCAGAGCGAACTCGATGGCGGTGATGTCGTGACCGTCGACCGGTCCGGTGTACTTGATGCCCAAGTCCTCGAAGAAGGCCGAGGGGACCAGGACATCCTTGAGCCCCCGCTTAAGGCCGTGCAGGGCGTCGAAGGCGGCTCGACCGGGCGCTCCCTGGGACAGGAGCGTGCGCTTGACTCCGGACAGGACGCGCTCGTAGCCGGGGTTGGTGCGCAGCGCATCGAGGTGGTGGGCCAGTCCCCCGATGGTGGGGGCATAGGAGCGGCCGTTGTCATTGACGACGATGACTAGGTGCCGGTCGGAGGAGTCAGCGATATTGTCCAGGGCCTCCCAGGCCATGCCCCCGGTCATGGCGCCGTCGCCGATGACAGCCACCACATGGCGATCCTGGAGCCCCTGGAGATGGTTGGCGCGGGCGATGCCGTCGGCCCAGGACAGCGAGGTGGAGGCGTGGGAGTTCTCCACGACGTCGTGGACGGACTCGGCCCGTGAAGGGTAGCCGGACAGCCCGCCGCGTTCACGCAGGTGGGTGAAGTCCTGCCGACCGGTGAGCAGCTTGTGGACGTAGGCCTGGTGGCCGGTGTCGAAGACGATGGTGTCCCGTGGCGAGCGGAAGGTCCGGTGCAGGGCGATCGTCAGCTCGACGACGCCGAGGTTGGGGCCCAGATGACCGCCGGTGCGGGCGACGGAGGCAACGAGGTGGCGGCGGATCTCCGCGGCGAGCGCCACCAGCTCGTCGCTGGTGAACCGATTGAGGTCAGCGGGCTTTCGCACAGAGGGCAGGAGCGCTCCGCCGGCCTGTTCGGCGGGCCGACCAGTATGCTCGGCTGCTGGCACGGTGCGCCTCCTTGTCGAAGGTGAAGGTGATGATGGCGGGTCGTCCGTGCGGCGCTGGCGCTGCGTCGTTGACGACCAGGTTTGGCGAGGGCGCCGGCGCGGCACCTGGGAAAGAGTAGCCGTTGTACCGGCGGAGATGCCTCCAAGGCGATATTGTTCCAAGATCGCCGCCCTACGGCGGTCTCGAACAGTCCAGGGCGCCCGGGGGCCGGGCATAGGGCCGCCCCGGCCCGCTCACGGTCACGTGTCACGCTGGTCACGGATAAGCACGTACTGTATCCCCTGACCGTCGGAACCGTTCGCGCCCGCCGATCCACGGCGTCGTTCCCGAACGCCCGATCGCCCTCAGGACAGCCCTCCAGGAGGAATCATGAGCACCACAGCCCCTTTCGGCACCTGGCCCTCGCCCATCACTCCAGGCACGATCACGACCCGTACGGTCCTGCTCTCGCAGGTCCGCGTCGATGGCGGCGACACCTACTGGGTGGAGCAGCGCGCCTCGCAGGCCGGGCGCAATGTCCTGCTGCGCCGTGACGGCGACGGGCAGACCGGTGAGGTGCTTCCATTAACACCGGCCGACGAGCTGGTCGACGTGCGCACCCGGGTACACGAGTACGGCGGGAAGGCCTATTCGGTCGACGGGGGGATCATCGTGGTCTCCCACGCCGGGGACGGGCGCCTGTACCGGTATGACGTGGCCCATCGCCTGCGCGGCCTGGTCCCGCTGACGATCTACGGGGACGTGCGTCACGGCGACCTGGAGATCGACACGGGCAGGGGCCTGGTCTACGCCGTCCGCGAGGACCACCGTGGCGAGGGTGAGGCCGTCAACACCCTGGTGGCGATTCCCCTGGACGGTTCGGCGGCCCGCGATGACTCGCGCGTGCGCACGCTGGTGTCGGGGACGGACTTCGTCGTCGCCCCGACGCTGTCCCCCGACGGCGAGCACCTGGCCTGGATCACCTGGGACCACCCGGGGATGCCGTGGGACAACGCCTCCCTGCACGTGGGTGACCTGGGCCCGGACGGGTCGATCGGGGAGCAGGCCCTGGTGGACGGCGGGGACGGGTACTCGGTTTCCGAGCCGCGCTGGACCGAGGAGTGCGAGCTGGTTCACGGGTCGAACGCTTCGGGTTTCTGGAACCTCTACCGCACCGAAGGCTTCCCGGTGCGGGGCACCAACCGCCCGGGCTGGCCGGAGAACCTGCGAACCCGACCGCTGCACCCGGCCGAGGCCACCTTCACCAACCCCGCCTGGCAGCTGGGTCCGCATTCCTTCGACGTGCTCGACGCCGAGCACATCATCACTTCCTGGGCCCGGGACGCGGTGTCGCACCTGGGGACCATCAGGCTCGCCAACGGCGAGCTCGAGGAGTGGAATGTGGGCTGGCAGCCGATCGGCAACGTGGCCTCCAGCGCTGGTCGCGTCGTCATGCTGGCCTCCAACGAGATGGCGATGCCGAGCATCGTGGAGGTCAAGAACGGCACGGTGCAAGTGCTGCGCGGCTCGGGCGAGTTCGAGCCCGAGGACATCGGAGTCTCCTTCCCCGACCCGGTCTCCTGGCCCACGAGCGACGGCGCGAGCGCTCACGGCTTCTACTACCCGCCGACGTCGGCCTCCCATGTGGGAAGCGAGGGCGAACTGCCACCCCTCATCGTCAACGTCCACGGCGGCCCGACGGCGACGGCCGTGCCCGGCTACGACCTGCGCATCCAATACTGGACCAGCCGGGGCTTCGCCTATCTCGACGTCAACTACCGCGGCTCCATGGGCTACGGCACCGGCTACCGCAAGGCCCTGGAGGGCAAGTGGGGCATCTACGACGTCGACGACTGCGTCAGCGGCGCCCAGCACCTCGTGGACGCCGGGCTCGTGGATCCGCGCCGCATCGCGATCCGCGGTGGGTCGGCCGGGGGCTTCACGGTGCTGTCGGCCATCACCCGCTCCTCGGTGTTCACGGCGGCCAGTTCGTGCTTCGGGGTGACCGACCTCAAGAGGCTGGTGCGCACGACCCACAAGTTCGAGTCGCACTACATCGGCCAGCTCATGGGGACCCAGGACATCGACGATCCGGTCCTGGACGAGCGCAGCCCCATCAACCACATCGAGGACATCGGCGTCCCGCTGCTGCTCATCCAGGGCTCGGAGGACCCGATCGTCCCGGCAGAGCAGGCCACCGCGATGTACGAGGCCCTCAAGGCGGCAGGAGCTCCGGTGGCCCTGGAGGTCTTCCAGGGCGAGGGCCATGGCTTCCGCCTGGCCGCGAACATCCGGCGCCGTTATGAGGCCGAGCTGAGCTTCTACCGCCAGGTGTGGAACATCGGTGGTTCCTGCTCCGAGGCCGAGCGGCGCGGCGAGGAGGACACCTTCATGGTCAAAGTGGAGAACCTGCGCTGATGGATCATGCCTGGAAGAGGCTGTCCCAGCCCCTGTCAAGGCGCGCGGGCAGCCTCTTCCGTCATCATCGCCTCGGGCTCTACACCCTGGCGGTGCTGGTGGGGCTGGCCTCGGGTCTGGGGGCGGTCCTGTTCCGGCTGGGGATCGATGCCTGGTCCCGGCTGTTGAGCGGGGCCGACGACTACACCGTATCGATGGGGCCCTCGGTCGGATCGCTGGCGGCGCTCGGCACCTGGTTCGTCCTGGTGGCGCCGGTGCTCTCGGGGATCATCGTCGGTCCGCTCATGTCGCGGCTGGGCCGTACCCCCACCGGTCATGGGGTGGCCGGGGTCATCTGGTCGACGCGCCACGGGGACGGCACGATGGCGCCGCTCGCGGCCCTGGCGATGACGACGTCGTCGGCTCTGACGATCGGCGGCGGAGGCTCTGTGGGACCGGAGGGGCCGATCGCGGAGCTGGGCGCGTCCACGGCGAACATCATCGGACGGGGGCTGCACCTGCCGAAGCTCCCGGTGCGCTACCTGGCGGCCGCTGGCACCGCCGCCGGGATCGCCGCGGCTTTCAATGCTCCGCTGGCGGGCGCCTTCTTCGCCCTGGAAGTGGTCCTCATGGGCTTCAGCGCCGACGCCTTCATCGTCATCGTCCTGTCCTGCGTGGCCTCAACAGTCCTGTCGCACCATCTTCTGGGAACGACTCTGTCACTGTCCCTGCCCTACCTGGACCTGTCCGGGGACGCCCAGCTGGGGTGGGTCGCCCTCCTGGGAGTGGCGGGCGGGGGCGTCGGCATCGGTTTCATGCGCCTTCGCTTCATCGTGCTCGACGCCCTGACCCGCGCCTGGCAGCGACTGGGAATCCCGATCTGGGCACGCCCCAGTATCGGCGGCCTGGCCGTCGGCGCCGTCCTGCTGATCCTGCCCGAGATGTACGGGGAGTCCTCAGCAGCGCTCAACCGGGCGCTGGCAGGCCGTTACGCCCTGTCCCTGCTACTGGTGCTATGCGTAGGCAAGATGCTGGCGACCTCGTTGACGCTGGGGATGGGATTCGTCGGCGGGGTGTTCGCCCCGTCCCTGTTCATCGGCGGAACACTCGGTGCGGCCTTCGGCACCCTGGTGGCGCCCAGCTACGCCCCGGCGGCAGGGGTCTTCGGGGTGCTCGGAATGGGCGCGGTTTTCGCCGGCGCGGCTCGCGCCCCGATGACGGCGGTGCTGCTCATCATCGAGATGACCGGCCAGCACGCGCTGCTGCTACCCCTCATGCTGACCACGGTGCTGGCCACCTTCACCAGCCGCTTCCTGTCGCGCGGCACATTGTTCACCGAGGAGCTGCGCCGTCGCGGTGAAGACGTCGAGGATCCGATGACCACCACCCTTCTGGGGCGCACCCACGCCTCGAAGCTCATGGTGGAACCGCCTGCCGTAGTGGAGGACACGATGACGGTGCGTGAGGCCGCCGCTCTCATGAGCCGGCATAGCGCCTCGGTCCTACCCGTGGTCAGGACGAGAACCGGGGAGGCCTTGGAGCTGCTCGGCTGCGTGACAGCCGCGCAACTGGCCGGAGCGCTCCTGAACGGCAAGCCCGACGAGGTCGACCAGGCCGACGACGACTCCCGACCCGTACCGACGGTGGCGGGCCTGCCCCTGGTCCCCGACCGACTGAGTCGCGAGGCAGAGGCCACCGATGTGCTCGAGGCCCTGACCCGAACCGATCTGGAGGGGCTGCCTGTGGTGAGCAACCAGGCGTCGGACTCCAACGGCGAGCAGCTGGTGGGTTGGGTGTGCCAGCGGATCGTCGTCGAGCGGATCTACGAGGTCCAGGCCCGGGCTCGCACCGCAGCGGCGACGTACACCTCATTGGGCTCGCGTCTGCAGGACAGGTGGCGTGCCCGCCCCGTCCCCCGGGGCAGGATCAGCAGAATCAGTCGGATCAGTTCGCGCAGCTCACGCCGCTCCAGGCGCCGGTGACACACACCCGCCCTTAACCGAGGCGCCGGATGCCTCGTCGGTTCACTGCTTCATGTCGGGCGGGACGGTCCCGTTCGCGGGCGTTTGCGGGGATGCCGCCTCACTGGTCCGGGAGCTCTTGAGAGCGCGGCCCTCCTGGACTGCTCGAGCCTTCTCGGTGAAACTCTCGGTGAGGGTGTCGGACAGCTCTGTGATGCGTTCGGCGTTGGCCACGATGCGCCGAGGATCGGACATCCACATCCATGCGGCGGCCACGACCGGCAGGATCGCCGGGAGGTACCACCTGGAGCCACCCCAGTGCGCCCACACCGACGCGCTAAGGTCCGAAGTCGTCGAAGGGGCCTCGGTCATGGTCAGGACACCGATGAGCACCGCCATCGTGGCCAGCGCTCCCAAGCACATCCAGCCGATGTTGCGCATCCGTCGCCCATTGTGGGCCACGCACACAGCCAGGAGGATGTACAACCCGCCTCCCAGCAGATTGAAAGCCCACACAGCCGGCGCCTCGGTGGGATTCCGCACCAGCGAGACCATGGAGGGGATGAGGACTATCGCACCAAAGACGGCGAAGACGCCGACCAGGATGCGCCCCCATCCGTAGGCGGGGCGGCGGGTGTCCTGAACCGGGCGTACCGATGAGCGCTCGTCCATAAGGAACGACCTTTCCACGTGATGACCTCCGGCACGCGCGGCGCCAACTCAGCCTCTAACCAATGCCAGAACGTTACTATTCACAACGTGAGCACCATTAAGTTGACCAATTCCCTGAACGCACACGCCTCGGTGGACGATGACCGCAAGGATACCGACCTCAGCAATCAGGCCGAGGTCGACACGGTCGATGAGGCCCGGTCCGCCGAGGACTCCGACCCCGCCGACGCACAGGACCGGGCCGAGGCGCCGAAGACCGGTTCCTCGGACGTGGAGCAGGAGGCCGATCAGAAGGCGGACAGCGCCAAGGACGCCGATGGCGACCAGGACGCGGACGCCGATGAGGACACCGATGAGGACACCGGAGCCTCCTCCGGCGCTGAGCCGGCGGCCGACGTGCTCGTCCTGGCCGCAGCACCGGGCAGGGATGGGGCCGAGACGCCCGAGATCCTTCTAGAGGGCCTTGTGCCTCCCTCCAGCAGCGCCCTGGAGGACCTGGACATCGACACGCTCGCCGCCCTGCTACCCTCACTGGGCTTCTCCGGCGCCCAGGACTCCGTGGTGCGCCTACCGGCATCGTCGGTGAGCACCACGAAGTACCACGGTCCGGCAACGATCCTCGTCGTCGGCGTCGGAACGGGCTGGGCCGACACCGACCCCCTGGCCGTCACCACCGACGACGAGGCCGCTCTGGGACACGACCAGACGGGTCTGCTGCGCCGGGCCGCTGGACGCGCTACCCGGGAACTGGTCGGAACCGGCTCCGCGGTCCTGGCGCTGCCCGCTCTCTCGGAGGCGCAGCTCGCCGCCGTCGCTCACGGAGCCGCTCTGGGCGCCTACTCCTGGAAGGCGACGGAGAACGGGAACCGCCCGGGGCGGGAGTCCTCCTCCAAACAGGCCGCCCCGTTGAAGGACATCTCCATCGTCTCATCTCTTTCGGACACGCCCGAGGGGCAGGCGGCTCTGACCGGCGCCCTGGCACTGGCCGAGGCCACCGCGCTGACCCGAGACCTCGTCAACGAGCCGCCCAACCGCCTGACGCCGGAGGTCTTCGCCGACAGGGCCCGCGAGGCCGGGCAGGAGGCCGGGATCAACGTCGAGGTTTGGGACGCCCCGGCACTGATCGAGCAGGGATTCGGTGGGATCCTCGGTGTGGCGCAGGGCTCGGTGCACCCGGCGCGACTGGTCCGCCTGGAGTGGGCGCCCCCGCAGTCCGGCGAGGGCGCTGCGAACCAGACACTCTCAGAGACCGAAGGAGACAATGACGCGCCCCGCCCCAAGCACGTCGCACTCATCGGTAAGGGAATCACCTTCGACTCCGGGGGCCTGTCCCTCAAACCGGCCGCCTCCATGCCCGAGATGAAGTCCGACATGGCGGGCGCCGCCACCGTGCTGGGCGCCGTCATCACGGCCGCGCGCCTGGCTCTGCCGATCCGCGTGACCGCCTGGCTGGCGCTCGCCGAGAACATGCCGGGCGCCGACGCCCAGCGCCCCAGCGACATCGTCACGATGTTCGACGGCACGACCGTGGAGGTGACGAACACCGACGCCGAGGGCCGGTTGGTCATGGCCGACGCCCTGGCCAGGGCCGTCACGGAGGAGCCCGACGCCGTCCTGGACGTGGCCACTCTCACCGGTGCTCAGATCGTGGCACTGGGAGACCATGTGGCCGCCGTCATGGGAACACCGGACCTTCGCGAGGAGGTCGTCGCCGCAGCCCAGCGGGCGGGAGAGTCCTTCTGGCCGATGCCGCTGCCAGCGCACCTGCGTGCGACCCTGGACTCGCCCTTCGCCGATCTGCGCAATACCAAGGTCGGTTCCCGCGCCGGAGGGATGCTCTCGGCCGGGCTGTTCCTGCGCGAGTTCGTCGGACGTCGGCCATGGGCGCACCTCGACATCGCCGGGCCCGCCTACAACGACTCCTCGCCCTGGGGGCTGACGCCCACCGGAGGCACCGGGATGGGAGTCTCCACACTGGTGGAGCTGCTCCGTTCACTATCCGCCGAGGTCAGCATCCTTTCTTGAGTTCTTGAGCCTCTTGCGTGTCTGCAACGAGTCAGCGCGGTCACGGTCGCGGTCAACGGCGGGGCTCGTTGCAGACACGACCCACACATGGTGATGGGTATCACTCCGTTTTCAGGACTCTAGTCCCTAAACAGCAATCCCTCTGACTCCTGCACGCCCTCTTCAGGTGGAACAATGGCCCCGTGCCGAGCCGCCCCATGAGGGCGTCGTGACCAATCAACAAGGAGTGAGTTCGTGACAGAGACCGTCTACGACATGGTCATTCTGGGCGC